>TARA_R110000824_G_scaffold85121_3_pt1 | contig 21243 bp, 21 predicted proteins | sample TARA_R110000824 | Tara Oceans TARA_R110000824 (sample SAMEA4397747) | marine metagenome | biome: Polar Biome; feature: [MES] marine water layer (ENVO:01000295) within the mesopelagic zone...; material: water (ENVO:00002006), including particulate matter (ENVO:01000060) such as......
CTTTGTTTAGTTAACTGATTTTAACTGATTATGGATAAAAGAAAAAATAACAAAGGAACTAAAGGAAATAGTGGAGGTAGAAAATCAAAAGCTGAAGAGTTAGGACTGCATAATATAATGGATTCATTATTACCTACTAATGATGTATTAAAAGAATTTGCTGGTATCATAAGCAATACAGAAGATGAAAAATTAAAATTTTCTGCTATTGTAAAATGGTTAGAATGGAGAGTAGGTAAGCCAAAAGAAACATTAGACTTAACTCAAAAAGGTAAATTAGATATAAATATGCCTACTATAATTTTTAAGTAATTGAATATAGAGATAAGTCCAAAATATAAGCCATTATTCAGTAGACCAAAAGAAGTAGATACTTATATTTTAACAGGTGGTCGATTCTCTTCTAAATCATATACTGCTGCAATTGCTTCTGTTAATTGGGCTGCATTATTGGACCATCGTATAATTTATGGTAGATATACATCAGTATCTGGTAAAGATTCAACATTTCCAGAAGTAGAAGAGAAGATTAAATTGTTAGGTTTTGAAAATTACTTTAACATATCACAAAATAGAATAGATGGTATTACTAATGATTCTAAGATAGTATTTAAAGGATTTAAAACAGGTAGTAATATTCAAACAGCATCTTTAAAGTCATTAAAAGATTTTAGTATATTGGTAGTAGAAGAAGCTGAAGAGATACCAGATTATGATACTTATGAAAAAGTTAGTTTATCAATTAGAGGTAATAATGATTTTAATAGTGAGCCTAATATAAAAGTATTAATACTGAATCCTACTACTAAAGAGCATTGGATTTATAAAGAATTTTTTGAATCTAAAGGTGTTGAAGCTGGATTTAATGGAGTTAAAGATAATGTTTGTTATATTCATACATCGTATTTAGATTGCCTTGAATTTGTACCTAAAGACATTATAAGGAGCTTTGAATACATGAAAGTAAATAAGCCTAATAGATATAAGCATATTGTTTTAGGTGGATGGTTAGATAGAATGGAGGGTTGTGTAATTGAAGATTGGAGAATAGGAATCTTTGATGATTCATTACCTTCAGTTTATGGTATGGATTTTGGATATGTTAATGATCCAACTGTATTAGTGAAAATTGCTACTGATGATAATAATATTTACACAAGTTTAAAGCTGCATAGACTATCAATGTCAACAGATGATATTATACAATTTCTTGAAGAAACAATTGATAGAAGTGATATGATATTAGCAGATTGTGCAGAACCTAGACTAATTGAAGAAATACAAGTTGCAGGATTTAATATAATAGCATGTAGAAAAGGTAAAGATTCTATTAAAAATGGATTAGCAAGATTAAATGAAAAGACTATTGTATCAGAAGATAATGATACTGAATTTCATAGGGAGCTAAACAATTATATCTGGTCAGATAAGAAATCTAATACTCCAATAGATAAATTTAATCATGTTATTGATGCTGTAAGGTATGGATATGATGAATTAACTAGTGATAATAGTTTTTGGATAACTTAGTTTTTAATTAAAATATTATTATTACTTTTGTAAAGTAACTTTACGTTATACGATATGAAGTCATATTGTACTAATTTTTTTAAATGTCAAGACTTACAGAAGCGTTTAAATCATTAACGACTAAAAGCCATAAAGTAATTGGTGAAAGGTCGTTTATGAAGATATTGGATAATATCGGATTTGGGCAAAAATCAATAGAAAACTTAATTAAAGAAGGTTATTTAACTAATAACCATGTTTATTCTATAATAAATAGAATAGCATCTACTGGTGCTGATATACCAATTGTAATTAAAAACCGTTTAAAAGATGGTACTGAAGAGATTGTAATGGATGGAGATTTTTATAACTTCGTTCATAGTCCAAACAATGAAAACAATTATAAATCATTTACTTACCAAAGTTTAGTATATCAATTAGCAACAGGTAATGAAGTTCAATATGGAGTTAGAGGTGTTGGATCAAATCACTTTTCTGAAAGGTGGAATTTAGCACCTCAATATATTACTCCAAAAGTTCAGAATGTTTTAACTGGTCCAAAAGCAACATCATATAAATATAATTATTCTGGTACTGATTATAATTTAGATATTGAAGAGGTTATGCATTTAAGGAAATTTAATCCAGATCCTTCAGATGAAAATGCAGTAATGGGGTTAAGTCCTTTATCTGCTGCTTATCGTACATTATCAGCATCTAATGAAATTATTACTGCTGATGCTTCATTAATAAAGAATAAAGGAGCTATTGGTTTATTAACTTCTAAAGGACAAAGACCATTATCACAAAAAGAAAGTGATGCAGTAGATTCATCTTTAAAATCTAAAATAGGTGGTGGAGAAAATTATGGATCTATTAAAGTTACTTCTGGTGATTTTGATTTTATCAAATTTGCTATGAGTCCAGCAGATTTGCAAATATTAGAAAGTGGTATAGTTAAACTTAGAGATTTATGTTCTATTTATGGAGTTAAATCTAGAATGTTTAATGATCCTGCTGGTGCTTCTTTTAATAATGCAAAACAAGATACTAAAGACTTTTATACTAATGGAGTATTACCACCTTTGAATAATGATATTGATCACTTTAATAATTTTTATGTTCAAGGCTGGAATGATAGAGATAATGCAAATTATTTTGTTGAAATTGATACATCTAGCATTGAAGCATTACAGGAGGATAAGAAATTAGAAGCAGAAAAAGATAAGGTTGTAATGGATGGAATAGCTGTTGTATTAAATATGCCTATAACATCTGAAGCTAAAATAACTCTTTTAGTAAATGAATATGGATTTAATAAAGAAACTGCTGAAAGTTTATTAGATCCTGTTGGAAGTATTAATAATACATTAGAAACTCTAAAATCTTTATCTCCATTATTGGCTAATAAATTACTAGATAAAATGAGTGATGAAGATATAGCACAATTATTAAAATAAAAAGATGAATAAAAAAACATTACAACAAAAATTAGCTACTCATTTTGGAGTTAAAACTGTTGAAGGTACAACTTCTATTAAAATGGTTGATGCTGAAAAAAGGACTGTTGAATTTGTTGCTAATACCTATTTTTTTATTGATAGTGATCAAGATATGTTAGTATCTGGTTGTGCTTCTAAATCAATTAATGATAGAGGGCCACGATCAAATGCAGTAGCAAAAATAAAGCATCAATCAGACCATGTACTAAATACTAAGAATGTAGTAGGTAGATTTGATTTGATAGATGAAAGGAATATTGATGGTATGGAAGTTCTTTATTGTGAAAGTCATATACCAACAACTGCTAAAGGTAATGATGATTTAATCAATTATCAAGAAGGTTTATATGATAATCATTCAATAGGTTTTAGATATGTAAATCTTGTTAAAGCTGTTTTTAATTCAACTAATGAAATTGAACGTAAAGCATGGAATGAATTTTATCCTTTAGCAATTAATCCACAAAAAGCTGATGAAGTTGGCTTCTTTTGGGTAGTAAAAGAGATTGAATTGTTTGAAATTTCAGTAGTATCTTATGGTGCTAATGAACTTACTCCTACAATTGGAAGTAAATCTAAAAGAACTAATGAAAAAATAAAGAGTAATCTAATCGAAAGACTAGATGAATTAAATGTGCAACTTAAATCAAAAGCTGAAACGAAGGATGAACGTGGATTAATCACTATGGAAATTCTACAATTGAAGCAAATAATTACCGATTTGAAATTAATCGAGCCATCAAAAAAAGATACTGAATTAAACCAGCCATCTAATAATGATACTGATAAAGAAGAATCAAAAACAATTAACCCTATTACAAACCTTTCAAAAAATTATAAATAATGAAAGAATTTAAAGTTAAATCTTCTGAAGAAATAGCTAAGCTAAATGAAGAAGATAATGCTAAGTATTTTGCAGGTCTATTAGATTGGCAAACAAAAAGCATTGAAGAATTAAGAACTGCATCTAAAGAAGATGGAGCAAAAAAAGAAGAGTTAGAAGCTCAAATTAAAGAATTAACTTCTGCTAACATTACAGCAATGAAATCTACTTTAGAAAATCAAGGTGGAGTTATTGCTAAATTAGTAAAAGAAGTTGAAGCTAAAACTGAAGGAGAAACTGTTTCTTTTAAGTCTGCAATTTACAATGCATTGACTGAAAAAGCTGAAGAGTTAAAATCTTTATCAGAATCAAGCCAAAAGAATATTAGATTAGATATTAAAGCAAGTCAAACTGCTGGAGATATTACATCTGGTACTGATTTTGCTGATATGCTTCCGGGTGTTGGTCAAATAGCTACTAGACAAACTTTTATGCGTTCTTTGTTTAACCAAAGAAACACTAATAAAGAGTATATCAAGTACAATGATCAAGAAGCAATAGTAAGAGATGCAAAGAATGTAGCTGGTTGTGCTGCTTCTACTCATTTATCTAAAATCACATGGCAAGTTAGAACATTACAAATTACTAAAGTTAGAGATTATGTTGATGTTTGTATTGATATGATGGATGATTATGAGTGGGTATCTGGAGAAATTAGAGATTTAGTTTCTACTGATGTTGCTTTAAAAGTAGATGAAGGTCTATTATTAGGTACTGATGTTTATCCAGAACTTAATTCTGTTGCTGCTGTTGCTTCAACTTTTGCTGCTGGTTCTTATGCAACAAGTGTACAAGCTCCAACATTAGTAGATTTAATTCAAGTTGGATCATGTCAAATTTCTGATGCTGGTTTAAATAACAAATTTTCTGCAAATGTTGCTTTGTTAAATCCTGCTGATAAATGTTTAATGACATTAGAAAAGGATGCTAACAATAACTATTTAATTCCTAACTGGATTACTTCAGATGGAATGAATATAGGAGCTGTTAGAATCATGACAAATTCTTTAATACCTGTTGATGAAATGTATATCATGGATTCTACTAAAGGAACTGTTGTATCTAGAAGAGGTACTACTGTTGAATTTGGATTTGAAAACAATGATAACTTTGAAAAAGAATTAGTTACAGTTAAGGCTTACGAAAGATTAAACTTCTTAGTAAGGAATGTAGATGCAAATGCTTTCATGCACGTACCATCTATTGCTGCTGGAATTACTGCTATTACAAAACCGTAATTTCCTAATTACCTTTCCATCTCCTCACTATGAAAATAGTGGGGTTTTGGTGGTAAAAGACTTTAACTATGAAAGTAAGATTTTTAAAAGACCATCCGGCAGGAATTTCACAAGGTCAAGAAGTAACAGTAAGAGATTCAATTGCTAATAAATGGATGATTGAAGGATATATTGAAATAGTAGAAGATATTATATTGGTAGATGTGGAAAAGCCAAAAACTACTTTAGCGACTGGTGGAGTAGTTTCAAACAAAAAACAGTCAAAACGATCGAAATCTGGAAAGGGTAAAAAAAGAAAATAAATGAGTTTATATATTCAAATATCAGATTTTAAAGGACAGTCTGAAACTGCTAAAGATATATTCACTACAAGTGATTTACAAATATACTTAGATAAGTTTGAGGTTAGATATTTACAGGATTTATTAGGTTGTGAATTATATGAAGAGTTTGCAGTTGATTTTGCAATACTTGGTAATGCTCCAACTGATCCTAAATTTGTTGCTATATGGAATTCATTTTGTAAAGATGATTCATGTTATATTTATAGAAGTGAAGGAATGATAGAAATGTTATCTCTATTTATTTACTTTGAATATTTGCGTGATCAACCTGTAAAAAATAATATTGCTGGTCCACAATTAAATGATCAAGCAAATTCTACTGCTGCAACATCAACACAGACCAATATCTATACTAATTACAATGAAGGATTAGAAACTTATAAATCTATTCAATGGTACATTTGTGATAATCCTAATAATTATGATTATACAAAAGAGAATATGCAGGGTAAAGAATTAATAGGATATATTTAAAAATTAAGAAATGAGTAAACCGGTAATAATAACTTTTGAATTTATAGATGGTGAAGTACATGATGCATCAGTATCTGAAATATCTACTCCTGTTGAGATTTGTTATAATTATAATTGGAGTTTATCACCTAATGCAATAGGATTAGATGCAGCACCAACTTATTCAATTGAAGTATCAAATAATAATATAGATTGGGCTGCTTATGAAACACCAACAGAAAATGCAGCAATAGACCAGCCATTTGATGATATTCATTTTGCCTGGTTATTTGTTAGAATAAATTATAATGCAGTAGCTAATACTACTGGATCAGTAGAATTTGAATTAGTCTTTAAATCATAATAAATGAAGCCTGTAATACACTTAAATAGAGATACTTCTGGTGGTGGTGGTAGTGGTACTGGCTGGAGTGGTCAAGTTGAATTTAGAGCTGATTTACCTATCACTATTGGTAATCCTGCAATTGGTACTATTTACTTAGTAGAAAAGCCAACAAAGATATTATTAGGAGCTTATACGACATATCAAAGCGGTTTATACATAAGAGATTTTAATACAGGTGCTTTATCAGATTGGAGAAAATTAAATGTAAAAGTAAAATTTACTGATACTGAATTTGCTATTGTTAATGCAGCTGATGAAAGTAAACAAGCTAAATTTGATTTATCTTTAGTTACTACATCCACAACAAGGACTTATAATTATCCAGATAAAAATGGAACTATTGCCTTATTGAGCGATATTACTGGTGGAGGTACTGATGAGAAAGTAAAAGTATCAGCAAATGATACAACAGCCGGTTATTTAGAAGATAAAATTATTGGTACTGCATCAAACATATCTATCACTACTATTAATGATGGAGCAGATGAAGATAGTCAGATTGACTTAATTAATACAGCAGTAACTCCCGGAAGCTATACAAATACTAATTTAACTGTTGATGCAAAAGGTAGACTAACATCAGCAAGTAATGGAGCTGGTGGAGGTGGCACAAGTCCATCACTAAGAAACGTAAGTGCAACAGATACATTTTCAGCAGCAAGTGAAACAATTAATTGTACTGCAAACACATTTACGGTTAATCTTCCAACAGCAGTAGGTATTCAAGGGGTTACTTATACACTTGTAAATAGTGGTGCAGGAATAATAACATTAGATGCTGATGGAACTGAAACAATAAACGGCTCTTTAACTATTGACATTAAAAAACAGTACGTTAGTAGAACAGTTCAATCAGAAGGTACAAATTGGATTATAATATAAAAATAAAGATATGAGTTATACACCACCATTAGAAGCAGAAGTAACTGCATTTATAACAACATCATTATTAGCAAATGGTGCAACATTTACTGCTCCTGTTGTTGATGTTAATGGATATTCACAAGTCCAAACAGAAATATTAGCTTCACATGATGGAACTATTAATATAGATTTTTGTGCTGATATTGGCTGTATTGATGTAGTAAGAAGTTTATCAATACCTTATACTGCAAGTGGTGGGTATCAATTTTTTGCTGCTCCTGCCTTTGGAAACTATATAAAATATGAGTTTACAAATAACAGCGGTTCACTTCAAACAGATTTCTATTATACTACTAAGATTTTAACTACCGCAATAAGTCCTCAATTATTAACAACGAGTGCTTTTATTGCACCCTCAATGGTTGCTACTTTAGGGAGAAACATTATTGTAGGTCAAGATGAAAACGGAACTTTTGGCAATGTATCGGTTACAGATACGGCAAATGATGCGGGAACTTATAGAAACTTAAATGTTGTTAGCGGTGCAAGACCATCACAATTAGCGGGAAGATTAAAGGTTTCAGAGGTTATTGATACGTTTGTTAGTGTTTTGCAGAGAACAATAACGGCTAGTAAAACCTTTTTTGTAACTGATATTATACTAACTATTGACAATACAGACAATTCAAGTACTGGGAGAGTTAATTTAAGAGATGGTTTGACGGTTAGTGGTGCAATTGTTTTACCAATGTTAATACAAGAAAGTCCAACAAATGAGTCAGCTGTTCAAGTAGTTACTCACACTTTTTCAGAGCCTATTGAGTTTTCAACGGGTTTATTTATTGAAGAAGATGCTGGAATAAACCAAGTTACTGGAATAATAATAGGTTACGAAGAATAATAAATTATAAAGAAATGCCAAATAGATTAATAAATATAGATTTTCAAATATTAGCTTTAAACATAACAAGTTTAGGTTCTGTTATTGCTTGGGTAACTGAGAACGCTACGGGATTCGGTGGTGGATTTGTTTTGTTTACGGTAGGAATTTTAAATCTTGCAAAAGCATATTCAACAGTAAAACATGGAAAAAAGGAAAAGGATAAAAAATGAATCGGCAAACAGTTGATATAATAGGAAATTTTATACCATTACTTAATGAAACAATTAAGATAAATAATGTTATTGATAATGGTGGTGGTTCTTATACTTTAGATGTTAGTTGTACTTGGTGGTTATCAATTGCACAAATTTATACTATTGGAGGTAACAAATATAAAGTTGCTTCGTTTATTATAAATGAAAGTATTACAATAGAATCTATTGGAATTGCTGTTTTACCAATTGTTAATTCATTTGATATATCAGCTCCAGAATACATACATGGTACTCTTAAAATGGCTCAAAATGAAGTAGATGGTCAAACAGATAAAACAATACTTTGTCCTTTTGTTTACTTATTTGAAGCATTGACTGATAGAAAAAATACTGATTCAGAAAGTATGATAGATAGAGAAGTTGATTTAAGGATATTCTGGTTAAATACTGCTAATACACAAGATTGGCTAACTGATGATCATTATACTTATGTAATTGATCCAATGCAGCAAATGGTAAATTTGTTCATTGATAAAATAAAGAGTTCAAAATTATTCATAGATGAAATGCGATATGACTGCTTACCATTGATTAATGTGTCCGAAAACGGTACACAGGTAAAAAGCATATTTGATTGCAATTTGTCTGGAATAGAATTACGATTATTTGCGGAAATACGTGAAGATTTAAGTTGTATAAATAATAATAAATGTTAAATTAAATTAATTAAAAATTAAAAATTATGAGTGTAGTATGTAGTTGCGACACAGGTGGAGGTAACACAGGTAGACCGGGATGTTTCGGTGTTTTTGATGTTACAGTACAAGTGATTTTAGTAAGTTATAGAAAGCCAGATGGCTCTATAAATGGAATTGATTTATCAACATTATCTGCTGGAGGTACTATTTTAGACCAAACAGATTTAGATAATCTTGTTAGAGATATTAACCCTAAAACACGATTCTATCCAACGCAAAATTTAAAAAATATCACAGATGTAAGAGCTGATGATATAAACGAAGAGTTTGAAGATACATCAAGTGTATTTATTCAACAAGGAGCAAGAAGTTTTGAAGGAATGATCATTAAAGGTGATCCAATTTTATTAGGTAATTTACAATCTTGGAGGTGTCAGACTACTGGTGTTTTCTTTATTGATAAGTCTGGTAATTTAATTGGAGATGCTTCTGTTGATGGTTTTTTAAATCCTGTATTAATACAAGATGATTCTTTTTCTGCTGGATTAGTTCTAGGAACTGATACAACTAAGCAAAAAATTATGCTTAAATTCATTATTAGCCAATTGTTTAGCGATAATAATTTAGGAATGATTGAAGGTCAATCAATTACAGCAGCTTTAAAAGGTGTTAGTGGATTGGTTGATGTAATTGCTGAAACTCCAACTGGAATAAGTACTACTGAATTTACTGTTCAATTGAATACTAAATATGGTGGTGTATTAAGTCCTATTGCTGCTGAAGGTTTACAACTTTCTGATTTTGCAATGACTGAAGTAACTCCAACACCGGGACCAATTGTTATTAGTTCTGTTACGGAAAGTTCATCAGTTTCTGGTCTTTATACATTTGTTTTCCCTATTCAAACTTCTGCTGATTTACTTAGAATAAGCAATCCATTAGTTGGACCTTTATCTAAGAATTTAGATTTAGCAAGTTTTGATGTAACTATTCCATAATGGAAAAGAAAGTTAAAATTTTGGAAAACAAAGTACTTAAATTTGGTAATACTCATATTAATTCACAGTCATTAAGGGAAATGACAAAAGATGAATTTTTAGAAGTGTATGAATCAAAGATTAGTACAGGTGCTAAAGAGGCTTTAAAAGAGGTTCGGAAGTATCTAAAGAAGTAAATTAATTAAGGGCTTTAGTTAATTCTAAAGTCCTTTTTTTTGAAGTTATGGCTGGAAAGTTTTTTAAATCATTAAGGAATATATTAAAGGCTATAATTAATTTAGATGTTGATCAAATTGCTTTAGAAATTGCTAGAACAACTGAACATAAAAAATTAGTTATTAGTTTAAATACTGAAGGTTTACCAACTTCTCAATTATTTGAATTAGGAGAAGATTCAGAAGGATTAAAACTAGATGATATTGGTGGTGGATATACATTATTTACTATTTATGAAAAATTAAAGTTTGATCAACCGGTTGATAGGGTAACATTAAAAGATACTGGTGCTTTTTATCGTACTTTTGATGTAAGACCTTTTAATGGTGGATTTACAATTGAAGCTGATACTTTTAAAGATGGTGATAATTTAGAAAATAGATGGGGTAAAGATATTGTTGGTTTAAATGATGATAATCTTAACATATTAATTGAATTTTATAAAGAAAGAATACTTGAAAAAGTCAGAAGTAATATTAGAAAGTCTTAATTTTTATAAATCAATAGATGAATTACCTATAAAAGTATGGTTTGATGTTCATAAAACTGGTGATTATAGATTACTATTAAAAGAAATAAAAACAATAAATGCTAATGATTTTCAAACATTATTTGATGCGTGGGAATTTATTTACAATCAGTATATTGATATGTTTGGTTTATCTGAAGAATTTTTAGAGGATTTAAACAATCAAATTGAATTAGCAAATTATAAAGCTGAATTTGTAATTAGTGGTAATAGATATTACAGAACACTAATAAGAGTTAAAGAGGACCAGATAAAAAATGATAGTAAAATTGATAACAAGCCAATTGAATTAGAAATGTTATTAGCTCGAATGTCAAAGTATTATGGCTTTAAATTAGAATCAAAAGAATTAACGGTTGCACAATATTATAGTTACCTAAATACAGTTAATAATGGCTAACGAAGTAAGGAATAAAGATTTATTTGCTGGTGATTTATTTTTAACAGAAATAGAGAAGGCAAAATTATTATTAAAAACACTTGATGAACTTGAACAAGGTTTTAAAGATGTTGCAAAGGCACAAAAACAGATAGTAAATAAAGAAGATAATGCTACTATTCAAAGTGTTCAGAAAACTAAAAAAGCAATTAAAGAACTTAATGAAGTTGAAAAAGCAGCATTAACAGTACAAAAACAAAAGAAAGCATTAGGTGTTCAATTAAGAGCAGCAAATTCAAAGCAGAATCAACAGAATCAAGAATTAAAAGTACAAATTCAGCAACAAAATAAAGCTACTAAGCAATTAACTTTAGAGAATAAAAAAATTGTTGGATCTTATTCTGCATTATCTGCTAAATTAAACAGGTTAAGAAAAGAATATAAAGATGTTGCAGTTGCTGAAGGAGAAACTTCATCAAAGGCTAAACAACTTAGATTAGAAGTAAAAAAATTAGATTCACAATTAAAAAAAGTTGATAAAACAGTAGGACAATCACAAAGAAATGTAGGTAATTATGGTGGTGCATTTAGTAAATTAGGTGGAGCATTAAAAAGTGGTTTAGGGTTTTTAGGAATTACAGCCGGTATTGCAGGAATAACTAGAGTACTTTCTGGAAGTATTAAAATAGCAAAAGAATTTGAACAAGGTAATGCAAATTTAGCATCAGTTTTAGGAGTTACTGCTAGTGAAATTGGAGCATTAACAGATGATGCAAAAAGATTAGGAGCAGCAACATCATTTAGTGCTACACAAGTTTCATCATTACAAACTGAATTCGCAAAATTAGGATTCAATGAACAGGAAATTTTAAATGCAACAGAAGCTACATTAGATTTAGCAGCAGCAACAGGAGCAGATTTAGGAGAAGCAGCAGCAGTAGCAGGAGCAACATTAGGAGGTTTTGGTTTAGATGCTTCAGAAACTGGAAGAGTGGCAGATGTTATGGCTAAATCATTTAGCACATCAGCATTAGATTTAGAGAAGTTTAAAGAAGCAATGAAAGGGGCAGCACCAGCAGCAAAAGCAGTAGGTGTTGATGTTGAACAAACAACTGCATTATTAGGTACATTGGCTAATGCTGGTATTTCTGGAAGTAAAGCAGGAAACAATTTAAAAACTTCATTTATTAACTTAAATGCTGCTGGATTAACATTAGAAGAAGGATTAGAAAAGGTTGCAAATAGTGAAGATAAATTAGGAACTGCTGCAAAATTAGTAGGTAAAAATGCTGCTGCATCATTTCTAGTATTAGCTGATGGAGTAGATGTTACTAAAGAGCTTGAAAAAGGTTTAAATAATGCTGGTGGTGCTGCTAAAAAGATGGCAGATGAACAATTAAACACTTTAGAAGGTAAGACTAAAATACTTAATTCTGCATGGGAAGGATTAGTACTAAGTTTATTAAGTGGTGATGGTGCTTTTAGTAGTATTTCTAAAGGATTAGTTGAAATGGCAACAAATCTATTAGGTGTTTTAACTCCTGCTGAAGAGTTAGAATCTACATGGTATGCACAAAGAGATGCTGTTGATGATTTAGAGAGTGGTTTAAGTCCTTTATTAGATAGGTATGATGATTTAAAAGGAAAGACAGAATTAACAAAAGATGAACAGGTTGAATTAGATGAAATAATCTTAAAAGTTGCAGAAGATGTACCTACTGCAATTACTGCTTTTGATGAGTACGGTAAAGCATTAGACATTTCAACAAGTGCTGCAAGGACTTTTATAGAACAGCAAAAAAGAATGTTAGCATTAGATAATGCGGAGGCTATAACAGAGCAAGAAGAACTTATTATTGATTTGGCTAATTCTTTAAAAATATTAAATAAAGAATATTTAGTACAAGATAAAAGGCTTAAAAAAGTGCGAATAAATCAAAAATCTGGAGTCAGAACTTTAGTTGATGCAACCGATGCAGAGATTAAATCATTTCAAGTTATAGGAGAAAAAATAAGGCTAGAAATATTAGATAGAGAAGCTAAAATACAAAAATTAAAAGGAGAAAAAACAGCAGCAGAAAAGGCAGCAGAAGCAGAAGAAGCATTAAATGCTTCACTTGGAAAAAATGTAACAACATTAAACTCTTTAAATGCTGAATTATCAGAACTGAAAAAATTAAGAGGTGATATTGATGTTACAGATAAACAATCTTTAAAAAATAACAAAGAATTAATTAAGGCTAAACAAAAAGAAATAGATTTAATTGAAGGAAAAATTGCAAAAGATAAAAAAGATAAAAAAGAAGGTAAATCTAATCAAGATGATGAATTAAAAAGATACAATGATTTTTTAACTGAAAAGGAAAAATTAGAAAATGAATATAATGATAAACAATTAACTGACAAAGAAAATGAATTAAATTCTGTTGAAGATAAATACTTTAAACTTATAGAAGAAGCAAAGGAGTATGGAGAAGATACATCAGTATTAGAAGATGCAAGATTAGCAGAAATTGAAGCTATAAATTCAAAATATAGAAAAAAAGCAGCAAAAACACAAGAAGATGCTGATAAAAAAAGTGATAATGAAAGGCAAAAATTAGCAGATAAAGAAAAAAAGGATAGAGAAGAACAACAAAAAGAACTTAGAGAAGCAATAAAAAGAAGTATAGATGCTATTGCAGGTTTTGTAGATGAAGGATTTACAAAACAAATACAAGGAATAGATAAAGAATTAGATAAAACAGGTGATAATATAGAAAATCTAACAGAAAAAGCTAATCAAGGTCAATTAGCAGCAGCAGATAGTTTAGCATTTGAACAAAAACAAGAAGCTGAATTAGAAAGAGATAGAGAAGAAACAAGAAAAAAACAAGAAAGGACTAAAGCCTTTTTTGCAGTCTTAGATTCATTTAATGCTAATGATGGTAATGTTGGTAAAACAATTTCTGATATAGCTGTATTAAAAGCATTAGCAAGTGGATTTACAGCATTTGATGGTGTTGATGATACTGGAAGTAGAGGTAATTTAGATTCAAAAGGTGGTAAAGCATGGATATTGCATCCAAACGAACAAGTATATTCTAAAAAAGATAGAGAAGATTTAGGATTTAGAAGTAGAGAAGAGGTTAAAGACATTGTTAAAATGTATGATAACGGTACTTTATCTGAACTAATGGCACATGATATATCTAATGACTTTATTAGTCCAACTTCTTTTAAATTAAATGGATTAGGTAACAATGCAGATGTAGTAAATAAATTAAATCAATTAAACCAAAGTATAAAAGGAATTGATATACCAGAAGGAATGATTAATATAGATGAAGTAAGAGGTCTAATTAATTTAGTTTCAAGGAAAGGAAATAAAAAAACAACTGAAAGAAGTAAACTACATTAATGAGTGATCTAAGTATAAATTCAGAAGCAAGATTTTTATTAAATGGTGTTCAAATTAATGCACCTTTAGAATGGCAGGATATTAAAATTGTTGCAGAATATGAAGAAAATTCTATACAGCCTAGTCTAGCAATTGAAGAGTTTTCATTTCCATTAGAGGCAAGAGATTCAGTAAATAAATGGATTACTGATGGATTAACAAATGGAGTAGGAATATTTGAAGGTATGCCATTTCAATTAACCTTATTTAATAACCAGCCAATACAAGAAGAATTTAAAGCATTTTTAGATTTTACAAATGGATATAAAGACTTTCCAGAAGATGGTAAAGTTGATGTAAGTGTAATTAAAGATGATAGTTTAGATAACTTTTTTGGTCAAGTTGAAGGTACTACTTATGGATATTTGGAAAGTATTGGTGTTATTACTTCATCAGATTATATTAAAGTTCCTTATGTTAATGAAAAAAAGTTTAATGCATTTGAGCTTTTAATGTCATCAGTTGTTTTATTTTTAATGGTTAAAGAATTAATATCTGCAACAACACAAACAGTAGATAATATAAATAAAGTTTCAATTTCTACAATACCATTAGCTGGAGTTGGTCTATCTGGACCTGTATTAACTGTAAATACAGGTGCAATAGTTTATGCTACACTTTCATTAATACTACAAATCATTTATACAGCTCTTATTTTATTAGCAGTAATTGAATTAGCTAGAAAATTATTTGAAACTTTACTACCTAAAAAACGTGATCACTTAGCTATTCCATTAAGAACATTATTAAAATCTGTTTGTACTCATTTTGGATATAATTTTATATCTCCAATTGATTTTTTAGATGAAGTATTATTTTTACCTAGTAATCCTAATTTAGATGAAAAAACTTTTGGAGGTTTTATTTCAGTTACTAAAGGTACTCAAAGTGGAATACCTAATACATTTGATTATGGTTATAGATGTGATGAATTATTTGAAATGGCAAAGAATTTATTTAATGCTAAATATTCAATAGTAAATGGTGAAGTACATTTTAGGAGTAGAAATGATCCTTATTGGGTACAGCAATCAACATGGAGTTTACCAGATGTATTATTAGATACAAAACAATATAATACAGAAGAAATTAAACCAGAAAGACTATTAACTTTTAGAGTTGATCAATCTGATGAATGGACCATTGATAATTATTTAGGTACAGCGTATGAAATTAGAACAACACAATTAACTACAATCAGAAAAAGAGCAGTATTATTAAAAGGATTTGAAGAGGTTAATTTTAATACTGCATTAGGTACAAGAAAAGATGAATTAAATGCTTTAGAAAGGTTTTTAAAAGAAGTAGCAGGAGTTGTAGATGATTTGACATCATTTTTTGGTAATCAAACTAATTTTGTATCACAAGTAAGTGGTAGAATTGGAATACTAAAACAGACTTCTAATTGGCACACAATACCAAAGTTAATTTATACTGGTGGTAGTGGTAAAATGCCTGTTAATCATAGAGAAAAATGGAGTGCAAAAATATTGTACGACCTTTATCATTCTGAAAAAAGTTTTGTATTAAATAATTTTCAAGGTCAAAAAACCTACTACAAAGGAATTAGAATACCTTTTGGATTTGAGGACTATAAAAAATTAACAACAAATAGTTACTTTTATTTTAAAGGAAAGCAATCAAAAATGATTAAATTTGAATGGACTATTGGAAATGATACAGCATTAGTTGATTTTTGGGTTAGAGAGCCATATACATATAATTTAGCAGAAACTTATATAAATCCTTCATAAATGGAAAGTCATAAAAAATTATTGAAAACATTAAAAGAGTTTAGTGGAGGTTTAAAGGACATTAAAACTGAATTAATGGAAAATGCAAATAATGGAATAAGCAAATTAGAAGATGGAGAACAAAAGACATTTCTAATAAACAGTTTAAGTAAAGCTGCTTTAGGAGAATTAACAGCAGATCAATTTAAAGAACAATTTAAAAAATATCAATAATGGCTATAACTGTTTCGGTAGTTTCTCAAAAGTTCTTTAATGAATATAAAAATGATGTAGGATTTGGTGCTAATACATCTGATTATGCTTTAAATTTTACTGGTTCTGTAATGGAAAAAGTAAAGGCTGTAACTCAAATTGATATTAGATGGAATGGAAGTTCATCATCAAGTGAAGTATGGAGTGCTGATACTACTTTAGGAACTATAACTAAAACTACTGGTACTTGGTTTGCAGATGGTTTTACTGTTGGAGATTATTGTTCATGGCTTGAAAATGGAGTACAAACAGCATACATAACTATTACAGCAATAAGTCAAAATGGATTAGAATTTTATTATAATTTAGAATCTGGTTCTATTACTGATTCAAATAATGCATCATTAATTGGTTTAACATTTTTAGAGGCTTTAGTTTATGAATTTGGAATAAATACAACAGGAGAGTCTTATAATAATTTATCTAAAATATCTAATAATTCACAAGGTTACTATTCTGGAGGAATTGGTTTAGGTGGTATTTATCCTGTTGGTGGTGGTAGAAGTACAGTATTTCAACCTATGCAAAAATTAGGAGTTTTTGATGATTGGATAACTGGAACTGCAAAAGCAAGATTTTTGAGTAATCCATCTTATGATATTCAAAGATTTGAGATTGAACACGAATTTATGATAAATCCATATTATTTAGATGGAGAATTATCTAATTTACAAAATTTAATACCACCACAAATTTTAAGTGGAAACAATACTTTAAATTATGTTTACAATCCAGAATTTAGAGCATCACTTTCAAATCCTAATACTGCAAAGTCAATATTAGTAGATAATGATATAGGTGCTGTTGCATGGTATGATGAAAATTTTAATGGTTTTAATGTAGATTATAAAATAAATTCTATATCATACATTGATCAAGCAAGTTTAGGTGCTGCTAGTGGATTATTAATAGGAGCAAAAACTAGAGTAACATTTGAATTAGAGGCTTTAAATAGAAACTTTGTAATTGGTGATAAAGTTGGTTTTTTTATCAGCTATTTACCAGAGCAAAACGAATATACCAATACAACATTATCAAATGTACAAGATAATTTTATATATGATAATGCTTTTCAACTATCTGGTACTGCTGGTGCTGTTGTAAGTGCTGAAGGTTTAATTGATTATGCTAGTATTTCAAATCCAGCAGGAAATTTAATTACTTGTGTTTTTGATGTAGAATATTTACCATTACAAAAAGCTTTTTTATCTGGAAAGTTTAATACTTCTCCAATATATTTTAATATAGGTGTTCAAATTGGAGATATTAGTTTAACTACTACAAGTTCTGATAGAGTAATTTTATTAGCTGATGTTGAATTGTATGATCAAAGTCCAGATATTTCAGATTTAATGCATGTAACAAAGAATGATATTTATCCTCATAACCAACAGATAGGAATTGGAAACGGTTTTTCTGATATGGTAAGTTGGAATGAAGATGGTTTAGTTGTAGATTTTGAATTTGATTTAAACCTTAATTTATCGGCTTTTTTAAATTCTTTAGACTTTAAATTAGTAGCTTTTAACACTTTAACAGAGCAATACTGGGAATTAGATAGTTATGCTTTTAGTCCTGCTACTTCTGTTGTATCTGGTGGTGTTCAACAAATAATATCAAATACAACTAGAAACTACATTTTAGAAAGTGGTGATCAATTTAATGATGTTATAATCAATGTTGGATCACAAGCAGCAGGACTACAAAAATACTCTGGTAGATTTGCTCAAAAAATTAGCTGGCAAGATTGGATATTAAACAATGCAACAGATACTATATTTTTTGATGCAGTAGAGCCTAATAATAATTTTAATGATAAAGCATCTAATTATTCATTACTTAATGATTATGAAATAAGATTAGCAATACTTGGTAATGTATCTGGAACTTCTCAATTAGGTATTTCTGGACTTACTGATTACTTATTTCTTAGTCCTAATATTACAGTTTATGATTATGAAAAAGATGGTTTAGAACCTCCTGTATGGACTTGTTCAATAGAAACATTTGATGCAGTAAATATGACTCCTTTAAATGGATCAGTATTAAGTGGAATTGATACTTTATTTAGATGTACCTGGACCAGCATTAATGCACCAATAACAAGTTTATCGGATATTTGGGGTATTAATAGAATAGAAATAACAAATCAAGCCGGATATGAGATAACAGAAATGTCTAGTTTAAATTTGCCTTTACCAACAGGACAACAACTATTAAAAGCATCAGTAGGAACTTTATTAGATGTAACTTTAGTAGGTGGAAATGTAGTTATGGAATGTTTAATTGATGGTAGTTTAGTAGCTGCTGGAACTAATTATAATTTGAGTTCAAGAATACAACATGATTTACCACCATTTGAGGGTAAAGTAACTTCACCATTAGGAATTTCTAAAGATACAAGTGGAACGGTAGTACCAAAATCAGTAGCACCTTAAAAAATGATAATAGAAACATTAGCAAATATAACACCTTATAGTTATCAAAGTGGAAATGCATGTAAAGCATTAAGCACAAGTTTAAGAACACCATCTGACAATCCTATTGCAGAATTTTGTATATGTGATTTTATACAATGTAAATTTTCTGAAAATGTTTTTGCTGATCCTTTAAACCAAAGTGATTTTTGGAAAAATGATAAATCTGAATTTCTATTTAAAAGAATTACAGCAGTAGATACTGTTGATATGGAATTATATTTAGATGGAGTAAAGGTTGCAGATTTAAACACTTCATCAGAAGGTACTTATTTTGCTTCATTTACTGGAAGTGCTGAACAACAACTATATAAGGGTTATTTAATTGATTGGAATTTAGTACAAAATTTATATGGATGGGGTGAATATCAAATTAAAGCAGAATTAAATATATTAGGTAATGCTTCAACTTTTGAAAGCAGGATATTTATATTATCTCAATTTAGTAATATTATAGCAAATCAAACTGTACGAATTGAAAGTACTCAAAATGGAAACATAATAGGCAATCAATTTGATTTTACTGGTCTTAATTGGTATGGTAGTGTAAGAATACCAGCAGTTTTTGGTAATCCAACACCAATATATGAAGATGATAGGTACATAACTGAAACAAGAAAAAAACGACAAATACAGGATAAAATGTCAAGAGAATGGACCTTGACAACAAAAAAATTAAGCTGGGAAATTGTAGATGTTTTAATTTACAATAAAATGTTAGCGAATGAAATACTAATAACTGATTATAATATTTATGCTGAAAATGTATGGAGAAGAATTAGTGTTTTACCAAAGGAATTACAGAAAAGAGATACAAGTGGTCATCCAGATAAATTATATAATATTACCTTTGTAGATAGTAACGATTACTTCATAAAAAGAAACTTTTAAATTATGGCATTACAGATAAACCAATACACGAAAATAAGAACAGATTTAACATTAGATAATGATGATTTAATGGATTTAGATTCTACTGATGATGCAGGGGTATCATACGAATCGGCAAAAATGACAGTAGCTAATTTACTTGCTTTTGTTAATGCAAATGCGGATAATATCTATATAGCTGATGGAACTATTTTAGCCAATAGGACATTAACTGCAAACGGTAATTGGACTAAATGGGTTACTGGAGATGTTAAGGTTGCGAATGTAGGAGATGGAGATTCTTTTGGATTTGTTGTTGAATTTGGAGTTGTTGAAATGGGAAGATTCAATTATGATGTAGGTTTAACTTCCGCAAATATAGAATTGAAACATTTTATTTTAGGAGTACCAACAACTTATCTAAATGCAAGTAATGGATTAGTTGATATAACTGGAGATTTAAAAATAACTGATGGACTACAAGCATTAAACAAGGTTTTTACTTCTGATGCGAATGGTTTAGGCTCTTGGCAATATCCAATAGTTGGAAGTGGTGGAATTTATGGAGGTGATGGAACAATATTAACTAATACGGTTGCTACTTTAACAGATAATTTAACTTTTAATGTTGGGGTTAACAAAGCGGTTGAAATTTTATCAAATAAAACAAATATTTACACGCCTTTTGCAACAAATAGCGGTCAAAGTGTTTTAGGTTTATATGCTGATTCGGGAGGAACACCAACTAAAATGGTTAATTTTAACGCAAATGGTGCAGTTCAAGGTTTTGGTGCGACAACTTGGTATAGTGGTGGAATTGGTGGAACTGCTCAAATGAATTTATCATTTGGCGGTACTTCTTCTTATCTTTTATCAAGTTCGGGCAAAAAATTAGGTTTAGGTGCAAACGGCACTTTTGGTATGTATTTAGATACCTTGAACAATGTAGGAATAGGAATGACGGGTGGTGCAAGTCCAGAACCTATTTTAGCAAAATTAAACGTAAAAGGCGGAACACCCTCAACCACGAAAACACTATTAATAGAAAACAGTTTATTGAATCCTAATTTAGTTGTTCAAGATGATGGATTTGTCGGGGTTGGAACTTCAACACAGTCTGCTGGTAATGAAACTTTAGGAGTTTCTGGAGGTGCTAAGATTGGAAACAATTTAGTTGTTGGTACTTCATCTCTCAATTTATCTTATGGTATATTATCGGAACATATAAGTAATAGTGTTGGAGTTGGTATTAGGTCTGTTGTAGGAAACACAACAGGAGGAACTACCATAACAAAATCATTGTCATTAACAGCAACAGGAAACGGAACAACAAC
>TARA_R110000824_G_C15232528_1_pt1 | contig 21185 bp, 25 predicted proteins | sample TARA_R110000824 | Tara Oceans TARA_R110000824 (sample SAMEA4397747) | marine metagenome | biome: Polar Biome; feature: [MES] marine water layer (ENVO:01000295) within the mesopelagic zone...; material: water (ENVO:00002006), including particulate matter (ENVO:01000060) such as......
CGGCGATAGGCGCTGACCAACAGCAGATGCCAACATAGCCATGAATATACAGTATTTTTCAGAGTGAAGGAAAATGTAAATGGGCGGGCAGTACTGAGATTGCTTAACTGAGTTCGCAATGACACCGCTCCATGTCATTGCGAGGAGTGCAACGACGCGGCAATCTCAGCCCGCGGTGGCAGGAAGCCTGAGGTGCTTCGCTGCTTTCTCAAGGGATTAAGAAAGCGAGCAATCATAATGCCAGAAAGGCGTTGGAAGAAGTGAAAGATGCCAACGACTGGAGAGCTAAGCAGCGTGGCTCTTCAGCAAAGGCCAAGCTCCTTGCTTTGACGCATCAAGGATAACAATTTCAGCAATTGAGCCGTCTTCGGCATAACTGATATGCGTATGCCAGTCTTGAGAAACCTCTTTGGTAATAGGCTTCTCCGATAGATGGAGCACTAAAATATCATCGGCCTCATCATAGGTCGTTCTCATGACATTTCCTCCCATTCAAAATGGTGCATCACCGTCTTTACAATTAGCTGATCTTCCAATACCACTGCAGCACAAACAAGGTTGTCGGTGCGCTGCACGAACGCTTTAGCTATCCATAGTCTAGTTTCATCTTTAAAACGTGTCTTGCCTGTTTCCAGCAGTTCGCTGAGCTGCGCTTCGTTTAAGCCCCGCTGCTGCATACGCTCTCTTGCGTGGCGAGTAATATGCACTTCACGATTAAAGCGTTTGGAATACATGGTAGCCGCTCGTTAGGTTAAGCATCATTACGATAATCGCTCTACCTCCCCATGTCATTACGAGTAGTGCAGCGACGTGGCAATCTCAAGCAGCGGTGGCAGTCTAACCCGAGATCGCCGCGCTTCGTTCGCAATGACAAAGAAGAGGCTATTCGGAATGACACCGAAAAGCGTTATTGCCCATTCGGTCAGCATTTAATGACCAACACAACATGAAGCACGCTCATGCACGACCTGACACGGATGCGATGAAAGTAGTGTCAGGCTGCGTTATGATACCGGCCTCGCTTCTTCCATGATGACCCTTTCTCGTTACGAGGTTCCCGCCGATGTTCAGCCGTGATATGTCAATTGCCGGATTCGATGATGTGCTGTTTGATGCCATGCAGAAAGAAGTGGCGCGCCAGGAAGCCCACATCGAACTGATTGCTTCCGAAAACTACGCCAGCCCCCGCGTACTCGAAGCCCAGGGCAGCCAGCTGACCAATAAATACGCCGAAGGTTACCCCGGCAAGCGTTACTACGGCGGTTGTGAATTCGTCGATATCGCTGAAAACCTAGCGATCGATTACGCCAAAGAGCTGTTCGGCGCTACCTACGTCAACGTGCAGCCCCACTCGGGCTCGCAAGCCAACAGCGCTGTTTTCCAGGCATTGGTTAAGCCAGGCGACACCATTTTAGGCATGAGCCTGGATGCTGGCGGTCACCTGACCCACGGCGCCAAGCCGAGCTTTTCGGGCAAGCACTACAATGCCATTCAGTACGGATTGAATGATCAAGAACTGATCGATTACGACCAAGTAGCTCAGCTGGCTCGTGAGCACAAGCCCAAAATGATCATCGCTGGTTTCTCAGCCTATTCACAAATTGTGGATTGGGCCAAGTTCCGCGAAATCGCCGATGAAGTAGGCGCTTACTTACTGGTTGATATGGCCCACGTCTCAGGCTTGGTAGCGGCGGGTGTTTACCCGAGCCCCTTGCCCCATGCGCACGTGGTCACGTCTACCACCCACAAAACGCTGCGCGGCCCGCGTAGTGGTGTGATTCTTTCTGCTGAAAACGACGCCGAAATCGAGAAGAAGCTGCAATCAGCGGTATTCCCCGGCGGCCAAGGCGGCCCCTTGATGCACGTGATCGCCGCCAAGGCGGTCTGCTTCAAAGAAGCCATGGCACCCGAGTTCAAAACCTACCAGCAGCAGGTAGTGAAAAATGCCAAGGCCATGGCCAAGGTGTTTATCGACCGCGGTTATGACATCGTATCCGGTGGCACCGAAGATCACCTCTTCCTGCTCTCGCTGATCAAGCAGGGCGTAACCGGTAAAGATGCTGATGCGGCGCTTGGCCGTGCCCACATCACCGTGAACAAGAACGCCGTGCCTAACGACCCGCAAAGCCCGTTCGTCACCTCTGGCCTGCGTATTGGCACCCCGGCAGTCACCACGCGCGGTTTCGGCGAAGAAGAGTGTACCCAGCTCGCTGGCTGGATCTGTGACATTCTGGACGTGCTGGCCAAAGGCGAAGACACCAGCGCCATTGAAGCGAAGGTGTTGGATAAAGTAGCTGAGGTTTGCGCGCGCCTACCGGTTTACAAATAAGCGACGCTTGCTGTAAGTCGCTAGCCTAGCGTTCGATAAAAGCCGCCGAAAGATAATCATCTTCGGCGGCTTTGTCGTTTATGGCTTCTGCAAATGCGCAATGGGAACTTCCACCTGCTGGGGGCGGTTTAATAAGGTAAGAAGGAGAAGGGCGCGGTCTTGGCCTTTTAGTTCGGTGAGCTGTGCCAGCTGACCTTTGAATGGCCCTTCAGTGACTTCTACGGCATCGCCAACGTGGAAATACACCTCTTTTGATGCTTCATCCTGAACGCTATTCTGGAGCAATGTTTCCATGACGTAAGTGGGCACAGCAGCGGGTTGGTCGCCAAAGGTCACTAGGCGCAATACACCCCGTGTAGAACGGATCGGCCGCCAGTTACTGGCCACCTGATCAAGCTCAATAAATAAGTAATGCGGGAAGAGCGGTTCGGTGAGCCACACCAGCTTGTTGCGCCGTTTACGCTGCACCGCCAACACTGGGTGAAAAACATGATAGCCCTGGTTTTCCAAATGGCTCGCCGCGCGGAAAGACTCGCCCCCCTTACATTGGATAAGGTACCATTGCGCGCACTCTGCGCTGGCTTGGCTATCATAAAGGCCCATGTCGCTCCTTGCGGTAGAATGAGTTAACCCAGGAGGCTGACTAAGCTCAGGGTAAGCGTGCATTGTAACAAAATCGCAGTGACCGAGCGCAGCAAACGATGCACTAAGGGCGTCCTCGGCACGCCAACTGCTAAATAAGGCTAGGGCAAGGGAAATGTCCGGAACAATCCCTGGGCGGTAGCGTGCCTGAAAGATTTTTAAGGCGCAGAGCTATGGGCGTCGCAGCTATTTTTACCCAGCTATAAAATGCGGCAAGGCAAAAATGGGTGCGATACAGGGGCTGGCCATCGCTGCCGCCCACTCTATCTACAGATATTCACCCGCGGCAGCACAAAGCCTAGCCTTTGTCCACGTGGTGCCTGCTATTAAGAAAATGTATCATGCCGATTAATTTACAACTGCCTCATGCGCCAATAACTAGTTAGCTAGCGAAATTGAAGCGTGAAGCATATACCTAAAAAGGGCATGGGAATGCGTCCGGAACATCCCTGGGCGGTAGCGTGCCTAAACGTTATTTAGTGAGGTTAAAGCAGTGAGCATGGAGCAACCCCAGCGCAGTACCTATCAAGACGATGAAATTTCATTGGTTGATTTAGCTAAAATTCTTATACGCCGCCGTTGGTGGCTTATCGGTACCGCTGGGGTTGTTGTTCTATTGGCGCTAGCGTTCGCTCTGCTGACCCATGGAGACCCTGAATACCAATACACCTCAATTTACCAGCAAGCTGAAGCAGAGCCAGGCAGGCCTTTAACTAGTTCGGCGTCGGTCATTCAGCAAATGGAAAGTCTGGATTGGCCCAATTATCAAAGACGCTATAAAGAAGAAAATAAAGTAGAGGCTCTACCATTTGATCTGGAAATTAATAACCCAGATAATACAACGCTAGTGACATTAAATAGCACCGCAACAGCACAGAATCGTGATCAAGTATTGAACTTGCATGAAACACTGTTGGGGAGTGTGATAGAGCGACAACAAGAAGCGTTGGAAAGGGAAAAATCCCAATTAGAACGCAGCATCGAAAGAACTTCCACGCAATTAGAGCGAGTAGAAAACACAAACTCCGAGGCTTCTGTCGAACTAGCAGCCAACTACGCTGATCGGTTGTTCGAGCTTGAAAGAGAGCTTGAAAACTTAAAAGAAGGCGAAGTGATAGAATATGCAGCTCGGGGGGAAGAGCAAGAAGGCACCTCAAGCATGCTGATCCTTGTACTTGGCATAGTGCTTGGTGGTATCGCAGGCGTTATGGCTGCTTTTTTTGCAGAATTTGTATTTCGTGTGAGAGAAAGTCTTGCAGCAGAAAAAGAAGCATAAAAGTGGCAGAATATACGCATGAAATGCCGTTCGATCGCGGGCGTATTTTTTCTAGATAATTAATAGTGTTGATAACCCCCGCCTTATCGATATAGACATTTAAAATCAGTGGGTTATGTTTATTTCTTGGTATTTTCATTCGTAAAAATACATCAAGGGTCTGCAAAATTGCAGGCCATTCGGTGAAATGCTAAAACCTGCAAAATTGCAGAATCGCTGGCCATCCCACGATGCTCGGTGTGACAATAGATTGGCAAAAATGCTGAGTAGGTCTGCAAATTTGCAGGGCATTTGGTGAAATGCGCAATCCTGCATAATTGCAGAATTGCGCTTGAGGATATGACACTGCCTTAAGGCAAGCCTCATGTAATGATTCGGTATAGGTCTGCAAATTTTTTAGGGAGTACGGCAAAATGGACAATTCAAAAAAGTTGCATTGAAATCGCCCAAGCCGAATTTTTTAGATCCGTAGATGACGCAAAATTTGATAGTGCTTAGGTGCTGGAATGCAATTTAATTAAATGTATTGTAGGTTTTTAAGCCATTACTTTTACTTGGCACTAGCTTCTTATTCAAACGTCTGGCGGGTGCCTTCTCTTATATCCTCCTGGTTAAAATACTTTCAGCATTGCTCACCGCCGAGTAACGCCGCAAGTTAATCGCCCTGCAAGGTCTGGTAATGCTAAATATGGTGGCTTTGCAGTTTGGTTGTTGCAGCGATTGGTTACTTCATGGCCGTGGTCAGCGATACCACTTGACTGAAAGTTGGAGGCAACCTGGCCAGGCTGTACGCCGCAAACCCCATAGCATTTTTTGTTCTGATGGAGAATATATTTTCTTAGATGGTTTTCCCTGTCGAGACTTTTATTAATTGGAGGTTGGTTTATGGAAATTAATGGTAGGAAAATTGGAAATGATTACCTTCCTTTGGTAATTGCAGAGATAGGCATCAATCATGGTGGCGACCTTGATGTTGCGAAAGAGATGGTCACGCTCGCAGCGAAGGCGGGCGCAGAGTGCGTCAAGCATCAGACGCATTTCGTTGAAGATGAAATGACGGAGGAAGCCAAGTTCATCTTCCCGCCCAATGCCGATGTTTCTATCTGGGAAGTGATGCAACGCTGTGCGCTCTCAGCAGAGCAAGAAATTGAGCTGAAGGTTCATGCCGAAAGCTTGGGTCTAATCTATCTCTCGACACCATTCTCGCGCAAGGCGGCCGATTTTCTAGCCGAGATTGACGTTCCGGCGTTCAAAATCGGTTCCGGCGAGGCAGACAACCTTCCATTGATCCGTCATATAGCACGACTGGGCAAGCCAGTGATCATGTCAACCGGCATGCAATCCATCGATACGATTCGTCAGTCGGTAAATATTCTGCGCGATGCTAACATCCCCTTCGCACTTCTTGAGTGTACTAACCTCTATCCGTCTCCCCCAGAGATCGTCTCGCTGCGTGGAGTGACGGAGCTAAAAGAAGCCTTCCCGGATGCGGTGGTGGGGTTTTCGGATCACTCTATCGGGCCGGAGATGGCACTGGCCTCTGTGGCCCTTGGCGCATGTATCATTGAGCGCCACTTCACAGATTCTCGCTACCGGGAGGGGCCTGATATATCCTGCTCTATGGACCCCGTCGAGTTACGGCATATCGTCGATCGATCACGCGAGATCTATATCGCTGCCAGGAACCCCAAACAGCGCAGTGCACCCGAGGAGGCCGTTTATCGCTTCGCACGTGGCTCAATCGTGGCAGATCGTGATCTGACTGCGAAAACCACGCTGACGGAGGATGATATTTGGGCGCGTCGCCCGGGTAGTGGTGAGATTCCTGCCGACCAGTTTGACCACCTGATTGGGCGTCAGATTAATCGCGATATGAAGCGGAATACACAACTACGCTGGTCTGATCTGGATTGATAACCATGTCCGAGATAACATCCCACACTTCAGATGTACCTTCCCGTGACTTACTTTTTGTGACGGGCACTCGAGCTGATTACGGTAAGCTTGAGCCGTTAGCTTTGGCGGCCCTCAATGCTGGACATCGCGTCACCTTCTTCGTCACTGGAATGCACATGATGGAGAAGTATGGTCTAACCAAAACCGAGGTGCAGCGAGAGTCACGCTTCAAGGTAGTGGAGTTCATCAATCAGCGTGATGGCGACCCGCAGGATATTGTCCTTGCCAAGACCGTGGTTGGCTTTTCCGACTTCCTCAAGGAGCACCATCCGGATCTGGTCATCATTCATGGTGACCGCGTCGAGGCGTTAGCTTGCTCGCTTGTTTGTGCTACGAACTACGTTCACTGTGCGCATGTCGAAGGTGGCGAGGTGTCCGGTACCATTGACGAGCAGTTTCGTCATTGCAATACCAAACTCTCTACTTACCATCTGGTCAGCTCCGATGAAGCACGGCAACGGGTAATCCGGCTGGGTGAGGTCCCCGATACAGTGCATGTCATCGGCTCACCCGAGCTAGACATCCATGGTCGGCCGTCGGGCGTTACGATGGATGAAGTGAGACATCGGTATGAAATTGCTAGTTCTGATTATGGTATTTGTGTCTTCCATCCAGTGACCTCGGAAAGCGCTACCATGGGAGCTCAGGCTAAAGCGCTGTTTGCAGCTTTGGAAGCATCACAGCGGTTTTTCGTGGTTATTCTTCCCAATAACGACCCTGGTTCTGAGGTCATCCTTGAGGTGATCAATCGGCTACCATGCGACCGTTTCCGCATACTTCCCTCCATGCGCTTCGCGTACTTTTCTGAGTTGATGCGCAACGCGAGTGCCATAATTGGCAACTCTAGCATGGGGGTTCGTGAGGCGCCGTTCCTCGGTGTGCCATCGCTGGATGTCGGTACTCGCCAAGCCAATCGCGGTGGTGCGGTGTCACTATGGCAGTCCGCAGCTGACGATCGCGCCGGTATTGAACGATTCCTTGAGCAAGAATGGGGGAAGCGTTATCCCAGCAGCCAGAGTTTCGGTACCGGAGATGCAGCCCATCAATTCGTTGAGTTCCTGTCCAGTCTCGAACTGTGGAACCAGCCACTACAAAAGTACTTTGTGGAATGAGCAGGCAACAACAAGCGTTTGATCCGGTGAGTGCTAGTCATCTTGTTATTGAACCTAACTTAGTCGCGGTGGTGCCGGTACGGGCCGGTTCGAAGGGGTTACTGGGCAAGAATCTTCGCCCTCTGGCTGGAAAGCCACTCTATTTGCACGCGGTGCACCAGGGCCTGCGAATCGCGGGCAGGGTAGTGATTACCACTGATATTCAGGAAATTCAGCAGGCCAACCTGCCGGCGGGTTGTGAAGTGTGTCCACGACCTCCCGCGCTGGCGGGGGACGATTCGCCTATGGCGCCGGTGATATCTCATCTGATTGAGGCTATGGGGCTGCAAGACAGCACATTGGTACTGCTGCAGGCTACAACCCCACTACGTGCCGATAGCGATATAAAGGCGGCTATCTCCCTGCATGACGAGCAGCGTCATGAGCTGGTGATGAGTGTGGTAGCACGCGATCGAGGCGTGTTAAAATATGGTTTGCTAAAGGGCGATGATTTCAATGCAATGCGTGATCCTGCTTTCTGCTTCGCGAACCGGCAGGATCTTCCCCCTGTTTACGCGCCTAACGGTGCCGTTTATGTGTTCAAAGCTGCGAGCTTTATTACAGCTTCAGGATTTCCAACTGAGCATATAGGGGCGATAGAAATGCCTGATCAGCGATCCATAGATATTGATAGTGAAAAAGATTTTAATGTAGCACAGAAAGCTATGGAACAAGTAAGCAACCGTTAGGGAAGGTCTGAATAATTACCGATATTCGTCAACGCTCACTTGAGCTGATAAAAAATTGCAAATTTAGGCACTATTTTCCCGTTCTTTGTGCATTTTTTGCCCGTTAACCGCTCATTAAGCGGAAAACGGGCGCAATAGCCCTATTCCCACAGGTATTTTTCACTGATCAGCAGGTTGCTGAACGCCGCCAGCAGGTGCAGGCGCTGGGTGTTTTTAGCAAGACCACGATAGCGAACCTTGCCATAACCAAAGACTTGCTTGATGTACCGAAAAGGGTGCTCCACCTTGGCTCGGATGCTGGCTTTGATCTTTTCGACTTTCTGTTGCTTGGCATCCAACTTCTTTCGCGTGCCAGGCCGTCTGGCAATATACCAAGAGACGTCGCAGCGGTGATGGAGCTCGTCTCGCTTTTGAATGCCCAGGTAACCGGCATCACCGAAGACGCGCTGCTCTTCACCGTGAAGCAGCTTATCGGCAGGCACAATGTCATGCACATTAGCAGCCGTGGTGTCGATGCTGTGAATCAACCCAAGTTTGTCGTCGACACCTATGTGCATTTTCATACCAAAGTGCCAGGAGCCACCTTTTTTAGTCTGGTGCATCTCCGGATCGCGCTTGCCATGTTTGTTTTTGGTAGAACTAGGCGCAGAAATGATAGTGGCATCAACAATGCTGCCTTCGCGCAACATTAGGCCGTTTTTCGCCAGGTGTTTGTTCACTTCCTGGAACAGCACCTTGCCAAGGCTGTGTCGTTCTAGAAAATGACGAAACTTGAGAATCGTCGTTTCGTCCGGCAATCGGTCTAGCTTCAAACCGGCGAAATGCCTCATGGACTCGATCTCGTAGAGAGCATCTTCCATTGACGGATCGCTCAAGTTGTAGAACAACTGCATACAGTGAACTCGAAGCATGGCAGACAATGGATACGGAGGCCGCCCGCTCTCGCCCTTGGGGTAATAACGGGCTACCTTCTTCTCCAGCTGCGTCCAGGGGATCAGCTTGTCCATCCGCTCCAGAAAGAGTTCGCGGCGAGTCTTTCGCTTTTTGTTCTGGTACTCGGCTTCGGAGAAGGTGATCTGATCCATGGCAGCACTGAACCCTATGCAGTTGACGATGTTCGTATTATCGCTGAAGGCAGAGACTTTTTCAGAGCCTCCTTAGGTTAAGTTTTGTGTCTCTTCGTTGTTTGATGTGGAATTCTTTCACGCGCTAAGCAACAATAGTTCCTCCGCGACGACTGAGGTACAAGATGGACGTGCACTCAGATTTTTAAGCTTTACTTAGGTGTGGAAGAGCCCTGATTCCCTCAGGGATTGGTGCTTGCGTACCTCCGTGTAGCATCACCGACTAGGACTTTAAGTCGAGGCTGAAACTGGCAGCCTCTATCGCCCCGACCTTCCCCCCTGGCACTGTCTCGGCCATGATTTGCCGACAAGTCTTTGACGGCATTTGAATTTCTTGCAGCATCATCGTTACCTGCGTGCCTCGCTCTAAGTGATCCGAATATGGCATCAAGCGCATTGAGGTGCTTGGGGCGCTCAGGCAACGACTTCACCTTGTTATTCGAGCAGCCGCCCATGTCGCTTGTCATCGAGATGCCGGTACTGATCGTCTCACGACAGTTGGAGGTTTCTGAAAAAGCCTATGGCCCATCATGCAACACTTCGTGTGCCGCATGCTCGGCTAGCTGCACCTGCAGCGTTTGACTACTGTCGGCGTGGACGAGACGGCCTCTAGTTGGGGCCTTCGCGACGTCATGGTTTTCCTTGATATACAGCGAAAATAGGAACCGTAGATATTTGACGTTCCTAAGCATGACAAAGAAACTAACAAAGCGTTTAGCACCCCCCTTCGTGAGCATGGGGGCCACTCCGATCTCACCATCGAGGTGATCTTCGATATGTTCAGGGCCTTCTTCAGTGGCATTGCTGCGCTCTATGAACTGATGGGTGAGCGGAGAGCTACAGTGGATGCCTGGATCATCAAAGAGATGCTGCGCTGGATACAGCTGGCCTGTAAGGGCCAGCCATTACTAAAGCCGATGGCGCCGACGCTGAACACGCTTGCACGACATGCAGAGTACATGGTGATGCGCTGTATTGCAGGAGTTGTTAATGAGCTGGAGTTATGAACGAACTTCTGTTATTAGGCTAGATCACGTGCCAGCGGCTACCGGAACGAGGCCAACTTCATCTCTATGATTAACCTAATTGGTAATCATGCGGAGAGGTTGCTCGGTCAAGCTAAATCCACATAAAATGATGAATAATCCAAAATAAACAAAATCCGTAAGGTATTATGTTAGATATACCTAGGTTTTTTGGGCGGCGTGCTTTACTTTATGTCCTCTTTTATGAACGCGAAGTTCAAAATATATTTTCATTGATAAATTCTATTTTAAGAGTAAGTGATTAAAATGTTTAAATACATGTTTATTACTAATTCCCCAGAGGTTGGCCGAGCTGTCGAGCAGGCTGGGGTTAACATTATTTTTGTTGATCTTGAGATTAATGGGAAATTTGCTCGGCAGGGGCACCTAAATACTGTGATAAGCCGCCATAATATCGACGATGTCGCTAATGTCAAAGCGGCACTTGCTAGTGCGGAATTGTTGGTGCGGCTGAACCCTTTGCATGAGGGAACTCAGAAAGAAGTTGATGAGGCAATTGAAGCGGGCGCCGATATTATCATGCAACCGATGTTTTACACGGTGGATGAGGTGCTAGAATTCGGGCGTTGTATTGCTGGCCGGGTTCGCTTTATGCCTCTGGTTGAGACAGCAAGTGCGTTAAAGGAGATCTATTCCATTGCAGCATTGAACTGTGTGGATGAGCTTCACATCGGTTTGAATGATTTGCACCTAGATCTTGGGCTTCGGTTTATGTTTGAACCGGTGGCTTCAGGCCTGATTGAGCAAAGTCTCCAGAAAGTAGAAAAGCCCTGTGGCTTTGGTGGTATTGCACGCGTTGGCCAAGGCGATGTCCCGGGTGAGTTAGTAATGGCGGAGCATGTTCGACTGGGTTCGTCTGGTGTGATTCTCTCTCGGGCGTTTCATGCCGGTGCCCACAGCGTGGAAGAGCTAAATGACGAGTTTTCGTTCCAGGATGAACTTGAGCGCCTTAGGAATGAGCGTAAGGCACTAATCGAGCTGGATGCCGATGCCCTGATTAAGAAGCATCTAGAGTTCCAGTCCGGTGTAGAAAAAGTGGTGGGTAGGCTGTGAAGCGAGCATTCGACATTGTTGTTTCTGCGATGGCACTATTGGTATTGTCACCAATTTTTATTGTGATTCCCTTATTGATCCGCCGGGATGGTGGGCCAGCCCTATTCCGGCAAAAGAGGGTTGGACTTAACGGGAAACCGTTCTACATTTACAAGTTCCGCAGTATGGTGGTCAACTCTGAACAGTTGGGTGGGTATAGCACCCAGGAGAATGACTTCCGAATCACGAAAATAGGGCGTTTTGTACGCAAAACTAGCATTGATGAATTACCGCAATTGCTGAATGTGTTGAAGGGGAGTATGAGTCTTGTGGGGCCGCGGCCCAACGTTCCCGGTCAGGAATCCGAATATACTAAGGAGCAGTGGAATCTCCGGCACAGTGTGCTGCCTGGGATTACTGGTTTAGCACAGGCTACATTACGTTCAGGTGCTACCTGGCAGCAGCGCTATGCTCTGGATGCCGAGTACGTACGTTCCTGTTCTCTGGGTCTGGACATTAAGATTATTTTGCTGACTGTAAAGCAAATTTTTACCAAGGGCGGCAATTAGAATGTGTGGCATCTTTGGGTACTACGGTTTTGGTAGTAGTTACAACTCAGATTCTCAACTGGTTGAGATGGGGAACTCTATCCGCCATAGAGGTCCTGACTCACAGGGGATCTGGCACAAGCCAGAACTGGGGGTGGCGCTAGGGAATCAGAGGTTGTCCATTCTTGATTTGGAAAATGGCGACCAACCGTTTATTTCTGACGATGGCAAAGTGGTGGTGGTTCAGAATGGTGAGATTTTCAATCATGTGGAGCTTGCGGGCGAGTTGAAGGGGTCCCGCTGGGAGTGTCGGACTCACTGCGACACTGAGGTAATCCTCAGGCTGTACGAGAAAGAAGGTATCGCCGGGCTGAGACGTGTCAATGGCATGTTTGCCATTGCAATATACGATGCTCGGGAAGAGGCGTTATTCCTATTCCGTGATCGCGTTGGTGAAAAGCCGCTATACTACCATCTTGACGATGCAGGGTTGGTGTTTGGTTCCGAGATCAAAGCGATTCTCAGCTTATTACCATTTAAGCCAAGCCTAGATGTCAACGCCATGAATTTGTTTTTCGGACTGAACTACGTTCCCCAGCCATTTACCCTTTTTAATGGGGTAAAGCATGTTAAACCGGGGCATTATGTGCGGTGCGATCACTCAGGAGCCCGTGAACACTGTTGGTGGGATTTGTCTCGTATTCAGTCTGAGCAGAAAACTGAAGCTCAGTGGATTGAAGAGCTCAACGAGCTGCTGGATGACTCTGTACGTATTCGTCTTCGTGCCGATGTTCCCTTTGGCGCGTTCCTATCAGGAGGTGTGGATTCGTCTACAGTGGTCGGGTTGATGAGCAAGCACATGGATCAGCCTGTGCGAACTTACAGCATTGGGTTTGATGACCCAAAGTACGATGAATCTCCTTATGCCCAGGAGGCGGCTACGAGGTTCAAGACTTGCCACAAATTAGAGATTGTGCAACCCAATTTACTTTCTCTCTGGCCGATGGTTATTTACCACTGCGATCAGCCACATGGCGACGTGTCGTTTTTACCCACCTATAAGGTTGCGGAACTAGCCTCCCAGGATGTGAAGATGGTCCTGACGGGGGATGGGGCAGATGAGCTTTACGCCGGGTATGATAAATACAAAAGTTTCTTTAGTAGCGGCGAAGCTGAATGTTACAGCGACGATGAATTTCGCCGACGCTATGTAGATAATATCAGTTTATTCAATGATCTGGGGCTTAGCCACCTCTTTTCAGAAGAGGTCCGACAGGAGCTGGATCCAGAATGTTCTGTCTCTGCTATTGTTGGCCATGAACTGGACCGCTCCCGGCACATGGGGCGAATCAATCAGGCCCTGTTTGTGGATACCGAGTTATTGTTATCAGGCAACAACTTGGTTAAGCCGGATCGAATGGGAATGGCGGTTTCGATTGAAAATCGAGCGCCTTTTCTCGACTACCGGTTGATCGAGCACGCGTTTTCTATGCCGGGTGAGCTTAAGTTGAGCCATGGTGAAACCAAGTATATATACAAAAAAGCTGTCGCCGAATTGATCGGTAATGGACTGGCTTATCGAAAGAAACAGATGTTCACCGTACCGGTGGGTAACTGGTTCAAAAGCGAAATTCGCCCATTGTGCGAGGATTTGCTCCTTAGCGAACTAACCCGGTCTAGGGGCCTCTTTGACTATGATTATGTTGAACAACTGTTAGTTGACCACTGTGAAGATCGTAAAAATAATACCCGTGAGATCAGGGCTTTAATGGCCTTTGAGTACTGGTGCAGAGAGTTTATGGACTAATGAAGCATATTCTTATGGTGTGCTATGGCGGTGGCCATATGAAAGTACTGGCACCGCTTTACGCAGAACTTGCGGAGCGGTATCGGGTTACGGTGCTTGCACTGACATCAGCGGGCGCTTATATGCGGAAGCTAGGGATTCCGAGCCTTGGATTCAAGGATTTCGCTTTTACCGGCTCTTATGAAATTCAGGCCTACGGGCAACGGCTGGCTGCGGATATTCCCGATAACGGAGTGGTGCCGCGGGAAGAGACGGTGGCGTATCTGGGTGCTTCATTTATCGATTTGGTTAACCAGCTGGGTGATGAATGCGCGGCTTACGAACAATATTTAGAGAAAGGGCGAGCGGCTTTTTTGCCTGTTGCTTCTCTTCGGAAGATGATAGATGAGCTCCATGTTGACGCTGTCGTTACTACCAATGCGCCTAGAGCAGAGCGGGCAGCTTTGATTGTAGCCAGGACGTTAAATTTGCCCACTATTTGCGTTAACGACAATCTCTGGCTTCGTGGTGGAATTGCTGATGTAGCCGAGAACCAGCTGGCGGATCGGATTTGTGTGCTGAGCGAGTCGGTCAGGCAGGAGCTCATTTTGAAAACAAGCGTTGACCCAGATGTTGTGGTAGTGACAGGTACGCCAGTTTTCGATGCCATCAAAAAGACTCCACGGGTTCGAAGTGAATCAAACATACCAAGGGTGTTGCTAGCTGACTGCGACTTGCCGGATGTGCATCCATATCTTGATTTGCGTAGTATTGTTCCAGGAATCGGGGAGGCGGTACGAGCAGAATTGAATAGACTGTCGGCTGCCGGGGTAGTAGATGTCTGGTTTAGACCTCACCCAAGCCAGATTTATGATTATTCTGCCTATTCGGCCTGCCATGTATCTGAGCCCCATGAAAATCTCCATGAGCGCCTAGCTAGGACAGATATTGTGGTTACGGCGATTAGTACTGTTGGTATTGAAGGAAGAGCTATGGGCCTCGGCTTGGTTTCGATTGAAGACACAGTTTGGTCGGCACTTGAGTCTTATGAAGTGGCAGGCTATTCTACGGGGATAAGGAATCCTGACCATCTAATGTCAGCAATAATGAAAGAGTATACTAGTTTGCGAGAGGAGACCCCTAAATTATATAAAGGGTTTGCTAGTAATAATATAGCTTTAGTTATTGAGGATTTGTTGAGTCGCTTTGATAATTAAAATTAGTTTAATAACCGATTTTGTGATATATCCTCTTAGAAAGCAAAGCGACCTCAAGCTTCAAGTGCAACTCTATTAAAGAGTACTTGGGCCTGTGACGTATTTCTTGAACACCTCGACGTAGACTTCCAGCAGCTTGAGTCAGTCAAATAACTTCGCGGCCGTGTATTGAGTGAGTCGGCGATTTAGTCGTGTTTTCCTGTTTGTAGACCGACAAGTACGTGGCCTTCGGCAGGTACTGTCTTCACAGCCCGTTGGTACTTTCATTAGAGCTATATTGCCATGAGCTGTCTGTAGCAGATCGCCGTGCATGTATTCTGGTTCATCTCGAAATGCTTCCCTAGCTGTTTACCCTTGTCATGGATAGGTGCTCAGTGCGCGGAATACTATTGAGCTTGTCGCTGAAACCGACGACTGCCGATATGTCCGTGGGGTCCTCTTCATTCCAGATGATCGCTAAACGCGAAGTGCGCTCAATCAATGCACAGGTGGCGGAGCGTTTGTTTGCACTAATTATGAGATTGTCTTCCCAATAGCTAAGCATTAGAGGGCTTCAATTGCAGGAGGCCACTGACGGTGCCTGTTAAGGTAGTTTTAAGACTTGGTCATGTTGCTTTTAATTGCGGATCCTCCTCATCTGAATTTAGCCAAACTGTCTTGCACGTCGCCCAGTTGCATACAGATAATACCTGTGCTGAAAGCTTCTTCCTCAGCCTCAAAGTTGAAGCGAACCATGTGGAATAGTTTAAAATTGCGAAACAATATGAGACGCCAAGTGTTTGAGTACGTCGAACTGGACTACAACAAACAACGGCGGCGAAGTGCTATTGAGATGATCAGCCCAGAGGCTTACGATTGTTAAGCCAGTGTCCAAAGTTGCTGGGTAAGGTCAAACTGTCATTACTGTTGCTCTGATGAACGCTATTCATTTCTGCAGATTATAGGCTGGTAGAAAAATGCCCCCTTTGGTATAAATTGGCATTTCCTCACACCTCAAATGCGGCTCCAGAGGAGCGGTTCTGGCAGAAAGAGGGTGGTCTCAATGACAAAGTGCAACACCCGACTCACTGGGTAAGCTATCGCCATGACTCATCACCATCACCATCTTTCGGCCGAAGAGCGTACTTTGATCATGTTGATGCACACAAAGCACTTGTGGCGTGCGATCGCTCGCCACCTTGGCCGCTCTGTCAGTACCGTATCGCGTGAGATATCACTTCACACGATCAAGACTGAAAATGGGTAAGACGCCAACCTTGCAGGGTTTCGAGCCCACTTAATTCGATGGCGGGGAGGCCGCACAACAAAGCTGCTCCGGATAGCCAGCTGTTTGAGCTAATGGCCCATTTGCTTCGCAAGTAGTTGTCACCACGCCAAAGCGTCTTCACACTGAATGGTATGTATCCCCATGACCCAAAACCCCAAGTCTCGCATGAGACCATTTGCAATGCGCTCTATGTGATGCCCCGTGGCAAGAACTCATCGCTTGCCTACGCCAGGGAAACAGTAAGCGACGTCCTCGCCGGCGAGGCAAATTCTAGAGCTTGTGAGTATTCACATGCGACCACCCGAAATTGATTATCGTCTCATGCCTGGCCATTGTGAGGGTGATCCATCATGGACGCTAACAACCGTTCCGCCGTAGGCATGCTGGTAGAGCGCACTACACATCTTGTCATCTTGGTGAAGCTAGCGGGCACAACCTCGACAGCCGCTGTGGTGTGCTTTAGCGACAAACTGAATGAATCAAGTACCGAGCCCTGCGTTTGTTCATGACCTATGGCCGAGAACGCGAGATGGTACAGCATGTAGAGATTTCTCAGCGAACGGGAACTGTTATCAACTTTGTAGATCCGCACAGTCCCTGGCAGCGGGGTTCCAATGAGAATACCAACGGTCTACTCCATCAATACTTACCGAAGGGCCGATTTGTCGGTGTACAGCCAAGAAGAGCTCGATGCCATTGCTGATTCGTTGAATACCCGGCCGAGAGAAACACTGAATGCACGAACGCCTTTAGAGGCTTACGCTGACGTGCTAAAGAAAGCGGTGCCTGGCACTCAAACCTTACAATAGTGTTGTACTTGGAACTTGAGGCCGCTGTGCCTTTAAGATGTTTAACTATCGCCCTCGTGAATGAGGCATATTGAATGCAACCTGATGGCCAATTAAGTAACGGTATTACATCCTAGCTGTAGTATCTGCCCAGTATGATATTATTCTATCCATAAATATTTTTAAGAGTATAAATTGATAGCAAAAATCTTTAAATTAACCTTGCTTGTTAATGGCGGTCTCCTACTAGGTCGAATGCTAGGGTTCGTCCGAGAAATCATTATTGCTGAACGATTCGGGGCAAGCTGGCACGCGGATGTAACAGTTACCATTCTTACATTACCGGATATCCTGATTAATATTTTGTTGGGCGGTGCGTTAACGGCGGCCCTTGTGCCGAGTTTTACGGCGGATAAGCGACGTTCAAGAGCATTGGCCTATCAGGTATCCGTTGTCATATTCCTTGTTTTTTCAGTAATTTCCGCGCTTTTGGCTTTACAGTCGGCCCTTTTGGTCCGTTTGTTAGCTCCTGGCTATTCTGGGCAAGTGGCAGCAGTGGCAGAAACTGGTGTTACCATTGTAGTTCTATTGCTGCCTCTATTTGTTCTTACCGGAGTTACTACGGCACTACTTCAGGCTTGGGAAAGGTTTGCGGTACCGAGCCTTGGATCATTCTTTTTTAATTTGGTACTTGTTGCAGGGTTATGGCTGGCTACTCAACAGGATACTTTTAACATTTACTTCATTATATTTAGCGTTCTTGCTGCCGGCTCTCTTCGTTACATCAGTCAGCTAGCAGTGGTTCGTCCAGGAGGGCATCCACTAGAGTCCTTCCGTCCCTGGCTAATTTCCTGGGATCTGATTCGGCGTTATTGGCAAGCAATGCTGTCCGGCGGAATGCTCTTTATCTACCCAGTAATGGCGCGCGCTTATGCTTCTATGGTGGGGGAGGGCGGTGTCGCGATGTTTAGTTACGCCATGAAATTAATTGAATTGCCGTTGTTGCTGTGTGTATCTTTTCTAGGAGTTGTATTGATGCCTCGGCTTTCTGAAGCATACAGGCAAAACCGAGAAATGTTCACTAAGCTGGTTGTCTATGGCTTACATGCGGTGTTTGCACTTGGAACTGTTGCAGTTACCACATTGTTTGTGGGCCGACAAGGTTATACTCAGCTAGTGTATGGTCGTGGATTGCGCCCTGAGATTATGGATGATGTAACGTATTTGGTAGGTATTGGCTTGCTTTGTGTTCTCTTTCAAGGTGCAGTTACATTTATGGCAGCAGCATTCAATGCGGCTCGTAAAACCCAACTCCCACTGGTAATGAACTTAGTTGGTGGAGCCTATCTATTAGCTGTATTACAGTTCAGCAGCAATAAATCGCTTTGTGATATCATGATTGTACTTACTTCAACTTACGGTTTTCTGGCAATTATTTATTCTATGGCTATTGGGCGCTCCCTGCTCATTACTGGTATGTGGGGAAAAATGCATACTTTACGCTTTTTTGCCAGTGCTCTAATCGTTAACACTCTGGTAGCTGTGGGGCATTGGTTATTACTGTCTAGCGTTAAGGAAGTCTGGTTGTCTTTTTTTATTACAGTTTTAGCAGGCGGCCTAGCCTTAGTGGCTACGGCCTTATGTCATCATGCCTTACGTGAACGACTTTTTAGGATGGTTAATTAAGTTTTAATATACCCTATATTATGAGTTCATCGGATGTTGCTCGATTTTTTGAAAGAGCCTTATGCGAAAATCGGTATGCCGACAGATGTTTCGTTTGTCCTGAATTCAAATATTAAGCGCAGCACCCGCGGTTTTCAGCGCCCCTGGATACTCTCCCAGGAACACTTGTGTCGGTGCCCGATACCCCAAGCGTCTTCTGGGGCGGTTGTTAAACTTGGCAACGACTCTCCTCAGTGCTGAGTCGCTCACCTTTCGGAAGTCTGTCCCTTTCGGGAAATATTGGCGAATCAGGCCGCTGGTGTTTTCATTAGTGCCACGCTGGAATGAGCGGTACGGGTCGCAAAATGGGTCTTGGCCGAGACAGCCTTGGCAACCTGTCGGTGCTCGGCGAATTCCGACCCGTTATCCAAGGTGATGTTCTGCACTGCGCCTCGGCGTGGTTTTAATAAACGGGTCATCGCTTTGGCCGTTCCAGTGGCCGTGATCGTCGACAGGCGCGCTGCCAAGAGGTAACTGCTGCGTCCCTCGACCAGGGTCACCCAGGCGCCAGATTCTTTGTGGCCTTTGAGCTCCGTATCGCCTTCCCAATGGCCGATATGGCGCCTTTCTTCCGCTTCGGCGGGACGCTGTTCAATGCCTACCCGGTGTGGAATTTTGCCCAATCCCGCATGCTTGGCCAATCGGCGCTGATAGCGCCGCTGGCGTGGTATTCAGAGTCGCTTCCATAATTCGCCGCCGCGTTTCTTGTCGTCCCAGATTAGCTCATAGATCCACTGATGGCTTACGCATACCCCGTTTGCATTCGCCATGAAGCCACTAATTTGCTGGTGGCTCCATTCGTCCATCAGTTGATCAGTGACCCATCGAATCAGGCTGGGCAGGTGCTTCGTCACTTTCCAGGCGATGCGTCGGCGCTGATCACTTCTCGATTGCGCCGGCTCAGGCGCATAGCCAGTCTTAAGCCCATTGCGCTTTATCTCCCGGCTAATGGTGCTGCTGTGAACTCCAATAGCCTTGGCTATTTGTCGCTGGCTAATGCCAGTCTCAAGATAAGCAAAAATTTGGTATCGTTGGGCCTGGGTCAGTTGCCGGTATCCCATGCTCTGCTTCACTTTGGTCTGTAAAGTTGAGAGGGTACCGGCGCTGGCCCTCCTACCTCTACTATGTGATCCAAAGTGCTGCGGTTATTCTATGAATCCAGGGTTACAAGCTTTATGCTGCAATATTTTAAAAAAATTTGGCCTAGCTATGGTAAATTGAAGCGGTCCTTTATATCACGGAGGGGCGGTAGATAGGATTACTTCGCTGGTCGTTTATGTTAGCTCTGGTGTTTCAATAGTTGAATGTAAGCGTTTATGATGCTTTGCGAAAATATATATACTTTAATTATTTATTTTTGCTTTGCTAATTATTTTAATTAATATTTTATTCGGGTGTTAATGTGAAACTTTTCCATTATGCGATTAGGAATTTAATAAGCTTAATGCTTCTTGTATTTTTTGTTGCTTTGCTGTTGCTAGATGTATATAGGTTCGAGGTTTGGCCTCAGATTTTAGACTTTCCGCATCAGAATTTTTCTTTGGAGAGCATTTATAGTCACCCCCATGGTGTTAGGTATCTTTTGATACTTCCAGCTCTTTTGATAAGTGATTTTTTAAATATTCAAGACTCTTTGGTTTTCTCTCTATATGTTTTTTTGATAATGCTTTTGGCAATTTTTTGTCTGCAGAAGTTGCTAGTGGAAGAGTTGCCTAATAAACCTCTTGGGGTTTTGTTTTTAGTTGTTTTCTTTGTGGTGATTTTTTTGAATATGAATGGCCGAATGGCTTTTTCCCTCGCTGGAGCATCTATTCAAATCTATGTGCTTTATCATTGGGGAAGTTTGCGTAACATAAAAAAAATCAGTCTAATGATATTGTCATTATTTCTTTGCTCAGTAAGTAGTGGTACTTTTTTGCTGATTTTCTTAATATATTCCTTTTTTATTTTTAAGAATAGCGTTTTTGTAACAGGGGTGCTTACAAGAACAGATGCTCTTTTTTTGGTGTTTATGTTTATTGTAGTTGCCATCTCACCTATTATATTTATGTTCATTTTTAAAAATCTTTCTTATTTTGGTGGTGGCTTGTCTGGCTTGTATAATATGTTAGGACATGGATTTGGTTCCTTGTTTATTGAAGAGGCTGGTTGGGGGCTGATAGTCTACATTTTAGTTTGCTTTTTATCTTTTGCTTTTTTCTGCTATGTGTCTGCTATATATAAAGGCTTTTCTTTTGCACCTTGGTTTTTTGTCTTAACTATATTTGGAGGGCTCTTTGGATATTCGACAGCCACCATAGCCTTACCGCTTTATTTGGTAGTCATGGCACGCATAATATCAAGAGTCACTTTGAGAGGGTTTGTGTTGAAAGTTAATTCGGCGGCCTCAAGTTCCAAGTGCAACGCTATTGAAGTGTGCTCGGGCCGGCGACGGATTTCTTAAGTACCTCGGCGTAGACGTCCAGCGGCGTGCGCCAATCCAGTGTCTTGCGTGGACGTGTATTGAGTGAGTTGGCGATCTCATCGTAAGCGCGCCATAAAACCCATCTACCCACCTTAATATTGGCTGATCACACTGGTGGTCTCTTTAGCATTGGAGATCATCATGA
>TARA_R110000824_G_scaffold116828_4_pt1 | contig 21179 bp, 25 predicted proteins | sample TARA_R110000824 | Tara Oceans TARA_R110000824 (sample SAMEA4397747) | marine metagenome | biome: Polar Biome; feature: [MES] marine water layer (ENVO:01000295) within the mesopelagic zone...; material: water (ENVO:00002006), including particulate matter (ENVO:01000060) such...
TCTTAATTGATTGTATAATGTTTCATAGCCCTTTCTTAATTTGGCTGCGGATGCTACTAATGACAAGTTACTATCATCATACTTTTCTAATTTCTTTGATAATATTTTATCTGATTTAACTAAATCTAATTCTTTCATTTCTTCAATTAAGTCTGTTAACTTAGTTACTTCTTGACCCATGAACTCTGTAGGTTCAGCCGCTTGTAGTAACTTCTTAATTCTCTTTTTTTGTTTAGGTTCTAATTTTGTAATTAGCCCTCTATCCTCTTTCACTACTTCAAACCAACTCATGTTTTTTTCTCCTGTTCTTTTTGTTGTAGTGCTTTATCTCTAGGGTCTTTTTTATAATCTGAATCTATTCTTTTTACATTCTTACGAGTTAAAAATTCTTGTGCTGCTATTTTTAATTCAGGGAACTCTCGGTTTAAATCAACATCTCTAGGCTCGTCTATGTCTCTTAAAGGTTGTTCAATATTAGGACTTGGTACATATTGTCCTCTTAGTTTTAATACAGCAACAATATATTCTACAACATCAATGTATTTTTCAACACTATCTAGTTCACTTTTAGGTGGTTGTCTAAGGTGAGGTTCAAGTTTGTCTTGTAATTCTACAACTTCCATTGCTACATCTATCAAAATACTTTCTAGTTTTCCCATATTACTATTGAATAAGAAAACCTTGTTTTCATCTGTATATTCATTAGCATTTTTTGGTAATATAGTCATAAGTTCTTCTACTAGTGATTCAAAATCTAATTCAAAGTGTTCTAATAAAGATTCTCTTAATTGTGATATATCTTTACTAGATAGAGCATTACTAAAACCCAATCCTTCTTCTAATTCTATAAATAATTCTTTAGATGTTTTTCCATTATATTCTCTATAAGAAGGTGAACCATCTAACATCCAATCTTCTTGTCCTTCATCCCATTCGGCATTTGTGTTATCTAACATTACTTGGTTCATAGTTACACTACCAAGTCCTCTACCCTCAGTAAAAAAACTACGAACTCTAGGAATAATCTTTTCAAAACCTGCTCTTTTTAATGTTTCTAAGTCTTTACTTTCTTCTCTAAAACCATCAGTTGATATAACTTTAAATGCATCTTGTAATAATTTTGCATTATCTTCAAGTTTTCTATTAGTCTTATTTCCTTTTACACTATCAGGTTTAAATTCAGAAAAGGGTTCAAGAACCTCTTGTATTAATCCTATGTCTGACTGTAATGTTCTGTCAGTACTTAAACGAATTTTCTCTAACATCTTAAGTTTTTGAATTGCTTTTTTAGCAAATTTACTTCTAGCATTAGTATACATAACATTATCTTTTTTTCCTTCTGTAATAGATTTGAATGCATACTTGAAAGGATTAGTACCTAAGACATCTTTTATAGAATCTTTTTCTGAAGCATCATATGCTTCATGTAGCATATCTATATTTACACCGATTCTTTTTGCTTCTTCATATAAAAAAGGCTGAATATTTCTAGCCTTTAATATATCCATAAAACTCATATTATCACCTTAGAATGGAATGTTTTCACTTTGTTTTTTATTTTTCTTTGGTAATAGAATTACGTTTGGAATTCCATCACTGTTTGGTCTCGGTTTAAATCCCATATTAGGGTCGCCAGCACCAACAGTAAAATCTCTATTTTTTTCTATACGACTATCTGCTGTAGTTTTCTCTCGTATTCTTGCTTCTTTTAATTCTCTTTCTAATTCTCTTACACCCTTGTCTTCACTCATTTTTTTAACTCTTAATTGTTTAAAATCTTCTTCATCTAATTTACCATTTTTATTTTTATCTAATTTCTTTTGACTACCAACTAACTTTTTAGATAAATTCTCTTGTTCAGCCGTTAATCTTGTTTGTTCAGTCATTAATCTCTTTTGTTCTTCTAAGTCTTTCTTTTGTTGTGCTACTCTTTCTTGTAATTTATCTTTAGCAAAATTACCTGCTGCTCCTATAGCCGCTTGGCCCGCCGGAGTTTTAGCAGCAGCCATACCTGCTCTTGCTGCTCCTAATGCAAATGCAGGAAGTACCTTTTCAACTTTTTCGTTTGACTTTGGGCTATTTCCTTCGTCTTTCAATGTATTAAACCATTCATTATTTATCATTTTTTTTCACCTATTCAGTTCTTCTGTCTACGTTCCTATTTCCTGCTTCTGCTGGCAGCCCACTGAACCGCTTATCAGGGCCGACACTGTTACGGGCCTTATTCTTTGTGGGATTTGGATTTTCTTGTGGAGTAGGTGCACCCATGCCCTGTTCCATCATTTGCCCCATTTGTGATTGGTCAATATTTGTACCTGCATAAGGGTCTGTTTCAACCATTTCTTCTTCAACAGACTCTTGTTCTTGAGGAGGTGGCGGTGGTTTAACAAAAGTAAACCTACCTTCATCATCCATATTAACTTCAAATCCTAAGTTTTTAATTGATGCTGCTACGTTTACTTCAATCTCTCTCTTTCTAAGTTTAGCAATTTCATCCTCTTCTTCTGATGGTGGTAATTTTAATTCCCAATCAGTAATACCAAACTCCTTAGTAATAAAAGGAAATACATAATTATTCCAAACAGTTTGAGCCATTTCAACTGCACGATTGGTAACGAGTATTTGCATACCTTCATTATTTAGCCCACCACTTGCTGAATTATCAGACATAAAGATTTTACTTACACCATAAAATGCTGAAATCCTATCTCTTAAATCTTCTTTAACTGAAATATAATCCATTTCTTTTAGACTATCCATAAATTTAATCCATTCAACTGAACCCTTACCATTTTCAGATTCAATTCCCATAACTGGAATAAAGTGTGGGTCTGTTTCCATTTTTTCTTTTACACTTCTCCAAAAAGATTTCATAGAATCCATATTTCTAGTTTGAACTGCTAACAATCCTTTTGGCATTCTAGCCTTAGTATAAGATGAATTTACATAGTTTTCCATAGCAGTTAATGTTGTAACTTGATTCCATAAAGTAAGCATTGGAGACATACCATATAATCTAGAAGGAGAATATTTACTAAAGTGTAAAACTTCTCCCTTCACGAAATACTGTTCTTCTCCATGTACCCTATTTACATAATGTACAGGATGTAATTCTGATTGGCACATATCACAGTGAGCACTAGCAGAAGTTTCTAATATATCTCTATGTTTCAAACAAGTATATCCATCTACCCCTCTTTCTCCTATTTCATTAGAATAAATGTGCATAGTTACTGGGTCTCCACGATACACTTGTTTAATGCGATGCATTCGTATTTCTCCATTATTATCCATAAAATATTCTTTGACCATAACAAGATATGCATCATCCATAATATTAAGGTCATCTTCCATTTCTTTTAGAACATCAATAAACATTTGCTCTGATTTATTCACATATCCTTCTAACAAATCTTTAGCATACTTTAATTGATTTTCATCTGCTTTTATTAATTCTACAGATTCACAATTAGAACACTTAGTCACAGGAGTTTTATGTTCTTTACCACATTCTGTACATTTTCTTAGAAATTTTTCTTCCCATGTATATCCTCTTCTAAATACTTCTTGTTTTAATTGAGTAGTACAAGTCCTAACAACTGTAGAGTTACTAGCAAGATGATAAATAATTGGAGATGTTAATAATTGTGATGTATTCTTTTCTTGAATACCCATATTGAATACTTGTCTATCTGCTGGTTTAGGGGTAGTCCTTCTAAATAAATTTCTAATATTAAAAGTACGTTGTTCTGCCATATGTTCATTCCTCCTTCTTTATGTTTTCAAAGTCTAATTTATCCATTAGAGCCATTTTACTATTACCATGTAATTTAGTCACAGTTGTAGGGTCTATACCATATTGAGAAAAATCATACCCAACGTGGTCTTTATGGTTTTCATATTTCATAAGTTGAAACAGTTCTTCCTTTCTTTGTGTATACCAATCTTGTTTCTTGTATGATTTCTTCATACGTACTAGTTCTAACAATATATCTGCGTTAGCCTTTTTCATTTTAAAGTGTGGCCTACATTTAGATAATATGTTAACTACATCATCACCGGAATAAAAATTTAATCTTTGTACTGACCTTGTAGCCTGCGGAGATTTTTGGTCAAGATGTAATCTACCACAACCTAGAGACTTATGCATTTCTAACATGAAAGCCTTACCTCTTTCTCCTGTTGCGATTAAACCAACTCTAGGATTATAATTTTTATCCATAGTAATGTAACCATCTGAATCAATAAATGCTGCGGTATATGAATATATATCCTTTTTTATATCATCGTGAATTTTATAAAAAGCACCATTAACATTAGTAATATTCAGTGTCTTTGCCATCTTAGAAATAATAGATGGGGAAGTTTTCTTAAATAAATTAGTTGGTAATCTTTCATGTATTTGTCTAGAAGAAATGCCACTTTCTTCGCATACTGCTTTCAATATTTCTTGTTTAATAACATCCTTTGAACTTACACCCAGCATATAATTCTTTAAAGATTTTTTAAATGACTTCTTACTAGCAACCATTTCTTTAGATAGTCTTGCATATTCTTTATTAAAAGATAAATCCTTTCGGTCTAGTTTTGCTTCCCAATATTTACATAGACTATCTATCATATCTCTTCTAACAGTTTCTTCTGTTACATATGATAGTTTAATTAGAGTATCTTCATTACAAGTCATCTCTTTAATTAATGGTTTGTATTTACTTATCCAATAAGCGTTTTCTATAGTCTCATCTAGATGTTCTCCATATGCTTTAATGAGATTATCAATTGAATCCGTTATAGCAATTTTTTCTTCACCCTTTAGGGTTCTTCTGTATTTTCTTAATTGTTTAATTAAACTAGGTACATCATTGTCTTCTACTTTTAATTTTTTAATATTAGTTTTTAATGCTTTTCTAGCCTTAGATAATGATAATTGATACTCTACAGCAAATTTTTTTTCTATCTCAAAATGACTAGAAATACTTTGTTCTTTTAACCAAGTTTTTTTCATTTCTTCTGTAATTTCTTTTTGTCTTTCTATTAACTCTAATTCTTGGTCAGCAAGTTCAGCAGCCTGTCTAAGTTTATCTCCTTTTTCACTCATTTAGACACCTCTTAAAGATTCAACCCTGACACTCCACTATGCATGATGTTTACAGGCTTTGGGGTAGAATTGAATATATCCATGTCGTCTAGTAAGATAAATGTTTCAGTAGCAGATTGACTAGCAGCATTGGCTAATGCTAAACTCATTACTAAATCGTCATGTGCTCCAACTCCCTCAAATCTACCTGAATCAGTGATACTAAACATAGATAATTCTTCTACTATCATATTAGTTATTCTTTTACTAGTAGAATCACCATATGGGAAATTTAATTTTCCATTTTCAATATTCATTTGTAAATTTAAAATAATTTCCTGTTTCTTTCTTCTTGTTGTATTAAAGTCATGGACATTTAAATCAGATACGTTTCTTAATTCCTGAGTAAAAGCCTTAGCAAAAGTATTTGTTTCATAAAATATTTTATCCGGTTGAAATATCTTTCCAATAATTCTAATTTTATCTATGTTCTCTCTAAACTTCACATTCTTTGCTCTATCTACATGGACAACTGTTTTATTTTGATGCTCATCTACTTCTAATACAGTAATAACATTGTAATCTCCATCAGTAGAAATAGCAGGGTCAACACCTACATAATACTTGTATCCTTTATCTCTACGATTTCCTAATTTTAAAATATATTCTTTATTTTTACATTTCTCTATAAATTCAGGACTAAACAGTGCAGTACCAGTAGATATAGGCACACATAAATATTCTCTTGTAAATTTTAAAGAACCTATCTCTGCTTTTCTTTGCATTAAAGCATCATATGCCCAACGTTCAGGCCATAAGGGTTCATTTAAAGAATTAAGACATGGATATTTTTTTACAGTATACGCATTGTTTTCTTCTAATTGTGCAAATATATCTGTATATGTAAATGGTGTACCAATCATTCTTAAATTAGAAGTATGGTGAAGCGTTGGTATCATGTCACCAAAAAACCAATCAGTTACTCTTTGAATTGCAGATAAACTAAACTCTTTCAAAGGGTCATCAATAATAATTTCTTGAGGGTGAAGTCCTCTAATCTGAGAACCAACAGACCTTTCTAAAATAGCATTACCATTTGTTAATTGTATATTACCTATAGCCCACCCTCTTGATGGTTTAAATTGTTTAAGTGCCGGTAAATTAAAATATCTATCAATTTCTCTCATGTGAACAAGAGTCTGTTTTTGATTAGAAGAAATATAAAGCATTTGAAATGGTGGTTCTTGAAACACTAAATTCCAAACTACCCATGAATGCATAAATACTGACTTACCGTGGTCACGACTACAAATAATAACTGTTCTATCTGTACTTTGCATAAGTTCTAGCCACTCTTGCATATACTCAGGATACATCATACCTAGAACATTTTTAAAAAAATAAGGAAAAGAATTTTTAGAAAGTTCCATGTCCATCTGAGAAACAAAATCTAAATTTTCTATCTCCATCTTATTTCCTCTTCATTAAGTAAAACCAGTTTACAGTAGGTTTGAAAAATAATTTTCTAATAGGTTGTACTTCATTAGGTATTATCCCTTTAGTATATATTGTTTCTATTAATTCTATTACATCACTAGGAACATCTTCTTGTCCTACAACTTTACCATTTTGTATTTCCATTTCATTAAAGCCAAGAGGTGCAAAAATTTTTCTTTTACCAATAGGTTTTGCCATACCCACTATAGGTTTATCCCCATGTAAACTAATTACTTTTTCACTTACTGCTGCTCCTGCACCTTGAGTATCTTCTCTATCTAACTTACCTTGATAATCTTTAGCATGACTAACTAAACCTAGTAATAAATATGCACCTTTATACGTTCCAATACCTTGTACTGCTATTGGTTTTTCTTTACTATAGGATATCCAATAACCACCATTAGCAGTTTCAAACATAGTACCATTAAGAAGTTCATATCTTTCGTTTCTAGTTTCATATTGTATACCTTCTTTAGAAAATATATCAACTACTTCACTTTCAGAAAATGGCCCTCGTACTTGAAAATTTCCCATATTATATCACCTAAAATTAGCCTTCAGATAATATACACTTTCAATAGGAATACCATGTCGTTGACTAATATTACTCATAGAATCTATTTCATTTACTATCTGTTCTACTTCTGTAACAGAGACATCTACTTGGTGAAGTTTCTTTACTATGTGAATAGCAGTATTTACATGGTTATAATTATTTAATTTAGAAGTGTTATAGTAAACTGGTTTCTCCATCATTTTTCTAATATCATCATGTGCATTTAATATCTTTAATTCATCTTCAGATTTAACAATATCCATGTCATCTATTGCTCCAAAAAATCTATCTATTAATGGTTCTAATTCTTTATTCTTAGCATAGTCTTTTCTATATTTACTAAGATGAGATTCTATTGCTTCTAATGGATATATATCAGATGGATTATAATCTTCTTTCCAGTTACTTGTATTCCTACCAAATATTTTTACATCATTTAATTTGTTCTTTGTAATAATTTCATTTAGAAATGTTCCTATTTCTATTTTAGAATCTTCTTTGAATGACTTTCCTAAACCGCCTAATATTTCTACTACTACCATTTGTAAACCTTCTAAATAATTTTTAAGTTTAACAAAGTCTGTATCGGAAGGAGTTGTAATAAATTCTAACGCATTAACTAAACTTTCTAATTCTTCATCATCTATTAAAGTAGCACCATATTCCTGTTCCATTGCTAATAACATAAAGAAAGAATTAGTATCACTTTTACCTTGTGTTAATATTTTAAATAATCTAGAAGAATTATCACCAAACTTAATCTCGCCATCAAACGGCCTATATCTAGATGATACAGGAACTACATAGTATGCTATAATAGCATCTAACATATTACCAAATTCCTCTTCTACTTCTGCAATATCTGCTAGGAAAGTCTTCATACTAGTTTTATCTTTTCTCCCAATAGTTGCAGAACTCGTAGTGGGTTTCTTTTGTTCTACTGGCCCTCTCTCATCTACCGTAGTAGGAGAAGATAATTTATCAAAATCAGATGAACTAGAAATAAACATACTAACAACATCTAAAAATTCACCAATATTTTTTAGATTTTGTTTTTCATCTACTTTAAAATTATTATTTTTTAACTCTGAAAATGGATACAGTACGTTATATGTTTCATTAATCAATTCTTCAGTAACAGGAAGATAGTACTTTTCTTGAGTAGCAACAACTGCTTGTTTTGCTAACAAATCTACATAATCTTCAATATCATCATCTATAATAGTTACAGACCTGTCACCTAACATTTTCATTTGTTTTTTAATTCTATTAATTTCCCTACTAAAAACAGGCCATTCAGACCATGCTGAAAAATTATTTCTTTTCTTATTCTCAGAAGCATATACATAATAGTATAATGGGTCTACTTCAATACTAGTTAAATCTCCTAATTTTTTCTTTAATCTAGATGCCTGTCTTGTTTCTTCATCTGCTTTTTGTGGAGTAATAGCATCTATTGACGTACTCTCAACCTTATCTCCATCTTCAGATAAGTATGAGTATGAGTCAGGTGCTTTTCCTCTACTAATTCCTAAATCTTTATTATTTAGTTTAGACGGGTCTATTGCCATTTCCTCGATAAGTTTTTTCTTATTACTTTGAAAGTCTGCTTCTGAATTTTGTGTACCCTCTTTAGTATCCATAAAAGTTTCAAATAATATTGTGACCTTATCCTTTCCTCTAGCCCAATCCTTCATTGTTTTTCCTTGATATGGTAAAATGTATTTGTAACTGTCTTCTTCTGATTCAATAACATCTGCTATATCCATAAACTCTTGCATAACTTCTTGTAAATTTTCATTTGAAGTTTCCATGTTTTTTAATCCAGTAGCAAATTCTTTTACTGTTGTCCTAACATCTTCATATTTTCCATCTATTTCTTCCCAATAAGAATAAATATCTTCTCTTCTTGATAGAAATTTCAAATCTAATTTACCAAGTAACTTATCTGCATCTAACTTCACTCCTTTGATTCTAATACTTTTATCTGTAGATAATCTTGCTTCTATTAGATTAAGAAAAGGAGAAACAATTTGTCTAAGATTTTGTGTAGGTGCAGCCTCTAAAGTTCTTTTCCACTCTTCTAAAGTTCTATCATTCAAATTAGAAGATGCCCAAGAAATTTCTTTATTAGTAGTATGTTCAGCATTCTCGACAGTATATCTTGTACCCTTTCCTTTCATAGTAAAGTTTCTAAGAACTTTATTAATTCCTTCTGTGTCTCCTTTACTATCATTAGTATCTAAATCAGATGTTCTACCAACACCAAGAGTTTTGTCTACTGTTTGTGAAATAACATATCTTATCATTTTATCTTTTAGTGTATCAGGTTTTATAAATTTAAAACTAGGATACTTATTCCTAACAAAATCATTTAATTTTTGTCTTGCTAATGTTTTAACTTCTGTTTCAGAGACTTCATTAGAATCTTCAATTGCTGATAATTTAAAATGTGGTTGAAAAACATAACCCTTACCAGTATTCCATAGAACTACATTATCATCTTCAGAAGTGGCTGCTTTTGTTTTTAGATACGTAAAGAGAAATTCTTTTTTGAAATCGTTTAATACTGTAAGTACTTTTTTTCTTGGTTGTTCTATATTATTTTTTTCAAGATGTGATACTATGTCAGTTAAACCACCTTCTAACAACAGAGTAAACATTTCAAGTTTATTTATATTTTGTAAATCTATTGCCATTATTGTACCCTTTCCTTAACTACGCCTATATTGTCTATTACCCATTGATGAGGCTGTATTCTATTACGCCCATGCAGAATACTTTTGTCGCCAGCCCCCATGTAGTCTACAATAGTTTTCCTTAAAGTATCTAAAAACAACTCTCTAATTTCAGTATAAGTTTTTTGAGATATCTTATTTCTTAGCATATCTTCATTTTGTTCAGAAGGATTTTTACCATAGTTTTTTACTAAACGTTGTATGTAATCACCTTTACTAGGACCGAACATAGTTTCTATATCATCTAAAGTAAGTATTACATTTGGTAATGTTGCTGATTGAGTAGTTTTAACATCAGATACGTTATACGAATTTGCTATACCTCCTTTGTAATCTTTTATTCTTTGTAAATATATATCTAATGAATCTTCATTAGTATCTACTATATCAGATGAAATGTTTTTTCGTCTATTTTCAGTACCAAGTAGTAAAATTAAACTTTTAATATCTTCACGACTAGTTGCCCTCATACCACCAACTCTATTATTAGTCATATTTTCTAATGCTTTTTTATGTTCTTCATAATAACCTGCTACTTCGTATATATGGACATCCATACCAAAGTATTTTTTCAAAGGTTCAAGTTTACTGTCTTGCATAGACTCATCTAAGTCATCTAATTCTCCTTTACCGACAGACATTATTAATTCATACTCTTTCATAGGTAAACTGTTATTTACTTTTTCTGTTCCTTTAATTCTTTGTGAGAATTCCGCATTTAGAAATACACTTTTTGGATGGTCGTTTCTTAATTTTCTAAAATTTGGAACACTATCTTCTGATTGATTCCATAAATTTTGTAGTATTTCAGCATAAGACTGACCTATATCTTCTTCAACTTCTTCATCACCACTAACATAAATATTATCTCTTAACATTTGATAAACTGCTTCTTGTTGTGTACTAGTTTTTGTTGTTCCTTCTATAGGAAAATTAGTAGGATTAAAATTAGGGTTCTTTATAATCCATTCTAATGAAGGATTCATTCTTTTACCACCCTTTTTTGAACCAAATAATGCTTGAGCGTCAGGAGTAGGTACTCCATCTACTTTGAAAGGTAAATAAGGTTTAATGTCTCCTGACATTTTGTATACCATATACATATATTCTAATAATTTGTCAGGAGTTAAATTTTCTTCTTTTATTTTTAATTTTTCTATTTCATCAGACCTTTTAACTTTAAACTTCAATTGCCCTGCTAGGTCAGGTTTATCTTTTAGATATTCAGATAATTTATTTTGATTTTTCTCATCCCATACTTTAAGTCTATATATTTCTTTAGGTTTACTATTAAAAAATTCCAATGCTTTATCTTGATTGCCATCTAATATCATTTGTACATACTTAGAAAAATATGCCTTTTCATCCTTAGGTTGTGAGTCAGTAGGTGTTCCTCCTAAACCTTCTAACAACATTTCAATAATTCTTTTTTCTCCATCATCAGCCCCTTTCATAAAACGATTTGCTGCTCTTAAAATCTGAACTCTGTCATATGCATACCCCTTTGCATCAGGAGTATTATTATTTAGTCCTTCTATTATTTTCTTAGCACCATCTTCATCTTCTGCTAATACAACCCTTTCAACTTGTTGACTCCAATAATTAGAAGGAGGTTTTTTATCTTCTTTTTCAAAATCATCTAATGCAGTTTGAGTAGTTCCTTTAGTATTATCAACAGGTTTAGTTTTCTTTGGTTTTCCTTTGAACCATTCTTCTACGGGTCGTGTAGCCACAGTTGCACCATCAGGGATTAATTCTTTTGGTAACTTAGATTGAGTAGTTTTCTCATCTTCGTTCTTTAATACAGATGTCCAACTCATTTTATTCACCTATTATATTGTGCTTCTGCTTGAATTAACCAATCCGGTTTTGGTTCAGGGAACTTACGCACTAATGCCTGAAACACTTCTTTATGTCCACCCTTCATATTCCAAGTTTGCATTTCAGTTTCATTATTTTCCGGTTTTACTACTGTATTAGGTGTATTATCTATAGTTCCCTCCATCTTATTATCTCTTATCATTTGATTTCCATGTTGACGCATCGCGTCTTCTGCTGAAATTAACTCTTCTCCATCAGGCCAACTTGTAGGATTACTATTTATCCATTCGTTAAATAACTGTTTAATCATTTCGGGTCGTGCTTGTTGTCTCTGTCTGCCAACTGCCATTATAGCATCATTTCTTGCATCTTGTTTTCTATTCTCTACTCTTTGTGGAGCAACCTTATCTGCAAATCTAGAAAGAACGTTTTTCTCTATATGATTAAACCAATCTATATGTGGTTCATTCTTTAATACAGATTCCCAACTCATTGTAACTTCTCCTGCATTTTATTTCTAACATCTAGCCAAACTTCAGGATGGTTCTGTGCAAGAACCTCCTTTACAATTTGCATTTGATGAACTATAATTGTGTCTTGTCTCTTGTGAACTAACTTACCCTTAAACTCCATAAGATACTTTAGACTCTCACGAATCTCTTTAGCAAGTTTAGTTAGCGAGTCAATATACTTAGGGTCTGTTCCTTCTTCATTAAAGAGAATATCAATGCGACTTTCTAATCTAGAAATATTATTGCTAAGAGTGTCTATCTCATCTACTTCTTTTAATGCAATAAGATTAGCAGCAGATTGTTGAACTAAAGGCTTAAGATGGTTTTTCATATGTCTATACACTTGGTCTTCAGAACATTCGACAATACTAGCCGCACCTGCTGGTGTCATAGTACCTTCATGTAATTGAGTTTCCAATTCGACACGTATAGGATTTACACATAATTTACATCTTGGATTAGATGAATTAGTATAATTACCCATATGGTTTCTTTGATGTCTAGAACTTGTACCACTAGACCAATTCATTTGAATATCTAATTCATCCGCAGTAATGTCTAAGTTTTCTAAATTAATTTCTAAGTCTTCTCTGTTTTCTAAGTTACAGAATACACATCTCTTACGACTAATCAACTAAGCCACCATCCCAACTTTCCCATAGAGCAGGGTCATCTCTTCTATCTTGTTTTTTTACAGATGTATCCATAGCATAAACCATATCATATTTATCTTCAACTATATTTTTAGGAACTTTCTTCTTCTTGTTCTTCTTCTTATCTTTCTTTTTCGCCGCTTGTAGTACCTTCCTATGTCGTTCTAATTTTACTTCAGCAGCATCTTCATCAGCCAACTTTTGTCGTTCTTTGGCTTCCCTTTTTTCTCTATTTGTAGTATCTACCTCTGTTTCATATCTATCTCTACTTTGTTCAGCAGTTGCTTTAACTGGGGTGATAGCCCTTCTTTTCTGTTTACCCGATAAATAATTTGAATACGCATCAACCTTACTAGATTTACCACCTAATCTACTTATTTTTTTCCCCATCATTTCTTTATACTTAGGATTAGAATTATATTGTTCCCAATCTATATTCAATTTATTTGCTAAAACTTGCATCTCTGATAGACCTTTCGCACTAAGTTTCTTACCTGTTTTTGGGTCTCTAATAGAACCACCTTTAGCATCGGCAAAATCACCAAATTCAGTAGAGTCTCCACTTCTATTAACTACTTCTTTAGTACCATCAGCATTAGTGTATTCTATTGGTCCTCCTTCATACTCACCTTCTGCTTGTTGTTGTAATGTTTGTTGTCTAAAAAATTCACTTCTTCTTTGTAAGTCAGCAACCTCTCCTGCTTCTGAACTTGAGTCTTTTACTTTTGCTTGTGATTCTCTAAGAGCATCTTGCCATTTACCTTTTTCTTTAGAAGCAACATTTCCTCCTGCTTGTAATACTTTTCTTGGAACTTGTCCTAATGCTAAATTTCGACTTCCTTCCTTTTTAGGCGCACCTGTTATAGTTGAACCATATCTACCTTTTTGTTTTTCTGTTAGTAAATCTAATGCACCTTCACGTACTGGTTTAGTGGAATCAATTGCTGCTCTTGCTCCTGTTTTTGTTGCACCGTATGCGCTATTTGCTGCTCTTGCGGAACCTGCTATGGTGTTTTTACCTGTCTGACTTATTTTACTAGGTATGTTTCTTACTTTATCTGTTACTGTTCTTGCTATTTTTTTTGCTCCTTCTACAGTAGTTGGTATGACAGGATTCATGGTAGGCATTTTACCTGCTACGTTACTACTTAAGTTCCCTGCTTGTGATAACAAATTTGGATTTAACTCTCTATTTTTTTTCGCATTAGCCCTTGCTTGTGCGGTATCTACTTCATTACTTGTAATGATAGGTCTGCCTTGATTAGGTCTAGGTCTTACTACATTTTGTAATTGTGGTGGAACTTTACTTGCTGTTACTTGTTGTTGCTGTGCCAATAGTTTATCGGCGGCTTCTTTTTTTTTACGGTCTATTATTGCTTGATTAGCAGGATTAGGGCCTCGAACTTGAGCATTATATTGTTCTTGAGTCATTGACTGACCTGCTACTGGTGCTTTTTTAAGAGTTGAAAACCATTTGTTTAAGTCATTATCATCATCAATTTCAGGGTCTACAGCAAATTCTTTTTCACCTGTTGGATTTGGATGTGCAGGTGTTTCTTCTATTGGTGCTGCATTCGGGTCTATTGGCAATCCTGTCATTGGGTCAACCATAGGTTCTCCCATTGGAGGTGGCATCATAGGTGGTTCTTCCATAGGTGGTTCCATCTCAGGTTCTTTTAATACATTCTCCCAACTCATACATTCACCTTCATTATAGTTTTCCAATCAGTATGTTCTATATCCGCACTAGTTCTAACAGTGTCTTCTGTTTTAGGTTCTTCCTTTACAGGAGGTTTCCATCCTGCTAAGACTGCCATATTTTTCATTTGTCTTCTAGACATAGTAATATACACTTCTTCAATATCATTAGGAATTTTAAGGTCAGATTCTATTGAACGTAGAACATTTGCTTGTTGTTTATTAGCAATATTAATTGGAGTTCTTGTGATTATAGTTTTTGCCTTTGTTGTTGAGAAGTTACCAGCAGGTGTAGTAAAAGAACTATCTCTAGAAAATGCAGTAAACATAGATTTTATTTCAGGTATCTTTAGAGCAGCCGCACCACTACCTCTTCCTTCAATTGGTATAGGAGTTTCTTTACGGAAAGATAATTCTAATCCATCAAAATGAGAAATAGCATCCTTTACAACTTGATGAAGTCCTTTTGATTCCTTTCCAAGAATACCACTTGTGCTAAATAGTGCTTGCCACATAGGAGGTTTTGCTGAACCATCATCTTGATATGAATACCATTCGCTATCAACCGCAGTTAAGTTAGCATCTTTAAATTCATTTCTATACTCAACATAGTCGTCTGTTAAGTAATGACCAAACACATCTCTTCTTTCTCTAACTTTCCCTGTCTCTCTATTCCATGAAAATGGTTCTTCAAACTTAATGTTTGCTGGATTTGCTGGACTGTTAGGTTTACTATGATTTTCTAACATTATATCTAAATTTTTTAATAAATCTAATTGTTCTTGTTTTATTTCTCTACCTGCTCTCATACTAAAGATTTGTTGTAATAGTCTACCAATGTCATTCCACCCCATACTATTTGCAGGACTACTAGTACCAGTAGAACGACCTTCTCTACCTATACCTTGAACTAAATCTAATAGACTTTTCTTTGTTTTAGAAACTCCAATGGCTGAACCTTTAAGTCCTCCACAAGTTTTATTCCAAACTGCATATCCTTCTGAAAAGGTTTCAAAATCTCTTTGAGCAGTAGCCTTATATTTACCAAAAGTAAACGTTACAGTGTCTTTCTTAATACTTTTAACCACAGTGACACCTCTTCTTATCTTCACACTTTTTACAATAACGTCTTAGTGTAACTCTCTTAGCATTACCACCAACTGATTCATTATTAAACAAATCACTAGTTCCTACTGCGGTACTCGTTACTGCCCCTTCTGAAAGGATGACATCAAACCAACTACTGTTAGTAAGATTAAAGTCGTCACTCCCCATATGTTTCTCCCCGACACGTACCTAACTAATTATCATACCTATTCAAGAACCCTTTCTCCAATTCTTGTTTTTCTTTTCTTTTGTTTTACTACTATTCCACTTAACTTTATTAGACCAGTAAGCAGCAGACATCTTACCACGCTTGATATCTTTACCATGTCTTGATTTAAACGCCTTTCTTTGTCCAGCAGTTTGATTAGTTTTTACACCTTGTTGTCCAAACCGTATAGTCTTTGTTTTATCACCATCTTTAACAACAACAACGTGAGATTTTGTCTTATGTTTAGGCGTTCGCTTTGGCTTACTAAAGCCACTAACTCCTGCGTTTGTTAATGCAGGGTGTTTTTTAGATTTTTTATTCTTAACAATATCGAACCAACCCATCATACCCACCTCGTCCTCTTAGTGAAAATTCGCACCACTTTAAGAACAACAACCACAAATGACACAGATAGAGAATAAAACCTAGAAAAAATATTGGCGGAATTTTTTAAACCAATCCTTTTTGAAAATTGAGGTGTCATTTATTTATCACTAGCCCGTTTATTTTTTTGCCTTTTGTTCTATTCCCAGTTTAAAAATGCTTTATATCACTCTGCATATATTATTCACTATAGTATTTCAAAAAAATTTCATTTTTTATGTTGATTGTATAGTGGCAAAAGTTTAACAGTCATAATGATTAAAATATGCTTTAATTAAATGGCACAGATGTTATTCACATTAAGATTGCTATCAAACATGTTAAATTCTATAGATTTTTAATGATTTCTAATAAGAATAATAAAAAAAAATTTTGATACAAAGCCATATGGTTGTGTACTTTGTCACACTACCTTGAAGGGTTTTTTACGCCCAACAGTTTAATTATTGATATTGTGCTATATAATCAAAGTCTTCCGGTTCTTCGCCGTATTGTTTAACCCATTTCTTTAATGTATCTTGATGATTAAAATAACATAAACGGCTTATATCATGTTTGTGCATATGTTCTTTATGGATTGAACCTAAACAACTAACCGCGATATCTTCACTATGGCTGGTATCACCATATTGAAACGGAATGAAATAAAGTACATCCATTCTTAAATCATATACTCTACCACTAAAATAAGAATTACCATTAACCTTATCCCACCAATGTTTTATTTCCACTATATATTTTTTCTTCTTTCTCATTGTCATCTATTCTTCCTCCTCACATGTACATTTATCTAATCCCATTTGTTCTATACTCGTACTATCACCAATATAATGATGACATACTGGACATTCTTCAACATCCGGTAGTATATCATCAAACCAATCAGGGCCAACAACCATATAATTTTCTAACATTAATTAAGCCTCCTTACGCATTTCTTCTTTTGCATCCTTTACTAATTGAATGATATCAGGCGCACATTCTGATTGAGTATAGTTAATAGACTCAAACTGGCAATCTATTATAGCATCATTAATAGGAAAATCTGCTTTGATACTAATAAGTGCATCTTCTATTAAGTACTGAATTTTAGCCATTAAGTGTAATGGTAACTCTACTAGTCTATTCTCAATTGCATCTTTACGAGCAACCTTTGGACTATTCCATTTAATGTTAAATGCTAATTCTGTATGAGTATAGTTAACATTAAGTGTACTGTTCATTCTAACTTCTTCAGAAAGAATATAAGCATTATCGCTAAAATCATAATCATATGCTTCCATTTCAAACTCATTCACTAGAACAATATGTTCGCCATGAATAGCCATTAAACGTTCTTCCGTAGTTTCTTCGTTTATGATATTAATATTAAAGGTATCCATAGGAAGAGTTGCTCCTAAACAGTTACGCAATTCTTTTGAACATTTTTTTGCATCAGTACGATATTCAAATGTTAATCCGTTTTCTATCCCATTAAGAGTAATACCGTAAGTTTTTTCATTATTTGTAATTGTTTGAAGCCCTTGAGTATTTTCCACTATAGAATATTCATAATCATCAGACATATAAACACCAATTGATTGAAGGGCTTTGTTTAATTGACCTTGTTCTTCTGCTGTTAGCGTATCATCATATTTTAACTTGTATATTCTTGTATAATTCATTATTAAGACTCCTGTAAAGTACATATCAAGGTATTGTTCAAAGTACACTACCATATGGTTTGGAACTTTGTGGAAACCCTGACATATAAAATGTCGGAGATGGTTGACGAAGTAGTATTTTTACACCAACCATCCCCAAGGGGAGTTTAAAGCGGAAACAAACAACTAAATTAGTTGTCCTCCGTAATGAAAGACACTAACGAAGTTGCTTCGCCGTCCCATCCTGCTTTAAAGGATTTAACCGCATTTCTCTTCATTTGTTCAGTCAAGAAAGTAACGAAAGCGTCACCATTCTCGAAAACCACTTCAGCACTTCGGCCATGTGGTAATAATAGCCCTTTAAGGGCTGGATTCATATCAAATACAGTAGCAAATACTTTTATTGCATCTGTAGCATCAAATAAGGTTGTAGCCGCAACGCCTGTTATTGCAGGGCTTCGGCCTATAGGCGCACCTTGTACGTCTTCTAATATACTCTTGATTGCGCCGGAGAATTTAGTTTGACGGTTTACGTCATTTTCTCCCTTTGCTAGCATTTTGCTAACGGATGCAACCATCCAATCCTCAACATCACCATTGTCAAGGAAACTTTCAACGTCAGTCTTCCATTCGGTCCAATTTTTCATTTCACTCATAATATTCACTCTCACATATTTATTATTTGTTTCCGCTTCGAAACAGTCTAAGGGAGCAATTTACTATATGAGGTGTATCCACAAAGTTACTCTTACCATATGGTAGTGTACTTTGTCACAGTACCTTAAGCCCATAATGAACCGCAGACAGACACAGTGAATATCGACTTAGTACGTGCATAAGAGAGGTGTTGCGTATTAGGGATAAAGTGTTTTACTAGTATTCACTATTATTTAATAAACAATTAACATCAATAGAGAGGTTTGCGCTTTTTGTGTCTGTCTTTGGTCATTGCTACGGGCTAGCCCTTTATGTAACAGGAATTTTATTCATCATTAATTAAGTTAAAGGCTCTTAATGCTGCTTGTAGTTCTGATAATGCTAAAACTAAGTCATCACCACGAACCTTTAAACTCTTAATTATAACAACATGAGCAGAGCCGGATTTTGAATGTCCGACTTCTATTTCATATTGATATGGCTTAATTTCGTTTCTTGTTTCTTGTATCATTCTTCTTCGCTCCTTTCATATCGGCCTCTATTATTCATCCAATCTGCAAAAGCATATTGATGAGTACTGTATAATCTTCTTTTGATTTCTTTGGTAAATGCTGCCTTTGTATCATTTCCAACATTACAAGACCAATCAGCATTTTTCATTCTTTGAATAAACTCTACTGTTAGTTTATTTCTTAGTCTGTCTTTCTCAATTATCTCATTCATGAAATTTGCTTCTAATGCTCTAAGTCTAAATTCTTCAACATTGTTAATTTTACCTGTGCCTGTAACCATCATAATCATACCAAAAGGAAAACCGTTAATTAAACTTAAATCACCTTTAGTAAATCCTTTCTTAATTCCGTCATTAACTCCAATCAATAAAGGCATTAGTAATCACCTTGAATGTATATTGTCTTAACTCTACCATCAACATACATCATATTGTAACAAGATTTACATAAATCACCAAATTCCGGTAATGCATAGAAGTAAGGTCTACCGCATTGATATTGTTCACAAGTTCTACTCATTCATCATCACTCCTATTACAGAGAGAACACATAAATTCACCAGTGTATAAATGCATACCGATTATGTGAACACCAAATTCTCTTTCACACATAATGCACTCAGTATGATACCACCAGTCTTCAACATGTGATAAGATGGTATTTGCCATTTCAGTCTTCGCCATATCTTCTGTTAATTCTTCTATTGATTTCATATTATATGCTCCTCTTATCGTTTTCTTCGTTTGCTATTTCTTCTTTTCTTATCCAATCGTAAAACCTATCACCATCAAACCGAGAGTTTGTTTTTTTCAAATGTGCTATTAATACATGTTGTTGTTCAGGTGTTAATTCCATATCTGCTGCTATCTTGGCAAGTGTTTCGAAGTGTCTTCGTTGGAAACTCATATCCTATGATTAGTTTAACCCTTATGAGGTGTCCTGACAAAGTAGTACTACCATATGGTTGGAAGAGTAACTTTGTGGCTTGTAAACCTCTAAATGTTATAAGACACCTATTCAGGCTAGAATTGAACGTTAATATCATTTAATTCATTCTAGTGAATAGATGTCTTATTTTATGGAGGTTATGTATTCTTATTATAATTCACTTGCACATATTGCACAATAATAATTACTGTCATCTAACCATGTTACTTCCTTTTGATGTTCGTAACACATCACAAGTATTCTTCCAAATTTAATTTCCATCATTTAAGCCTCTTATAAATTGCCACCATTTTAACGTAAAAACGTGGGTGTTATCTGATTACTCATTATGTGACATTTAAGACCGTGATTAGTACCGTCCCAAGTATAATCAGCATCTTTATCATTTCTCACATGAGCATTATAAGCCGTATTCATTCTTAGTCGAGTTGAATCAACTATACTCATAGCAAATTCCTTTGGTGTTTGAAAACCACCGCCACCACTTCTCTTATGTTTTACTAGGAAAAGTTGCATTGCTTCACAATTAATATACACACCCATTAAGGCTTCTTGAATTAGTTTTAATTGACCATCTCTAAACGCTTGTACTTCTAAAGGCATGAGACTTTTCTTTCCTGTAGTAAAAGGCTTATCATCTATATCAGAAAAACAAGTTCTGATAGCACTATAAAGAGCACCTCTTTTATTTGGTTTAGTATCACCCGCAAGAATCAAGTTATTCACTGATAACAACTCAACGTGCTCATCTTCCCATGACTCATGATTTTCAAACCATAAGCCAACTTTCATCTTAATATCATTCCATTTCTCTTCGTTCATTTCTATCATAGTATCACTATATCCATAGAGGATTATTTACTACATAAGGTGTGCCACAAAGTTTCACTACCATATGGTTGGTACGTCAGTTAAACACAGGAGAGTTTTAGTTGAGAATAAGAACTATTCAAAAAAAACCTATTCTGCCTCGGCCACCCCTTTATATAGGGTTTTCCAAACCTAGACTATATCACACCAAAAAAAATTCCAAACCTTAGCCAAGTGCGCGTCTTATTCCTAACACATATTTAATTCACTCTCATCACTTGGCTAAACATATTCCTACCATTATTCGTAATGGTTTCCCTAGACTATAAATTGAATTACATATAGTATTATATTA
>TARA_R110000824_G_scaffold256329_1_pt1 | contig 21164 bp, 22 predicted proteins | sample TARA_R110000824 | Tara Oceans TARA_R110000824 (sample SAMEA4397747) | marine metagenome | biome: Polar Biome; feature: [MES] marine water layer (ENVO:01000295) within the mesopelagic zone...; material: water (ENVO:00002006), including particulate matter (ENVO:01000060) such...
TTCACAAAAACTAGATGTAGATGGAACCGTAGTCGCTGCTAGATTCATTCAAGATACTAATGTTGGTTCTGATTTTTATGCTATCACCACTGCTAGATCAAGTAGTGGACTTACTAGTCCAGATATTTACGACTATAATGGCAATGGATTAGTCTTGGGTGGTGCGCACAACGAAGGAACCTTAGTAGTAAAAGCTGGCGGTAATGTAGGTATAGGAACAACGGCTCCTTCGGCAAGACTTGAGGTGGATGGAGAGATTCGCGCAGAATCAAATATGACTTTAGGTTCCGACGGCACTTACGGAGCCGCTTATGGAGCTATCGGTATTGGAACATCATCCCTAACGAATGGCCACCATAGGATATTCGCCAAGTCTTCTGACGATATGTATCTTGCTTCTGCAACCAGCAGGGGCATCCGATTTAGAGTAAATGGAGCTAGCACAGATAATGTCATTATAGACAACGGAGGCCGCGTAGGAATTGGAACAAATTCTAGCTTACAAAACTCACTCAATGTAGCTGGAGGAGTAGCGATTGGGGCTAGTTATGTGGGATATACTGCCCCCTCTAATGGGATGGTCATCCAAGGTAATGTGGGTATAGCGGTTAGTTCTCCATCTTACACCCTTCATGTGGGAGGATCTATTGTTGGAACCTCTAAATCATTCCTTATTGACCACCCGACAAAAGAAGGTAAACAATTAATGCATTCCTGTTTGGAAGGACCAGAGCATGGTGTTTACTTTAGAGGTAAGAGCGATTTAAATATAATTAAAATGCCAGATTACTGGACAGGTTTAGTTCACATGGACACAATGAGCGTCGATCTGACTGCAATTGGACCCCACCAAAATATTTATGTTGATTCCATCGCAGATAATGGCGAGGTTACCGTTGGGTCAAATACCGAAGAACCGCTAAATTATTTTTATAGCGTTTACGGAGAACGTAAAGATGTAGATAGGCTGGAAATTGAAATAGTAAATCCAGAATACGCTGATTAATCTTCTTCTTTGTCGTCAGTAACCACTTCTAGGTCTGCGGGTTCTGCAAAAATGGGAGACTCCACCACTTCAGAAGGGGGCGGGTTTAGCTGGCCAGCAAGTTTCTGGGCTAGGACCGATGCAGCTTGCGCCACGTTTAAGCCTCCAGCTTTTACAGCTAGATCAATTAGTTTAATAAGTGCGTCGATTTCCTCGTCGGTAAGTTCTATAGTTTTCATTATTTAAAATTTCTGTCTTGTGCTATAATTATATATGTTAAACTGTATTTTTCTAATTCCAATTGATCATAGGGGCATTCAAGGTAAATTACTTCAACGATATCTAAATTTACAGTCGTGGTGTAATGTTAATAATGCTCAAATTCTTACCGTCCATGGCTTGTTCTTGAATTTTGCGCGAAATTACTTAGCCACGGGGGGAGGTGGGTTCATGGATACCTCTCCTCCTGAAGCTGAATGGCTTTTTTGGATTGATTCTGATGTGGATTTTAATATAGAGCAAATTGAATACATGCTTAAGTTACCCCCCGAAAAGAAATTTACTACTGGATGGTATAGGTCAGACTACTCAGACAAAGCAATGGTCGGAAATTGGGACGAGGATTACTTTAGAAAAAATCACCACATGCCCTTTACTTCAGTGGAGTGGCTTACAAAAATGGGGGAGGAGGAACCTAATAAATTAGTTGAAGTGGACTGGTGCGGTTTTGGTTTTACAAAAATCCACAGGTCTATTTTTGAGGAAATGGACTATCCATATTTCCCATTAAAAGAAGCTTATATTGGGGGTTGTGATGATAAAAAAGGAGGCACTTTTGATTTGCGGGATTTAAGTTTTGAAGATGTTAGTTTTTGCCGAAACTGCCGTGAAAAGACGGGAATCAAGCCTTTAGTAGCTCCGAAGATAAGAGTTCCTCATTTAAAGTCGTTTTTTGTGTAAATAGGTGTAATAAATAATATAATAAATAAACAGCCATGCCAACAAAAAATTTAGGAGACCCCATCCCGCGCCCAGAGCCTTACATTGTCCCCGCGACCCCCGAACAAGAGTTTGATTCTGTTTGGTTGCGCTCGATTAATCTTTTTGCTCCCCAGATTAACGCTTCAGGGAACACACAGGGAAGCATTAACATCGAATGCTTGCCTTATGATGGTTTTTCAGGGGAAGAGAAGATTTGGGAGACCCCCAACAATGAAGGGGTAGAGTATCTTAACGTCCCTAGTAGAGTAAATGGAAGAAAAAGCTTGTGGGATTGTGTAAATGAAGTTCCCGAAGTGGCTACCGCCATGAACGCTATTACTGCTGCTATTCCTGCTTTAAGGACTTGGATTAACACTCCCCCTCCGACTGGCGAGCCTCCATATTAGATATAGAGTAAGCATTAAAGTGAGGGCTATTCCCCTCCTGAAAATCATTTTTAAAGATTAAAAAGGGGATCTCTTCTCCTTTTACTGTTATCTTTCCAGAAAGATAACTCTTGCCGTCGCCCTTATTCTTGATCCAGAAGGCTCCCACTTTGTTCTGAGTCCAAGTTGAAGACTGTTTCTCGGAGGATGTTAAGGAAGTCTCTTTTTGCATGATGTGGTAATTGTGTATATTGTCTTTTTAGTCTTCGGTAAACCCGCTTAGACACAGGGTCACAGGGATTACAAATTTCTCTTAGTTCTCTAGCGACCCTTTTGTTCATAATTTAGCAATGTAGGTTTCAGAATCTTTTAGAAAGCCCATTCTCTTGTAAAATCGAGCTACTTTATGAGATCGGGGGTGGGCATCAACGCAACTCATTAGAACGTATTTAAATTTTTTTTCTCTAGCAAACTTAAGGGCTGTTCCCAGAAGCCTTTGTCCTACACGGGGGTTTTTAGAGAGCCAAATATATTCAGTAAACATTTCCTCTCCGAACTTCTCGTTTTTATTATTTATAAATGCAATAACAGCATCAAAGTTATTGTCAGAATTCAAATTTCCCCATACAAAAAAATCCCAAGTTAGGAGAGACGTATCTCCAAAAGCTCTTAAAATATGTTCTTTATTATGTTTAACAAGCCGATGACCGTGATGCGCGTTTTCGTAATCAAACAAAATAAAAATCTCATCTAGAAGCTTTTTAAACTCCGTGGGATTTACGACTCTCTTGATCATTGGTTTAGGGCTACGATAAGCTTTCTAGCTTCCTTTGCTGGAATATCCCTAAAAGATTTCCATGCTTTGGCGGATTCATTTCTATATTTCTCCCCCTTCCATAAATCCCTCAAAACGTCCTTACAAGCGTCAAACGAGTTTACCCCATGCTTTTCCCTCAATGTCTTTTCTAAGAGGTCTGTGGGGGTAATAGGGGTCGCAATAGCATCTGACTCTACTGCTTGCCCAGAGCCTTGGGATTTATCTATCTCATCTGCTCCGACGATATGGATGTTCAGAAAATTCCTTACGCATCTTACAAAAGCTCTGTTGCAAGCAATGGTCTCAAGGAACTTCGCGCAAAAAGAGTCTGTATTTGCAAGAGTCGCGTTTGCGACATCTGTGTATAACACCTCGTCTATGCCAGACTCATAGGTTTCCATCCATGCTATGGCGCATTTCGCAGCAACATAGCCGTCTGAGATATGGTTTATATCAAAATTAACGCTATGATACCCCCTCAACTTGGCTAATTCCTTAATGCCTCCAAGCATAATGAGGAGTTGCTTATCATCCAAACCTTCAATTGTTTTGGGGACTGGTTTATTGCGAGCGTCAAACCATCCCCTATTGGGGTAAAGAAACTCTGGCTTGATCATGGCTCTCCAGTTTACCGAACCATCCTCGTTGAATTCATACTCCGCATTTTCCAATAGACCGTGTTCATTACGCTTGTAAGTGTCGGGTCCGTAGAATTTTTTTACGGCTTTCTTTTTTGCTGTTTTACTCTGGCTCATAAATATAAAAATGGTCTGATTCTCTCCAATATTCAGAAGTATCCAACACCTTATTACTATTGTCAAGCCCTTTTTTCCAATGAGCGTAACTTAAATATTCCTTACTTCCCTCAATAATTCTCAAGGAAGAAAGAAATTTAGTGCTTTCGCCGACTTCGCACGGAGCTTTAATGTCTTTATAGTAGGGTCTTATGGGGATATCAAAATATTTATTTCGAAGTGCGGAAATATTATCTTCGTTTTTCGTCAAGAAAACTAGATTGATATTAAAGTTTTTTAATGTATTAAAATAGGTATCAGGAATATCTTCCCAGTCTTTATCTATGAATAAGTAAAAAGTATTTATGTTAGCTGCTATAGCTTGCAAGCCGTGTGGCTGTATCAATTTTTTAGCACAAATAGAAACTTTATACTGACTGCAATATTTTAGAAACGAATTTTCATCAAACCCATAATCTGCCCTTACTGATAAGGGCTGCTGGGGAGAAAGCCTCAAGGGGACAAATGAAGTGGGAACTACTTCTACGACATTATGCGAAAAAGACCCCCCTATATATTTAGTAGAGAAGGATATATCTTCTTTTTCTATTTTGAGAAAGTCTAATATGGACTGGGCTACAATTTCAGGTTTAATTTTTGTTATTTGTCTTTGGGGATCAGTCGGAGAAAGACAGGGTTTCTTGTCCCATTTCGGACTCAGGTTGGTGTTAGAGGAAGAGGATTTAGAAAACAGAGGCCGATTAACTTGGGGAAAGGTGTTGCCGAAAAGAGTTACAGTGGGAAGATTTTTTGCACTAGCAAGATGATTTAAAACCCCATCTGGCCCTACATGCGCCAAGGAGTTAGATAGGATAAAACTTTGCTGTTTAAATGAGATCTTTAATGCTGCATCTACCCCTTCTATTTTTGATTTTCCTCCCAATTGAACTGTTTTTATTTGCGCTCGGTCTAGAAAGGGTCTGAGCAAATTTAGAACTATCGAAAAATAAGGATAATTTTTAGATTCATTAACTTCGTCCTGAGATATTGTAATATATTTGTCAAACTTTAACGGAAAAAAATGGTCATAAACAATAGGTTTAGAAAACTTAACTCCTAAATTTTTTGCATATTCTTCTAATAAATGAGCCATGATTATCGTAGGGAAAATTGATGTTTATCTAACCCATTATGAAGGTAGGATATATTTTTTTGGGTGGTTGTGTGAGGGTGAAAGGCCATTTCAAAATAACCTTCAGAGGTTCCCACTCCCTCCATTAGCAGGGGATTTTCCACAACAGGGGAATAAGGTAAGAGTTTGTAAACATCAGGATGATCGTCTACATAAGGGTAGTAATTAGGGTGAGTAAAAAGGTATATATTGTAAGTTTTATATTGTTTTTTTAAATTCTTGAGAAGAGAATTAATTAGCAAAACATCTGTCTCCCCTTGAGGAATAATCACAGCTATCCTTTTTCCTTTGTCTTCTTCTCCCAAAACAGCTGATAAGTCAGGGGTATCGAGTTTTTGCTTTTGTGTTAAAGCCACGCTTTTAAAATGATTTAAAATCTGGGGAGGCTGCATTCCCCCTTGTAATTGATCCGACCAGTGTTTAACTCCCTGTGAATTTTTATCCACGTCGTCGTTTAAGATATTTTTATATATATCTATCAAAAAATCTTGATGGCTATCATAATGGTCCTGAGGGGCATAATCCACGTTTAGAAATTCCGCCCCTTTGGTTTCAAAATCAAAGTCTACAGGGGGCATTTCATCAATAATTTCTTCTAGTTTTTTACCAATGACCTCAACAGAAAAGTTCTCGACTGTCCATTGACGTGCCTTTCGACCCATTTCTTTTCTTTCTTCGTCTTTCATTTTCCATACACGCTCTAGTTGAGAGGCTATATGGTGCGGATCGGTAGAAGCCTTAATGAATTGAGTCCCAGGTTCCCTATATTCGCTCCACTCCAAGGGAAGACCTCCAGATTCTTCTGTGCAGCTATCTTCCCCACATGAATAATTGGTAGCTAAGGTAATAAGTTCAGTTAATTTCGCTTCTTGAATGGGTATTTCTTGCCCTCCACTAGTGAAGGGATGACAATATACATCCATAAGATTATAAACTTCATTTAATTGTTGTTCTGTGACCCCTTTACTGGGATTGGTTGTGCTTGTTGATTTCTCGGCTCCACACTTTTTGCATTGTTGCTCTTGACCTGTAAATGGACGAACATCGTAATGACTACATTGATTACAAACGTAAGTCGTTAATATGTCTTCCTTGGCGATCTTCTTTTCTTGTAGCATTCTAGGGATATCCCACCCCTCTGACCAATGAGTATGAAGAAATAGCTTAGCTTTGGGTTCTTTTTGTTTGAATAATTGAAAAGCATCTAAAAGATTAGGAACACTTTTTCTCAATTGATTTCTAAAAACGAATCCAATTATATACTCATTATTTAAACCGTAAGCCTTTCTTAAATTTTTGCGTTTTTCCTCTGACAATCTAAAGAAATTCTTAACATCTAGAGATCCTCTTAATGTTTTTACATGATTATAACCTTCTTCGTTTAGGGCTTTTGAGGCAAAAGTAGACCATACATAATAGTTTTTAATTTTAGGTGCGTATTCAATAGCCTGAGGCAAAAGAGGAAGACTGTCTAGAGTCGTCCAAACCATTGTATTTATTTTATTCCACCAAGGCTTGTGATGAAAATTATTAAAAGCCCAAATATCTTCGATGCCAATGTATACATCAGGCTTAAACTCTCTAATGGCTTTATCCACCAGTGTTAAACCATACCCCTCTGCTCTCTGCTCTTCTGGAGTAAGGGTTTGAAGATGGTTTGGAAGAGGTAGTGAGCCTCTACACTCCCACGGTAACGTAGTAGTTTGAGGGTCTTCCCAATGGATACCATTAGCTAATTCCACCAAATTATATTTCCCAGTATCAAAGAGATACCGCATAATATTTTTTTTGTTTTTACCAAAGCCCGTGAAGGCTCGGCATAAATTAGAGTGTATTAAAACCGTCTTTTTCTTCATTGATCCCTAAAGCTTTTATTTTTAGAAAGTCTACATATATAAAGCTCTTGGAGATAAAACTTAAGAAATTCCCTTAGCCCATAGGCTTCGGACATTTCTACTCCGATTCCAAATTTATTCGCTGAATTACGAGTAACGCCAAAAGAAAAAGCGTCTGTTCCATCTTTCTTTTTATATGGTTTAAACAAAATAGAGGTTTTGTTATCCTCATAGGAATGAAACCCTGAAAATTCTTTATACTTTTCTATTGAATAGATGAATCCCCCCACTTCAATTTCATTTAATTTAATTGAAATAGACTTCTCGGGATCTTTTGCGTTTTCAGAAAAGGAACCGCTCCGAGTTTTATCGTTCCATGAATGCTGTTTAACAGCCCTTATATAGACGCATGGTTCTTGGTTTTTATTGTTAGCTCCTATGTCAAAGCTAAATGCACAGCCTGTATTTTTGGAATTAGGCTTATAATACTGAACAATCATGTAAGATTGTATGCGGCATAAGGACTAATTCAATCAGAAAAGTAGTAAAAGAGATCTCCCTCGTCCCAAGGGTTCTCAACAATCACTGCGGCTTTACTCGCTGCTTTTTTAAACTGCGAGTAGCAAACTGCGGATCTCTGCTTGTTGTCTTTAAATTCGTTCTTATCGGCAAGATCTAACATGCATCTATTCATGAATTTCGATCTTTTCTCTTTATCTCTGGGAGAGGGAAGGGGCATACTTAAGCCTTTACACCGAAAATAGGCTCGCACACGGTTTTCATAATGAAATCTCTGTTTTCTTTAAAGAACTCTATTTTACAAAATTTTTCATAACAATGAGCAAAGGTGTCGGCAATGAAAAGGATTTTTTCATACCGATAAGAATCGTAAAGGTATACCTCGGTAATGTAAGAGGTTAAAAGTTCAGTCAGTTTTTTTCTCACTTGAAGATTATAGAGGGAGTAGTATAGGTCTCTTTGTGGGGTGACATCGCCTCCCTTACAAAACTTGGTAAAAAATGACATTTCCTCTTCCGCTGGGACACCGAGTTCTAAACTTAAATCTACAAAGTCTAAAAATGGATGGCCCCTGCAAACATTATAGAGATCATCAAAGTAAATTTCCCCTCCCCCTAAAAAAATAGAATCCAAGGAAAGGTTACCATGACATTTCTGGTTTAGATCTCCCTTCACATCTCTAAAGCTATCCCATAACTCTGAGTGAAGGGTAAGAAGTATATTTTCACAGCGAGGGTAATCTGTATGCTTTTTTACGGCCTCCAACGATTGCTCGGGAAGGGAATTGCTGGGAATAAGCTGATCTGCGAAACGATCTAAAACTTGTTTGTAGGTTTGTCTGACGGGGCGCGTTCGAGTGAAGCTCCAGTAAGAGTCTAAAAAGGGGCCTATCTTTTCATTTATACCAGAGCGCCCATAATCCCTCACACTTTCTGCGGGAGTCACTCTCATAAGCAAATATTCAATTGGCTCCCCGACTTTAATTGAACCCTGACTTAAGAGTTTCGGAAGGCTAGGACATCCCTCTCCGCTTCTGAGGGCTGTAGCTTCTTTCTTTAAGAGTCCGTCAGGGTCACTTAGAGAAGTTTTTAATTTTAAAAGCTCATTTTGGGAAGTTCGAATTAAGAAAACGTCGCAGTGATCTTTTACTTTTTGCAGTAAAATATCTGAGACTTGAAAGCGTGGCTTCAGTTTCTTTAAAACTTTAATAGCAAACGCGCAATCATCTTCAGGATTACCTGCGTGAGTAAAGGCGTAAGCCTTGTCTTTAAATAATGATGTAATTTTCACTAGTCATAATAAAGAATTAACCCCCTTTTTCAAGGGGGTTAATTGTTAGGGGGCTTTATTGCTTCATGGGAATAAAGCTCCTTTTTTAGTAATGCTTCTAGTCCGACCTAGAAAACCTTACCAAAGTTTTGGTCTGCAAGGCGCACTCCGCAGATACTCGTTTTAGCTACTTTTCGATTCACTCCCGCGTTGCGATCATAAACCTTAACGTAGCTATCGGTTTCTCCCATCAACTGAGCGTTCACCGATTCTCCTTGGAAAGTATACAGCCCAAAGAACCTACCCTTACTATTGCGGATCGCTTTCATGACCCTCATATTAATTTGTTTCATATGAGATATATTAGGCAAACGTTAGGTTTTTGTCAACTATTTTTAGAGAAATTTTCTCTATTTTCTTATTTTTAACGATGAACCGCGAAAGAGGGACGTGAACTATACTTTTCACTAAGTTTTTAATGTCTCTCGCGTGACTATTTTTTTCTTTTATTTTATTAAAAATGAATTTTTTAACGCTGGGAGACCATTTTACTCCGACCCCTCTTTCTTTTAGTCTTTCTCCAATAGCAAGAAGTTCTTGATCTATTATTTTGAGTAAGTGGGAATCTCCCAATTCATTGAAAAATAAAATATTATCTATACGGGCTAGTAGTTCGGGGCGAAGGTATTTCTTAAGAGATCTGGTATATATTTCCTCTTCAGCTTCTTTTTGTGGTAAGAACCCTAAACTGCGTTTTGATTTTTCCTTATGACCAATATTAGAAGTCATAACTATTACTGCTTTCGAGAAATTAATTGTTCGGTTTAAGTTATCAGTCGCATATCCTTCGTCCAAAATATGAAGTAAGACATCTAGAATTTTAGGGTCGCACTTTTCTATTTCATCAAAGAGCACTACACAGTTAGGGTTATTACGAACGAACTCGGTCAAAAGACCCCCTTCTTCATATCCAACATAGCCAGCATTGGCCCCCATTAATTTAGAAATTCCCGTCTTGTCTTGATATTCACTCATATTGAGTTGAATAAAAGACTTTTCATTTCCATAAAAGTATTTAGCTATCTTCTTGGCTGTGAGAGTTTTTCCTACACTAGTTCCGCCGATAAACAGGAAATTAGAAAGTGGTTTTTGTGGATCATTTAACCCAGCTTTAGCGCAACTTAAAGAATCATGAATTGTTTTTATATTCTTTTCTTGTCCGAAAATTTCGCTATTCATTTTAGCCGATAAAGAAGAAAAAGAAGAGTTGTTTCTGGCTATGGTCGGGGCGGACAAACCTGTTTTCTCAGCGAGGACTGCGACAATATCCCTTTGACGAATTTTCTGTTTTCTGCCTTTGCGCTCAGCGTATCTCGCCATAACCTGTAAGTAGTTTTTAAGCAGTTCTGTGAATTCCCCCTCATCTAACTTTTCATCTTCCTCTGTCGCCATTAAAAATTCGCAGAAACCGCTTCTCACTTCTGCCACTTTGGAGGGAACGTCATTATATTTAATTTTCGTTTTCGATCCTACTTGATCAATGATATCGAAGGCTTTGTCAGGAAATTTCTTATTGCTTAAAAACTTTTCAGATAAATCTAAGATAGTATCGATGTCTTCTTCTTTGTATTTAACGTGATGGAAGTCCTCATAGAAAGGAAGAGCATTCATTATTATTTTTTTAGTTTCGCCCTTAGATGGTTCCTCTACTAAAATTTTATCAAATCTCCTTTTCATGGCACAGTCTTTCTCAAAGAATTTTTTATATTCTTGGGAAGTGGTTGCTCCTATGCATTTAATATACCCCCGAGCTAGAGCGGGTTTAAGCATATTAGAGGCATCTACCGCTCCTTCTGAGTTTCCAGCGCCAATTATAGTATGTATCTCGTCAAAAAATAAAATTATATTAGGTTCGCCCTCCGCTTCAGCTATAAGTGATTTAAACCTTTCCTCAAACTCCCCCCTATACTTCGTTCCTGCCACCATTGCACTTATATCAACAGCGCAGACTTGCATGAGAGACATGTGAGGGGGAGATTCTTGGCTGACTATCTGTTGAACTAGACCTTCTACAATAGCCGTCTTACCAACTCCTGCTTCACCGACTAAAATAACATTACTTTTATTTTTTTTAGATAGGATTTCTACAATTTCTCTAATTTCCTCATCTCGACCAGAAATATGAGAACTACGCTTGCTTATGAACTGTTGGTTAAGATTGACACAATACTTGCTTAAATGGGGAAGAGAGGAGTGTCCTTTTTCCCTCGGTGTAAGATTGCTCTTCTTTGACTCTGCGTATAGAATATTTTTTACCTGATCAGTGGGAGGAATACTTGTCTCTAAAACATGAGTTTCTATAATGTCTTTTGCGTAAAAGGTATCAATACCGTTTTGGCGTAAGTGTTCAACGAATTTTCCTTCCATATCAAAGATAACATATAAAATATGTTCTACCCCAATAAAATAGCTGTCAAAATTATCTGAAAATTCTTTCGCAAAAAAGATAGCTTCGTTTACGTCGTCGTGCCAACCCCCTTGTCCCTTTTTAGATTGAAACTCTTCGTCGTTTTGTTTGGTGTATTCCTTAAAGAGTTTGATAAATAGTTTTCCATCGACCTTAATTCCATAAGTTTTAAGCTTTAAGGCGCAACTGTCAGAAATGTTTACTAAACACCCATACACTAAATGAGCCGTTGTCACTAAGGAGTGGCCATTCGCCTCTGCAAATTTTTGAGCATCCTTTAAACCCTTTTTTGCTTTTGGGGTTAAATTAAAATCGGTTAGACCCATCATAACTATTTACACTATTTAAGTTCAGATAACTTCATGTAGATTTTATCCTTAAGGGGAAATACCTTATCTACAAAAACAACATCATCTCCTTTGGAGCCATAAATTATTACCACATCTCCTTTTTTGGGTAGTTTTTTGCCAGAATCAAGATAATTTGTTAGTCGAGGAGCGCGTTGACTATCGAGAAATAGTCCATCTACCGTGCCAGCTTCATCTTGAAAATTCATTCTTGCATACTTGTTTCCATTGCGACTGGTGCGTCTAATAATATCAGTTAACACCCCTACAAATTTTACATTTGCCCTTTCCCCAAGGTCATTAACTGCTTCTGATGAATTAAAGTCTCCTTCGTAATTGAAAACCTCTCTAATATTATGGGAATAACTATAACCGAGTAGCTTTTCTTCGAAATACCAATTAGCATATTTGATATGCCCTTTATTCATTTCATATATCTCTTTGTATGGATCGAATTTTTTACGAAACGTTTCAAATCTTTTGTCAGCAAAGATTTTTCGGTTGTCGTCTCCCACTCTCTCCTCCTTACGAATATCATGAATTGCCTCAATGATATCATAGTTATAATTTGAACCAAGTTCAATCAAATTTCTCTTCTCGCGATCTGTTAGGACGTTGAATGTTTGAGCTTCTAATACTAATCGGGGACGATTACTCCCTACAAAAGAGTCCAGTAAGCCAGCTTGTATTAAAGCTGAAAGTGTCCCTATGTTGAGTCCTGCTTGTTTTGCAGACAGGAATACCTCGTATTTATTAGCAAAAGAATCCTCCCTAAACTCCAGAAGAGCTTCTAAAACCTTAGTGGATACTCCTTTAATGGAGTTTAACCCGTATCTAATGTCGTTTCCCTCAATTCTAAAGTCAATGTCAGACTTATTTAAATCGGGAGGTAGAAGTTTTATATCAAAATGAGATAACTCTTGAGAAATTTTGGCTATTTCCTCATGAGAATTAGGCTCGTATTTTGCATATTTTAAAAGACTTAAAAAGAATTCTTTCGGATATTTAAATTTAAGATAAATAGTGGAAGCGGCTAGGTGTGCATAACTTATGGAGTGAGATTTGTTAAAAGAATAATTAGCGGAATCCTCTGCCACTCTCCACAAAATGTCCCCAATAGTAGGGTCCAGACTATGTGAACTAATTTTCTCCTCGATCTTAATCTTCCATGCTGGCATCTGATCCACTTTCTTCTTCCCTACTATCCTGCGAAGTTGTTCTGCTTCGTCAAGACTGAAGCCTACCTTTACTGCCATTTTCATTAACTGCTCTTGATAAAGGGGAATGCCTCCCGTATAGCGCAGAATATCATCAAAGAATTCATGAACGGACTGAAATTCACCAGTTCTAACATACTCAGCATATTTGTCTTTGAATTCTAACGCCCCAGGTCTAGCTATAGCTACTACCGCTGAAAGCTGTTCAAGGTTTTGGGGAGCTATTAATCGACAGACTTTAAAGTTGGTGTCTGCCTCAATCTGAAAGAGACCTTGCGGGGAGCGTAAGCGAGAAAGAGCACTATAGATGAGAGGATCGTGAGGGTCTATTTCGACCGCATCAATCCCCACTTGCTTACACACATCGTGAACCACAGATAAAGTTCTCAAGCCAAGGATATCAAACTTCACACTCAGGCTTGCAACATCATTCATGTCGTAAGCTGAAACTAACGCTCCGTCATTAGTCATTTGAAGGGGCATGATGTCATCTAGTTCATAATAAGAAATAGAAATTCCAGAAGGGTGAACACCTGTATTTTTGTTTAAGCCCTGTAGTTTTTTAGCAATGCGGAATACTTTAGGATATTTATCAGCATACTCTTTAAAGGTCTCACTTTCCTCGTATGCTACATCAAGTTTAGCCACAATGCCAAAATGCTTGGGGATAGTATCGCTTATCTGGTTTACATCTACTTCTGAAAGCTCCGCGACAATTTTTCCACACTCCTTCATGCAGAGTTTACCGCTAAGAGTATTGAGGGTTAAGATTTTAGAAGTTTTACCCTTATATTTCTTTTCAATGTATTCGATAACTTCCGCACGGCGGTCATAGGATATATCATTGTCGACATCAGCGAGTAAGCTACCATCAAGATAAGTTTCTCCCTCATGCTCAATTTTTTTGGCTCTACTCTTTGATACAAAGCGCTCAAAAAACAGATCATATTCTATAGGATCAATGTTCGTTACCCCAATAACAAACAACACTAGAGATCCCGCCGCGCTTCCGCGCCCCGCACCAGTAGGAATCTTATTTTCTTTGCAGAAGTTAATAATATCCCAATTTAAAAGAATATAATCTACGAAGCCCAACTCATCAAAGATAGTTAGCTCCTCCTTTAGACGCTTATAGTAAACTTGGGAATTTTCTAGGCTATCAATGCCCTTTTCTTTTAAACGTTTGAAGCAAAGTTTCCTAAGGAACTGAAAGTTATCTTCCAGGTCACTGCAAGACACCTCTTCATAATATTTTTTTTCTATTTTAATTTCTGGGAGCTTAACGCCCACGGGAAAAGGCGTATTATAGCCTGTATATGTTGAAGAACTCATATTTCTAGGTCAAAAAGCTGCTTACGAAACACTTTAAAATTCATCTCAACGTCGTATAGCGCATCATGCAACCGTTTGGGGTCATGGTCAATGTTATATTTCTTAAGAAGGTATGCTTGTGAGGTTTTCAAACCCCTTTCTCTGTGATTGAGAAGTCGGTATTGCCATGGTAGAAAATCGTCTTTATCAACGGGGATTTCTTTAGCAATAGCCATTGCTAAAGACTTGGTGTCTATAATCCTTCTGACATAAGAATAGTCACTGCCCATGCCCATTAATTTACGCCACACATTAACCATATAGACATCAAACCCTAAAAGGTTTTGCCCTATGACTAAATTGTTTTCATCATAAAGGTCATGAGAGAATTCTGCCCATACATCGCTCGCAGCTTTACATTTCTTTTCATACTCTTTATGGGAGAAGCCTGTAACTCTGGCCGCTCCCTCTGAGACGTTTAGATTTGGCCAGTGAATAAGTCTGTCGGTGCGAGAAATTATCTTATCCCCTTCTATCAACATCCAAGCAACTTGCCAAGGTCTAGAGGTGACTAAATTTAGCCCCTCGGTTTCAGTGTCAAAAACAACATATCTTTGCTTCTTATTAAATCTAAGTAATGACTCATGCATATTGTAAATAAGATTCAAGGCAGAATTCCTTACTGCCAAAATGATTAAGGTTCGGGCTACTTAGTGTAGCGGCTCTACCGAAGTTTCTATTGCAAAGGATTTTGTATGTTTGAAGAGCCTCTGCATCCTCTCTGTTTTTATAGAGAATCGTTTTAACTCTCTTAACTGGCCTCGCCATCCCCTCGGCAAACTTCAATACCTTTTCTGCTACCAGACCATCAAAGGGCAAGTCGTTATTCTCTAGCCAAAATGTGGGGGCTATCTGATGAAAATCAGGCACACATTTCTTCAAATAAAAATTATTATTAAATATAAAAGAATCGTAGAAAGGAATTACTAGTTCAAGGCTATCGTTCCAAATAGAATTCAAGAAAGAAAAATCCACTTTTCCCTGCTGACCTGTATAAGCGTGGGAATAAATTCTATACAACAGCCGACAGCCTTCATCATTGTTTGCAAAAATTATTATTTTGTGATCTGAATTATCCTCTTCAGAAGTATCATTACAGCAAGTAATTCTGAGTCCGAAAACAAGATTGATACTCTCTTCTTTGCACCGATTATGAGATGCCACGAAACCCGTCATAGAGTCTTCCACTAGGATTAATGGGTTGATAGAATGATCCTTACAGATATCGATAATACTATCGGGGCCGTCCTCTGTCCCTGTAGGGTCAAGGGTGAGTATACTCTTTCCTATTGAGTATGTGGACTTAAATATGGGAATCATCAATGTCACTTTAGCACCCCCCGCCGAAGTGTCAAGAAGAATGTGCGGGGCAACCTTGATAATATTTCATTTCATAACTTCCGCCCTCAGGAACTAAGTCTTCTGAAAATTCATCTTCAGAATATGCCTTAAGGGGGTCTCCCTTGGAGTCGGATATCTCATAAAAGAAAAAATCGAACTTCATTGGACAATGCCACTTTGGAGAACCGTCAAGTTTTAGTTCTCCCTTTTCCTTAGCAAACCCACATAGCAATTTCCCACTGAAAGAACTATCTTTTGGGAAGCCTTGGTGAGCGGCGAAGTTTTTCTTCGCATCTTTTTCTGAAAAACCGTCTAAATATTTTTGAATTTCAGAGAGTTGTAGCTCAAAGCCCTTTAGCTCATCCTCCTCTAAGGGTTTCATTTGAACTATACCTGATTTGGAAGCATTGAGGTCTAAATCAAACTTAAGAAAAAGAAATTCACTGACTCTTTCGGAATATTCGGGAAATAAATTTTTTACCGCTAAACTATACATTAAGTCTTGGAGGTTGTCGGTCGCGTCCTTTCCCTTAAATACGTCTTTACTTGTCTTAAAGTCTCTAATTAACGCAAACTTCTGTTTTTTATATAAAAAAAGCTTATCTATGAATCCTCTTATTTTATATTTTATGTCCCCGTCTATCTTAATAATATCAAAATCTTTTTCTGAAAATTCTTTAGTAGGTTTATCTAAATCTTTGCCAAAAAAATCATAGGAGAGGCCATTGAAAATCATGTCCTTCATTAATTCTATGTTCTCGGAATCGTCTATTCCCTCTCTGGTTGCATGTTTAAAAATTAAACGCTTAATGGATTCGACAGCGAACACGTCTTGACTTTTTATTATTTTATTATAATATTTTTTTCTTCTCTTAACCCCCAAAACCTCAAAAACCAAATGGCAAATAGAACCTCTTCTCGCCCCATCATTACTTTTATCGGGAAGGCGAAGTTTATATTTGCACCAGTAAAGCCAAGAGCATGACTGTGCAGTTTTTATTCTACTCGCGGAAAGGGGGGTTTCAGGTTTAGTCATCACTAAGTATTAGGGCTGTTTTTGTTTCTTTCTTAGTGAAGTAAGAGGGGTTATTTCGAATGAAGTCTAGGATGTAGTCTAACTGCGCGGCTTTATCTATATCCTGCTGAAGCCACCAAGGTAGGTCACTCCCACTCCCACTCAAATGGGCATCGCCGAAATCATTATATGGCTTTGGTGGAAATTTTATAGTTAAATTGTCTAGATCAAAATACTTAGATAGTTTAATGAAGCTTTTTATTGCTGCAATAAATCCTCTATTTTTCCCACTGCCCTTATCATTATTTGTTGAAATATATATATGGCAAACAGCATGAGCACTAAGGTAATTAATAATATTATTGTTAACAGATAAGCCAAACATGACCAAAACGTTTTTAATACCTTGTTCGTAAAGAGCCAGCGCATCACCTATACTTTCTACTAGAATAACTTCTTTTTTTAATTTAATTTCTTCGGCTACTCCCGTTTTCTCATTGAAAGCGGGGTAAACCCAATTGTTTCTTCTCCCGAGATGTTTCCATTTAGGGTAATCGTTATTATCATCTACTTTTCTGCCAGAGAATCCAATAATTTGGTTATGTTCATTATAGATAGGAAAGACCATTCTTCTATACATTTTACCTACTCCTGCCAAACCCACTTGAAAAGCCTTTTGAGTAGGCTGCGAAATTTCCCTCTTTAAATAAAAATTATAATTGGGAAAAAGTTTTTGAAGGGATGACTCGGGGTAAATTTTTTCCATTTCTATTTTTTCGTTGGGGGAATAAGTGGTTATGGTCTCGGTCGAACAGTTGTCTAAAATCTCTCCAATTTGAGAGGGATCTTTGACGGTCAGTTTAACAAGAGCTTCAAAGGGTTTAGACCCCTTATTTTCTACAAAATCCATCCATACACCTGTATTCTTGTAGATTTTAACGGCAGTTTTATTATCGCCGTCTCTATACAAGGCTTGAGTTCTCCAGTGGTCCCCGCAGTCAATTAACTGATAGCCTATCGACTCTAGGATGCCCCGAAAGTCTTCAGAATTGATTGAAGTCTGGGATTGTGTCTTGAGTTCCTTCACTATCTAAATCCTCCTCTCCGTCGAGCATTCTTGCTATATCTCGCAAATCTCCTCTTTCTGTAATATTAAAATTATTAAAATCTAAATTAATTGCATTCTTCCTAAGGTTATCTCCGATTCTGACAGGCTCCACGGCTCCCACAATATCGCTCCCTAGGTGTCGTGATTTAACGTTAATTAGTTTATGCGAACCAAATCTACCTCCCTCAGTCTCTACTTCGTCATTCGTTTTGTTTCTTAAAATAAACATGTGAGAACAAAATTGGGTAATGCGATCCGAAAGAGAAACGATAGACTCATCATCAACAATGTTTTGAGAGTTCCTGTTATTAGTGATCCCGTATCTGTTAGACTGGACTGAAGTAATCATCGGTATGACGGGATTGCCCTCATGCAAAATCTCTTTCTGAACGCACTTCTTAAACTTATCAACCATTTCTCCCACTACTTGCCATTCTGATTTGTTAGCAATGTTTTCGGAAGTCGTTTTAATGTAATCAAAAGAAAAAACCATTGGCTTACCTCTTCCGACCTTGGCATAGTAAAATCTCTTGAGGGTATTAACCATGGAATCCACATCGAATCCCCCCACATTATAATAATAAAATTTTAAGCTTTTAATCTTAGGCCAAACAGAGCGGACTTTTCCAACGACCTCCTCCCCAGCTTGTCTCCATTTACCACTCTCCAAAAGATGCATTGAAACGCCAGAAAGGGCCGCACATTGTCGCATTATAAGCTCCTCTTTGCTCATTTCTCCATTGTCGAAGTGAAGCACAGGCACGTCATACTGAAGACTAACCTTCGTGGTATAATCCATGCAAAAATTTGTTTTTCCTACTCCAGAGCGAGCGACAATGACTGTAATATTCCCAGGACGGAGAAGAGACCCGTAGATTTCATTAACTTTCGGGTGTGGCCCCATCATGCCAAACTCAGTTACTGGGTTATTGCCTCTCTCTTCAATAATTCCCTCCATTTCCTCGTAAATATTCTGGGGAGAGTCATTACCCATCTCGTAGAGATTGATGCGGGAATTGTAGGTAGCGTCAGCGCTTTCGATAATAGAACGATAGGATGCCTCAGGAGGCATGTTTTTCATCTTCTTAACTATATCCTGTGAGGACTCTAGAATTTCACGCCGTATAGAATATTTCTTAAGCTCTTTGGCTGTTTTAAGAGCATTACCCTTGGGAACCTTTCTTAATGCTAGGGATTTAATATAATCTGAAGGATTTAAATTATCTTCAAAGGACAAGCCTACCTCATTTACCCTTTGCGCTATAATTATTTCATCAACTTCATCCCCCGACTCTATGGCTTGTTGGATGATTCTGAAAATAGTGGAATGGAGAGAGCTTTGTTTGGAATAGAAATCGGAAGTTCCAATAAAATTGGAAATCTCCGCTAAACTATCAGGCTCTTTTATTAAACCCGCCAAAAGCTGTTTCTCTAGTTCAAAATTATAGATCATTTTCCGTCTTCTACTGGTTCTGGTGAACTTCCAAGGTGGTTTTCAAGAGCTTTTGTTAGAGCGAACTCCGTCATTCCGCAGTCAAATTTACAATATACTAAAGGCTTTCCATTTTCAGACGAAGCTGCTAAAATTACTCCTTTATATTTGTCTACGCCCCCAGACAATTCATAAAGCTTATCGACCATTTCTGTCGGTATGGAAAATTCTGGGTTGTCGCCATCTTCTAAGTTCATAGATAAATATCTTGTTTTTTAAATAATGAAGCTGCAATTTCGTCTTGCGGATAAACCTCCGCCAACTTTATATCGTTGGCATTGCAGAAGTCAAGCTTCTTCTCATCTCTTTTTAATTGGTCACGATATTTAAAACGATTCTTGTGAAAGAATTTGACGAACTTGGTGTGTTGCGCCCCTTGAACCTCAACGGCAATTTTTTTATTAGCGTTATAAAAATCTAAGCTTAGTCTACTTCCCGCTACTCTAAACTCCTCAAAAACAACATCATTCTTCCAATACTTATAAAGGAATTTTTTTACAGAAGTTTGAAATTTACTTCTGCTCGGCTTCTCCCAGTCTATCAGATATTTTTTTGCGTTTTTTAAATTTCTTTCCTTGCCGTATGCATCCACAAATTTCATGCCCCTATCTGTTCTTTAAAATAATCTATTAAAAACAGACATAGCTCCTTATTCTCTTCTATTGTTTTAAAGAGGTTATTATCTCCTTGAATTTTTTCAGGGAATTCTAACTCTTGAGCTTTAAGAAGTTCTTTAAAGTCATCAGTCGCTTTTATCCACGCCCCCTTCTTCTCAACAAACTCCCAAGCATAAAGCAAGTCTACGACTTCTTTTTCAACCCATATAGATGTCCCTCCTGTCCGACCATAACGGATAGGGTAAGAAAGAGTAGTATTAGTGTTCTCATGAGCCGACTTCTTGATCGTAACTTTCGCGTTATGACCAATAATTGGATTCTTTTTAGCGTCTATCTTTTTAACGGAAGGGTTTTGGAGAATAAGATCTCCCTTAAAGCGAGGCTCGAACTCCATAATGGTATTGGCATAGTGAAGAAGGGCGTTTCCTCCTGTAGCTGTTGTTTGTCGCACGGGCGCTTTAGAGTAAGGATCAAGCTTTATATCGGCGCGGACTTGACTAATAAAGATAGCCATATGACCACGCTTCCCTAGTGCGGTGCTCGTTTTTTTGCAGAAGTTAGAAGCGATAGTCGGTCCCCCCGCTACCTTACTGCTCTCTTCGAAGCTCTTTCCTAAATCATCTTTACGAATTAATCCATCAACTGAATCTAATATGAAACAATATTTGATTTTATCATCATTGTTTGTAATAAGCTGTCTGATAAGACCCATGGCAGTTTCATAAATGTTACTCTCGAAAACAAAACAAGTTCCATCCACCCACTCTTCAGGGGAGAAAACAAATTTGACTCCAGCCCTCTCCTTTACTTCAGGCCCCAATCTTCCTTCGGCTTTAATATAAACGCCTCTAGATTTGTCGAGAGTTCCGAGAAAACTCTTCATTACCTGTAATGCCTCAGAGGTTTTACCTCCCTCATTAACCCCTGTAAAACGGTGTAGTCCAGGTCCAAAACCCCCAGCCATATACAAGTCAAACTGCAAAGAACCGCTGGAAATCTTATATTCTATAGTCTCTTCGAAATTATAGTGATCGTCCTTATTAGCCTTCAAATAATTACTCAGGATATATTCTGGGTTTACCTCTTCACTCATCTAAATAGTCTTTTACTGTTTTTCTTTTGGGGAGAACGACCTTGTCCTCTCCTACCTTCTCTCCAAGATGATATACTTCGTATTTAGATAAGTCAACTCTAAAATTAAAAGCTCTAAATTTTTGATCCAAGGACTCTCTTAATTTTTCACTAACAAGGTAAGCTAGAGAGTCAAACTTTTTTCCAAAGTTCACTATATCCATAAACTCCAATGAATATCTCTCACAGAGGTCATTGAGCATTTTCATCTCCCTCGCGAAAAAAGGTCGTCTCCCCTTATCGGGAACCTCTAATAAGCGAAAAATAATTTCTCTTTTGTTTGGTCCTTTAGGCTTCGCCACTATGGATACATAACAGAAGCCAGATCCTTGTCAACCAT
>TARA_R110000824_G_scaffold46718_1_pt1 | contig 21151 bp, 23 predicted proteins | sample TARA_R110000824 | Tara Oceans TARA_R110000824 (sample SAMEA4397747) | marine metagenome | biome: Polar Biome; feature: [MES] marine water layer (ENVO:01000295) within the mesopelagic zone...; material: water (ENVO:00002006), including particulate matter (ENVO:01000060) such as......
ACTTTTACCCCTTTTAGTCACTTAAAGACTAATTAATTTTAAAATTAGTGTGTCTTTAAGTGCTAAATAGCCATAATATTGGATTAGTTATATGTTATTAATGACATAATAATGGATTACCGCGTTTAATTCGATATATTTAATATATTTAAAGATAGTATAGATAATAATACCATGACCCAATTTGACAAAGATTACAAACTTGGAAAATTATCCGAAGCCCGCTCGCTCCCACAGTTGAATGAGATATTTAAGACGCAACTCATACATGATCCAGAAACATTCGCCCACTTTGATTTTTATAATGAAGATATCATGGTTGAATTAAAGACTCGACCTTCTACTGAATGGAATGGAGAAGATATGAAACACACTGCACGATCTGGCAATGTAAGTTATTTAGATACTTTGTATTTCGATAGCCCAAAGATGGCTTACGCCTTTCAACACAATAAGAAATTGAGATTGAAAGGAAAGAAAGAAAAGAGATTCTTTATTGTTTGGAAATGCTCTGATGATTTTTTCTATTGGGAAATGAATTGGAAAGGAGAACCAGAGAACAGAGAAGATTATTATATCGAAGATCAAAACAGAGATTTCGGACACGGCTTCAATCAAGATCGTGCGGTTGTCAATGTTCGATTGAATAAGATGAATCATACATCCTTATTATAGACAAGATTCTGTGTCCCAACATCATGACCCATTACGTCAGCAAGTTCCTTTTGTTCTTTTGCTAAATCACCAAACTTATCTGATACAACGATCTTACGCATCATCGTCGTCGAGATCGATTTATTAAGATATTTTTGAGAAGTCTTGATCAATAATTGAGAGATACCATTCCTTGAGATCGGCGTACCACGAGATGAAACAAATAGAACATCTCCAAGTTTCTTATCTGTTGCCTTAATATACATCCTTAATATCTTGGAAGTTTCAGGATCAAGATCAATAATCTTTTCGCCGTATTTTTTTGAAGTCTTATACTCATTCAAAATCATATTCAACTTGTTTTTATTTTTAACAAGAAAGTTTCCAGCCTTCTTGTTATCTTCATTTAATTGATTATACTCTGTCTTCGATATGTATCTCATTCCACTTAGATCATTCCTTAAAGGATATCTAGATAGAAATGAAAACATTGTATAAACCGTCAGGAGTTCCTTTTCTTTTCCATTCAATGATTCCTTCTTCTTAAGATTTTTACTCTTGATTTCTTTATCCATTATGTCAATCATTGACATGATCTCTTTTAACTCAACAAAATTATTCTTTTGCTTCTCTGATATCTTTCCGCTTTGTTGTTCATCGACATATTGATCATTGAGTTTATCTCTAATCTTTTGATAATCTTCAATTAAATCATTATATTTTTCGTCATCGTTCAAGGCTAATAGCAAAATGATAATTGCATTGAGACTATTTCTTTGACTTGTATAATGTTTATCACTTAATTTTTCAAGAACTTTATTTGGGTCAGATAAAAAATCATAAGTATCTGAATCAAAGATCTTCTTCAATTTATTCAAATGAGTTTCATATTGCTTGATCGAGTTGGGTTTCAAATTGGGACGGCTCTCTTGGATTTTCTCAGTTATGTTATTAGAATTAATCTTCATATTTTATAAATATATCAAGATTATAATTTTAAATGAAAATAATAAAAAAAGATTAGTATGTCATTAATTGACCCATGTCAATAGTGACCCTTACGCATTGTAAATTTCAAACATACCATCTCGCAGAGTTGCCACACGAACATACTCGCAGAAGGATCGCATAAGGTCTGTGCCTGCGGGCAAGTCAGCAGAAAGATGGAGATCAATACCACGCTGACCAACACGCCCGTTCGTCAGTTTCGTTGCTAAATAACCAAACTTCGCATTGAGTTCAGTACTCTGGGCGTATCCCTGAAACTCTTCAGCAGTTAAACCACCAGCCTTGCTCTCACCCGAGAACTCCTGACGGGTTAAGAACGGGACACCTTCAGCATGAGTGAATTGAGAAAAGAGTCTCGACATGCTATCGACCGCCGTGGTGTATTCAAATCGATCATTGTATTTGACATTGTATCTCAGCGGAGCAGTTGTGCTGGGCTGTCCAGCGGCGTCATATAACTGAGACACCGCATTACAATCACCGAGAAGACTTGCTTCACCCTTGCTGGTATCAGAAGCAATTGAAATAATACGGGGGACAAGACGATTCGCCATACCAAGATTCCGAACCACACTCTGACGAATAGCAGTCTGAGTGGTCGAATGCTCAACCAGACGATAATCAACAAAAGAGAAGTTCATTTCCTTATTCTTCTCCTTGTATCGAGCCATCTCGTCTGTTGCTCCGTAATATACGTAATCAGCACAGAACTTAAGATCGTCTCTCACAATCTCGCACGGCTGAGACGCAGTCTTTCCACTCTCGATCTGGATACGCTCTCCAACAGTCGGGAAGAAAGTTAATTCAATGTTGATCGGTTCGCTAATCATGTACAGGGGCAACTGATGAACCTTAAGGAATGGGAAAAGATCAGATAAATCAATCTGGAGACTGGGGGCTTCTTCGGGCTTAGAAGCATCAGTCTGTAGCCAAGAAGGAACTTCAAAACCAACTGCGTCAAACTTCTCAACATTAGTTGATAAACCATAGCCAGAACTATCGAATCTAGATCCGTCATTATAGACGAAATCGTGATTGATGTAGCGACCAGTCATATATGTCTCTCTCTCTAACTGAACTTCATTCGCAATCATTGCCGATTTAACACTGTGAAGGTGTCGCCACGAATCAATCTCATTAATGGTCTTGTTTCCAATCTTTAGAACAGCCTTCTTGACAATCTGTCCAATCCCAACATGGGGCATGGGAAAATTACTCTCATTGGTCGTCGCTTTAAGAGTAACAAATAACTTGGAATGCGAATGCAAGAATCCCTTATTCTGTAGAGTAAATCGAACGAATCCATCTGTAGTCGCTGAACCTTGATTGAATACAACTGGTTCTAAAAGATCAGTATCGATTTGCTGAACGTAATTCACTGGGATCTGTTCCAGCATAAGAAAATCTGGTACATCATCATCGATCTGCCCCAGAAGTGGGGTCGCATTGGTTTTGGTGGGGGGGGGCTGCTTGGCATCAACGGGGGTTTCAGTGTCGTCCATATTTTTATAGTAATATGAAATAATAAAAAATATCAAATAAAATAATCAAAATTTATTAATGTATAGATAATAATATCTTACTGTCGGATCTGTACTCCGTTGCGATTGTAGATAATGCGAGACGCAGCCTTGATGAAGATATAAACACCGATGGGGTTATCACTCTTTAACTCACTCTCAATGCTGACACCAAACTGCTCCATCGAGAAATCTTCGCCACCAGCAAGACCATACTTCACACCAAGACCCATGACCGAACCGCCTTCGGGAATATTCATGTACGAAGTTTCGCTCGTTACTCCGGTCGTCATCGCATAATCGCGGTTCATATTTGCTGGAGAAATAGCAAAGCGATCAGCACCATACGAAGGAACAACCGATTCAAATAATCCCTTGAGAATTGTGGGATCGGGCAACTGGGTCGCACTGTTGTCGGGATCTTCCGTGTTTGCGACAATATCAAAATCGGCTGGATATTTCTGACCACCCTTCAAGAACTGAACTCGCTTGATCTTGGCTAGTGCCGTGTCGGAACTGCCGTCGCCCGAAGGATACGTAGTCGCCTGACCGTCTTGGGTTAGAGTGTTAATATTAGAGACTGGCATGAATGTCATAAAAGCGGACTGAACTTGGCGAAGGGCGAGAGAATACTGGATCTGAGCATTGGTCGAATTGATCGAAGTATAGAGAGACGTGATCGTGTTGAAATCAAACGTTCCTTCTGGTGCTGGGGCTGCGTCTCCAGTGTCCAATACTTCGCAAGTAAGTTTGAGATTGCTGAGTTCATAGTGTGCGTCTCCAATGCCCGTCGTCGCTCCATTGACTTGGTAGAAAACATTGCTGTCTGGCTGAAGTAGCATCTCAATCTGAATGCCACCAAACGCATCTGGACGAAGATCAACCATATTACCAGACTGAACGAAGCCACAAGGAAGGTGAGCGGAGAAAGAGTTCAACTGACCAGCAGCCGTGGGCGACTCCATAACAGACTTACGGAATGTCGTGGGATTGGGCTGAATCAAGCAAGTCTGCGATAGACCCGAAATCTGGTCTTGAAGGGAAGAAGTCAATGCAAGATATGTGTTAAGATACTTGGAATAATGACGGATCGTCTCACAAATCATCTTCGATCGCTGAGATCGAATCGTAAGACTTTCAATCACATTGAAAATACCAAGGCGGTTATTCATAGTTAAATGGTCTCCGTTGGTGATCGCGGTCGGCGTTGCAAGATTATCTTTGTAAGCCGAAAAATCGCCCACAATTCTGATTGAACGTGGATCGAGCATGGCATTCTGTGCTGAGACGGTGAAGGAGAGAACGGGAAACCCATTCTTGAAAGAGATTTTGCCGTCGGCGGGGATATTGTCGGGGCGGATTTCTATATAGCGAGAACTCATATTTTATAATTACTATTATATAAAATATTGAAAAGAAAAATAAATAAAAATAGTTGATAGAGTATAATGTCAATCATTGACCCAGCGACTAAAATACTATATATCAATCTTGATAAGAGAACCGATCGAAAAGATGAAATGGAAAGAATTTTAAAAGATACTAATTATGAAAGAGTTTCAGCAATCGAAGATCCAGACGGCTACATCGGCTGTGCTAAATCACATGTTAAATGTATTGAAATCGCAAGACAAAGGAAATATCAAAGAGTTATTATCCTTGAAGACGATTTTATGTTTTATAAAGATAATAACTTCAAAAACTTACTTTTACCAGAGACATTTGATATATTCTTATTATGTAATCGAATAAAGAAGCACGTGTCAATGATTGACCCATTCATAAAAGTAAAGGATTGTTCTTGGACTTCTGGACATATATTAAATCAAAGTATTTATAATGATTTAATACATAATCTTCAAAAAGGAATTGAATTAAGGAAAGGGAATAAAGGTCATGATACTAAATTAGATATTTACTGGAATAAACTTTTTGATAAATATGAATGTATTTCTCATAATTTTATTTTTGCGACACAGAGAGAAGGCTATTCTAATATAATGAACCAACATAAGAAATATTCAAACGAACAATCGATCAATAGCAAGTTCAGTTAATGGATAATCTCAATGCTGTCAGTCTTGAGAACCAGACGTCGAACATGGAATACAAAAGACTGAAATAACTTGCCGACGCTCGGGGCGACACTGGTGAGATAGCGAACATTCACAGCCAGATCCTTGCCCCGTAGATCCAGAACACCATTCTGTCCGCCAACAGAGAAACCACGACCAAAGACAAAATTGTTCCTGAACTCACTGAATGACTTCGGGGATATCATCGAATTATCAAGAGTTTTCTCAAGTTCGTAGATATGGAACGCATCAATCGAGTTCGTCGTCGCAATCTTCTTTGTAGAGATCTCACGGCTGGGAACACGTTTGCCGTTAATCTGATACTGGATCGCAGAGAGTTGATCGCAAACTCCCGTGTATCCCGAGCGAGTAGAAGCAAGGCATGTATCTTCATAATTCTTGGTGCTTTGAGTAGCATTGCTGTAGTTTGTGCCAGCAATGACATAAGTACCAGAACCAGAAATCTTCTGTGCTGAAGTATATACAGAACTATCTTGCGGTACAACCAAAAGAGACTTAGCACGAGAATTTGAAGCAAAAATCTGGAAGGTTGCTTGGCGATCACTTGCAAGAATCGAATGCTTGTAATTCGTAAGAGAATTAATATCAAACTCAATCGCCTTACCTTCTCGAACCTTCTGAAGCATTCCACTCTCATATTCCGGATCTAAATGAACTTGAGAAACAATAAGATTCACATTCGAAATGGTATATGTTGCGTCATAAGAAGACTGATCAGCAACAGCAGTTGAATAAAGAACATAGTTGGCGTCAATCGCAACGCCCGTGGTATTCGAAGCATTCTGGAAGAACACTTGAACCAGACCAGCAGAAGCGTTGGCTGCGGTCGAAAGATTGATCTGTGAAATCGTTAGATCAATATTAGTATTTGCGACACTGCGGAACTTCGACCCAGAGCCATTGTTATCAGAGCGACACAGTTTCATGGTCTCGCCGACTACAAATGGAAACTTAGCAACACTCTCTTCACCCTTGAGATTGTTTTCATACGCAACAAAAAGCGAAGTCGTGTCAGTCCCATTTGCCCAAGTATTAGCATTCGGCGATTCACGACCATTCAGCGAATGGAAGTGCGGGTTGAGACCCGTGCGACTATCACGCAGAACGCTGTCTAACTGCTTGATAACGTCGCTGGCTTCAGCAAGATCAATCTCAATGTAAAGACCCGAAGTCATCATGACAGGGAAGATCGTATCAGAGTTCGCAAAGATGCCAGTATGAAGCGGAAGGCATACCTTGGCATTGAGCAAATCACTATTAGCGAAGGTCGTCGATTGATTGCCCGTAGTTTTCTTGAAATAAGGGTTTGTCATTGTGTTTGCCATTCCAGTTTTCGTCGTGCCGTACGTGCCACGATTATCGGGCTGATGAACCGCACAACCTTCACGCAATGCCCTGAGATTTTCAAGGTTCTTATCCTTATCATAATCATATTTCACTGCAACATAAGTCGAATAATCAGAAATCTCTTCGAGCAACTGACCCCGAGATCCATCATAGATGCGAATATTCTTTAAAAGAACAGAAGAACACTTGTCAAGTTGAAGGCGGGTTGGGGCTTTGCCCGCAGGTAATTTCAGTTGAACGTTAAAATCGAGATAAGACTCGCGACCGTCCATGTACTTCGTTGAAGGATCAACGAAGATTTGAACCTTCTGCCCCGCTGAATAAGATAGACCATTCTCAGATGGGACAGATATTTTCGTTTCACCAACTCTCTCAGTAGTATCAGCAGACCAATAAGCAGACATATTTTATAATGTATCATACATAATTAAATTAAATAAAAAAAAATCAAAAAAGTTTAATACCGTTTTGCGCTTGTTCTTTTCTTGATCTTATTCTTTGACCTTTTTACCTTGGTACCAGACTTAATTTCAAAGATTTCCTTTGGATTGATTTTCTCTGGTTTAGCGGCTTCGATCACTTTATGCTGAAGCGGTTGTTTATATCCCAAAGTTTTTGGATTCAGTGGCTTCATGGTTGTTTTGGCTTTCTTGGGCATTATTGTTTTACTTTTATTTTAATTTTATTTTGATAATAAATAAAATATCCTTGTTATTATAAAATATGTCTCTCGTTATATGTTCCAATCAAGTTGCTGACGGACAATCAGACCGTCAGAAAAACTCGATCTATAAGGCTTGGAGTTTTAGAAATCAACTTTCTTCAACTTACAAGATCCCAGCGAACGCCCAAGTCGCTCTACAGTCTGTCAAAATAAATGTTGATGGTCGAATCGTTCTCTCTCGTCAAAATAATGTTATGTATCAATATTTTGGGAATAAACTAAGCCTTGATGGGGTAAGTACCCCACCAACGAAACTTCAAATCAAAGATACAGTATATCACCCCATGCGACTTCAATTCTTGAAAGCAGACGAAGTGAGTAATGCTGTGAAAGAGTTTTCACTATCTGATTTTGCGAATCGATTTCGTGAGAGATTGAGCGAAACGATTTACCACCCAAATTTAAAAGAAAAAGTTTCAGTCGATTTGCTTCGCAATGCTTCGGGTCTTGATTTTCTCGGTTATAAAATTGGTTTCAGCCAGCACGTTAGTTCGGCAAATACCAATGCTACTTTAACAAATGCGGAACAGAACTTTGCTGATTACGACCAATATGCTGATAGAAATGGTTCTGGTCTCTGGAATTACGATGCTACACACAAGAGACTTACGAGAAATGCGTCCGCTCATGTAGCATCGGTTGCTTCTGCGATAATGCCCGACGCACCCTTATCTCTGAATGGTGGAACTCTTGAAGTCAATCTTTCTGGTACTCACGCCAATGTCAATAAGGCTGGGAGAGAAGTTACGTGGGCAGTTGGTCTATCAAGATATATGGGTCAAACTTATGACGGTGTATATACTCCAGATTATTACAGTGCTCTATTCGATGACCCCATGAACATTGACCCGACGGCTTATATGGATTTTGGTTGTGCCAGAAATGCTGCGGGTGAATTAGTTGTCTTCTTTACGGCGTATGACGACGACCCAGCATCAACAAGAAAATATGAATTGAAATATTGGCAAAATACAAATGGCTCATTCACTTCTAACCGGTTGGAATTAAAAGACGGACTCTATGAAAAGGTGCGTTTCACAGCAGAAGGAGAACAAGTGAAACTCGAGATTTACAATGCCAAGGGTACTCCGGCTTGGCAATTGGTTTGCTCCTTCATGGATGATACCGCAGCAAATAAGATTAAACAATTTCAACCAGTTCATCAAGCATGCTGGTGTCTTCACCCCGTTCTTCAGATTGGGGCAACCGCTTCTCATAAAGATAGCAAAATGAATATCGGTCATTTAAAAACTCCACCTTTAACAACTTATGACGTGAAGAAGAAAAATCAATCTGGTTGGTGGGAAACTCTCGAACTTCTTGGGCGTACTACTTGGTGTCGTGATGTTGAATCACGGGATGTTCTAGTTCCAGCCGCAACTGCAACTTGTGATCAAGGCGGTCTCAATGCTTCTGGGTTCAATAGTTCTCTTTCAAATGTTATGATTGTTGATCCATCAGAGATCTATAAGCCAAGTTTTGGAGCGAATGCCAAGGATATTCTTGGATTTAATTCTGCTGTGATTGATACTCCGAACACCGGCTTTGGAGTAAATCTCCCCCGTGAGTTTCAGTCTAACACAGCACCAGACCTTGAAAGTTCTCAGGCTATGTTTGTGAGATTAGATGGAATGAATCAAAGAGTTCTCAATGCTCTCACAGGAAATCGATCGCAGATCATCGGTCATTTGCCAAGGTTTGATTCGGGACAGAGTACGGGACGGCTATATTTCGAACCAAAGAATTTTGTTTGGATCGACATGGATAACCCCAGCGAGATATCAATTTCAGATTTCAATCTTTCATTTTGTTATTCAAATGAACAATTCGCGACAATCTTGACGGGTCAATCAATTGTCGTTTTATATTTTCGAAGTAAGCCAAAGGAATTGATGTGATTAGATTAAATGTTTAGTTTTTTTTAATAGTTTTTTAATAATTTTTTGTTTTTTTTAATAATTTATAGAAATAATTTCTCTATCTTATTATAAAATGAGTAATAAAAACGCCCCAAAGGTTCAATTCAATTTCGTCGAAGAGCAAGGGAGCGATGATTTGCCGGATCATGCGATCGGCATTGATGCAAGTTCTGATGAAGACTTCGGGAGTTATGAAGAAGAGTTATCAATGCCCACAGTTGTCGAGAAGCCCAAGCCGGTAAGCGACGATATATTCGAAGCAAAGAAACAGATCGCTAAGGTAGTGGCTGAAGTTAATGACGTGGATGAAGTCGCTGATCCGGTTAATGAAGAGACTGGTGAAATCAATCCGCAATTTGTTTATGAAGAACCGCCCGCAGAGCGGACGAAGAAGGAGAAGCCAGTGAAGCAAAAGAAGCCACGTAAGCCCATGACTGAAGAACACAAAGCCAAGTTGGCTTTAGCAAGAGAGAAGGCGATGACTGTGAGAAAAGCAAAGGCTTTAGAAAGGAAGCAAATGAAAGAGATCGATAAGGAAACTACCAATTTAAGAAAGAAGAAGAAGATGAAAGAGTTTGAACAATTAAAGACTGAAGTGAATGAAGATATACCGCAACAGCAAAAGACTGTGGTTAATAATACCGCTTCTACTTTTTCAAAAAAGGATTTGGAAGACGCTCAACTTGAAGCGATAACCAAATATGAAATCTTGAGAAAGGCAAGGAAGGAAGAGAAAAAGAAACAGCAAGCACTCGATAATCAAAGGAAAGAGTTAATGAATAAGATCAATCCACCAGCCAGAAAATATCGAGATGGATCTAATCGATGGGATATATGTTATTAAAATCTTTGTAATACTATAATGAAAATCAAATGCTGTGGATATTATTTAATCATTTGGCTTTTCAAATCAAAAAAAAAAAAGAATAAACGTAAGCATGTCAATCATTGACCCATGTCATTATTGACCCATTAATGGGTCATTATTGACCCACTCAATTAAACTAAGTTTAAAAACAAGAATAATTATATTGATTAAGAATATAATGGAAAAGAATTGTTTAGTTTTTGGCAATGGAAAATCAATCAAAGATTTTGATTTTCGATCAATTGATAAAGATAAGTATCAGTGGATTGGTTGTTGCTTAGCCTTTCGCCATTGGGATCAGATCGATTGCTATCCAGATATCTATGTCAATGTTGATACGGTTGTATGCAAGAATCATGAAGTCATTGAGTTTGTAAATCAAAGGAAATGTAAGATGTATTTATTAAGCAAAGCGATTCTTGAGAAGGTTGATTACTCTCATCGAAAAGATATTTATTATATTGAAGAAATAATGATGGATTGCCGATCGGTTTTCAAGTATGCTAGAAATTATTGTTCTGGATCTTCTGCTGTTCTCATGGCTCTTGATCTCTTTGAAAATATTGAGATCGCAGGATTCGATTGCGATTACGTTGAGTTCTTACCAGAATGCGAACAGTTAAAAGACGGTACATTAAGAATTAAAACAACACCAGAAAATAACCCAAACTATTTCTTCGATGATTATCAAAGGAAAGGAGATATCTATAATGTACCAAATGGAAAAAGAGTTCATCTGAGATCATGGGAAGAATTAAGTGAAATCAATCGTCATTTAAGTTTCATGTATCCAGATTGCGAAAGAACAATTACAAATTATAATGATAAGAAATCTATCTCTCAATATATCAAAACAAAATCTCAAAAATATTTAATGGGTCAATCATTAACCCATGTCAATAATGACCCAAAACAGACAATTGCTTTTTGTGTGCCAACAACTTCAAATATGATGAATTGGGGATCGCTCGAAGAAACTCATTTATATTCAATCTTATTGCCTTCGATTTATAATCTAACATCTGATTTTAATATTGAACTTTATCTCGGTTATGATCATGATGATAATCTATTTTCAAAAATTGATTTGCCCAAGACTTATAAAGATATCAAAATGAATTGGATTCCATTTGAAGGCTGTAAGGGCAACCCATGCAAGATCTGGACTGATCTATCGAAGCGAGCAATCGACGACGGTATTGAATATCTTCAAATCGGTGGCGATGATATTATGTACGACGGACGAAAGGAATGGCTTGGTAAATTTATCAAACTTCTCAAGAAGAATAACAATATTGGATACTCTGCTGGATATTCAAACAATGATCGAATCCCAACTCAATTCTTATTACACAAAAAACACTTTGAATGTTTCGGCTGGATTTATCCGCCACAAATACATAACTGGTTCTGTGATGATTTCCTTTTTGGATTATACAAAGGCAAGGGTAATTGGTGTAAGGAATATCATCATTCGAATATGGGCGGTCAGCCAAGATATCAACCCAAGAATGATAAGAAACTTTGTGAAATGTTAATCAAGAGACATCGCAAGAAATTATCAAGTTTAAATTAAAGAATTAAAATCTTACTTACATTAAATGAGTAAAGTGGGACATGCTGTAAAAAAGAGAGATAAGGCTAATGATATATTTATCACCCCCCCAGAACTCGCTAAAAAACACATTGATTTAATAGAATATCAAGATAGTGATATTTGGTATGACCCCTTTAAGAACTCAGGGAATTATTATAATCAATACCCCAACGATCATAAAGTTTGGTCAGAAATATTGGAAGGAGAAGATTTCTTTGATTTTGATACGGGGGTTGATATTATTTGTAGCAACCCCCCTTATTCTCTAATCGATAAAGTTATTAAAAAAAGTATCGAATTAAAACCGCATACAATATCATATTTAATTGGGCAAAATAATCTAACAGCAAAAAGAATTGAAACATTCAACAAGGCTGGGTATGGATTATATAAGTGTGTCATGTTGAAAGTGTGGGATTGGTTTGGTCTATCTTATATTGTTTATTTTAAAAAGGGTTCAGATAACGTCATTGATATAGATCGAACCATTTATTATACTCAAAAAGATTAGTTTAAATTAAAGAATTTAAAATATATTCTTATTATATATAAATGCCAAAGAAGTGTCCGAAGGGTCATAAGGTTTGCCGATGTGATCAAAAGAAGAAAGCATTACCCAAAGTTTTGAAAGTTAAGGATGAAGATCCAAATGAAAAGTTTGACGATATTCACCCCAACTTGCCACAAATGCCAAGCCTTTGCTTAATCATTGGAAGCGTACGGAGTGGCAAGTCAAATCTATTAGTCAATTTTTTTTGTAATCAAGATTTCTATAAAGATAAATTTGATATCGTGAAGTTTATTTCATCGACCCTTCATACAGATAACAAGGGAAAGATATTATCGAAACATTTTGATTGTGAAGATCATTATGAAGACAGTATGATTGAAGGGATTAAAAAATCGCAAGCATCTTATGAGAAAGAAGATCGACCAACTTTTGCATTGGTTATGGACGATATTTTGACGAAAGATTTTAAGAAGTCGAATCAAGTTTCATTCTTTTCAACGAGATTCCGTCATTACATTGATTTTTATATTATAGCCGTACAGTCATTCCGTGCTGTCTCTGGAATGATTCGAAACAACGCCACGGACGTGATTATTCACAAACAGCAAAACACAAAAGAACTTATTAAAATCGCAGAAGAATACGGGGACATGGTTGGCGGTGAAAAGAGTTTTATGAAACTATATGAAGAAGCGATGAAAGATAGATATTCATTTTTATATTTGAAACTATCTGAAAATCCAGCCCATGCTTACATTCGATTTGAGAAGCAGATCTATCCAACAAGAGAAAGCGACGAAGCGGAAGAATTAGAACTAGACTAATTTTATTTTTTTTCATATAATTTTTTAATATTCATATACAATATAAATATGAATGACTTATACGGATCAAATGCTGGAGCGATATCGATGGGCAACGCACGAACGGCACAGGTGAGAGATTTAAATGATAAGATTCGACAGCACAATTCGGACGTATCCGATAAGATTCAAGGATTGAGAGATCAAGAGAAATCGAACTCAACAATGCTTGATATTGAAAGAACTGGCAAGGAACTTTGGACGGGTGCGAATATGCCAAGCAAAGTCAAGGCGTACCAAGATTGGAAGGCGAAGCGTCGAGCAAGCAACCCAGTTGATAACTCAAATAAAAATCTGGGGACTGCGGCTGAAGAAGGAGATCCCATGAGACAAGCAATGGGAGAACAGCAGTTAAGAGATCACGCTGGTTCGTCAATAAGGGCTGAAGGATCTCCGTCTGGTGCTGCTCATGATGAAGAAACGGCATTGGTATCAGAAGGATCTGATTCTAAATTAGCAAAGGGAATGCCCGGAGTCGCTGAAATGACTGAAGACGGTCTATCGAAACTTGGCAAGTATGCTGGGGTTGCTGGTGGCTTAGCCCAAGGCACTATGGACGTCATGGCGGATTTCAAAGGTGGAACGTTTCATTTGGCGGGTGATAATACAGAGCATAAGATTGGTGGTGTATTAAATCTAGCGGGTTCGATTGCTGACGTGGGTGGGGCGATTTATCCACCATTGGCATTAGTTGGTGGGGCATTAGATTTAGCGTCTGGTGCTGTGAATGAGATCGGTGATCTAGTGAGTGAAGACAAACAATCTGACGAATTGAAACAAAAGCAAGCCAGTGAAACAGTTGCCGAAGTATCCGCCCCAATTCAGCAAACGGTTGCAACTGGAAGAGTTCAATAATTTAATTTTCTCGATTTTTAAACAAATAATAAGTATTCTATAATTTTAATTTTTTAGTATTCTCTCTCGATAATTAGAGAACAAAACTCTTTTTTATTTTGTATGTCAATGACTGACCCGGGTCAATATTGACCCAAAGCATTTAAAGTTAATTTAATATGTATAAGTAAGTATAAATAACAATGAACTCAATCTTTGTCCCAAAATCAATCGATCACCCAAACATTAACGACGATGAAATCAAAGCCTTTTACTCGCTTCACCCTGTGAATGCTTCGAATGACGATTATGATTTCACAAAGCAATTCGATCGAATGATCGGTGAATATATGGAACTTCAAACATTCAAGACACCGAATGCGAAGCGGTGTTTCAAGAAGCAACTAAAGAAAATGATTCTGGTTGATAAGCCAGAGAACTCAAAGAAATACAGTCATTTCATTTCATGGAGATCGAAGCAGATCAATCTTCACAAATCAAAACAGCGTGAGATCGCTAATACAGATCTCTTGGAGAAATACAATAAACTTCTTCAAGAGAATAATGAACTAAAAGAAAAACTAAAGAAGTACGAAACTCCAGTAAAAGAAGTAGAAGTCCCATACGATGATAGAGAAATTGAAAGCGACAGCGATGACGAAGACTCTTCATCAGAAGAAGAAGAAGAAGAAGAAGAAGAAGAAGAAGTTTCTGAGCCAAAGCATAAACTTCTTGAAGTGATCGATACCATGAAGTCGCCCACCACAGAGCCATTAAGGGAAACCTTTATTATCGGGGCAAAGCATATAGAATACAAAGCGATCAAAACAGATGAAGAAAGAGTTGAAACATATTGGGTAAAGATCGATGAATGTGTTGAAGAGATTGAAAAGTTCTTCATAAAGACTTGTAATCGTGATAAAGAAAAGATCGCGAATTTAGTTGATATATTTGATGAGTGGTTTCAGGAAGAGTTCTCAAATATTTATGAATCAATCGAGTACGACGATGTCAATATGGATCGACTTGAAACACGTCCGTATGATATACTAAGATATAATTTGAATCATGAAGCGAAGTAATTCTGAATGTTTTCGTATGCTTCTTGAATCTTAATAAAAAATGAATTGTCTCCGCCTTTATCTGGGTGATGTTTCAAGATTAGTTTTCGATATTGTTTTTTAAAGTCTTCTTCTGATGAAGATTTCTTTATTTTAAATAAATCCATAGATTTCTCGATCGCCGTTGATGACGGATCGAAATGACTTGCATTCATGAAATCTTTTTTGAATTGTTCTTTTCTTTCACTTTCCCTTTGACTCCAAGATTTCTCACGATAATATTCATTACGATCTCTTCTTTCTTTTTCTTTCACCGAATCAGCATGGTAGATCACCGATCTCTTGCGTCTGGATCTAGATCTTTCTTCAGCAGTACCGTTAGTGGGTTGATAATTAAAAGATAGTGGATATGGATCAGCCCCCCCTTTTCCCATTCTATTAATTATCGAATATTTTATTTTGAATCAAAAAACGAAATCTTAAAAAAATATCTGTGATATATTAAATTAAAATTTATGCGTCTGGAAATAAAATCGGGAACGGCTAAGAATAAAAAGTGGAAAGCGATTTTTTATAATGACGAAGGGAAGAAGATAAAAACTTCACAATTTGGAGATAACCGATATCAAGACTATACGCAGCACAAAGACAAAAAACGAAGAGATAAATACAGAGATCGTCATAGAAAAGATCTGGCTTCTGGTGATTACATGAAGCCGGGGTTTTTAAGTTTCTACATTCTATGGGGAGAATCAACATCTTTGAAAAGTAATATTAATGCTTATAAAAAAAAGTTTAAGTTAAAATAATATATTTTAAATATAATCTACTGTATAAATAAATGAACGATCATACTGACCTTCAAGTGATTGAATGCAATCGATTACATAGTGAAGAAGCCAAATCAAGAAATAATGAGAACTTCGCTCTTTGGACTAATAATCTTCAAGACATCGTTCATCTTGAACCCGGTGATAAAGTTTCAGTACATGGAGCAATGGTATCAGAACGTGGTGCGGGTCAAAGTTCTTCGATCGAAATCAAAGGAGAAAGTCTTGGTTTTCAAAAGACCTTCAATCAAATTGTGGCAACGCCGTCGCACATTGCCGGTTCAAATGCTTCAGATATGATTGTTGGTGCTGATACAATCGAAGCCGTATTCACGCCAACAATCAAAACCATAAGAGACGACGAAGGTAATTTTTTAATGTCATATTATGTACCAGCCAACGGTAAAAACTATATTGATTTACCCCGAAGATTTTGGCTTGATGAAAGTGAGAGTGTGAAATATACTGGTACAGATAGCCAAGCAGTTGGAATGTCATTGTCTGATCCATTCAATCAAAGAGACGTTGAAAACACAGCAAAGGTTGATAAGTATGCTTTTTATGACGATTTTTATCAGATATACGTTGGGGCAAAAGATAAAGAAAAGTTAAGCAAACTCAAAAAAGATAATTCAAGATATACAATTATGATGGCAGAAAAATCATTCTTCTCTGCGTCGTCTGCTTCAACCAATAAAACTTCAATGCCCCCCCAGTATTTAAGAGAACCCGAATATCAAACATATTACCCATACCGTGAATTAAAAACAATTACAGTGCCGTCAGGGTTTAATTCGCCCGAATACATCGCAACCGAGATCACTCGACAACTTCAATCTGTAATATCTCAAAAAACATTCTCTTTAAGAGACAGCGACGACAAAGACTCGGATAATGTGGATTTGCCCGGTTTCCCAATAGCAATCACTCGAACCACAGAAACTGAAACATATAAACCTTTCAATGTTGCTTCAACCACTCATGAAACAGCGTCTAAGACCACGTTCAATCTTTTTATCAATGCTTCAAATAAACTTGACGACGGTTATGAATATCTTAAAGAATATCATATTGTTGCTTGTAAGAGACCAGAACTTTATGAAACTGGTCGAACGATCAATCGTAGTTTTGGCGGGGGGATCCAAAGTACAAGGGGGTCATCTCTTGAAACTGATACAACGGGAGAGCATTTTGATATGTCAATTGATTATGATAATAAAGCATTATTGGATGATTTCAGAAGTTTTATTTTGGCTCAAGAAAAATATCCTGAGATTTGGAATATCTTCTCAGATAAAAGAACACCTTATAATGCGAATGATACAATCGATAATTCTCGTTGGCTTCATATCAACCGATTCAAGAATGCTTCGATGACCCATTACACGGGAGCAGACGCAAGTGGCATTCTTGAAACTTCAACTCTTGGATTTGGTGGATACAAAGATTTTGCTTGGAATACTGCGGACGTGACGGCTAGTAAGTTTATAAAACAATGTAATTCTGTTATTTTACCTTTTCAGTATGATCCAACACAAAAAGATAAATATTATACATTGCCAGACGAAAGTCTTGGTGAAAGAACTTATGGCTGTTTTGGTCGTAATGCCAAGGGACAATTAAGGATTTATGGTACAAAATATAATGGCGTGGCTTCGGCACTTTTAACTTTGTTAAGGAATGGTTCAAGTACTATTGAAATCGGGAGAAAGATTGGTTTCGATCAACATTTTTCAGCACCGGGTATGAATTACGTTTTACCATGTAATGGATATGGTGGAGTTAATGCTTGGACAAATTCAGATCAATATGCTGAGAGTGCGATAACTAATGGATATGCCAAGAACGGGGCTTCACCTTACTCTATCGACCCAGTAAATCGATACGTAGTTAATCAGTTATATTTGGGGGCAAATGCTCCAAGATTAAATTACAACGGAACACATTTCACAATATCTGATTTACACACAGCCCAAAACTCTGGTAATGATAATGCGGCTGGAAACCCCTTTGAGACCGACGTCGTAAGAGAAGGGAACACAGAGACAGACGTGGTTTATGTTATGAACCCAAGAGAGCAATATAATGATTTGACAACCGCAAGAAAGCCATATATTCGGAAACCAGCAGCCCAAGCGACGGCGAAATTAGATCGAAGTTATATGAATACCAATCTCGAACCATGGAGAATATATGATAGTTTAACTGGTGTTATGATCGAAGATTTCAATTTAACAGAGCAAGAATGGAAAGGAACTCTTTGGGAACTTTTGGGCTTTACATACAAACAATTTCATTCAACTAAAAATACCCGATTATCTTATGTGAGTTATGATAACGCAAATGATTTATCGATAGTTGCAACCAATGCTGAAGTCAATGAAGGAGATACAAAGATTTATGTTCAAAATCTTTATGGTACGCCATTATTTACAAATATGTTGCCGATTGGTGGTTTAATGACCGACGATAGTAGCAACGCTTTTTTGAGATATTACCCAGAAATAAAACAGAAAACTCAATCGATTGAAATTATTGCTGATAATTTACCAACAAGAATGATACGGGGTTATTATACAATCAGATCGAATCTTATTACTGATACGCCTTTTATTGGTGGCAAAGTGAATAACACACAAATGCCAATCATTGGCATTGTTGATAAAATCAATGGCGACGGTGATTTCTATTTTCAACAAGAAAGTAGTCTAGTCTTCACATTAACAAAATCTTTAAGGCTTGCTTCATTGACTTGTTCGATTCATGATCCAGACGGATCTTATGCGAGAGTATCGGAACAATCAACAATCTTATTTAAACTTGAAAAAGATCGAAAAATAACTTATAATGTGGCTCAAGAAATAATTCAAGAGCAACAACAAAAATAATTAATTTTTTTGACAAATTAAAATATTCTTAGTATTATAAAATGATCTCACAAGTTAAACATCAGCAGATTGGTTTGCTACTTAAAGAAGCGGGGAGAAGCGACGTGATGATTCACATTGCGGAAGTTTGGGAAGACTGGATTGAAGACGACGAGATTGACAAAACTGTTCAAAGTGTTTGTGATAAATTATTAATTTTATATCCCGAAAAAAAAATCTTTGTTAATGCTATACAGAAGAATGCCGACGATGACAACTGGGACGATCTCTTCGACTAAATCTTTTGAATTAGACGAAGACACATGGGAAGAGATCATTTCGATCTTAGCCAAGAACGGCAGACCGGATTTAATTGAAGCATTAAAAGCAAGTAATGACGATGATTATCTGCCAACGGCAAAAGATAAAAGAAATAAAGAATATTTTGAATATTATGATGGCTCAGAAGGAGAAGAATATGATCAATCAGACGTTTCGGTCGATGCGAATGGGTTTTGGTCTTTAAAGTAATTATTTTGAAGAAGTAATTCACAGCGTTCAGGATATTTCTCTTGAAACTTTTTAACATCATTTTTTCTTTGATAATAATGAAACGAGCATTTGGCTTGATGTAATACTTTATTATTTTCATAATGTTCCTTTCTTTTTTCTTTATTATCATGGTAATAAGCATTCGCTCTATCTCGGTTCGATTGCATGAAGGCTGGATCTTCCTTTCTCTTTTGATAAATCGCTTTATCTTTTTCTCTATGAGATTTATAAACCTTTAGAATGTGATCGATCTGTTCATCCGAATATTGCGACATTATCTATATGAATATATAGATAATTATTATTTAAGTATTGAACGAATCAAATCAATCAAATCGTCTGAAAGGTGGATTGGCAATTCATTATCTGGTTTGGCAAATTGAAGTTTATTCACAGTATTTTCACCATGTTGAAGACAGCACATAACTTGCCTTATGTCAGTGATTGACACGTTTCTCTCATGTCCTTGAAAAATATTAGCCCCTTCACCTTGAGAACTATTCTCAAATCCGCAACTAGCCTTGTACCATTTTTTCGTCATCATGAGTGTGGCTTCATGAATTAATTTCTTTGAGTCTCCGCAATCGATAGCATGGATATTGAAATCACGATCAGACATGCAGAATAACATCTTATTTGATCCAACGCAACCGACTTTATTATGTTTCAAAGTATGATAAGAATAATCGATATAAGTTGGGAAATAAATATCATCGTCGTCGATAAAGCAACATATCTTTGATTTTGATCTTTTAATTAAATCATCTCTTTTCTTGCCGATTGTTCTCCTTGGCTTATTAGTAATGTAATCAAGTTTCATGGGTTCAATAGCCTTTTGAAACTCTGGTATATCTTTAATGAACTTGTCTGTCCCATCGTCGTCGATAATTATTGTTAGCAAATGGTGGGGATAAGTTTGGGATTTCAAGTTCATTAAAAATAAAGGCAAAAACTTGTGCCGATTATAAGTTGGCACTAAAATTGAAATTTGTTCTTTATTCATTATATCTATTACAAATATAATATTTTTATACTTTAAACGAAATCAATAAAACCAACCTTTGGAAACTTGTTCATATTCTCCTTCAACTTTTTTTTCTTTCTCTTCTTTGATTTGTTCTCTGGCTTCGAGTTTTCGCATATAATTCTTGATATGAATTAACTCAACCTTTAATTCGGTGAGTTCGTCTTTAATAATTTCAATCGGTTTTCTCGTTTCAAGGGTTCGGTCAAGATCTTTAAGAACGTGGCGAGAAAAAGGGTTATCGTTCATTTTTAATATGTTGTATATTTTTATCACGCATCGAAAAAAATAATTACTTATTAAATGTTTCATTTTTAATATCATATAAATTAAATGACAAACAAAGAAAACTTTAATGTAAAATATAAGCAGAAGAAGTCGCAACCAAACTCAAAGAAAGATATTTCTAAACTCACAGGCATACCAATGAAAATACTTGATGAAGTTTATTATCGTGGCGTGGGTGCAAGGAAATCGAATCCAAGTTCAGTGAGATCGGCTACTACTGGGAAGAAGGTTGGGGGTCAATCATTAAGGGGTAAAATGTCCGCAGAACAATGGGCATTTAGTCGATTGTACTCATTTGTCATGAAACAACCCGGAACATGGGGTAAGGCTGATAAGGATTTGGCTGACAAAGTAAAAAAATTAAAAATTAAGGGCTATCAAAGATAATCTCTTACTAGATAAATATGTCTGAGAGTGAAGGACAACTTCAAGATTATTCTGTAGATCAATTGGGTGGATTTGTTGTAATGGTTGCGGGGGCGATTGGCTCGTTGCTCTTGGTCGTGTGGCAATCTAAATGTCATTGTCGAATGAACCTTTGCTATATTTTTCAATGTGAAAGAAGACCACCAAGCGAAGAAGAAATGA
>TARA_R110000824_G_scaffold295444_7_pt1 | contig 21132 bp, 16 predicted proteins | sample TARA_R110000824 | Tara Oceans TARA_R110000824 (sample SAMEA4397747) | marine metagenome | biome: Polar Biome; feature: [MES] marine water layer (ENVO:01000295) within the mesopelagic zone...; material: water (ENVO:00002006), including particulate matter (ENVO:01000060) such...
TAATGCGTCAACAATCCTTCTATCCAGCCACGATGAGCCTGTACATCTCCGGTTTGCTGCTGCTCCAGCAGCGCCTGCTGCATGATCGCTTCAAGCTGCTGAAAGCGCTCGCCGCCCAGCCGCTTGCGAATACGTAGCAAGCCACCGGTCAGGTGTTCGGCAAAGGCCGCAAACGCCTGCTCAGGCTGCTGCGGCGACAGGGCAGCGAACTGGGCATGCATATCCGTCACATAGTCGCCAAGAATGCGCCCTACCCGGTTGTCGAAACTGTCCTCCAGCCAGACCAGCGGCGCGGCTTGCATGGCATTGAAGAGTTCCAAGGGCACCGTGCAGCTGCCGACCATGCGGCTTTCATCCTCCAGCACCAGCCGGCCAGCACCACCTGCACGCACGCGCAGGGCTTGGATTGCCAGGGCATTTTCAAAGTCGATCTGACCCGGCTGGGCCGTGGCGTGCCGGCCGAAACTGGAACCCCGGTGATGGGCGTGACCTTCCAGGTCCAGACTATTACCCAGCGCATGAATGACCTCGGTCTTGCCGGTCCCGGTCAGGCCTGCGACCACATGCAGCGGGCAAGCCTGCACTGCGGATTCCAGCGTGTCGATCAGGAACCGGCGCATTGCCTTGTAACCACCGATAACACGCGGGTACTGCACTCCCGCGTCAGCCAGCCACTGTTGAACGATCTGTGAACGCAGGCCGCCACGGAAACAATACAGATAGCCGTCTGGGTGCTGCCGGGTGAAGTCTATCCACTGCGCGGTACGCTGATTTTTCAGCTCGCCACACACCAGCCGATTACCCAGATCAATGGCTGCCTGCTGTCCAGACTGCTTGTAACAGGTACCCACCTGCTGACGCTCGGCATCGTTCATCAAGGGCCGGTTGACCGCTTGCGAAAACGCACCCTTGTGAAACTCGACCGGAGCCCGCACGTCCATCAGCGGGATGGACTGCAGGAACAAGCGGCGCAGGTCTTCGGTATTGTCAGCCATCAAATAACCTCGACGCAGAAACCGCCATCCGCCTCGACACACTCGCCTATGGCTTGCAGTTGATAGCCTTCCTGCGCTGCCATAGCGAGAAACGCTGCCTCCTCTGCAGGATCAACAGCCACCAGCAGCCCGCCGCTGGTCTGCGGATCACAGAGCAACTGCTGCCACGCTGGCGGAATGGACGCGACCTTGTGACCGTAACTGTCAAAGTTGCGGCCAGCCCCCCCGGGTATGCAACCCTGGGCCAGGTAGTATTCGACACTTGCCAGACGCGGTACCAGGGACTCGCTGATCCGCGCTTTGACGCCGGAGCCCTCGGCCATTTCAACCAGGTGACCAAGCAAGCCAAAGCCCGTGACATCGGTCATCGCGCGCACCCCTTCCAGGGTCGCAAAACGTGCGCCAACGCTGTTCAGTTGGCACATCAGATCCCGCGCCACCCCAGCGTCTTCAGGGCGAAGCTTCTTCTGTTTTTCGGCGGTAGTGAGGATGCCGATACCCAGAGGTTTGGTCAGGAACAGGCGATCCCCGGGGCGGGCGGTATCGTTGCGCTTGAGTTGGCTGCGCTTGAGTTGCCCGGTGACCGCCAGGCCAAATATCGGTTCCGGCGCATCAATCGAATGCCCCCCAGCCAATGGCATTCCTGCGGCAGTGCACACGGCGCGGGCGCCAGCGATCACCTGCCCGGCCAAGGCTGCGGGCAGCAGATTGATCGGCCAACCCAGAATAGCAATCGCCATCATCGGGCTCCCGCCCATGGCATAGATGTCGCTGATGGCATTGGTCGCAGCAATGCGCCCAAAATCAAAGGCATCGTCAACAATCGGCATGAAGAAATCCGTGGTACTGACGATGCCCTGCTCCGCATCGAGGCCGAACACAGCGGCATCATCGCGGCTCGCATTGCCCACCCAGAGTTGCGGAAACTCGGGGCCAGGCTGTCCCACAGCGAGAATTTCATCCAGCACCCGCGGCGAAATCTTGCAGCCGCAACCGGCACCGTGGCTGTACTCGGTCAGACGTATTTCATGACTCATGCGCTGCTCCCCGCTGTAACTAAAGCGCGCATTTTAGCACGCGAGCGATCCTCAGCGCTTGAGCCCTTCGAAACGGTCCAGCGTGTCGCTGGCGACCATCCGGCCGAGTTCTATCAGTTCCGGGGCTTTGTGAAACTCAAAGAAGCGACACAGCCGCTTGGGCACTTCGATCAACACATCGGGTGGATAGCCGGCAATCTTGTACTGGGTGAGGGACGCCTGCATGGCTTCAAAGGACAGGTTGACCAGCTCCAGCAGGCTGGCTGGCCCCACCGGCACTTCAGGCACCTTGGCGGGCGGCTCGGGCTCAATGGCATCCATCTTGGGCAGGTTTTTCACCTCGGTAGCCGCCTGCTCATCGGGCTCGTCATCAGGCAGGAAATCGAGTTGGCCTGGTTTGAGCTCTTCCTCAGGAATCTCCCGGCGCGCCAGCCAGTTGCGCACATTCAGGGTACCGACCAGTTGATCCCACTGGTGGCGGATGGGTGCGGGCCGTTCGACAATCGGCAAGGTGTAGCCGGCACAATGGGTCGCATTGAGATTCACCGCCATGATCAGATCGCAGTGGGCAGACACCACCGGGATGATCGGCAGCGGGTTGAGCAGCCCGCCATCAACCAGCACTCGCCCACCCTGGCGGACCGGCGAAAACAGGCTGGGAATTGCCGCAGAGGCGCGCATGGCCTGATGCAGACAACCCTGCTGAAACCACACTTCCTGCTGGTTGGTCAGGTCAGTCGCCACCGCGGTAAAGGGGATCGACAGATCTTCGATATTCACTTCACCGATGATTTCCCTGATCCGACCGAAAACCCGCTCCCCCCTGATCGCACCCAGATTGCCAAAGCCCACATCCAGCAGACGCAGCACATCCAGATAGGCCAGGCCAGACACCCACTCACGGTAGGCGGCCAGGCCACCCGCCGCATAAATACCGCCTACTACGGCGCCCATGGAGCAGCCGGCAATGCAGTCGATGGTATAACCCCGGCGCTCTATCTCTTCAATGACACCAATATGGGCATAGCCTCTGGCGCCCCCACTACCGAGCACCAATGCAACACGTTGGGACATGTATCCTCCTGGAAAAATAATCCCGATTGACGAAGCAAGACTGTCTAAGCATCATGCGCGGACATCTTTCGATAGCGTTAAGGTTACCCGTGATCAATACCCGTGTGCTGATTTCTTTGAAGTGGTTTTTCGCCGCGCTACTTCTAGTAGCTGCACTGGGCACGCTGGGAGCCTGGGCGCTGTACACCGCAGAACCGCAACGCAGCGGCCACCTCAAACTGGCCGGACTGCAGAAAGCCGTTTCGGTCCATTACGACGCCTGGGGCGTGCCGCATATTGACGCCCAGAACGATCACGACGCCTACCTCGCACTGGGTTATCTGCATGCCCAGGACCGCCTGTTCCAAATGGATATGCTGCGCCGCATTGGTGCCGGGCGCCTGTCCGAGCTGTTCGGCCAGGAAACCTTCGAGACCGACCGCTTCTTCCGCTCACTGGGTATCAGCCGCTTTGCCCGCCAATATGCCCAGCGCCTGAGCGCAGAGACGGACAAGCCGCACGTCGATCTGATCAACGCTTATCAGGCGGGCATCAACCATTACATCGACAGCGGCAAGGTGCCGCTTGAATACCGTTTATTGCTGACCCGACCAGACTATTTCGATCTGGCCGACATCGCCCACGTGATGGGCTACATGGCCTACTCCTTTGCTGAAGCATTCAAGACTGACGCGCTGATTGATAATGTCCGTGGCAATCTGAGCGAGCGTCATGCTCAGGATCTGGTGCCCGGCTGGCCGGAGACCCTGCCACCGCGGCGGATGGTCGACAGCAATATCAGCGGCCTGCTAGACCCCCTTCTGCAGCAGATCAGCAGAGCCGAACAGCAACTGCCCGCAGGCCAGTTTCTGGGCAGCAATGCCTGGGTGGTCAACAGCAAACGCAGCCTCAACGGTGCGCCGCTGTTAGCCAACGATCCGCACATTGGCTATTCCGCGCCGGCGGTTTGGTTCGAGGCGCACATCCGCACGCCTGAGCACGAAGTCTATGGGCATTTTCTGGCCGGCATCCCTTTCCCACTGCTGGGTCAGACGCGCCGGCATGCGTGGGGCCTGACCATGCTGATGAACGATGAAGTGGACTTTTATCGCGAACGGGTGAACCCGGACGATCCCAATCAGGTGCGTGCCGGGGATGCCGGATGGCAGAATCTGACCCTGCATGAGGAAGTCATCAAGGTCCGCGGCCATGAAGACCGCTTGCTACGCATGCGCAGCTCACGCCACGGACCGATCATCAATGACCCCGCGCCGGGCACACCACTGACTGCGGAGATTGCGGCACGGCCCCCTGTCAGCCTGTTCTGGAGCTTTCTAAATCCGGACAACGACGCGGCCGAGGCCTTCTATGGCTTACCCAGGGCGGCCAACATGGCCGAGTTCGAGCAGTCGGCTGCACTGCATGGCTCGCCCGGCCTGAACCTGATCTACGCAGACGTGGATGACAATATTGCGATGTGGGCGATCGGCAGGCTCAAACGCTGGCCGAACAGCAACAACAGTTACTCGCTGCTCAGTGGGTCCAGTGGCCGTGATGATTTTCTAGGCTACCAGCCATTCAGCGCCAATCCGCGGATCATCAATCCCCCGTCCGGCCACCTGTTCAGCGCCAACAACCCTTACCCTACCCCCGGCACCCAGCGCGTGATGCCAGGCTATTACGCACCTAGCGAGCGAGCGGAACGCCTGAACGAGCTGCTCGACAACGATCAACAATTCGATCTGGCGCGTTTCAAGGACATGCAGCTGGATACGCGCCGCCCCCAGGCGCTGGCGATGCTTGACGATGCCCTGCCCTTGCTTGAGGCGCGACTGCTCGGCGAAGACCTGCAACCCACCGCTGATAGAGCAACCGAGATTCTGCGTGCCTGGAATGGCACCTTTACCGCAGAACAAGTCGGCGCAACGCTGTTTCAGCGCTGGCAGGACAACCTGATGGAGGCGCTGTTCGCTGATGAACTCGGCGAGCAGTTCGCGATTTTCCGCAATACCGAGCTGGCGGAGAAGAGCTTGTTCAGCATCTACTGGAAACCCGCATCGCCCTGGTGGGACAACCGCCTGCAACCGGTCATGGACGGACGCCAGGCAGCCATTGAGCAAGCCTGGATCAAAACCATCGAATCGTTAAGCGAAGAATTGGGTAACGACGCCGACAACTGGGCCTGGAATAAGGTCATCAGCCTTCAGCACGTGCATCCGCTGAGCGAACGCTTGCCTCTGAGTCGCTTTCTGGATAGCCAGCCTGCGCCAGTCAACGGCGGTGCGGAAAGCCTCAACAGCATGTCTTTCAACACCGGCGAGGGGCACTACCGTATCAAGGCGGGCCCCTCTACCCGAAGACTGGTTGACCTCTCGGACATGAACCGCAGCCTGGGAATCAATCCCATGGGGCAATCAGGCAACCCGGCTGACAAGCACTATCGAGACCAGAACGAGCTGTTCAATCAGGGGCGCTACCGCGGGCAGCTGTTCGACTGGCAAGCGATTCAAGCGTTGCCGGATCAGCTAACCTTGCACCCCAACAGCAGACGTTGACGGCCTAGAGCTTGTCGATGCGCAGCGCGCCCTGCGGGGCGGCGTCCCCCACCTCCAGGCGTTGATTGCGGATACCCATATCCACCAGTTGCTGAACTGCGGCAGGTGCCTGGTCACCACTGACCGAAATACGCAGACGGGTGTCTGAGCGCATTGCCCGATTGACCAGGTTGAGCCAGGATTGCCCCTCTTCAGGTTCTGCGGCCAGATCAACAGGCATCACGACTTCACCATCGGCGTGCAACAATTTGAGCAATGTCGCGGGCGTAGGATAGAGCGTTTCAGCAATCGCCTCGCTGGGGGTGAACTGTTCTACATGCAGGTACACGCGACGATTGCCCCGGGTGATCGCATACAGGCTGACAAAGCGCTGCGGTTCGGTATCCAGCTGCATGACGATATACGCCTGATTATCCTCTGGGCCATAGAGCGTCGCGTTACCCAGCACCTGATTGGCCCACAAGCTACTGCTGCCACACTCCCTGCCCTCACAGAAAAACAGCATGCTGCCAGGCTGATCCAGCAATTGCTCCTTGGCATGTTCGAAGGCCTCTTGCCGGCCATGCTCTGCGGGAATCTGGTAGGTCGCGCGAATCAGCTCACCGACAGCGCGCACTTCACGCTCGGCCCGTAACTGATTGTTGATGCGGCGAATACTTCCAATGACCACCCCGTGGGCCGCATCTGCCTGAATTGAAGAGTCGACCAGCGTGGCCCGTGGAAAGGATTCCACCACAAGCCGTTCGGAGAGGCTTTCCTCGGCAACACTGGGTAAAGCCATTAATGACAACATGAGGCCAGACGCACCAAGGGCAAGCGTGGGTAAAAAAAGCATTCAATCTCCTGTAAGTACCCTCAGCTCGGGATACATGGGGTTGTGACGCATATTACCGTCGATCATTTGCCCTGAGCGGCCTCGGGTCAAGCCAGGTTCTTGAAAAAACTGTCAAATATCGTTGCGACCTGCTCCGCCGGCTCCTCAAGATGCAGATGGTGGCCGCCGTCAATCTGATGAAGCTGGATATGTTGAAAACGTTCAATGCGCTCAAGGACCTGCGGATGTTTGTGCATGACGCCCTGATTGGCCAGCACCAGGCACGCGGGTGAGGCGATGGCCTCGATAAAAGCCACTGCGTGATTACTGGTGAAGCGCATCGGTGACGGCAGCATCAATTGCGGATCGGTGCGCCATGTCCAGCCACCATCTTCCGGCATCAAGCCGCGCTCCACCAGCAGTGCAGCCGCCTCGCGGCTCAGAGCAGTGGTGCCGCCCTTGGCTCTTGCATCAATGGCTTTCTCGACACTGTCGTACACCGGCTTGCGCTTGCCTTCCAATGCCAGGCTGGCGGCAAAAAAGCGCGCCATCTGCTTGGGCGCGTCTTCTGCTTCAGAGGTAAAAGGCAGCAGTCCGTCTATCAGGCAGGCACCCATAATACGCTCTGGCAAGCTGCCCGCCAGGACGCCGCTGATAATCGCGCCCATTGAATGGCCCAGCAGGGCAAAGCGCTTCCAGCCCAGGTCTTCAGCCACTTGCAGTACTGTCGCCGCCTGCTGCCAGAGGCTGTAGCCTGCGGCCGGCATATGGCCTGAAAGACCATGACCCGGCAGGTCAAGAGCGACCAGATGCACATCATTGAGCAAGGGCGCTATGCGATCAAACGTCGCCGCATTATCCAGCCAACCGTGCAGCCCGATGACTGGCAGCCCGCCCGGGTTGCCCCAGACCTTGGCCGCCACTTCCAGCGAGGGGAGAGAAAATCGAACTTCGTGACTGCTTGCGCTCATGACTGCTTCCTGTTGGCCGTAAATCATCCGCTGCGACCCCGGCCACAGCAACGAGGGGCAATCTAAGCTGGTGCCACGATCAAGACAAGTAATGCACCGGGCATGAATGGCCAGGTATAAAACCTGAATGCAAAAGCGCCAGCCAGACGCCCGTCAGCCTTTGCTGACGGGCACTACCGCCATGGTCAACCGGGCAATACAGGTCAGTTGGTCTGCGTCATTGTGCAGGCGGATATCCCACACATGGGTAGTGCGCCCTAAGTGAATAGGCCGCGCAAGGGCCATTACCCGGCCACTGCGCACCGCCTTGAGATGATTGGCGTTAACCTCGAGACCCACGCAATAGAAGCGACCGTTGTCGATACACAGATAAGAGGCCGTACTGCCCAGACTCTCGGCGAGCACCACCGACGCACCCCCATGCAGAATGCCGTAGGGCTGATGCGTACGGGCATCGACGGGCATACTGGCGCTGATCCAGTCATCGCCATGGTCCTCGAAGCGAATATCAAGCAGCGAATTGATGTGCTCGCCAGGCTTGTTGAGTTCAGCGAGATCGACCTTCTGATACCAGATAGCACTCATTGCATCTCCTCGTGAAAAGTCCGTGCGCAGCCTTACTGGCCCTGCCACAGCACGCGGTGGCCGCTGACCGACCAGAGTTCGAATTGATCCTGGTAGGTGGCTTCCACTACGTTGCGCTTGATCTTCAGGGTGGGCGTCATGAAGCCGTTCTCTACCGCCCAGTTATCCTCTACCACTACTAGGCAGGAGAGCTGCTCATGATGATTAATCCTGGCATTAACTTCATTCAGTAACTCATTGAGCGTCTTGATCAACTGCTCACGATTCTGGCTGGCCTCCTGCTGCCCCGCTTCGGACAGCTGAATCAATGCCAGGGGCTGGCCCAGATTATTGCCGACAACACATACCTGCTCCACACGGCTGTGCGCGGAAAGCAGATTCTCTATGGGTGCCGGCGCGACATACTTGCCTTTCGACGTCTTGAAAATATCCTTGATGCGGCCGGTAAGGCGCAGGAAGCCCTCATTGTCGATTTCCCCGACATCACCCGTGCATAGAAAGCCATCCTCGGTGATGGTTTCTGCCGTTTTCTCCGGCTCCTTGAAATAGCCCAGCATGGTCGCCCTGCTGCGCACCTGAAGTTCGCCCTCTGCGGACAGGCGACTTTCAACGCCGGGATTGGGCAAGCCGATCCAGCCAGGTTTGAAGCGGCTCGGCCGACCCAGGTGGGAATAGCCGCAATTCTCGGTCATGCCGTACACCTCGGCGATACTCAGCCCCAACCGCCGATACCAGGCCAGTGTGGTATCGGCGACCGGTGCGGCGCCGCACACCGCATAGCGGATCTGATCCAGCCCAAGACCGGTCAGCACCTTGCGCGCCATCACGCGGCCAATAACGGGTATTTTCAACAGGTTATCCAGCACACCTGAGGGGATCTTGCTGATCACGCCCATATGGAATTTGACCCAGATCCGCGGCACGCCGAAAAACACGGTGGGTCTGGCCCGTTGCATATCGCGCTGGAAGGTCTCCAGGCTTTCGGCGAAAAATACTGTCTCTCCGGCGAGCAGTGAGGCCACCTCGACGAACTGCCGTTCAGCCACATGACACAGCGGCAGGTAGGACATCAGGCGGTCCTGATCACTGATATTGAACAGACGCAAACAATTGTTCGCCGAGAAATACATGCTGGTAAAACTGAGCATCACGCCCTTGGGCATACCTGTGGTGCCTGAGGTGTAAATGATCGTCGCCAACTGCTCGGGATCGGGTAACGGCGCACCCTGAAGCGGCGTGTTGTCTTCTAGTATGGCTTCCCAATCAAGCAGTTGCGAATCCTCGGGCGCCAAAGGCAGGCCAATCATCGGCAGATTCGGCGGCACCCCTGGGCGCATGCTGTCCCACTCATCCAGTTTGCCGACAAATACCGCACGGGCTTCGGAGTGTTCGAGGATCTGCCGTACCGAGTCAGCCGTCAGATTCGGATACAGCGGCACGGACACATGACCCGCCATCCAGATCGCCAGATCAGCAATGATCCAGTGCGCGCAGTTTTTCGAGATCAGGGCGATGTGGCTTTGCTCGGGAAAATCCAGACTGCACAGATAGCTCGCTATGCGGCGCGCCTGATCGCCCGCCTGGCCCCAGGTTATCTCCTGTACCTGCCCGTCACCCAGAGGCTGAACCAGGTAAACCGTGTCCGGATGCTTTGTCTCACGCTGGTAGAAAGCTTCCAGCGCGGATGACACGACCAGCCTGTCCTGATCTCCCATGACGACACCTCATTTGAATCTTGTTTTTATAAATGAATGGCCTTCAAAGGCTCACCCCATCGAGTGAACACTATCCCACCTGCTTTCCCCGGGGACAAGGCTGCCAAAGCACACATCGCAGGGTATTTCGGCCAGTCTGCCGATGGATGATCAGCTATGCAAAAGGGCTGGGCTGGTCAGCAAGCGCAATTCACCCAGCCCGGCGGCTGGGAGGTCCAGGTCAATGCAGGCCAGACCCGCTGTCGGCATCGGGTAATGTCCGGACGTGTTGCCTTCAACCAGCAAGCTGATGAGCTGGCTGACCAGGGGCTGATGGCTGACCAGCAGCAACGTGCTTTCGCTGCGCTCGGTCAAAAAACTCAGCGCCTGGCGCGGATCATCGTCGGGCGTCAGCCAGGCGGCCGTGGAAACGCCGCGCAGGGTCTGCAACTGCTGCTGAACCAGATTCGCTGTTTCCTGTGCCCGGCGGTAGGGGCTCGCCAGTATGGCCTGCAACGGCTCATCTGCCAGTTGCGCCGCCATCGCCAAGACTTCCTTGCAACCAGCGTCAGTCAGAGCGCGATGCTCGTCACTGGCCGCCATTGCTTCAGCCTGACCGTGACGCAAGATCCAGATTCTCACAGTTTATCGACCGGGGCGTCCACCTGCGCTGCCGCTGTGTCATGGCCTGCCGGCCATTCCATGAATGGCCAGGGTTTTTGCTCCGTAGCACCGGTCACATAGCACCCTATTTGCGCGGCGTAGGCAGACAAGCGTCTGCCGAAATCCGCCAGGCGAGCATCTGCCTCGCCGGTAAACGCGCGGTAGCCTATCTGCAGCAGCACAACAACCAGCAGCAACAGCTCGGTAACCTGCCAGGCCAGCGCCAGCAGCAGCGTGTAAACCAGTCGCAGCCAGAAATCAGCCGAACCTATGGATTGCTTGATTTTACTCATCAGATTTCTCCTGGGATCCTAGCGGCGCAGCGAAAGCGGCAAACTCCACGTCATGTTTCTGTTCTGCGCTCATCAGGCGGCTGATCACCGCCGACAAAGGCTGCTGCTCGAACAGGATCGCGTGCAGACCAGCGACCAGCGGCATATACACACCCTCTTCCTCGGACTTCTGCTTGAGCACCTTCAGCGTGTTCACACCTTCAGCCACCTGCCCCAACTGCGCCACCGCCTGTTCAAGGGTTTTACCCTGGCCGAGCGCAAAGCCCACCTGATAATTGCGTGACAGCGGAGACATACAGGTCACGATCAGATCCCCTACCCCGGCGAGGCCCAGGAAGGTCATCGGGTTGGCACCCATATGCACGGCAAAGCGGGTCATCTCTGCCAGAGAGCGAGTGATCAACATACTGCGCGTGTTCTCGCCCATACCCATGGCCGCCGCCATGCCAGAGATAATCGCGTAGACGTTCTTCAGTGCTCCGCCCAACTCAACGCCATATCTGTCCTGGCTGGCATACACCCGCAGTCTTTTACTGCCCAGCACAGCCTGAACCTCGGTGCAAAGCGCTTGGTAGTCGCTTGCGACCACCGTGGCGGTCAGTTCGCCGGCGGCCATTTCCTTGGCCAGATTGGGGCCGGACAGCACCGCAATACGAGCCTCTGGTGCCTCCTGCGCGGCGATATCGCTCATCATGAAAAAGCCTGGCTGCTCGATCCCCTTGGTCGTGCTGATCACGCCCTTACCGGCCAAGGCCGGGCCAATCTCCCTCAGCACCGAACGGAAAGCGCTACTGGGAATAGCCAGAAACACCAGTTCGGCCGAGGCCACGGCTGCTGGCATGTCAGTGCTCACGCTAAGCCGAGGGTCGAGCTTGAGCCCCGGCATATAGCGGCGATTTTCGTGCAGCCGGGTGATCTCTTCGGCGATCTTTTCGTCCCTGAGCCACAGGGTAACGGGAATACCCTCGGCGGCCATCAAGGTTGCCAGCGTGGTACCGAAGCTGCCGCCACCCAAAACGCATACGGGGGTCTTGTGATCGGTCATCTGAAATCCTTGCAACGGTGATTGATGGCCGAAGTATAAAACAGCTAAGGCTAAATGGGTTGCTGCCGATAAAACACTCAGCCAAAGCTGGCAAAAAATGCGTCTCTGGGTAATATTGGCTGACAACGACCTGCATGGTTGCAAAATAATGGCATTAAGCTTCAGACATCCCCTTCTTCCGCTGCTGTGCATGACCGCCAGCATGCACGCTGCCGCCATGGATGAGCTGGAGCTCGGCGGCACTGAACTTCCATCCGTATTAAGCGCAACACGCCTCAAACAGTCGCCTGCCGAGGTCCCTGGCAGCATGACGGTCATTGATCGTGACCTGATCCGTGCAACCGGTGCGCGGGATATTCCGGAAATACTCCGCCTGGTCCCGGGCATGAAGATAGGTTACCTGTCGGGCCATCAGGCCAGCGTCAATTATCACGGCACCAATACCACCGAGGCACGACGCATGCAGGTGCTGGTCGATGGCAGATCGGTGTATCGCCCCGGATTGGCGACGGTGGACTGGACGGACATCCCTCTGGCCATCGAGGATATCGAACGCATCGAAGTCTTTCGCGGCCCGAATACCGTCACCTACGGCGCCAATGCGTTGATGGGGGTGATCAATATCATTTCCACCCGGCCTGAGTTGACCCAGGGCACTCGGCTGAAAGTTACCCAGGGTGATCGTGGGGTAAAGGATCTGTATGGCAGCCAGGGCCTGGAGTTCGGTAACAGCCTGGCCAGACTCAGTGTGTTCGGCAAGGAAGACAACGGATTTGATGCCGACGACGAGGGTAATGCGTTTCGTGATGGCCGGCGCCTGAACGCCTTCAACATGCTCGGCGACACCACCCTTTCGGCCAGCCAGTCCCTGAGCTGGCAATTTGGCGCCAAGGAAGGGACCAACCAGCGCGCCAGCAGCTATACGGTATTGGCTGAACCGACCAACCCGGCATTTACCTATGACCGCATGATGGCTGAACAGGACCCTGATTCAGACGTCAGTGCACGGGATTATTTTGCCCAGTTGCATTGGAAAAATGATATCTCCCCGTCGCACCGCTTGGAGATCAAGACCTACGCCCAGCATATGGAGCGCCTGAGCCAGTTCCGTGCCTGCGATTCCCCAGTGGTGTTTTCGCCGGAGCTGCGCGCGCTGTACGAGGCGGGCAACGTTTATCCCAGAAGGGTGAATTATATCCTGCGCAACCGCGGTTTCTGGGGTGACCCGGCATTGGCAGCCGATTGGCTGGTCAACGTCGACAATCTGCCTCCGGAGTTATTGCCGCTGGTCGATAGCATCGTTGCCGAACATGCCGCGGCACGGAACGGTGAGCCTGCCTGCTGGGATCTGAACGAGAACCTGCGCGAAACCCGTTACGAGGTGGAGATACAAAACACCATGCAACTGGCCGACAGCCTACGCACGGTGTTCGGCGGCAGCCTTCGCTATGACGAAGCGCGCTCGGATACTTTTTTTGGCGGTCGGGTTGATAACCAGATAGGTCAGCTATTCGGCAACCTCGAATATCGCCCGCACCACCGCTGGCTGCTGCATGCCGGCGCGATGGCAGAAGACGACCGTCTCAGTGGCTTCTCGCTTTCTCCGCGGGTCGCCGCGCACTTCTTTATCCGCCCCACCCACAGTCTGCGCGCGGTTTATTCGGAAGCAGTCCGCTCTCCAGACATGTACGAAAACAATGCCAACTGGACCTACACTGCCAACAACCTCAGTGGCCCGGTGTCAGGCAGCGATCAGTATTACGCCCTGGCCCAGGGCCCGGGCAACCTGAAACAGGAGCGGATGCGTTCCCACGAAGTGGGCTACAATGGCTACCTACATCACCTTGGCCTGTCGATCGATATAAAGGGATTCTACGACGAGATTCGTGACATGATCAGTCAACCCCTGCAGATCGTGAATTTCGTCCCCGATAACAGCAGTTTCTCGCGCTTCACCGGCGCTGAGACGCAAATCGACTGGAGCATGACCCGGGCTGACCGCGTCAGGCTGACCTACGCCTATGTCGACTTCGTTGCAACCAACAGGCTCGATCAACGGCTGACAGCACGTAATAGCGGCTCAGCTGCGTGGCTGCGCCAGTGGCCTGGCAAGGTAGAAAGCAGCCTGATCTATTATGGCGCAGACATGCTCAACGAACGGCGGTTCGAGCGGCTTGACAGTCGGCTGGCCAAGCGCTTTGATCTCAGTAGCAGCAGCCACGTCAATCTGGCGCTGACCTGGCAGTATCGGCTGGATGACGAGGGTCTGACCTGGCCGGAAAACATTTACAACAGTCGCAGTCATTATTATCTCAGTGCCGAACTGAGCTTCTGATGCCGATTGCACGCCAGGCCAGCATTAGCTGTCCAGAATGATTACCGTAGCAGACAGGGAATGTCGCATGAACAGATCGATCACCGAGGCGGCCCAGCGATGACGGCGATTCGCATGCTGCTGATCGTCTGTTGCATGCTTTTTTCCACCCTGGGCAAAGCCGATACCATTGTGGTGGTTATCCCTGCGGCCAGCAGCCTGACTGACGAGTTTATCGAGGATCTGCGTAGGCACCGTAGCGACGATAACGTAAGCGTTTACAACCTCGAATCTGGCGGCCCTGTTCCTGAAGCGTCGCTGCTGATCACCATGGGCAGTAGCAGCCTGCAGTGGCGATTGAAGCAGGTCTCTGATACACCCACCATCGGCACCTATATTAGCCGCAGCAGCCTGCCGCCGATTCCGGATTATCTGCAGATCATCCTCGCCAACCCCGCGCCCCATAGGCAGTTACAGCTGGCTCGACTGCTGATCCCGCGCCTGTCCGCCGTTGGCGCACTTTACTCACCGGATCACCAGGCACAGCTACCTGAATGGCAACAAGCTGCCGATGCAGCGGATCTTGATCTGTTGAGCTTGCCGCTGGATAACCAGCAACAGCTTGGCCGCCAACTGATTACGCTGCTGGATGGAAGCGACGCACTGGTGGCCATTGACGACCCGATCATCTACAACGCCGATAGTCTGAAAACGATCCTGCTCAGTAGCTATACGCGTAACAAGGTTTTGATTGGCCCCAGCGCCCCTTTCATCAACGCCGGCAGTTTGAGTACCACCTTCAGCACGCCAGGTCAGACCGCGCAGAGTATTACCCGTGTGCTTGCACGTCCCTGGCGCCCGGGTGCCATTACCTATCCGCACTATTTTTCAGTACTCAGCAACGCCCAGGTGGCGCGCTCACTAGGCTTCCCGCCGCCCGATGACGACGCCCTGGCTGAGCAACTGAGACAACAGGAGATGGGCCAATGAGCCTGTGGAAGACCGGCAGCATTCATAACCGGCTGATTCTGATCGCCCTGGCGCCTGCCTTGATGCTGGGTTTGGTGGTTTTCGCCTATTTCGTCAGTGCGCGCCTGGATGATCTTGGCCGCCAGTTGCAGGACACCGGCATGCTGATCGCTGAACAGCTTGCCCCTACTGCGGAATACGGCGTCATCAGTGGCAATCTCAACACGCTCGAAAGCCTGATCAAAGGTGCACTGGATACCCCCCATGTACGCAGTGTGGAAGTCTATGATCAGGCCGGCGACCTGATGGTCTCACTGCAGTCGACAGCACAGCAGAAGACCCCCTTGCCCTTGCACTATTTCTCTGCCGACATCCAGCGCCAGAGCATTGCGCTGCAGAATGAGCTCTATCTGCTGGATGCGCCGGCGGCCGAACTGGACGACAACTTTCGCTATCTAGGGCAGGTGCGCGTTGGCTTGAGCAGAGAAGCATTCGATGAGCGACAGGAAGATATTCTGTTCGGTGCACTACTGCTTGCCGCCCTGGTGATATTTGCGGCGCTGGTCCTGGCCTTGCGCTTGGCGAGTGCACTGTCCAGCCCACTGGCGCGAATGAGCAGGGCTGTACAGGCTCTGCAGGAAGGTCATCTCGAAACACGTCTGGAGGAAGATCAACAGCACGAGATAGGGGTATTGATGCACAACATCAACACCCTGGCCAGCACGCTGCAACGCTCGGCGCATGAGCAACAACAGGCCATGGAGCACATAAATAGTGCCCGAGAGGACGCCGAAGCCGCCAACCGCGCGAAGTCCGACTTCCTGGCCATGATGAGCCATGAACTGCGCACCCCGATGAACGGCGTGCTGGGCATGCTGCAACTCCTGGAGACGACCGTTTTGAATGCGGAACAGGCTGAATATGTACAGATTGCCGGAGAGTCTACTGATCACCTCCTGCACGTGATCAATGACATCCTGGATTTCTCACGCATTGAGCGAGGCGCGCTTGAGCTCGAGGAAATCGCCTTTAATCTACCCGAGCTGATCAGCCACTCGGCGGCCGTATTCGAACACACCGCAGCGCAGAAAGGCCTTGCTCTGAATGTCCGCACCCAGGGCAATCCGCCAACACCTAACGTATTAGGCGACCCTACACGGATCCGTCAGATCCTGGTCAACCTGATCGGTAATGCCTTGAAATTTACCGAGCAGGGCAATATCGATGTAGAAGCACACTGGCACAAGCCAGCGCATGGTCAGTGCGTGGAACTGATCTGCAAAGTCAGCGACAGCGGGATAGGTATTGCACCTGGCCGACTGGAGAGCATGTTCCATGCATTCCAGCAAGCCGATAGCAGTACGTCGCGGCGTTTTGGCGGCACCGGGTTGGGGCTGTCAATTGCCCGCACTTTTGCAGTGACCATGGGCGGCAGCCTGGAAGCCCAGAGCACAGAGGGGTTGGGCTCCTGCTTTACCCTGAGGCTCACCCTGCCCTTGACCGAGAACGACCCGGAGACGTCCGGCAACGCCACGACTACAAACAGCGCTCCTGCCAATCAGCTGCCGGTGCTTCTCGTGGAGGATAACCCCGTCAATCAAATGGTCATCGAGGGCATGCTGCACAGCCTCGGCTACCAGGTCGTGACCGCCGAGACCGGCCAGACAGCCCTGCGCCTCTTGACCGAGCACGGGCAGGCCTTTTCGGCAATACTCATGGACCTGCAACTGCCGGATATGGATGGCTTCAGCGTGTACCGCCGCTATCTGGCGCACTGTGCCAGCCAGGAGCGCACGCCTGTGAGCTGCATTGCGCTGACGGCCAGTGCAATGCAGAGTGATCGACAACAGTGTACCGAGGCAGGAATGCAGGGCTTTATCAGCAAGCCGGTTTCACGCAAGGCTTTGCAGCAGGAGCTAGAGGCCTGCCTGAGGCCAGGCGCGGCGGATTATTGACCGCGCTGATCCACCACTATTTCACTCCTGTGCAAGCCTGCATCCAGCGGTGATACTACGCAGCTGTCATCAACAGCCCTGCGAGTAACCTGTCATGTCCATCACCCTTGAAACGCCCTTTAGCGTATTACCTGAACTCATCGCCCTGCATGCCAAGAACCGGGGTAGCCATCCCGCTTTGATTCAGGATGCTCAGCAACTGAATTATCAGGAGCTGAATCAGAAGGTGGACCAGGTAGCGGCGGCGCTGCAGCGTGACGGCTTCAACCCCGGCGACAGCATTGCCATTTGCGGCAACAACTCAATCCCCTACGCACTTCTGTATATCGGCGCGCTGCGCGCCGGTATGGTCGTGGCACCGCTTGCGCCCTCCTCCACGCCTGAAGGCCTGGCCACCATGATCAAGGACTCGGCCGCCAAGCTGGTGTTTGTAGACCAGGCAGTGGATCAGGCGCTGAACGACGTAGCGAAAAAACACCAGATCACCCTGATCAGCATGGATGACAGCCGACCGGAGCAGGGTTTCAGCCAATGGCTGGCCGATGCCAAGCCTGCACCCGTCACTATCAGCCCCGAGATGCCGTTCAATATCATCTATTCCTCGGGCACCACTGGTGAACCCAAGGGGATCGTTCAGTCGCACGGCATGCGCTGGTCGCACATCCAGCGCGGCATCGTGTTCGATTATGGCCCCGAGTGCGTCACCCTGATCTCTACACCGCTGTACTCCAATACCACGCTGGTGTCCTTCCTGCCGTCCATCGGTCTTGGTGGCACCGTCGTGCTGATGGCCAAGTTTGATGCCGCCAAGTATCTGAAGCTGGCGGAGCAACTGGGTGTGACTCACACCATGCTGGTACCGGTGCAGTATCAACGCATCATGGCCCGCGAGGACTTCGACAGCTACGACCTGTCCCGCTTCCACATGAAGTTCAGTACCAGCGCCCCCTTCCATGCCGAGCTCAAGGCCGACATCCTGGCGCGCTGGCCGGGTGGCCTGATCGAGTTCTACGGCATGACCGAAGGCGGCGGCTCCTGCATGCTGGCCGCGCACCAGTTCCCGGACAAGTTGGCCACCGTTGGCAAGCCACTGGAAAATCACGATATGCGGGTGATTGATGAGGACGGGGTAGAGTTGCCTTTCGGTGAAATCGGCGAGGTGGTAGGCCATTCGCCGGCGATGATGACCGGTTACCTGAACAAGCCGGAGAAGACCGCCGAAGCGGAGTGGTATGACGCCGAAGGAAAGCGCTTTATCCGCACCGGCGATGTCGGCCGCTTTGATAGCGAAGGCTTTCTGACGCTGATGGACCGCCGCAAGGACATGATCATCAGTGGTGGCTTCAATGTTTACCCCAGCGATCTGGAACTGGAACTACGCCAGCACCCTGACCTGCTTGAGGTCACGGTGATCGGCGTGCAATCGCGCAGTTGGGGCGAAACCCCGGTGGGCTATGCCGTACTGCGGCCCGGTGCGCAGGGCAACGCCGAGGATATCTGCCAATGGTTCAATGCTCGCGTCGGCAAGACCCAGCGCCTGAACCGTCTGATTCTCACCGACGAGCTCCCCCGCAGTGCCATCGGCAAAGTGCTCAAGCGCGAACTGCGCGATCAGTTCCAGGCCGAATACGGCAACCTTGATTGATCCAGAGCAATAGCAGGCAGGCTCGGGGCAGAGAAACTTTGTCCTCGGCCAGCATCGCAGGTATCCTCAACGCCTGACTCGCCAGTCCGTTACCCGGTTGTGACTCTGAACCGGGACGGGCTGTCTGAGCTTACGCTGGCGGATAAATTCGCCAAGCACCGCAGAGCCGAATTAATCGCACCCCACCGAACGGGGTTGAGCAGGAGCGAACATGTCTAAACAGAATGCGTATACCCGGGAAGAGTTGCTTCAATGCAGCCGTGGCGAATTGTTCGGGCCCGGAAACGCACAATTACCCGCCCCCAATATGCTGATGATCGATCGCGTAACGCATATCAGCAATACCGGTGGGAAGTATGGCAAGGGTGAAATCGTAGCCGAGCTGGATATCAATCCTGATCTCTGGTTCTTCGCCTGCCATTTTGAAGGTGACCCGGTCATGCCCGGTTGCCTGGGCCTGGATGCCATGTGGCAACTGGTTGGCTTTCACCTCGGCTGGCTGGGTTATGAAGGCAAAGGCCGCGCGCTGGGCTCAGGCGAGGTCAAATTCTTTGGCCAGGTATTGCCTACCGCGAAGAAAGTCACCTATACCATCCATATCAAACGCACTATCAACCGCGCTCTGACCCTCGGCATCGCCGACGGCAGCATGGCGGTCGACGAGCGTGAAATCTACACCGCTGAAGGTTTGCGGGTAGGTCTGTTTACATCTACCGATAGCTTCTGAGGATACTCACCATGCGTCGCGTCGTAATTACCGGTATGGGCATCATTTCCTGCCTAGGCCAGGACCTGGAATCGGTCGCCGCCAGCCTCAAGGCCGGCAAGTCAGGCATTCGCCATAATCCTTCCTATGCCGAAATGGGGCTGCGTAGCCACGTCTCCGGCACCGTCGACATTGATCTGGAAGCCGCTATCGACCGCAAGGTCAAACGCTTCATGGGTGACGCCGCGGGCTTCGCCTACCTGTCCATGCAGCAGGCGATTGCAGATGCCGGCCTTACCGCAGAAGAGATCAGCCATCCGCGTATTGGCTTGATCGCCGGTAGCGGTGGCGCCTCCACGCTGAACCAGATGGAAGCGATCGACATTCTGCGTGAAAAAGGCGTGAAGAAGATCGGGCCTTATCGCGTACCGCGCACCATGGGCAGCACCGTATCAGCCTGTCTGGCTACGCCGTTCAAGATCAAGGGTATCAACTACTCGATCTCGTCCGCGTGCGCCACCAGCGCCCACTGCATTGGCAGCGCCATGGAACAGATCCAACTGGGCAAGCAGGATATGGTCTTCGCCGGCGGCGGCGAAGAAGAGCACTGGTCGCAATCAATGCTGTTCGATGCGATGGGCGCCCTCTCCACCCAATACAACGACACCCCAGAGAAAGCCTCCCGCGCTTACGACAGCAAGCGTGACGGTTTTGTCATCGCCGGCGGCGGCGGCATGGTTGTGGTCGAAGAACTCGAGCACGCCCTGGCGCGCGGTGCGAAAATTTATGCCGAAGTGGTCGGCTATGGCGCCACGTCCGATGGCTATGACATGGTTGCCCCGAGCGGTGAAGGCGCCGTACGCTGCATGCAGCAGGCGCTGGCAACGGTCGATGGCAGCATCGATTACCTGAACACCCACGGCACGTCGACGCCGGTTGGCGACGTCGCGGAACTCAGGGCGATTCGCGAAGTGTTCGGCGACAAGGCACCGAAGATCAGCTCGACCAAGAGCTTGTCTGGCCACTCGCTGGGCGCGGCGGGGGTGCAGGAAGCAATTTACTGCCTGCTGATGATGCGCGACAACTTCCTCACCGCCTCGGCCAATATCGACGAGCTAGACGAGAACGTCGCCGGACTGCCGATTCTGCGCGAGCGTGCCGATGAAGCCGCCAACCTGATGATGTCCAACAGCTTCGGCTTTGGCGGTACCAATGCCACTCTGGTGCTCAAGCGCTGGGCCGACGTCTGAGTCTTGCCACGCCAACAGGGGTGAACGGTGTTGAAAAACCTGCGGACAACGCGTCCGCAGGTGCCGTTACCAAGAGCCAAAGTAAATGCCACGTTCGTTCGTCTCGGCTTCTTCTTGGGGCCTGGTCTTAGAGAGGCGAAGCGTAGCGATCTTTAGCCCCACACAAGGAGCGAAAATCGATTATGAACACTTGTCATCAGGCGATTTTACTATGTTGGTAGTAAAGATAAGCCAGGCCAATAGGCGCAATGAATATTGCAAAACTCCAGCACAGCGTCATTGTAAATATTTTCACAAAAAGCATGAGTATGATATTTATAAATAATACGTTGTTTCCCATGATGAAGCCGACAACACTTTCATAGACAAACCGTGAGTAGGGATAAAGCAATGTGTTGATTGCAAGCAATGCGATCAAACTCAGCTGAATAGGCTCGTCCCCCTGGGCCATCACGTATATTATAAGAGCGGAAAATAGCCCGCCAAAAAATAGTTGCCGGATATAGTATTTAGCAGAAAGCCCGCCAAAAGTTTTTTTGATCCTGAATTCATAGAATAAGTGCAACGCTTGAAACGATAGGCAGAGAG
>TARA_R110000824_G_scaffold10089_1_pt1 | contig 21110 bp, 11 predicted proteins | sample TARA_R110000824 | Tara Oceans TARA_R110000824 (sample SAMEA4397747) | marine metagenome | biome: Polar Biome; feature: [MES] marine water layer (ENVO:01000295) within the mesopelagic zone...; material: water (ENVO:00002006), including particulate matter (ENVO:01000060) such as......
GAAAAGTCTCTGCTACCCCACGCAGTGCTACCATTTCCAATAGCCCACGTGCTTCCCCCATCTCTTTCAATCCAACCATTCACATCGTAGAGTGTTGTTTGCACTCGCTGATCAAAATATTGAGTGGGCGCCGTACCTGTTATCGCTGTAACGGGGCTTCCGTCGATATAAAAACCGATGGCGGTGCCAGGAAGAGTGGCTGCAGATCCAGTTGGAAGCGTAACGGCAATATGATGCCACTCCCCATCGTTTAGGGCCGCGGCAGAGGCGGATAACTTAGCCAAAGCGGTGGTGCCGGTCCATGGGTGAGTCTTCCGCGTGCGGAAATCCAAGTTCAACCAACGATTTCCGTTTCCATCATAGTCTCTATAAATTCGAATAAAGGGGTCATCACCTGCGCGCGCTTTACCAACACAGAAGATTTCTCTATCAGTTGTATCGTTTGCTGGGAAACTGATCCAACTGCTATACGTAAGTCCGTTTGCGCGAGAACTTGTCAACAAGGTCAAACAAGAGGACGAATCTGCATTTAGAAGCATTCTATCGCTGTCAGATTCAGTACCAAAATATAAGGCCTTATTGTTAAGAAGATAATAGGTTTGAAACTGGGGAGTCATGGTTACATCACAAATTTTGGCAACTCTCTTGTTGTTTCTGTGCACCCGATGGAAGGCCGGTAGCTGTGCGTATTGCGCGCCTGGGGCGCCGCTTCGAGGATCATTGGCTGTGAATTCAGCAGTTGTTCCAGTTACCCACAGAGAATCGCGGAAGAAGCGCGCCGCATGGCGAGAAGTTAGAGAACGCAAGCCATAGTCATAGCCGTGGAGGTCGTAAACACGAACGCCTGGGCCACCAGCCCCAGTGGGCTCTGAAAGGGTGCCAGAAGACGCCTGAGAGGGCTTAATAACGGTTAAGTTACGGTAATTCGTAGAGTTATAGACTGAATATTCATCGGATCTAAAATCTCTGTAGCCTGCAGGGCTTACTTCAAGACCGCCAGGATTGGAGAACCTAGAGATAATAACTGTTTGATTGGCGCTTTTGGTGAGATAGGCCACCGGATAATCAGGCACAAATTCGCAGTGGCTTCCTGTATATCCTGTGTATACGTTGCTTGGGCTGCCTCCGGCATGCGGGTTAAGCCAGCCGGCACCACGATGAATGTCGAAAATTGTTTTAGTTTGAGTAGCCTGGTTGGTTGTGCCTTGGAAGATACCAGCCCTTGAACGACCTCCCTCACGCCATTCGGCTCGGCCGACGCTCTGCGATGCAGGTAACACAGGCTGATTCTCAATAAACTGCCTGGGGTTTGCCCAGCCTCCGGGCGCCTGAACGACATCGTAATTTTTGCGATAATTACCAAGAACCGTGGAACCAGTGGTTAGTAAAATGTTGCGAAGCACGTAGGGAGTCTTGGCCACAAAGTCTCTATAATAAACAGCCTTTTGAGAGGCGGTCATGGGATATGGTCTCTCACCTATTTCGTTGGCTTCTGGCCACGGATAATCGGCGCCCGCCATACCTATGGCGCCCGTGTGGCCGGCACATCTGCCCAACAACAACTTCCATGCTTCAGGGCGCGAAGTATAGTTGTCTAGGCCAACGCCGCGGCGAGCGGTGTCGTCGCCCCAAATATCGATGTGAGTGGAGCTACTCTTATTCAAGGGCACGTGGCGTGATTGGTGGCCACCTGCGGCGTATTCAGACCAAGGGCCCTGCATCGGAACTTCCATGTCATCTCCGTATACATCGTTGTGGAGATTGGTGACCTCAATGCTTGCAGTAACACGAGCCACCACACCGCTGTTATAGCCGGAAATTACTGAAGAACTAATGATGTTAAATGGGAACGCTAAGGTTGACTTGACATTTGTATATCCTACCCCGTCTTCCCAATTGCGGCCATGCTGTACCTTGATGGTGCGATAAACTTTTTCATCGGGATGGTTCTTGTGGAAGTCTGTTAATTCTAATTCTTGTAATCCTACCAAATCTTCCGTGAGCCCAAGCAGAACGTTTTGGGGAATAAAGACGCCGCCGCTCGGGTTATAAATGGGACCAGCAGGATATAGGGCCGCGTAGGTATATCCAATTCGCTTAGTGGGAGCAAAGTTAACACCACCTTTGATGTTCTTTTGCCGAACTGTGTCAAACATTACAGTAGGATCAAGCTGGGAGGCCAAACGCCGATTGCGACGATATTCAGTGCCGTCGACGGTGGTGAGAGTCGGCATACTCTGACTTAGCACAGGGGTGCTATAAGAAACTTCTTTAACTACAGTGCGTACATTATCAACAGATGAAACACTGGATGAGATTTCTTCCGCGGAAGATGAAGCGCGCTGGCGCCAGTATGTGAGGTGCTCTCGGGTGGAGCGGGGTGATGAAGGAACAGGAGAAGACATGTCTTCATAATCGATTACCTTTTCAACAATGCCTCTAATATGAGCTTCGGGGAGGGGCGTTTTGAATTCAATTGTGGGATACTGACTCTTGTACTTGTTTCGTTCCAACACGTGACTTTCAATGGTGTTATACGCATCACTCACAAAGTCCGCGGATCCAGGGACCATCTGGCCGATAATCAATGCAATTGCATCATCAAACCACTTATAATACTCAGTGAATTTTTCAACCGTTTGAATGTCTTGGAATTTTTCAAAGAAGATGCGACGAAGAGCTTCTATCATCTTGTATCTTTCGCGATAACGGTTGACGGGTTGGCCAATTAGGTGGTGGAAATCGATTGCACCAGCAAAGAAGTCTAAGATATTCTGAGTCAGAGCAGCATAAAGGCTCTTTTCAATTGTGTAAGTATAATTGGGCACTTGCTCTACAAGCCCAAAAGTCCGATCATCATCAGATAAGACCTGAACCATATCTGAAGAAACCACTTGCTCGGGATCTATAAAGACAAACTCATTACTATACTTGTTATCTACCGCTCCTGTGTGGTTTACTGCGAAGCCATGGCCCTTACCCGTGTGCAGGTACGCTCCGATTTCGCTCACCCACCCAAAGGCGCCTCTAAACTCAGCCGACCCAGAGCTTAAGTCAGTCGTGTAGAAATTACCTGTTCCATCGGAGCTAGTTATGTTTTCAAACCCCCAGTCTAAGGCGAGAGTGTTTAAGTTATAAGATTTGGTAGAAAGGGCATCGAGAGGGGAAATGTGAAGATACGATCCAGAAATTCCTGCATTATCTCGATCAAACATGTGCTGCTTCAAAGAAGCATCGTCTAAATATTTAGTCCAATATTTAGTGCCGGCTAACAGCACATCTGATTTATAGACCATCGTGCCCGTGATGTTGGTTCTGCGGGCGCCAGCATACACACGCTTGGCGGCACGGAGAAGGTTTTGGCCAACGGTTTTGGTGACCGAAGATGAAACTGCGAAGGAGTCTTGTATGGTACCTAATTTGTTATTAAAACCAGAGAAAATGACGTCATAGTCGTAGTCGGTGGCGCCTGATACCACATTAGCCAGCGGGTAGATGCTGGGCTTTATTCGAACCGACAAGTTCCAGTTTTCGTCATCATACACCCCCATAAAGGTGCTACTAGTAAGTGCAGAGAACGGATGAGGATCAACAGATGACGTCAGCTTAAAGTAAACATTTTTAGAGTACTGTTTGTCGCGGACAGCGTATACTTGAAGGTTGGCAGTGTCCTGGGCGCCTGTAAGGAAGGCGGGGTCAGTCAGTGCTGATGTGTTTGCAGTCTGTATACCAAACAAGGACGCGGTGATAAAATTACGATCAAATAAATCTAAGGAGCGAAAGAATTTTGGAAAGGTGAATCCTGCCTCAAGAGTGAGTCCATAATTGTCTTCGTAGCCGCTCTCATACGTCCCGCTAATATAGCCTCGGGAATCAGACTCGCTTGGATCTGGCGCCTGATAAACCACTGCGCCTAGGCTATATTGATCATCAAAATTAATGAAAGTCTTTTTCTTAAGAGTTTGCTTGAGGTTGGTTTTTAATTCATATGTTTGATTATTAGAATAAATATTATAAGAAACTAAGTTGTCATCTAAATTGAAACACCGTAGAGTATTGCGAATCGCTCTTTCGGTACCCTTTGACTTATAGATATAAGCTAAGTTGTTGTAAAGATTAGTATAAATTAGATTTTTAGTTTCAGTCAAATCCCCTTCGAACAATTTAGCGGTGTCGCGATTTGTGAATTTTTCTATAATGGAAGCATCGATAAAGATATCTGGAACATACAATCCCAAAGATTGTGGTAGATGCTGCGCGAATGGGAGTGCCATGTGTGAGGCGCTCGTATAACTCACATGTTTCAGAGAGGGAAGCGCTGAAATCTGAAGATATAGTGTATCAAAATACGTTCCCAGAACATGTGATAGCCTTTCTAGATCGGTATTTTGAGTTTCTGCTGCGTCTTCAACCATCCACGATGGCATCAAATTTTTAAAGAGTGCGGTATTTTGTCCGTCGTGATAAATACCCTTGTTCGTTAAATCGGTTTTAAGTGATTGAACAAGGGGGTGCTCTGCATAAACAATTGGGTCTTCGTACTCTTTAATAGCAGCAGACGCCGATAAAATTGCAGAACCGGTATTCCGCGAGGTAGTGCTGTAGCCAGTCCATGTACCATTACAAAGGCGCCCACCATAATCTAATACTACACTATCGGTGGCAGAGGTGCCTGTGATTCCTTCATTAAATTTGTAGTACATGCCCAAGGTAGTATTGGAGATGTCTAAGTTAACCCCTCCGCGGATTTGAGTAAACCATTTTCGGTTGATATTGTATGCATCACGAGTGGCTTTCCAGAACCTAAATTCATCCACAGAGCCACTTAACTTGCCGCCGCCCACATAGGAAGCAGGAAGTGTTCCGCCCACAGCGCTGCCACTAGGAGCTGTCAGTAGCCCTCCTATGCGACCCATCATATTCTTGGATGTAAGTTCTCCCAGATTAACCGACGCATAGGTGTTGGTATCATCCAGTACGCCGTCAACGTATAACTTGGCAATAAAGTTGCTTCCTGAGTTATGTAAGGCAATTGCATAGTGTTTCCACCCACCTAGAGAAGAAAGGTCGACATCCGTGCCAATGGAAGAGGTGAAAATAGTCTGTGCAGAAGCACTTGTGGCGCCTGACTGTGCTGTAATTAAAAACGGGGAGCCGGCTGCAGTGCCATCTAACTCAATCGTAATTCGCCCATAGTCAACGCTCGACGAGGTTTCGTTGTTCCACATATCGAACACAACCTGCTTCTCTGTAAGAGAGGTAGAGAGGGAGCCTGTTTGTATCCAGAATTCTACCGTCACTCCTGTATCAAAGCTGCTCTTTAGGTTGGATTCACGAGTTCCTAATCCGTAATCAGAAGGAAGGTTCGCGGTAGAATAGATAGAAGTGTCATAAATGTTGTTATACTTGAATTTACTAGACAGCGGATCGGGTACCATCGATTGTAGAGTCGTGTTAGTGGCGGCAATGTTGGGCCCTCCAAAAAATGTAATATATTCAGCCGTTGCGGGTATACCATAACCGTCGGATGTAACTGACGTGGCGGTGCCCCACGTGTCCGCACTCAATATAGCATAACCCGTTGTGCGCGGATATCTTTTATTGAAAATGTATTTGTCTATGCTTAGAGAATCATTATAAAACTTTGTTAGTTCTGCTTCTGAACCGTCGTAAGGATAAAAATCAAGAATTCTTTCAATAGACGATTTATAATAAAGATAGGCCGAGCCAAATTTAGCAAAGTTCGCTGGCTCAGAATAATCTACATGAGGAACAAAAGTTTGCTGCTTCCTTCGTATTTCTTGAATATTTCGGGAAGATTCGACATCTGTGACTGTTGTTTTTTGGGTTTGATCTGAGAGGTAGTTTCTTGTACGACTCGGATCACCGAAAAGTTTTTTAATACTCATACTCTTCTACTCGGAATTTGAAGATTCGATCTTGTTCGATCCACGATGTTAATTCGGGATCATAGAATGCAAATTTAATTCCATATCCATATCCTGCCTCTAGCACACTCATGTCGAGATCAAAATAATTACCCGATACATCATATGACAACCCGGTCGACAAAATAGAACCAGTGCCATGAGGGAGTGCGACAAAAGCATCCATGAGTCGTATAATGCTATAAGAGGCGCTTACGATATTCGTTGTGGATACAGAGGAATTTGCCTTGGTATAAATCGTAGGATTCCAATATTTGTTTCTAATATATAAATTAAAGCGCGCATTTTCATTGACGTTGTAGCGATTCTTTAAATTGGTAATGTTGATATAATAAACCGGGTCGCGGGCAGCACCACCACCTACTAAGGTGTTTGGGGCGATAGAGCCAGTAGAATACCGAGTGGCAGTCGATGAAGAGGCGGCCACTGTTACGTCGCTGCCGGTAAACCATATATCATACAGAGTCTTAACTGCGGTTGCGGCCGCTGTAACAGCAAAAGATGCACTATAGATACCTGTTGATACTAAGCCTCCCGTCACAATTGTGGGGGCTGCGCTGCGTACATGGCCACTATTATCAGCGACCAGAATTAAAGCAGCCCCAGAAGGTTCTGAATTGTCGGTGCTTCCTGAAAAAATGCTCACATATACTCTATTGTGGGTACCTAGGTCTGGAATATTTCTAAGGCGGCCGCGGACATAATTATAAAGATAAATGGTGTTGAGGTTGTCTACTGCCGGCGCTAAAGAGCTGCTATAGTAAAGGCTGCCGCGATCATCTCTAGTTGTATCATCCCAGCGGGCTTCAATATGAGGTCTCCTATAGAAAAACTCTGTGGTACGGGCAAAAAACCTTTTAGTATAATAGGAGTAGGTTGCGCCGCCCGTTATTGGTAGCACACTTCCGGAATATACCCCACCGTCGTTGGAGGCCGACGCCTCTTGCGAAGACGTCAAATGTACGCCTACGCCATAACTACCGATAGTGCCAGCAATCCAATGTTCCACAAGAGGAGTAACATCTACCTCTAAATCTTCCAGACCAGTTTTAAATGTTTGTTTAAATTGCGGATCTGAGGAACCGGTACGATAGGAACCACCTACTGAATCCAATGTAGTATAATTGCTGCCGGTCCAAGGGGTGGTGTTAGAGGCACTCATCCAGTTAGAACCTGGAATTCCTTTAGTCTCATCTTGGTGTCCTACCAAGTCTAAACCTGTTCCTTCTTGCCATGATTGGGCCGCGGGCAGTATTACCAATGTAAAATCTTCAGGCACTGTGTGGGAATGCTTTGCGTTGGCCAGTCGCATAAAGAAGTTCACGCTTCCGCTAACGGGAATTTTGCCCGCAGCGCGATCCGAGGAAATAGTGGCTACAGGAAAATTGAGGAGAATACGTGAAAGTTCTTGGGAACCACTAGTAAAAGCACCATAAGAAGAAAATATCTCTACCACATCAGCAACACCCGTATTGGAGCCGGTCCCACGTGTGTTGGTTGTGGTAGTACCATAAGAACTTACTTTATAGGCATTAGTAATGGTATTGTCGGCTGATGCTGTATAATGTTTGATTGGCATTATTTCACCTTTCCTACAATATCGACCGCGGGAAACTTTAATTCCACAATAGCATTATTTGGAACTATTAAATAAGAACCATCAGCGGACATATTACTGCTAATGTTTAAGGCTGCCGAAGAATATTCGCCACCGGTCTTGCTTACAATTTTAACTTTTAATACATCCAATACGTTTCCTACGTCTTTCAACACTTGATATACATCACTCACGTATAGAGGTTCTCCAATAAAGCCGACTTCTGCGTAGTGTTGTCCTAAAGCTCCGACGCAAGCATCTAAAGTACTATATTTGTCGGCCATTTCCTTGGCTTTTACTACAAACTGAATTCCAAAATTAATAACATACGGATCAAGAATATCGACTGTGTCATTAATCATTCTATAATTATTAATCCAGGTTTTTAAATTATTTTTAATTGTAGAATTGGCGGTGATGAGTTTTCCGTTAGTATCTTCCGATAATACATAAAGATTGATGTTACGCTTTTGAGAGTTAGCATCCCGTTGTGCCGATGCGCGTTTGATGGCGCCGTACTTAGAGGGCATTCTGTATGATATATTCTCATAATCTGCTTGAGTGACGGCGCGATTTTGTGTGGGGAAAGTGTCGAAAATTCGTCTTTTTACTTCTCCTGAGCTAGGATATGTTACATCTCCAGAAATCGGCTCTGTATTAATAGCTTCTAAGGATTGAACAATCTCTTGAATGGTAGTTGGGGTAAGTTTTTGTTCGTTTTTGAATTCAAAAACGGGTGTTGTCACTTGTGATACTCCACCTGCAGCCACATTTGAATTGAGGGGGTTAGTGGTGCGGTAGGTCACAACGAGGGTAGTATCGGACGGGACGATACCAAACGTTTCGTTTTTAGAAATGCGTGTAGGATCAAAAGTGGTATCGGTGATATATTTTTTACCAAAAACATCTGCGGCAATGTTTTGAGGATTAGCTACAACATTAGACTCTGTAGCTTTTCCGCTTCCAAACTGAAGGCCTACCTGATCGTTGAAAAATTCCACTGTAAATTTTCGTGATACCAAGAACGGCTTTACGAGTGCTGGGACATTGTCGTTCTTATAATTGGAATTGACGATTTCTTTAAATACCATATCCTGAGCCAAATATTCTACTTCGTAATATTGTTTTCCTTGTGCGTCAAAAACTGAAATGATCTCAGCTACGTTTTCGGCCGTTAAGTTTACTCTTAAAAATCTTTCATAGGCGCCTATTGTGACCGTTTCCTGATCAAAGTTGCCCGATACAATGTTCCCATGGGCGCGGACTGCATAGTGGGTGGGGGCGCCCGTGGTCTCATCAATACGTGCAGCCACAGTGAAATTTCGCGGGTCGGCAAAATTTACATTCGATGTTAAAACAAAGGAGAGGCCTGTATTACTGCTAAAGGACGAACCCCTTCTTAGAACCGGGAGATAATCACTATCGGGACCTATACCAGTGGCGCTTGCGGGCACCAAAACGAATAGAGATACTTCTCCATACGTCGATGGGCGGCCGCTAGTTTTATAGCCCAGGGTGCGGCCATGTCGTACCACATTTGTATATTGATAAGCAGTGTCTAAAAACGCCTCATTGACGTTATAGTCAAGATAGAAAGATAGCTGATCTCCGACATACGCGACGGCATCTACCATCATTGAAGCAAACGATGCTTCGCTAAAATCTTGAAAGGTGTCTGGATAGAATCTTTCGGCTATTTGTATTAGATCATCGCGTATAGACGCAAACTCGCGGTGCGTATAATTGATGGGCATTAATTTTTTCTGGTCTTTAGGCATTCAAAAACTCTCAAATTAAATAGTAAATTCTAATAAATCTTCAACATTTATAGCGGGGATCAAATATCTAATCTTTGCATCCAACGAATTTGGAAACTCTTCGGGGGCGCCAAAGCTAATTTCAAGAATAGAAATAACAGGCAAATAGATGGCCACCTGACTTCTAATATCGGACTCAATGGAATTAAACGTTTCTTGAGTAAAATTAGAAAAAAGAAATCGCCGGAGGCCTATGCCGAACTCCGGCTCCATTACTCTCTCGCCCGGGTACGTAAGCAAAAGCATTTTAAAATTTTGCTTTATAAGGGTTCTGATATCCTTAATCATTGCGAACCCGTCAATAGAATCGCGGGTAAGGGGAATTTTAACTGCTAATGATGACACTTGATTTACTCTCTTTATATATATTCACGATCAATCTTTTTTAGTACATAGTTGGCCATTACTATTGAATGGATTAGATCGGATGCGATTTTGTTTCCACCATGGTAAGAAGGCCTTCGAAGGATCAAATTTAAATCTTTCTTTAAGTTGTTCGATCCACTGGGCAGCCGTTCCATCGCCGCCATAGTTAGAAGGATTTATATCCCTTGCATAATAATAGGTTCTAAACATGTCTCGCAGACTTCGGACTGAGTTGCGTAATAGTGTTTGATCCCACTCATCATACTTCATAAAGAACGGACTGTCTCCCCAATTGTTTCTATCGCCTGCTGCTGCCCAGCCCGGTTCATAAAGAATCTCGGCACTGTTAACAAACCCTTCCGCATCGACGTCTATGTCTAACCAACCGCCAGGTTTTGTTTTGCCGTTCCCATCTTCACTTGGTCCGAAGCTCCACGCATTCACGCCATGGAGGGCGCCGGCTTCAACTGTATATTCTCCAATGGAAGGCAAGAAACCCATATCATTATAAATAGCTGTCATAGCTAATGCACGTTTCATGGAAAAGACATATTGAGTAATCAATTTAAAGCGTGGATGATCCTTCAGTTTACCCAATAAACACAACAATAATTTGCTGTTGCCCTCTAAGTTGGGCATCGCGGATACTGGGACATCTAGCGCATCAATCTCCACAGAAACAATTTCTTGTGGAGAGGTGGAATCGCCGACGGCCATCTTAAATGTAAGGCCATAGCGTACTCCGAGTTCGCCTTTTAGTCCTACAATCGCCCTTTTGCCGTCTGGTCCAGGGCCACCCATGGGTCCGTGGGCGGCAGAAGGGGTTCCCGTCGCGGGTTCTGTAGTTTGTGTTAGAATCAATTCGGAAGAATCTTTTGCCTCGTTTACCACTGGAACTCCTTTGGCTCGTTCGAAATCCAATGTGCCCGGGTAATGATCCGAAATATTGCCCGCAAGCTTGCTTTTGATGAGTGTAACAGCAGCAGAGGGATCCGTGCGGGTACCATTAATAGATATGTATTTCTGAATAATAAACGGCTGTTCGGGCGATGTGCCTACTGGATCCGCTACACTGGGTACATCTCCAATTTGAACTTGAACCTTGTTCGCAAACGGACGCAATTCCTCATGAGTTTCGGTCGAGTGTTCTTCACCGATCATATACATGGTACGCGATTCATCATCGTTGTAATAGCCATGATAATAACCCACATAAGTCGACCCATCAGGTAATGAAAACTCATTGCCATTCGTATAATAGGGTCCTGGCCACACGCTACCATCACCATAAGGATCACCGTTTTCTGGACTGGGCAGCGCCACAGTGGTTTCCACAAATTCTTTCTGAAGGTCAAGTGTAGACCCTGCGCAGAATTTGGACATGTAATAATAATCCACATCTGTGACTGCTGGCTTCATTCCTAGCGGTTTCAAGTTGCGAATAAATTTATCGCTCATATATTTCAATTCTTGTATAACTAACTCTTTAAGAATGGTCTTGGCAGAGTCTTCAGTGGCTTTGACGGCGGCAAGGTTCTGTTCTTGTCGATATGACTCAAGGCTCTCAAAAGTGCCGGCTAAATCGTAATATTTTGCTCCGGCTAGCAATTCTTCGGTAGGATATACATAGGCCTGCTGATAATCATTAATATGTTCAAGCGCTTCGATGACATCAACAGGTATGTCTTGGGCTTCCAAATTGTCGCGCTGGGTCCAGGGGCCGCTATAATTGGGATCATCGGGGTCGTCGATCCAATCGGATGGTTTCTGAGATTCGGATGCAATCCACGGACTGCCGCCCTGAGCGTCTGCATCCACCATATAACCATACATTTGCACAGCTTGTTCCAAAAAGGCGTACCAAAATTCATTATCCTGAAGGGGACTAAACCACTGGGTGCTAGAATTCATGAAGGCTTCTCGCATGCGCTCTACAATATATTGTGCATAAACATTGCTGTAGTTTTCAGGAAATTTGGGAGCAAATTGGGTAAAGGTGGCAAGTGACTTAAGATAATGCACACTTACAAATATGCGGATGGCTGCAATTATCAATCCTTGTATGCCGGCGGCTGCGGGGCGTTCTAACATTCTATTATATGGTACTTCCTCTGTACACTTAGGATCTTGTAAGATGCGAGGATCGTCAGGAATTGTGGTGTAGGCGATGGCCTGTTTGTTGGCGATGTCAGTAAAATCTATTAAATTCGTATTAGAAGGCTTGCAGGGGCTGAGTTCCGGGAACAATAAATCCACTATACCAAGCCAGCCTGACCCTGTCATGGGGCTTGTATACACCGGTGGATTCATATAGTTTGCCCCATAACGTGTCGGGTCTAAATAGAAGACTCGATTCGGTCGAATAGGATCGTTGCCGGCTTCAATAGCTCTATCGGCATCAAACTGCATCTTGCTGACTCCCAAAATCGCATCGCTATCACGAATGGGGCGCGGGCCGTCCGGATTACCCTCACTATCATAATCTTGGATCTCAACTTCAGAAATAGGATCGCCTGGGGCGCCCGAGAGCAAGTCTGTGCCTTTTGGTACCACATATTCAAAATCGGCAAAGGACAGATCATCAAAGGATGCACCATAAGTCCACGCAATGTCATTGGCGCCGACATCTCCAGCAATGGCTGCTAATTGTACATTCATAAATGAATCATAGGCAGTTTTAATAAGAGTTTTGCTCACCTCTCCATTGAAGAAATCATACAATAAATTAACTTGAGGGGTTTCGGGTACATGGCGCACGAATCCTTCTGCAAAATTAGGATAGTTTTCTAAATTATAATCCTTCCGCGCCTGATCGGCGACGTCGGGATCTAGATTCATCGCGTCTAAATTAAAAAACATATCCAACCCATCATCAATAGCAAGAAAACTATATTCACGATATATAATGGGACTAGCGGTGGCGGCCTCTATGAGGGCCGCTGCTGGGCCGGCAGTGAGGGTCGATATGGCGCCGGCCGCACCCGGGACGAGGCTGCTCACCGTAGGTATGGGGCTCACATCACTTTTGGCGGTTTTAGCATTTTGGTTGATACGCGTTGTAATGTAAACGCGTGTGTTGTCGTCCTCGCGATTAACAAAGTTTCCTTCTGAATCCTTGTAAATGTCGGCGATATAGGTGTGAATGTCAAATCCATAGCCCCAGTCAGCTGATTCACCGCTACCGTTTGGGCCTAGGCGATTTCCTTTTGCATTATCTCTAAATTCTAGGGTAATGTCGGGAGGGGACTTGCGCGCTTTTTTATTAAATTTATATCGCTCAGTTTCGTAATTCACCGTTACTTCAACATTATAACCCTGATCGGGAACCGATAGAAGGCCTTCTGCCCAATCTTCTGCGCTTGCAAACGATACATAAGTGATAATATCGCGAGTATAATCATTAGAGCTATTAAAACTCAAGGAAGCCGCCAAGTCGGGGGCAACAGCTGCAACATACAAGCGACTCCCTGTTTCACGGAAATTTCCCGCATTAACGAATTGATACTTGAGGTACTCTGCCACATATTCAGGGAACGCACCCTTTTGCTTATAAAGCAGTTCTACCGACGATAGGACCGAGAAGGGATCAGCGACGGCAAAGAATGCTCCCCACGGATTGGGATTCGTGTAAAAATCTACAAATTCCATGTTGGCGTTGGTTTTGGTCTGATGAACTGAATAGGGGTTACCAAGGGTGTCGGCCAAGGTCATATTTATAAATCCATAGTTATTCTGGCGTGGTCCGTCACCTAGCATATCCACTGAATATTCAATTTTCAATTTGTCCAAACCGCCGGCGAGACCTTGGGCAGCCGCAGTGGCCAATACTTCGGGTTCACGGGGGAGAAGTCCGTTATTGCAGTCAGGATCTGAAAAAAGAGGCTTGTCTTTAAACGGATCATTGCTAGCATTTCCCTGCTGAAGCGCGTCTGACAATATGCCCAAATCGTCTACAAGTGTGCCTCTCCAGTCATCAAACATTTGTGCACATTGTTCTGGTGAGGCACGACCTTCCAAAAGCTGACATCTCAACTCTTTGAAACTCTCCAGCTTCTCTGGAGTAGCACATAAAGTAGGATTAATGGGTTCTGCTGCTTGTTCTGGGGTTAGGCCGTCGTATATTTCTCTCATCTCGGCGCGGAAGGGGAGCGGTGTAAGGTTGCCTACGTTGTTAAAAAAGCTCTCAATTGACCCGACGCCCGGAAGAGCATCTCTAAATTCGGGATACTCATATTCAATAATAGAATCTACAGCTGCCAAATAGTCGCCTGTTCCTCCTTCCCCAAGCATAGCTCCCAACATTTCGCTCTTGGTCGCGGCAGATGAAATGTCTTCTGCAAATGTTAGTGCTCGACCACGATCAGCCATGGCGGCGCCGCCCGGGCCGAGATCGTTCATCAATTGAGCAATTGTGTTGTTAACCATATCATCGTCGGCATCGGATCCGCAAATGGATTCTTTAATGACGTCAGAGAAAGTAGAGCGCCCGGCAATCATGTCTGGTAATGAAGCGGCCAAATCTCCTACAGTTTCCAGCGCATGACAAATAGCATCTCCTAGAACTTCACACACTTTTTCGAGAATCAATTTAATTGATTCACGCACTGCTTCCATAAAGGCGGCTGCCACCACCTTGAACAGATTGCCCATCAAATCTTTAATGGTAGGAAGATATAGAAAAGGGTTATCTAAATACGGATAAACGATGGGGTTTGTATTGCGGCAGAATGGGAGACCCAAGCTCTTAATAAAATCATCAATTCCTGGGTTAAACAATGGTGGTCGGGGACAACTAATTTGAGCAAAAATAAATGCAATAATTTGGGCGCCCGGGAACTTGTTTAACTCATCTAATAATTCCAAATAATTTTCTTGATATATATCAAGTAATGCCAAGATATATTCATTCATCAGCGTGCGGTCGGCGGGAACAGAATTCCAGTCTTCGTCACCGCCCAGGGGCGCTTCTAATTTTTTAGCCAAAGTTCTGCGTGTGGTGGGTTGTCGCTGTTCAGAGGCATGGACGGATACAAAATTACCTTGGCCATCGGCTCGGGCTTTCTCATCATTTTCTTTTACAAAATCGGGATTTTCCCATGGTCGCACAGCGGTATATTTTCCAAAAAATGTTCCTTGCTGTTTGTCTTTTTCTTCTTCTGTTCCTCCACCTAATCCCGAGGCGCCTATAGCTGGTGACTGGGACTTATATGTTGTTGTTCCAAAGTCCGGCGGGAAGAGGGATTTTTTGGCCAAGTTTTCTTGTACTTTCGCATCCAACTCTGCTTGTTTTTCTGGCGAAAGGCCCACAAAAAGACGCCCAAAATCGCGGACTGCCATGGCTTTAAGTGCGCTTTTGATCATACGAGAAAGCGCGTCTTGGAGTGAAAGGCCACCAAACAAACACTGTATACCATCTAATAGTAAATCAGCAAAACCACACACTGCAATGCGGTTAAATCCTTCGGTAGAAAAATCATTTAACGCCTTCCATGGCGAGCTGCCGGCCTTGATTTCTCCGCCGGCGAGCAAAAGCTTCGCGCATACTTGTTTGTAAATTTGATCGCTGCTGTCTACTTGTTGGAATGCCTGTGTGCGAGCGGTGGCCATGAGGCTTGGCTTGGGGGTGACGGATCTGGACGGGGGTGCGCCGCTTGGTTTCCCCGCTTCAGCGTCACTGGCAAGAACTTCCTCTATATCATTTTGACAATTTTTCTTATGCCACTCATAAGCAACGGCGTCTGCAATACTAAAAAATTCATTCAAGATATCTTGACCTAACTGTTTGCCCTCTTGAGCTAAAGAATCTGCAATGCAGGTAAAGACTCCGGCTGTCGTTTCACCTTCGTTTTCTACAAGATCGGCATGCCCAGCATTAATCGTGGCATGAATGGGGGGATATGTAAAATCTTTCAAAACTTCGAGCCACGGTTGCTCTACGCGGGCTGACATGGCGGCATGTAACTCGCGCATGCGTGCAAAATAAGCGACTGCAGTAACGTCTCGCCATGACTCAGTTGCGTTTAAAGAGGCCAGTTGACCTTTCGTGAAGGTAATCCCTTCACATTCTTGGGTAGTTATCACAAGGCGCTTTAGTTTAAAGGGGTAGACAGTTGTAGTTCCGTCGGCTGCTATATATTGTTGGGAATCAAAGGTGAACTCTAGAGTCTTGACTGCATCTCCACCCTGAAACCAGCCGCCCGTGTTCGGCAGATTGTATCCTCTATTCACAAGCCATGCATCTAAATCATTGAGGACTTGAGCCATTTTGCCTGAAGTTGTGAAACCTGTGAATTCTCCGTAGTCTCTAAGGTTGAACACGCGATTGTCATGAAGATAGAGCAAATTGCCACCTTCCATGGTTTGATATACAGCGAGATATCTTCCATAAAGACCCAAGCCTTTGCGAACTCGAATATTATTCATAAGTGCCTCGTGTGCACTATAAGATACTACAATTTCGCCGCCGCCAAGTTCTTCCTCTTCTTCCTCTTCTTCTTCTGCGTCTGGGAGATTGAAGAGTACATCAAAGGGAAAGGAATACAATAATTTAAGATAGGAGGCGGGCCGTGGATCTAAGTAATAGTTGGTATATTCTAAGGCTTCTTTAACCGTCTCGATAGAACTTGGTTTACTATCTTTGTTAAAGTGTATTAGCGCCTCTTTGATCGCTTCATCACTATATTTGCTGAAAATTTCATCTAATAGTTTGTCATTTTGTTTGGTGTTGTTTTCGGCTACGGCGCCGGTGGTTGTTTCAGGTGTGAGCCATCCCACCTGATACATACATGTTTGCTCGTTTAAGAAGGGGTATTTTCGTTTTCCCTTTTTCCATTTGGGAACAATAGCGGTAGGATTGGGAGAGCAATTTAAGCATGTATTGACGGCTGGCTTAACCACATCCGGACACACATCCGGCAACATGTCGCCATTTTTATCTTGCCATTTTAAAAATTTAGAATCTGCCATTTTCTTTCCTATGTGGTATAAACATTGTAACTGCCGATAAACTTGCGGCCGCCGGGTACCAAATAATTACCCCTGAAGGTGATCATATTGCAGCGAGAAGCGTAAGAAGGGAGGTGAAAATCAGTTGCTACTTTGAGGCTAGCTAAGTTTCCTATGACACCGGCGGGTGCACCGGACATCGACGTGCTAGCCCACGTGCTTAATGCACTATTCGAGATCCCCAGCCACAAGCCTAAATTGGTTATTGCGCCGGCGTGGGCTTCTATAATCTTCACCAACTCCAGAAAAGCATCTTGCAAATTCCATGCCTTAACAACGGGCTGCAATTTTTTGTGAACTTCTCGGGGATTAAACAGGCCTCCCCAGATAATTTCGTCGTCTGTGTTATTACCGGCAATAAATTCGATGGTCGGTGCTGGCTGCTTGAGTTTGCCGCCGCGGGCTAATTTTTCCTTGGGAGTTACTCCAACGGCTGCCCCCGTTATTAGTCTAATGCCGGCGCGCCCAATAATTCTAACCCCGTCCGCCTTAATGCCAATAGCAGAACGATCACGATCGGTGCCCATGAGACCTGGCGCCAACGAAAAGGCAGCATCTACATCAGTTAATTGGCCAATATAAATTCGAGCAGAGTCGGCCGAAAAACTATTGTCCACCCAGTTGGTTTCCTTCTTTGCGTTGGGGTTCATGTTGTCCATGCGCCCAACCACCAAATCAATGCTAGCGGCGCCATCTCCACCCGACGCTCCTTTCCCCGAAGTTACACTAGTAGGTCGATCTGTACCTAAAACAATGTAGGCGCCGTTATTTTGTACAATTTTCTCATTATCCGCTTTTTTAAAATTCGGCTGAAAGCGTCCTTTACTATCTTGCGATAATACTGTGTGTAGAAGGCCGGATTTCGGGGGATTAGCAGAGTATTGCTTACTGGATAGGTCGTCGTATGCTTTGCGGGGGCCAAGGGTGGTCTTATCGGCCATATTTATGTCTCCTTCAAAATTGAAAACTTTTTTCTATTATAATTACAATAATGTCTATTTTTTAGTATTAAATGAATTATCTTTCCTACGGAGTACCTGGATATTTAAATTCAATGTGTACAGCACCATTATTGGGTTCTTCTCTCCAGCCATAATAGCCCTGGCCTGGTCGACCTACTCCTGAGCCCATCCCTGCGACGAAGCTGCCATCATTAAATCCTCCAAACATATTGCTCAAATTGAGCTGCATGCCGGTCATGGTGGTGGTGTCATTGAAGAAGGAGCGCAAGAGGTCGCCGATCTCCTGTTGCTTTGCTACAGACGGGGCGCTGATATCAAAAGCAATAACTGTTTGATTTACACAGCCTGCGCCGGCACAGTGATTGCTCGACTCGGGGCGCGCGATGGCCTTTCCATAGCCGCCGGCGGCGCGGTTTGCTGTGAGTATCAAACGAAGTCTCTCAACCTCTGCTGCATCATTGAGATCTCCGTTGTTATCCAGCCTTGAATCACCCTTAGTAGTGCCAGTTTTGAGCTGGTCGGCAAAGTTATAAATCATCTGACGGCCCTCCTGAATAGTGCGGCCGCGGGAAGATATAGTAGCCCATGCTGGCCAGCCCTGAATATTTTGGAGGACTCCATAGAACTGGGTGATGGCGGCATCGCGGTCAGTGGCTGGTATGACGGGTCCAGTACCGGTGGAGGCGCCGGCGCCAATTGGAACAGCTCCGCGTGCAATATTGCCGAATAAGTCTATCAACGACGAGCACACACCTCCACTGTCGTCTGGGTTCTCGTGAGCGGCAACAGCCACAATTTTTCCATATTTTACATTATATCTATAGGGAGGATCCGCTAGGTGGTCAAACTTAACGTGCACTTTGTCTCCGCGCGTAATATTAAAGCTATCATCTCTGCCGGTGGTATAAAAAAGCGTGTGGGCTTTAATTAACCACCAGTTTGTGGCTTTTTGTTCCGGCGAGGATCCGGCACGTGCGGGATCACACGGATCGGGCAACCACGAGACGGGTGACTGAGGACCTAGAGCCCTACCGTGAAATCCGTAACGCGGATTTCCCCGGCTAGTGACACTGGTGCTTGCCGCGTCGATACCCATCATTTGCTCAGCACTTAAGGGGAATAAGTCTGTGAGAGCTACAGCTACAAAGTCATCTTTGCCCTCAAGTGCGTCGTGAGATATCGAGTCACGTATAGAGCGACCTAACAGGCTTAGGCCTGCGTACCCACTCGTAAATTCACTCCAGTCCCAGGCGGCCATCAGTCTTGTCCTATCGGTGATTGCTGTATCATATCAAAAAGATTGTTTTTGTCATCTTCTGATAATTCAAAACCCTGCTTATGACCTTTTTGGCTTAAGCTAATAATTTTCACAAGCTGTTCGTTGGATCGTTGCATGGTTTCAATATGTTTGGCAGCGACTGGGCTCAAATATTTGTTTTGCTCTGCATCTATAGCTATTTGATTGGCAATTTCGTTTAGGAACTCGCTAGCCATCTTTCGATCACTGCGGATGTTATCGAGTGCCTCATTGAACAGGGCATCTAAATTTTTGACTTTCACAGTGCTCCTTTCTCCCAATCTTGTTTAAATGTCTGATATTTCTTCCTAAATTTCTTTAGTGAGTTCACAATTTGTTTAGTATTCAAACCTGTGATTTCTCGCAGATATAAATAAATAGCTTTCTTGTTAAAAATCTCAATGTCTTCTTTTGACTCAAATAGAATATTAATGGCTTGATATACTTTATAATCGTTTTCCTTCATTTGGGCTGCATCCCATGAATGAATTTCTTTATAAAAATATTCCCAAAATTCATCTATTTCACGATTGCTTAGATAAGATTCATCCGTGGAAAGATATTGTTCTTCATATTTCTTGGCAATATTATCATAATCAATCTCACGTTTGTTGCGCTTTTGCTGTCTTTTGACTTTATGAATAAACCAATTTTTGGTGATAACGCTAAAATAAGAAAAGGCCTTGGAGCCCTTACTTTGATCATATTTATCTACTATGGTCATTAACCAAATTTTACATTCGTCGCGTAAAGAATCAATATTGGGCAACGTTGTAAACTTATATGTAAAAACAATTTTATCAACCATTTCATTAAAAGCTGGCTGAATCCAATTCACATATAGTTCGGTTCTTTCACGAATGCATGTTGTTTGTGCGTAACGAACGATTGCATCTTCGTGTATTTGTGTAAAATAATGATTCTTTTTACGTCTGTTCTTCTTCGCTACTTCTTTGGTCTGATTCGACATCCTCTTCCTCTTCTATTAGTGAATATATATGTTCAAAAGTCTCTAAGTGTTTGTTGAACGAAGCAGCGTGTGCTAACAAGTTTTGGAGAGTTTGATCTCCATAAAATGTTTCTAATTCATACACTGTCTCTATATGTTCCGCGAAAGAGTCCACCATTTGTTGTAGATCCCATAATTCTTCGGCAATATTTAATAATTTTGTTATGGCGATACGCGCATAAACAAAGATGCCTACATTCAACAATACAGAAACCAAAAGGATTCCGGATAATACTAATTCACTTCTTGTCATACTTTTTGTTCTTTAACTCGACTTGTTGTTGTTTTAATAACTCACGATTTTCTTCAATATATTCTTTTGTAATCTCGCCGATCTCATGAGCGGGATCGGGAGACAATATTTTAGAACCATAAAATGGCACACTTAATATTTTCTTTAGTGTATCTTTAGATTCACATTTGTCACAGTCTGTAAGTGTTTCTTTATATCCATGAAACGCTTTAATGAGCATGCCACATTGCTGACATTCATATTGATAGCGCGGCATTCTTTAGCGCAGAGCCATTTTTTCTAAATCTTTATTAGTGATTTCTGTCTCGTCTGTAAATCTCACCGTAGGGGGATTATTTACAACCAGGCCATCATCACTCTCTTGCAGCTTGAATCCTTTCAAAATCGGAACGATATCTGATTGAGACAATAGGGACTCTTGTAACGCCATCATGATGGCGCCAAGTGCTTGATTTGATAAGTGCATTTTATTCTCCTTTTATTTTTTGCCGAATATTAACTCTTGTAGATCTTCATCATACATCATTCGAGCTAATTCTTTAAACTTAACCTTCGGCTGCCAGCCAAGCTTTTTCTGTGCTTTCGAAGGATCTCCCAACAAAAGCGGTACTTCGTGTGGTCTAAATAGACGTTCATCAATCTCTACATGTTCTTCTATACTTAAATCTGCGTGGTCAAATACTTCTTGCAGAAATTCTCTAACTGAGTGAGTTTCACCTGTAGCTATCACATAGTCATCGGGCTCGTCTTGTTGAAGCATGAGCCACATTGCTTCGACATAATCTCCCGCAAACCCCCAATCTCTTTTGGCATCTAAATTTCCAAGATATAACTTATCTTGCTGTCCCATCTTAAT
>TARA_R110000824_G_scaffold34484_3_pt1 | contig 21070 bp, 11 predicted proteins | sample TARA_R110000824 | Tara Oceans TARA_R110000824 (sample SAMEA4397747) | marine metagenome | biome: Polar Biome; feature: [MES] marine water layer (ENVO:01000295) within the mesopelagic zone...; material: water (ENVO:00002006), including particulate matter (ENVO:01000060) such as......
TTATGCTGGTAAAGTAAGTAGGTATGTGGGTAGCTCTACACATTATCACGTTTATCGTGGGACTATTAAGTGTTCGCCTTACTGGACACATCCTACTCTTGGTGGTAAGAATAAGAAATGCCGAATTGCCGCCTTTATTGGTGATCACGTATATCTCAAGAATGTTGATTAGTAAAAGGGTTGCCAGTCCTTAAAACTGGAGAAGCATGTGGACGTTATTAGGTTGACAAAGCAGGACACGACTTCGAAGTCGTCGAGTCCACTTGAAGAGAAGTTATGGGCTCGAAATGGTATCGACTGGTTGTATGATCTAATAGCTGCATGTCGTAGTTGGAATCAAGGCTACGTTAAAATGGTTCCAAACAATAATTGCAACTCGTAATTATGCGGTGGCTGCTTAATTGCAGTCGGGGGTTTGCCAGTACCTTCTTACCAAAACTGGCATTTTACTTTTATATTTCAATAGGTAATACGTGATGTTCGATATTCCACACGATCAGTTAAGTAGAAATAAACAGCTCAAAGAGAGTAACGTAGGACGAAACGGGGGCACTATTAAAAGACAGTGGGGCTATTACAAAGTTCTCCATAAAGGTGATGGGTACACAGTTAAAGAGCTTACTATTTTACCAGGTAAGTCAATGTCTGATCAGAGACACTTTAATCGGGATGAGCATTGGTTCCTCGTTAGAGGAACTCTAATGATAGACCTTCAAAGTAGACAGTTTAGCGGCTCACCATATAAAGTACTTTTAACGGTTAATGATAAAGACACTGCACATACTTTATGCGACTGGACTATTGCCCGAAAAACTTGGCATCGACCGTACAATGAAGGTAAAGAACCTGTCGTAGTGATTGAAACTTGGATCGGGAATTCCTCAGAAGAAGATATTGAGAGACGCAATCAATGATCGCTAATGTGTCATATTGGTGTATCTAAATGTATGGTCTTTACTACATTCTGATCAATAATAATAGTATTTAGGAGAATCTAATGCTTAGGCGAACATTTTTAAAAACAGGGGTTTTTGGGGCAAGTACATTGTATTTCTCCGATAGTTTCGCAGCAGACACAAAAAACGAACAGTCAGTTATTTCCATTCATTTACAGGGTGGTATTTCTGCCGTTGATTTTATCAATCCTATCCCTGAAGAACCGATTGAGTTTAGATCATCCCGTGGGGCAATAGATGCTGGGGGCTTCCAAATTGGTGGGGATTTTATCGAATTGGCAAAGTTAGGCGATAAGCTGAGTATTGTCCGTTCTATGAAGTTTAAGGACGCTAACCATCAGACTGCCACACTCGCCCATATGACTTCTCACTTCCATGTTCCTAATAACGGGCAGAAGGAACCTTCTTTTGGGTCGCTTGTGGCAAAACAGTACGCTCCTAATGGTAAAGTTTCGGGAATCCCACATTATGTGAAGCTTCGTAATATCGCAGGGGACGATTCTTCGTGGCTTGGTATTAAATATGCCGGATATGATGCCGATGCTGAAGGCGTCAAGAACATGAAGCCTAATGTGGACGCAAAGAGATTTGATCAACGCATTAAAATGATGAAATCTATTGATTCAAGAACTCCTCTTCAAGATATGGGGCACGGCTGGTCTGACCTTAAAGATATGTCGGTTAATATCATAAAGGGAACTGCCTCAGAAGCTTTTGATCTTGATAAAGAGCCAGAATCAGTGTATGATAAGTCACGATTTGGTCAGGACTTGCTATTGGCACGCCGTTTGGTGGAACGGGGAACTAAATACGTTAGCTTGAATTCTAATGCTGGCTGGGATAATCATTCCGGCATTGACAATGCTTTTAAAGCTAATGCTCCCGCTTTGGATAAAGGTTTGGCCACTTTAATTAAAGACCTTGAAGACAGAGGGCTGCTACAGAACACACTTGTAGTTGTTTGGAGTGAGTTCTCACGAACCAAGATAAACCTGAACGCTGGTAGAGATCATAATCCAGGGACTAATACATTAGTATTTGCTGGTGGTAATAGCTCTGGAGGGGTTATTGGAGAGACTGATAAGCGTGGTTTAGTTAGTCAGGGCAATATCTATTCACCTAAGGACTTAGCTTGGACTATTGGATCGCATATGGGTCTAAGTAAGGGTATGGTCATTAAGGATATGCAGGCCCGGCCCCGACATATCTTTGGTGATGATGCAAAGGATATCTTGGCATGACCTCTTTTATTCCATTTTTTGGCATATTCTTTGAATGTCGAAAAACTACCAACATTATCAAGAATGACGCACTGTACTTACTATATAGTCTGTATCACATTTTCTCGACGGCAATCATTATAGTCTTATTTTTAAGGATTTCCAATGCTTAGACGAACATTTTTGGGGGTAGCGGCCACCGCAACGGCCTCAGCTATGGCTATGTTTAGTCAACAGGTCAAGTTCCATCGGAACATTGTAGAGACGAATGTTCGAAGGCCAAAATTTGGCGATGTGAATGGGCCTGAATTTACGACCTTGAAAAAGGGAAAGGATAGTTATGTTGTCCCACTTATGCACACGTCAGAAGAAAAGTTTGAACAACACATTATTGATATCCATTTGGCCGCACAAAAAGAATACCCGGACACTAAAGAGTTCTGGACTTACACCATCTTGAATTCTGATGGACGAGTTGGGTTTATCACTAGCAACTTAGAGTTGGAGCAAGTATGAAGTATCATCGTGTGATCTTTAAAAAAGACGAAGCAGGACAATGCGTCTTTACGGATGTTATTGAGCAGGATGTCAGTGACGAAGATTTTCAGAAGATGAATTGGGAAAAACCTATCATTCGTCATGAGGTGGCTGACCATACCCATTTTCTAGCCCTTGACAGCAGCTATCTTGAGGCTATGCTGTTGGGTGTGGGGGTTTATCAAGTTCTTAATGCGGTCATTGAATGATAGATCTTAGAAACCATATTGAAATCCTTGACCTTGACATAGATTCTGTATTATGTAGATCTATTAAATTTAGAGATCTACTACTTGAAGATCAATTCCGTAAGGCATTTATTTTAGAGTCGCTAATAGAGTCTTGTTATTAAGAATAGTCAGAGAGAAAAGCCGGAATTGTTTCCGGCTTTTTTCGTAGGCTTACCACCTGCCGTCTGGACATTTGCCCGATTTAAGTTTTGCTTTGAATTTTGTAAAACAGCCGCAAAGTTTACATTGGGAGCTTTGGGGGATATAGTGAGGACACTCGGCACAAATCTCTAACCTTTTCGCTACTTCTTCTTCAGTGGATGTTTTAAACCCGCTCATTGCGTGGTCTTTAGCGGCTACGGCCAAGTTTTTCGCCATCTGTACCTTAGAAGGAAGAACTTGATCATTTCGGCATTCGCCGTTACACGGTCCCTGACCACAATATTGGCACTTAGTAACTTGCGGCACCGCTTCGTCAGACACGGAACAACTATGTGGATTCTGTCCTGGTCCCCGGCAATTTTCCCACATTTTAAAATAGCCCTCATGATTTTGACATAGCTTATGAAGATGCTCTGTCTTATTAATACCGTGCCTAGTACACAGTCCCGCTAATGGGCACTCACAAGCCGTCTTTGGCTTTTTTTCTTCCACAGTCCTAATCTCCGATTAAAATAAAAGTCTTGTAAGAGGTAAAGGCAATTTAACTGCCTTACTCTTTTTCTAGCTTATGCCTCTGTAATAATTGCTTTAAGTTTGGAATCGTTTTCACAAGGGTGCATGTAGGCTCCATTCCCAGGAACTGCCGACGCTTTACATCCACAAGGATTTTCCCAATAAGTGGAACCTGATGGTATAGCGGCCCAATCACTCACTATAACATTATCGCAATCCACGCCGGTTTCCGAAAAGTTCGTGGCACTACATAGGGTCTCCGTGTTGTCACAGCAACCGCTTTGCAGTACCACGGTTGGAATCGGTGGTATGTATTGTTTGTCTCCACACTCCCACAGGGGCAAATACTGAACCGGACCAACTTCAACAATAGCTCCATCACAGAATGTATAAGCTGTATAACCAGACCCTAGTATGCAGGCTCCACTAACCGTAACTGAACCGCCACCGCCGCCTCCGGGGACCGAGTCATCACTGCCTTGGCATACCTGTTCCTGAATACTTAATCCTCCATAGCCGCTAATATCTAAAGGGGTCAAAGGATTAAAAGCATTATTAGATAAAATGTACTTTCCGAAAAGCCCATCGGGATCGGCACCTGGTACTAATATCCCACCCGCATTCCAATCTACGCCACTAACTCCACAAATATCTTCTATCGCCCCTCCGGAGTTACACACCCGTCCTGGAACTATATCGTACACGGCAGATATTGGCTTAATTTCAACACATCCTGGGGGAGTCAATATATTAGAGGCACATGGACTATCTGCACAGCCACAAGGAGGTGCCCAATTATACCCGTTACAACTGGCTGGTGGTGCATCTAAGACAAAAGTCAGTAAAGTAGGATCGTCAGGAGTTATATTTTTTCTCCCGATATTGTTTGTAGAGCATTCTACATCGACCATAATGTTAAAAGGGTTGAATAGGCACGAATCAGAAGCTTTAGCTCCTAAACCAGTAATAGATGCGACACCGTTTTTATCTAAATAATACCCCATAGCATCTTTACCGTCACTACCAAATGTTAGCGGGGTATGAACTGCTGACTGGATAGTAACATCTGAATAAGTTGGTGGCATAGAGCCGCCACAGTTACCAGTTTCCAATATTGTACAACTTTGAACATTTGTAGTATTTTTCCAACCAGGGTGTACGATTCCCATTAGTGGTAGGTAATCCAAAACCGTAATTACAGTGTCGTCAATATCTACATCTGTTTGTAGTTCTACGGTAATGTTCGGATCGCACACATCAACATGTCTATATAATTCTACCTCTTTAATTATGTCGGGGGTAGTATCGAAGTTTTCATACCCACGGGTTCCGATACTTGCGGTAAGGTCTGCATTCGGAGTACAGATCTGCATTGATCCAAAAGGAGCTACTAACGTATTCGTAGCATGAAATCTTCTTGGGAAGAACATTTTATTACAAAAGAGGTCGCCGCCACATTCTTTAATATCTTGTAGACAGCTATGCCTCTTATTTGTAGCATCGACTCCGAATCTACCCGCTGGGGTATTGAATAGTCCTGTACCTTCCATAAATACGGTGTCCAATGTCAATGTCCCGTCCTGTTGTCCGCAGACGGGGCCACACCCAAAATCTGAATTCCATTCTATATAGATACTTGATAGATAGGTTCCGCTTTCATTAATACCGGGCTGCCCATTCGGAAAAGAGCCTGATCCAGTATAGAATAGGTTGTAATAATTCCACGTGGTATCTCCACTGGCATGAGCTTTGGTGTTAAAAGTGAAGTCCTGATTTACAAAATCGCCACTTGAAGGATTAATACTACAGGGAGCATCAGAGGCCGGGGTAACGCCGTCTGAAGGAACGGCATACGGAATTGATACACACCCACTATCGGACCCACTAACATACTGATAAGAGCCTGCGTACAGAGGGATACAGGCACAGTCAACAGTTGGGGAATGTTTCCAACCCCTATTGTGAGAGTGGTATTCTCTTGACACGGAAAGGTCGTATGTTCCACCAGGATTGCAAACTATTTTGTTGACCGACATAATTTCTGGAAAACAGGACTTTTTGCGTACTGTCAATGAAGAATCAGTCCAAGGTTGTCCAGAACCGGCAGTGATTGGTACTGGTGATCCACACATTGACGAATTAGCTCTAGGGTCTAAACAATTGCCTGTGGAACATGTTGTTGGTGTTAAAACATCACAGTCGCCTTTACCAGCCTCAATAAGGCGGTAATCAATACCGTCAACTCCGCTATTAGCACCGTGTGAAAAGGAAAACCAGTCTACCGCCGTTCTTGTGCCGTTTTTTATACCTATATAGGGATTTGGGGGTCCAACGTTAAGGTTCCAAGGTCCAATAACTCTTTGCGAATTTGAACCACTACCAACACCTCCACTTACGGCGTGCCATAACTCAGTAGTACCGGAACAGGCTTCAGCATGTCTCCACGTTTCAGTAGTAGTAGGTATACTGTCAACCCCACCAAATGAGAAATGACCTGTCACTAGATTTATAGAATATAGTGTAGGTTCTATACACAAGCAACCACAGCTTTCCAAATCCCAATTAATAGGTACTCTTTGAGTCGCAACACTTACAGGTGGATTTCCTGGATAGTTAACACTTTCAATTTCTCCACAATCATTACAAACAACGTCACAGGTATTACAAACGGTAGCGTCTGTACAGTCCATACCACAACCATGAAATGCGGGGTCTCCTGATGCGTCAACCCCATAACACCCATAATGTAGGATATAGTCCCCTGAACAGACCTGAACATTCCCTGCAATAATACCGCCAGCATAGGCATCTGGGTAGTTAAGCAGGCCGCCAGCCCCTGATAATGCGTTAATTTCAGGCTCAGTAAAACTTTGGAATGTCTCTCGATGGACAAGTGGAACTGTCCAATAATCGACCTGTAGAGATAGGTCTCCACCAGTACCAATTGAGGCTGGCTGATGGTGACTACATCCACCGCAACCCCACAGATTATCCAAGGCGTTGCCCTCATAGAACGCAAAAGGGAAAACGGGTTCGTCTAAAAGACCTATATTTTCAGGACAGGCAAGCTTTATAGACATGAATTGAGTTACGCCAGCAGCCGGGGTGGAAAAATAATCCACGTCAAGATAGCTATTTGGAATATCTAGACATCCTACCGCTTCCACCAAAGACGTGCCGTCAAAACCAGAACTCCTCCATCCAATAGGAAGTTCACTACCTTGTATTATAACAGGGGTTAAAGTAAAACTGGTTCCGTCTATACATTCGCAGGTTTGGTCAGACCTGGCTGATCCAAAAGTTTTATACTCTTCACTTCCAGGCGTACATTCAAATCCACGAAATCCTGAATTACAGTAATATGTTGGAGGGGCGTGCGGCCCTTTATATCTGCATTCGTTAAACCCGTAACAATCTCCAGCGGTACATCCATCACCATAATAAAATTCAGAATCTAATGAGGACAGGGAGATCGTCAAATTGCCCGTGGGCATATTGGTAGTCGCACAACCTACACAAAGGTCTGAAGTTTCTATTTCTATTAAAAAGGGAACGCTATCAGTAGGCCATCCACTGTTGTCCGAAGGTTCTGCGTTAAAGAAGTTGCCGCTGGCTGAGAAATCAGCAGTAGGAATACCCTCACCACCGCAACATCCGTCACTAACTCCAGATTTTGTATAATAGTAAGGAGCAATAAGCCGGGAATCCGTTTCATAAGACGATTGTAAAAGTGTCGTGTCTCTTCCTGCCGAAAGACCCCAATAGGGTTGCTGTCCACCACCATTATTATTAAATCCGAAAGTTCCCCAGGCATTACCTGAAGGATTATAAGGTTCTGGAACGTCGCACTCAAAGCTCCAATACATGGGTTCCTGATTGACGCCACTTCCGGGTGTTAGATTTGTATATTCCCCCCCTTGAGCCAAATTGGCGAATGAGTTCTTAATTACTTCTTTCGAACTTTCCGTTTCACTTCCGCATAAGTGGGAGATATAACCATAGGTAGTATAGGGCTGTCTAGTATAACAAGCACCTGAGGCTTCTGGGAACGCAGCACAAGCCTCATGATCGAAAAAGAAATCATGGTATTCCCTATACTTGTCCATTTGATACCTTACGTCCTGACACCCAAACCTCTCCGGATATAAATCAAAGTCTGGTAAACAAGGAAAGGTAACGGGCGAGGGGATTTCTATATGTACAGGTTCGTCAGTACCCACTGGAGTGTCTGGGGGACATGGGCATTCGCACTGTTCTACTAGAGCTGCCCTAGCAGTACCAAGGTTCACGAACATGTTAATTTCTTGTCCGGGTAACCCTCTCTTTAAATCCTCAAGATTTTGTGGGGCACCATGTGTCGCCCATCCACCATATCTGGCATCATCGCCCAGAGGTCTACCGTTGGAGTCATAAGAACATTCCTCGTCGAAGTTGCATCCACGAAAAACAAAGGCTAACCGGGGGAACCGATTTATAGTATGGGTAAGAGATGGAAGACAGTTCGTATATTCATCATATTGAGTGACACAGTCTGGGAAAACTTCCAGGGAAGCAGACTTAGAGTAGCATGTTCCGTTCTTTGACTTGATTGTGTTCTTTTTATCAGAAAATCGTTGTGCGTCATCGTACTGATCGACTTCGTGGTACGGTCCATAGTAAGCAAGCTCCCTTTCAAAGACGGGAACTCCGCTGACACCAGTTTCAGCCACGCCGCTGACACCAGATACGGAAGGGTAACTATAGTCAATCCTGGATCCACTCTCGTTATGTAATGTTGGGATGGGTAGATTATGTACTTCTCTATTTTCCGGAAATCTGTCCGATTGTCTTAAATTCTTTGGATTGTTAAAGACTCTTCTAAAGTCTGAATGATAGTTCTGTTCATTGGAGAAGTTCTTAAGGTCACCATCAATACCATGAGCTACCCCACCACAACAGGTATCAGGGTCGTAAGTACCTAAGGCCACCCAATTACCCGTTACTGCTATATTTATTGCGGATTCAGCATTAGTCCCAACTAAAGTAGCAGTGGTTTCTGTAGCGGCATGAGTAACATCAAAGATCTTATAGGTCTTATTATATACCGCATGGGTGTTAGTAAAGAATATATCCATCCCATTCTTTAATCCACTAGCCGCCACCGAACCATAAGACATAGTCACTTTAGCAAATGGGGAAATGCCCGTATCTAAAACTACGGTATTCACAACTCCGGAATATTCCAGTGCGACAGAACCGTCTTGACCACAATCGGATAGTGAACCGGCCCTGATACGGCCTGGTTCGTAGTACTGAAGATAGTTGTCGCCCTGCCTAAGGTTCTGCTTGTCTACTCCTGTACATTGATGTAGGAAGGCGTCAGGGCCGCCTGGGGTGGTGAACGTTGTGTCGTAACAGCTTGAATTGTCATACAGTCGCCAGGCACCTGTAGCATTCTTGTAAATGCCATTGTCGAAGTAGATTTTATTGCCCAAGCCAAAGTTGTCGGGCATTTTTCTAAAGACTTGGAGTGGATTGGTTTGATCACAAGAGCTACCGTCTCCTGCGACAGCGTCAATGATTCCCGCTGGCCTATCTATCAGATATACTTCCGCACCACCACGTTCTGCCTCGGTCCCTGTTTCAACCAACCCATCTGACCCGTAGTGAACTACAGAGGCGTCTTGTGGGTCATACACCGATCGATACATAACGTCAGGCCGTGCCTCGTTTTTATAGGGGCCAACGGTTACGGGTCCGCACGATTTTAATGATTTATGGTCTTTATCAAAGCCATCGTAGAAGTCAAAATGGCCGTTATCAAAGTGTGCCCATCCTTCGATCAAGGTTCCCCCGAAACCCCAAAATGCTGGATTGGCAATCACTTTGACTTTAATATTGCGGGGTAAACTTAATCCAGCCTGATCGCCAGCGTCATATAAAGCACCGTCGTTACAGAATTCAACGTTGAGGCACTGTTTTCCACACTGATAGCACTTTTCTTTGAATGTCGCCATTATAAACTGTCCTTCATCGTATTCCGACTAAAAAGATAGCCATGAGTCGAGAAGCTAATACTACTAGCAACCAACACATGACTATCCCATTGTTCTTATTACTGACGGTGGGGTGTAGTATATTCCCACTGGCATAGTATTATAGACCCAATCAATAGAAAAAGGTCTGGAAAAAGGGTAAGGCTGGTTAATTGCCTTTATTCTTTCCAAGCAACTATAGCTAAGATCTGTAAAATCACTAAGAAGTTTTCTTTGGCCGCAAATTTTACATACTTTATTCGCCATTAGTTCGCCCTTTAACTTGTTAGAAACTGTTAATATAAGTAGTATCTTCCCCACACCATTCACAGGATGAGAACCCTTGAGTTTGGATCTTCTGTGAACAGCTTTGTAAAATTCCGCCTTCGCACTCAACGTGAGTGACTATCTGTTGCGTCTTGAATTCGGCTTGCATGATCCAATGAATATCTAACTCTTCTGTAGTAACGGCGGCATCGTTAGGGGTAATAGTAAGAGGATATGTCCCAGCAGTAAAGCCAGTGGTTTGATCTAAAGTAATTGATGTCAACCCTCCTGCGGTCATTCCCAGAGAAATCCCCACACAGATATTCCCACCCGCTATGGCAAAGGCTCCTAAGGTATAGCCAGTTCCCGGACTGAAAGTCGTGGTGGCTACTCCATTGCTGTCTACCAATATTTCTCCAGTAGCCCCCGAACCAGTACCGCCTGTGAATGTTCCGGTATTAACCTTTTTCCTACGACCTGTCTTCATAGTGAACATTAGATCCCCAACATCTATATTTTGTCTTAAGGGGTTTTCAATAAGTATTTTCTTACCGATAGAAGAGTCTCCGTGCTGTGTGCCACAACCGCTATTAGTAATATGTCCACAGTCCTGGCAGTCTTCAGACCAAATATTATAATAAGTCGAACTCGCAACTTGTTCTGTATTTGACCTAATAATAAAAGCTTCATAAAATGGGTAGTCTATAGAGACATAGTCTAACTGTTCGTAAGATCCCACATTGTTCGAATTGTCAGTATAAGCAACACTTTCTGGATCGTGAATAGGTTCAGTTAGGTTTACTGTTCTTAGTGAACCTGGTGCTGATCTTGTAAATTGGGATCTGGAGTCACTTCTATCCACTTCATAGGAGAATGATGAGGGATTGTAAGTATTGGTGGCTTTAGACAGATATACTTTAGTAGTATTGGTCCAGACCTTGCGGTCATTATCCCATCTTAGATCGATTGGTCCAGTCTTCTGGATGTCGGGATTCTTAAAGGCTCCACTGGCAAAAATTGTGGGATCTCCGGTATCTGCTGGAACTGGGAATCCATCCGTATCAAAGCCCCAACCAGATAATACCATTGGACCACGAAAGCCAACAGCTCGAATATTTGTAACTTCTACATCATATCCTGAACTTTCTGTAAATTGATAATCAAAATCTGTACTGTAACGATTTCCGGTTCCATTAACCGCCATTTGTATGGAATGACCAGACTCCATCCAACCAGTAGGAGTTCCTTTTCTTAAATCGCCCCTCTCTTTACCTATCCTTGATGTAGTATCTACTTGTGAAAACGCTAATTCAGTCGGTGTTGGATTACCTGAAGTGATTAGAGAAGATTGATAAAGTAGCGACCCTGTTGGGGCATAATAAAGAGACAGGGAATTATTTGGATTGAAAGGATTTAATGTAAGAGAGTTTGGGTTCCCTTTATTTGTTGGCACTTCAAACCCAGGCAAACCACTTCCTGGGTTTAAAAGATATGTGGAATAAGGCGAAAAAACAGAATCAAAAGACGCACCGGCCTTTTTCTGAAAATTCCCATCAAATTCAGTCAAATCTTGTTCAAATGAATATATATCTTTTGACCCTGCATCAAATTTTGATATATGATCAGCTTCAGTAGCTATACCTGTGGACCTATAATCACCGATTATACTGCCATATAGAATATTTGCTGATGTAACATCGTCCATATCATTTTCCCGTTATAAAAGTAGATATATTTCTTAATTTTTTTACAATATCGGCATTTGTTCTGCCCGCTTTTTTAACGGCAGAATTAAAGCTATATGTGGTTTCAATACCCTGTACTCCAACCTTAATACTTAATTCCGTAATATATGGTCCTGTTAATAAAGCATCTCCTATCCTTCTGATCAATGGTCCTCCCGGCATAGTGATGGAACCATCTTCTGACGCAAATTGACCATGACCGTCGATTGAATTGGCGAGTGCCTGTCCTGCATAATTCATACCAACAAAACCACTAAGCTGTTCAGCAAAACTTGGAGCATTTGAATCACTGGATGTCAAAGTCCCGTAAAGGGGAAAGATAAAGTTCTCCGGTAATAAATCGTCATTTTGTATAATTTCAACTTTTCCACCATAAAGAAAATTGTGTGATGTGAACCACGGCCCGTATCTATGTCTAATCGACTCTTGTGGAATTCCAGCCTCAAGTGGTACAACACATCTTTCTGCATATATTAGTTGTTTGTAATTTTTATTTGGAATACGGCTTTCATCATCACGAGCGGCTGGTAATACACCAGTCCCAAGGACCATATTTTGTACCCTGTTCGCAGTGATTTGCAACGAGGTATTATCTTGAATAACTTCTTTGGGGAAATGTATTCTGTCTGTTTTAAATTTAGTGAATGTTATACAATTTACGCCGTGATCTGGGCATATTAAGTTTATAAAATCGTCTACAAGTCTAGTATTACTAATACCGTTAGCTGGATTCTTTGCCGTATTTAATGCATCATTACATAATATCTGATCCTTCTTAAGGTGGGGATTGGCACTTGCCACTTTTCCATAATCAATTGAATTATAAAAATCGGTAACGCTCTCCATTGAACTAAGGCTAGTGCCCTCACTTGCTTTTGCTGTACCCGCATAAATATTATAATTAGTATTCGCAACTAAAAATGGGTAATCAATTTCTCCCGGACCACCAGCATAAGTAATATCAAATACATTCCCTAAAGAATCTATCAGCGGTTTTCTTCCTCTGTCATAATAATGAAAGTAATCATAAGGAACAAATACATATTCTTCATCTACCTTAATTGTTAGATTTACTTTGCTTCCATCGCAGAAATTACTTTGAAATTTAGAATCTTCACTAACTTTTGAAAAATCTAGAGAATGCGTTCCCAAAGGTAGACTCATACTCTCATTTGGAGTGGTGGAAATGGAAGCGGTTCTATAGGTAATAGGAGTACCGCTTTCATAGGTTGACTCAAAATTTGCGAAAGCTTTGAGTTTACCACCGTCTAAAAATTTATTATGTTGTGGAGCATGAAAAGTATCATAAACGCTTGGCTCTAAGTATGCAGATTGAGAGGGTGTCCAAGACCTTTGGTATTCACCATAGTTTGCAATATCATCATTTACTTTAGTAGTAATCTGTGGAGACCAAGCAACCCAGGATTTTCCATAATGCGTGTCACCGATTCCTTTAACCTTTTGGAAAAGTTTATCAATGATTTTAAATAGGTCTTCGCCTGGTGGGATACCAGTAGGTACAAGCCTTTTTGGTGGGGTTTTTTGAGCTGAGTTACTTTTATTTCCGTTTATTTGATTTACGGCAGCAGGATTTGGTTGCGAACTATTAACTGCAACATTGGTTCCCACCCCTGTAGGTTGGATCACAAAGACGGCTGATCTATTCGCCGTACCCTCTATATTTAAACCTTCAAGAAGATTGTAAAGAATACAAGGTTTTGCAAGTTGTAAAAAATTATACCAGTTAGTTTTATTGGACATTGCTGCCCGAATTTCACATACGCTGGTTGGGTATATTCCTTGAGGGGCTACATTTTGAAGAGATGCATTAGTACCAGTGGGCAATATATCTTGAACATCAACCATGATAAAGTCTGTTATATCATCATGTTCAAGTATTGGAGTTATTACCGGAATTGATCTAATTTGTGTGTCTAACGGAGCCTGACATGCACTTTTATTTGAATTTATTTGTATCTCGCCCCAATATTGATAAATGAATTTTTGAGGAACCTTATGTATTCTAGACTGTAAGCCCCCGACTATAAATTTGGCCGTGGATTGTTGATTATCCCTAATAGTCACTTGTGTTTGTGAGGCGTCATTTCTTAAATTGTCAATATCTAATGCATTAGTTTGTGCTGCTGTATTTTGATGTTGTTTGGTTTCAACTGGGAATTTTCCGCCATACCCAGAAGTATTTGCATTCCTAAAAGCGGGATCTATACTTGACCCATCTGTCCCTTTACTAGTATAATCATCATCTAATGGATCAAGGTATGAGGCACCAAAAGCCCCGTTTTCAAAATCAACGGTCGTTGGGTCTGGATCTCCGGGGTTAATTCTAGCTAAACCTTTATCTCCATAATCAGGAACCTCATAACCCAATATTTGATAGGCTATTTTACTAAATGGATGGGATACATTTTTTGGATCGCTAAGTTGTAATGATCTTCTGTCTAATAATTTTATTGAAATAATTCCACCGGGTATACTATTAATAAAACTTCTCTCTAAATGAAATGATCCTCCATTATATAAACTGCCGGGACAGTCATAATTAGAAACGGTGTTTGTTCCATTCCAATAGTTTGGTGCAGAGGCATTAAATGTTTGTATCCTATTTAATTCAACAAGAAAATCCATCCCTGCGTAATCAGAAAGTGTAGAAACTAAATCTAATAGATTGCTAGATATATCACCCTGATAAATATAATCAGCACCTAATTTGGCTATCATCTGATTCATAAAAGTATAAACATCAAAGCCAAAAAAGTAAGGAAACGCTCCTACATTTCCGGCAGCAACTTGTGACCAGTTGTATGTTGTGGTTCCAGAAATTATATTACCACCAAAGTATCTTTTAGGGGGCAGAGGAGTTCCATCAATATTTCTATTTATTAATTCATCTAGGGCGTAAGCAATCATGTCTAATCGCATACCCTCAGAACTTCTAGAGGCTCCAAATTTTGAATAACCACTTATAGCGGCTAAACTTTCATTTTCAAAAACCCCGAAAACATTTTGTATGTTGTATACGTGACCCCAAGATACATTTCTATTATTCGCACCAAAAGCTATACCCACTTCTTCTGGTGTATTATCAACTATATTTTGTGAAGGTCTTGAGTTTTCATAAACTTCATTTAGTTGCATATCTGATGACAATGTATTAAAAGTAGCATCAAGATCTACATCTAAACTTACCCCATTATAAACGGGCGGATTAACAGTAGTGTCCAAATATTGTGGGGCGTAATTTGTGGGGACAGAACTTAATTTATAATAACTATTCTGAGAGATACCATCGGGAAAACCTTCTTTAGCATTGCCAAATCCCGGATAGGATTTTAGCATAATAGAACAGTTTTCCAGAAGCTTTAGGGGGCTTTGTAGATTTACGGAATATACTTTACCAGCATTGGGTGAAGCATTTCTAGATATAGATTCTAATATACCATCGTATTGAAATATAATATTATTACTTGGATCAAGAAATCTGAAATGTTGTGGAGATCCTATGATTGGCAAACTGCCCAATGTGGCTGGAGTGTTTGCATAATCCAATATTTTTGGATCTTGTATTTTTTGTGTTATTGGAGCTGTAAAACCGGAAACAACCCCTACGGCCCAAGTTCCATAAGAATCGTTATAGCCCACTTTTGATGTATCTAAGGTATCCTCTAGTAAACTTATGTTTAAAGACCCCCCTTGTGAGGACCAATCAGCAGAGACGTTAAAATCTATAACGGTGGCACCCATAAAGAATTGAGCACCAACATTTGGTTTAGGGACCGCTGATGTGCTACCAAATGGTGATGGTTGCGTACTGTTATTAAAAAGAGCCATTATTTATTTCCTAGTATAATCTTTCGAATGTCCACTCAATAGAATATGAATATTGCCCAGTTCGTGGGTTCCAGGATTCTGTTGGTGCCGAATGAAAACATCTTCCATTAATAACTTCATTTGTAAAACCATTTGCCAAAATTTCATTGGCTGGATTTGCAGCATCAAATATTTTTTGAAAATCTCCAGCATTTGTAACACTTGGCTTTTTGCTATGAAGCCACCAAAGAATAGAATCGTTAGTATCGGGATTTGTTATACTGGTTGACTGTACGCCTTGAGCGGCACTCCAATAGCCTGACGCAGTTATTATAGCTCCGGTTTCAGCAATCCAGTTAGGTGAAAACTTAGGCATTTGAACATTTATAGATAAACTTCGTTTATATTCTGAACGAGAGTTAAGATACTGTAGTACCGGCTGGTTTCTACCAATAACTGGTATGGTTGCAAATATCTGCCCAGGATGTGTGTCATTGACACTAATATCTTCACTCACACTGCCCTGAATAATATTAGGAGGTCTATCATCATAAGTAAAATTATAACTTATTGTACCTTCTGATGCGTTTAAACCCTTAGAGTTACTTTTAGCCCTGGGATGTAACCAATCAAGCTCAGAGGCTTTTCTAGCTAAATGATAAACTCTACTAGATAGACTTGATCCACCAACATCTGCAAGAACATAATTATTATAGTAATCATTAGCATTTTTAAAACTATTATCTTCATGTCTATTTGGGTAAAACGTATGACCCATATTTCCGGTTGCTTCAAAAGCAATAGTATTTAAACCACGTATAACACCATCAATAGAAATTTGACTTAAACCATCTTCACCAACAGAAACATTGACATTATTAGTATGTACAATTGGATTGCCATCATTAAAAGCACCAGACGGGAAAACAACAAACCTTTCATCAATCGAATAACTTCCCCCTTTAATATTGATGTTTTCTGTTAAGGTTCTATCCGCTAAAATATACTTATCAGTACCACTATTATCAAAAAGGGCATTACCAAAAGTAAAAGTACTACCGTCAATATCGAATACTCCTCCCGGAAAATTATTTCCCCCACCTTCCAAAACCTTATATACATAGCCACTGGCCTGTTGCCAAGGAGCTAGTCCATTTACATAAGGAGCGTCGTATCTACCTTGAGTAGTTTGAGCCTGATCGCCAGCGGCATCAAAAACTCCTGTGGCAGAATACACCGCTTGACCAACAGAGGAAATGCTATGAGAAATCTCATATACTTTTAAAGTAGTAGAGGAGTTATCTCCTCTGTAATATTTTTGTTCAGATTCTTCTATATCCCAAGTTTCAGAAGCTTCTTTTATAAAATATCTAAACTCATCCTCACTATGATGGGCAGTAAAATCACCACCATCAACACTTTCTAGAAAATTATTGGTTGTAAGAGATACAGTGTATGAGCAGGGCAGAACCCATCGCCCTTCATCTGAAAATTGTATAGATTGTACATTGCCAACAAATTTTATACCCCTTCCACCACTTCTCAGATTTAGATCAAGAATTTCAACTTGTACGGCCTGTCCAATACTAAAGACCTGTCTTAATGCTTCTTGCTTAGACATGATAGATAGTAAATCATCATCTACATCGGCTATTCCATGAGACGGGTCATCATCGGGAGATTTTGTACCAGCCCAAGAAGCAGAAGAGAAGGAACTTTCAAATGTAGCACTGTCTACTACCGGATTGCCCTTATTGGGCAGTATTTTTCCAGCTAAACTGATAGTATATTCCGCACCAATAGTTTCCCCATCGGCTGAATGTATATAGTTCTTATCGAACGATACTAAAGGTGCCGGAACTATATATTGGTTATTTATTTTAATTGGCATTATACTGTACCGCCATATTGTTCAGCCTTTTTGTTATTAGCATAACTTCCTCCGGATTCTTTAGTTGCTTCATACCCTATAAGTGCATCAACAATGCCGCCTTGAAGCAGTCTTTCTACTTCAGGCATAATTGCCGCTAGTACTTCTCCACCGTTAATATTTACCTGAACTGCTGGCAAAGTGCCTAGAGACATATTAATTTCCTTAGGCATAGACTCAGCGGCCTTTCGTAATGATTCTGCCGATGTACCCACCGCTGCTCCCGCATCTTTCAGTTGTTGTCCACCGTCGATACTCACATTCTGTGTAGATGATGTTGATGACGATGAATTGCCAACAGAACCGCCACGTGCAAAGTTTTTAGCGTTCATGTTGGTTAAATTGTCTCTACCAATATTATTTACGGCAGATTTTTGCATCACGAACTCACCCCTGGACAAGTAGGCGGGTACTGCATCTATTCCTTGGGGTCCGTTTACATATCCACCATTATTAAAACCTTCAGGTAAAGTTATTTTTGATAGTCTAAAGCTTTCTTTATCAACTGGTGTGTAGGACAATAAATCGCTTAACAGGCTGGATAATTTGGAACCCTTCGATTCTGAAGTGCTGTAAAGATTATCAATTAAGTCTTTAGCTGTTGTTTCGCTCATTTCCTCTGTAGCCCTATCGGTAATCGGCTTACGTAGTTCCTCAAACATTTGACCAGAATCTTTATAGATTTTTTGGTCAACTAAATAATCTCCTAATACAGCCTTTTGTGCTAGTGCATTTTCTCTTACCAGTTTTGCCTGCTCAACCAGATCTTCCTGAATGGGTGATTTGTTTAAGTCTTGCCCATTAGATGTCGATAGATCAGGATATTTTATTGCGGTCCCATAATGTGTCGCTAAAACTTGAGCCCTACTCAACTCTTCCATTTTTTTCACGGCTAATTCAACAAGGTAATCTTTTTTATTCTTTTTGTTGCTTTGTCTGTCTTTTTTCTTGTCCCGAGATTCTTGAGTTTTACCATGTCTTTGCGACAATGGATCTATTCCATTCAATATATCATTATAATGCTTTTTAAAATAGGAAAAGGGGCCGGATTTACGACCTCCTTCTTCACTAGCCCCTTCGTAAGCAAAAAACTCTCTTTCAATATTTGACAGAACTGTCTGGCCCTGCCTAACCTGTTCTAGTTTTGGATAAGGCAGTTCGACGCCCCGTGGTCCATGACTAAGTGAATACTCTTTTATCCTAGAGCCACCTAAACCTCTTTCTGCCCCAGCAGCTCTAGCAATAGCAATTTCGTTAGATCTAAGATTTCTGAGTAGGGTTGGATTTTTACGATCAACTTTGGATGGATCAATATTCTCAGATCTTGGACCCTGACCTAATAAAGATTCGTAATGTTGAACTAGATCAACTTTTTTTGTTTGAGACTGTGGCGTGGTTGGTGCTTCTTTTTTTTCTACCGCTTTCGCTTTATCCTCCGCTCTTTGTGCTTCAGGAAGTAATTCTACGGATTCTGTAGCCGCTTTAGTGTCAATGGTTCCGTCTGCGTTCTCCGTCATCGGGTCATAAAATCCAATGCCAGGCATATAGACTCTTTGCCTACGAGGATCTTTTTTACCTACCTGTACATTTTGTTGAGCCGCCTCAGGAAATCCTAAAGTATGACCACCTGGAGTCACATCCCGATCCTTCTTCTTACCATAACTAGGATTTAACAACTTAGTATGCGTATCTATTCGCTTCTTTAATTCCTCCTCATGGCCGCCCATAGTGTCTTTTATTCTGTCGGCCACATGAGAATATTCTGAACTTGTATAGGGTTGATTTATCTGTTTGTCTAATTTTTTAAGTGCATCCCAAGTAGATATCTTTTCATATAATCCGGTCAGTTTGATTTCATCAACACTAAACCAAGCGTCAAGTTCTCCACGAATATCATCATGTAAATTTGTAAATCCTCCACTCACTTTACTTTTGGCTTTGACCTTTTGTTTACCTACATTCCTCCTTGTACTTCCCCCTTGATGATATTCTGGCTGTATAATCCCACCACCAGCATAATTCCCCGCATTAATCTCCTTCATCATTCCGCTACCGTATTTATCCACGGCAGACGTTTTCATGACAAATTCGCCAGGAGTTAGCATGGCGGGAACAGTATCAGTACCTTTTGGTTGAAAGTTTACTAATGTTCCGGCACCAGCGGCACCAGCAGCACCAGCGGTGCCTCCTTCAGCAAATACACCAGGGATTGAATTATTCCTTCTTGATATAACGGCAGCCTCTTTCGCCTTTTTGTCTACTTCATCTTTTTTTGCCTGTTCTGCCTTTAACAACGCCTCTGTCGCTTCAGCCGTCCGCTTATTAACATTCATATTATTTTTTGCGAGTACATCAACACCAAAGAATCCTTCAGCGGCATTAAGCATTCCTTTTTTTACCAATTCATCTATATTATCCATTCCAGTTTGAGTAGCTTGATCTATTGAGGGGTTATCGGCAATAACCCTCTCTCTAATTTTAGCTTCTAAATTCGCATAAACTCCTTGAGGTACGGCCCCTTTAAATGCCGCTTGTGTCTGGTCTGCCCCAACAGCACCAACTCCGATAAGTGACCCAATTGCATCGGCAGCCCCTGACCCTCGTTCCCTACCTAATCCAGCTATTGATGTCTTGCCTTCTAGCACATCCATACCATCATCAAGTTTTCTTGCCGCTTTAAAAGATTCCTCTAAAGGACCAGTGAATAATTTTCTAAAAGTACCACCAACAAAACCGGCTTGCTTTTTAAGGATTTCAGTAAATCGTTTGATGGCACTACCAGCACCATCAAGACTGTGAGTCATTTCAATCAATGCCTCTTGTTCCGTAAGACCATTGGCCATTAACTGTTTATGTAGAGTATGTAATTGACCGCCGTCTTTCAAACTAGCTCTTGTTATAATATTATTTTTATCTCTTGATACCTGTTTACCGTCGTTTAGCTGCTTTTCCAATCTTACCGATTGTCCAATAGCATGTGATTGTGCCGCAACCTTACTGATATTATCAAGCCTTGCCGCAGTCTCCCCTTTTATTTCTTTACTTCTTTGTTCTTTAGCTTTGTCCGTCAATTCGGCAGCCTTACGGTTTGCAGCTTGAGCTAGACCAGCATCTGGTCCCGCTTCTGCGACACCGGCCTGTCTTGTAGTTTCAATCGCTGCCAGATTCCTAATAAACTCCTTATTGTTTTTATCGTATTTTTTGCCTTCAGCCATTATTATTTCCGTTTGACGAACTACAGATTCATCTTTACCGGAATCAGTTGTTAACTTAAAACCCTTTTGCTCCGCATCTAATTTTTTGGCTGAGGACTCTTTAATCTCATCACTTGCAATTTTAGTCGCCGCTGATAAAGCATTAAGTTGATTTTCAAATTTTTTCGTTGCAGGTAGCATTCCAGCGGCAAAATCGGCCAATGCCGTTTCTATCGGGTCGAAATCAATAAGGTTGCCAACACCAAACGACTTTGCCAAATCGATCATACCCTTGGCTACAGTATACAAGCCAGTGACAAAAAAGTTTAATGCTGTTTCCCCAAGAAGTACGCCAGCCACTAAACCCGCCAGACCACCAGCAAGTGCTCCAATAGGCCCGAATATAGCACCAATTGCCGCACCTACTCCTGCTGTTACCAAAGCCGCACTCCTTGCAGATTTGGCCTGAGATTC
>TARA_R110000824_G_scaffold74092_3_pt1 | contig 21066 bp, 11 predicted proteins | sample TARA_R110000824 | Tara Oceans TARA_R110000824 (sample SAMEA4397747) | marine metagenome | biome: Polar Biome; feature: [MES] marine water layer (ENVO:01000295) within the mesopelagic zone...; material: water (ENVO:00002006), including particulate matter (ENVO:01000060) such as......
GATGGTATGACAGCTGTTATGAATGCAACTCAAGATGGCGATGCTGCTTCTAGTACAAATTTCGGAAGTTTAACAAATGTTCAAGCTGATGCAGACACTGGTTCATGTGATTTAGAAATTTTTGTAGCTGAAAAAGCTTAATTAAAAATAAAGGAGAATAATAATGTCAGGTTTTGGAAAAATCGTTGCTGGATATATATTTAATGACGAAATGAAAGAGAAACTAGTTAAGAGAATGAATGAGAATATAGATATTCCATTTGTATCTGAAAAGACAGAAGCTAAAATCTTAGATGCTATTTGGGATAGTGTTGAAGACGTAGTGAAAGATGCATTGATTAAAGATTAATGGCTAAAAAAACGTTAACAATACGTGATTTTACTAAAGGCCTTAATACTGAATCATCTCCAAGGGATATAGAAGACAATAGTCTTGCTCGCTCAGTAGGAGTTTCAATAGAGAGGCCAGGGATAGTAAGGCCCCTCGGTAAAGCTAATAGTCAAGCTGGTGATGAAGAAGGAGGCTTTTATTCTTTCTTAGATGATAATGGTAATAATGTAGGTACTTCTGCTTTTCAAGACCCAGGTCATGGTTTATATTCTTTTTCTTATACTTATAATCATGGAGAAAGAGCTGGGATAACAAAAGTATATTCTAATCATAATGCAAATTCATCTATTACGTATGTTAAACTTGATATGGGCATTGGGACGAATAATGACCAAATTAATATCGTTTCAGGTGATATTGTTAGAATATATGGAAAAACTGCAGATAAAGAACTAAACAATAGATATTTTGAAGTTAGAAGTATAGATTCATCTAATAATTATGTTTACTTAAAAGTAGTTAAAGATGGTTCCTCAAAAGAATTTTCTTTATTAGATGAAGATGGGCGTAGAGTAGCTGATACTATTATAGATACTGGTGGGGCTCTAAATGGTTCTATGAGTTCTGTATCTACTGGAGATGAAACTACTGTAGCTGTAAGTTCTCCAGATAGTGATTATGCAGGAATAGATTTATTTTCTTTTGGAGATTATGTTTTAATAAATCAAGAGGCAATGAAAATAACAGCAATGGATGCATCTGCCAAAACAATTACTTTCAAGAGAGGGGAATTAGGTTCAACTGTTGCATCTCATAGTGCTTCTTCTAATATTTTAAAATTTAGTTATGGCCCACGTCAGTCTGGGGAAGGTGGAATTGAACAAATAACTGACGATTTTAATAGAGACTTTAGTGCTTCTAATAATTGGGTAACCTATGGCACTTCAACTATCAGTTGGAGTAGTGGAGGAGAAAAATTAACAGTTACACTTACTGGAAATGGCACTAATTCAGGAACTAAAATTGCTTCAGCAAAATTAGATGGGCCTAGTGAAGGGAAAGCATTTGTAGCAGGAAGAAAATATAGGATTAGGGCTAATTTAAAAGGTGTTTCTGATTATGCAAATGCTCAGTTTGTGTTCGGTCTTGGTGATACAACTCATGGATATATAAAATCAATAACAGAAAATTATGAAAAGTTTCAATCTGGAACTGTTTCAGGAAGTAAAGCTGAATATTATGCAGATATAATACCTGATAATACGTCAGGTGATTTATTAATTTTTATTCGAAGTCATTCTAATCAAGAAAATACTGTGTTTGAAGTTGATGATGTTTCAGTGAAAGAGGTAGATTCTCTGGGCACTGGTTCAAGTGATGGATATATCGAAAAAGTTCCTCAAAGAAGTTTTACAAAATATATTGCTTGCCAAAGTGCTGAGACTATTAATTTATATGTTAATGATACAACAAATTCAAGGATAAATACAAGCGGATGGTTTGAAAATATTGCTGATTTAAAAGATGATTTTAATGGAAGCACATTAGCATCTTCAATAGGATTAGATACTTTGGGTTCTCACACAGAAGAAATGATGACAAAAGGTATTATGCCAACTTATTTTTTTGGAGAAACAGCTTTACGAGTTAGCCCTGCTAATAAGATTGGACTTGATGATACCAATTATAGCCCTCGTTGGTATGGACACATTAAAAGAGATAAATTATTTGGAGCAGATTATAGCGTTAATTATTTAAATGAATGGTATAAAGATACTATTGGAATTAAACGTCCTGTAGGTTCAGGTGGTTCTAGTACTGAAGAACAATTTATGTATGGCCTTAATATTACAAATGATTATTCAAAGAATAATAATCAAGGACTAACTTGGGGGAATAATTGGTTTAGTGAATATTATTTAAAAAGCCATAGAGATATAGAAAATCCAGCAATCGCAGTTATGCAAGATGTGGATTACTGGGAAAATGAAGAAGATGCTGCTGAGGCAATGAATAAAAAATTAGAAGTAGAAAATGATGAACTTGATAATATATCATATGAAATTTCTAGTGGTCAACTTTATAGAAATAGAGGTCATACTGAACATTCTAGAGATAACAGCACTTTTACAGATACAGAGTTTTGGAGGATAAGAAGAAATGCTTATTCTAGAACTATATCATTAAAAACATATATTAAGGATGGACAATCAGGCACAGTGCCCGCTGGAGATGGCGCATTACAAACTTTAAAGGTTGATAATTCTTCAAATTTAACAGAAGGTAGATTTTATTTGCTTCATAAACCAAATGAAACATATATAAAAACAATAATGGAACTAGATGAGATTGTTGATGATGAAACTATAAAAGTTTATTTTTGGAGGGAAGGAATACAAATATCAAATGGCTCATCAGATGTTACATGGAATGAGAACGACCAAATTGCTGAAGTGCATACATATCGATTTACAAAACCAAACGCTTTTGCAGACTTATGTCAAAATAATTCTGGTGGAGGGTTTATGGGGGCTTATACAGATTGTGATGGTAAAGCAAATACATATGATACTGATGCCGCTAGATTATATGGTGGGGTAAGTTGGATTGGCCCAAACGGATATGCTAATGCTAATTTGTATTATAGAAGAAAAATTGTAACTTTAACATATAATACTGGTGAAGACCCTGGGGTTCCTGGAAAAGCAACTGTAACTGATGTAACAAGGAGTGGTCTCATTGGGACATTTACAACTAAAACTGCTCATGGTTTTTCAACTGAGGATAGAGTAACAGTGGATGGAACAACAAATTTTAATTGGTTACCTCATTCTAGTGGGAGTGACCACAGAATTGGTTCTGTTCCTTCTACTACAAGTTTTACTATAGATAGTACTGGTGGAGATAATACTGGTAGTGATTTTGATGGTGCTGCCAATGAAGCTGACATAACTGGGAGTTGTCGTTTAAGTAGAAGAGGATTGCCTGGTATTGTAAATACAAAAGATTCTTCATTGGATAATACAAATTGGATATATCATAACTCTACAGAACAAAATAATGACTATTTCTTTCAGTCTAGAAATGTTGCAAAAAATATAGTAATACCAGGAAGAGTTTATTATGTTACATTTAGTGTTAGAAATTTTTGGCAAACTGGTAATGGGAAAATAAGAGTAACTGTAGGTCAAACTTTATCTGAATTAGAATTAGCTGGAAATCCAACGGATGAATATTATGACATACAAGGGAATGCTTATAAGATGACAATAGAGATTAAGGCTCCTGATATAATTAATGAAGAAAATAAACATATGGGCGTTAATTTTGAAATTTATGGAAATGGAGACCTTGATACTTATCCTCGAGTAGGTACTATCGGCTCTACATCAGCTAATGATTCAACTCTTAATGGTCATAGAACTTTACTAGGAGATATTAGTCTTGTATCAAAAGATAGAATATGGAGTAGCGGAACATCTACTTATGTTTATCCAAAAACTAGTGTAGCCTTTGGTTGGCATTGGACTTACGGAATTGAAGGAGATTCATGGGGTCTGAATACTAAATCTTATGATTTTTATGTAACATATTTATATGATGGAGGAGGAACACCTCAAGAATCATCTCCTAGATATTTAAGAAGTAGAAATAGTTTATCAAGTACTGCAGGATTAAGAATTAGTGCTTCTATGTGTTACTCTTCTTTAGGAGATGTTTATGATATGTTTAATAAAAGGATAACAGGAGTAAGGTTATATTTTAAGGCCACTGATAGTGTTGAGTCCGATAAATTACAAGCATTACTTGATGTTGATTTTATAAGAGGGATTAGAAAAAGTAATAATGCGAATTTTGTTCCTTGGGAAGAAGACTATTCTGGGCAATGGGAAAAATCAACGTCTTCGGATAAAAATGATTTTTCATACGTTCAAGATATGCCTATAGGTCCTTATAAGCAGGCAAAACCTTCGAATCAAGGTTCTCATATAAATGGTTATTTTAGATTTGATAGTCCTCCTTCTGTTTTAGACTATGAAACTTTAAATGCATCTCAACCTTTTGAAAAAGGTGATTTTTATGCTCAATATAAAACTATTGCTCTTTTAAAAGGCAAATCTTATATTGCTAATTTTTCAATATTACCGAACGGATTAACATCAACACCTGCTCAACAATCTTTTGATTATTATCCTGGTGCTATATTAGCGTCAGAAGAAGGCTGTTATGATAAATTTCCTTTTGAAACAAAATGGATTAATATGCCAATAGAAAATGATGATTCACCAATAGTCAAATTAGAAAGTTTTAATGAACATCTTGTTATTCATAAAGAATTATCAACTTATATTATAAATTTTAAAGATGAAAATAAACCTTCTTTGGCAGCATCTCTTAGTACAAGCGGTATTACTTGGCAATGTCAATCAATTGCTACAAGCGTTGGAGTTTTTTGGGCTAATAGATATGGATGTTTTTATTTTAATGGTGAAAAAATATCAAATTTAATTAGTGGAAAAATTTCTAAAAGTGCTATAGGGTGGCCAAATAATGATAGTGATTTATATTATTGGAATATTGAAGCTAATACAAAATCAATACCTTCTTTAGCTTTTGATGAAGTTAATGGTCAATTATTAGTTATAAGAAATTCAAGGAATCAAAATGAAGGAGATGGCGATGAGATATGGATATATGATATTACTTCTAAATCTTGGACATCTGATAGAGGTTCTGGGACTGGGTATTCTCAAGATAAGAATTTTTTAGCTCCACTTCTAGCAAATAATTCTTATAGAACTAATTTTATATCTGAATCAGGCAAAAAAATCATTTACCTAGACAATAGAAATCCCAACGGAACAATTTATAATTTTACAAAATGGGATAATCAAATATATGTTCTTAAAGATAATGCGGGCGATATAGTAAAAGCAGACAAAAGACCTCTTGAAATTATGACCAAAGAATTAGATTTTGGTAATCCCCATACTAAAAAGAGGATTTATCAGGTATTTGTAACTTACAGAATGACAAATACTTTAGGCAGTGATGACGGGGGAGGAGAAGATACAGAGATAGATATTGATGTTGATTATGGTTTAGATGGAGGCTCTATTGATAATGATTTTCAGCAAAGTATTGACAATAGTTTTGAAAACTCTTTTTCTAATACAGATGGATTGTGGAAAATTGCAACTTTGGTTGGACAGACTTCTATTGAATGTTTTACATTTCAATTAAAAATATCAACTCACGAAAACTATTCTCCACATGATTTTGAAATTAATGATATTACTTTTGTTTATAGAGAGAAAAATATTAGAACTAAGGTTAAAGAATAATGAGAGCAGGAAAAAGAATAGGAAGACCTGCTAATAAAGAAGGTTCAGAAGGAGAAATCCTTTTAAGAAGAGATACTGGTGGAAGAACTTCTATTTTTGGTAAAATTCATGGGATATGGAACAGGGTTGGACTTAATGTATTAGGAAAACCATCTCTTGGAAGTTTTGCTTTTTTTAGAGGGCCTAATGAAATTTTTCACGATTCAAGATTTTCAATTATAGATGGTGTAGCTAATTTTAAATCAAACTTAATTGCTACTGGTGGCATTACTGCAAATGAATTAATATTAAATGGTAAATTAGGCATAGGTACTACAAGTCCTCAAAACAATTTATCTGTTGCAGGAACAATGTCTGTATTTAAAGAAAACGATATTTCAAGGCTTACAGTAGGCGAAGAAGATGATACTGATGAATCAACTCATAATTGTATGCACATTGAAACAGCAGGGGCAAGTAATAAATCAAGAATATTTACTACAGGCACATCAAATGATATGGTTATAGAATCTATGGGTAATAATTCAGATATACATTTATCATCAGATAGAGATATAAGATTTGGTGTTAATAATAATTCTGCATTTAATTTTACCGAAAAAATGATTATGAAAACTGATGGAAAATTAGGTATAGGTACTGAAACTCCTTCTGAAATGTTAGATGTAGCAGGGAATGTAAATATTACAGGCGATTTAGATGTTACAGGCAATATTACTCCTGCAGGTTATATAGATTTAACAGGTATTCCAAGCGACCCAGGCGATGCTAATATAGTAAGGATTGGTAGGACAGATGGTTATGGAAGTGAAATTTTACAAATAAATAGTAATGTTGGTTACTTAAGGCTTGGTGCATATAATTCAAGTTATTGTCATTTTGTTACTGATAGACCTATGTTTTATTTTAATCAAGATATTGCAGTAGATACGGGTCTTATTAGTTCTTTTAATGAAGATTTAATAATTCGTAGAGTTTTTAATGATACATCTTATAATCAAATTACACTAGGCGATGATAGTTTTGAATTAAAGCTAGATAATACTGTAAGACTTAGTGTAGATGGTAGCGGTGTAGTATCTGCTGGAGAATTAGATATATCAGGTGATGTTACAGTAGGTGGAGATTTGACTGTTAGTGGTGGAGATATTCTTTTTGATGCTCTTACTACAGCAAAAGCATTAACTATAAAAGGAGCAGATGGACAAGATGCAAGTATTGAGTTATGGGCAGATAGAGGTGATGATACAGACGCAGATGGTGGAGATATTTGGCAAATATCAGCTACTTCAGGTAATAATTTAGAGTTTTATCAACTAGAAAGTGATTCAGGCGGTACTTTTAGAAGTAGATTGATGCTTTCTGACGAAGGTAATGTAGTTGTAAGGGACCAATTATTAATAGCTGACGTTCCTGCTGGTGATGGTAGCAATGAAGATTTAATGGTTATAGATAGTGGTGATAATATAGTAAAGAAAAGAACTTTTGCACAAATAAAAGCTGATTTAAGTTTAGAAATAGGTACTGATGTTTTAGCAGAGCAAACTATAGGTATTGCTAATGACAATTTAGTTGAAATAGATGATACTGATGCTGCGAATAATGACTATGCTAAGTTTACTGCTAATGGATTAGAGGGAAGAAGTTATTCTGAAGTTAGAAGTGACTTAGGTATTGCTGCCAATGAAATTATTGATTGGACAGGAGCAAGTGCAGGTACTATACATGCTACTAACTATGTAGATAATAATACAAATCAATTAACAACATTTACTTTAACAGGCGATAGTGGAGTTACTCAAACTATTGTTCATGGTAATACTTTAGATGTTGCTGGTGGTACTGGCATAAGTACTGTTGTTGGTGCTACAGATACTGTTACTGTTAATGTAGATGCAGCTCAAACAGGTATTACAAGTGTAGGTGCATTAAATGGTGGTAGTATAACATCAGGATTTGGTACTATTGATACAGGTAGTTCTACTATAACAACTACAGGTACAGTGTCAACAGGTAATATTGCTGCTACAGGAACCATTACTCCTTCAAGTTACATTGAATTAACAGGCGTTTCTACAGACCCAGGTGCAGATGATATAGTTAGAATTGGGGAAGAATCAAATGCTTTAAGAATACAATCAAATGATGGGTATATTAGAATAGGTGCAGAAAGTTCAAGTTGGGCTCACATAAGAACCGATAGAAGTAATTATTATTTTAATACTAATCTTGTGGTAGATGGTGGATATGTATCATCTTATGATGAAGATTTAGTGCTTCGTAGAGATTATAATGATACTTCTTATAATCAAATTACAATAGGTGATGATACATTAGATATTAAACTTGATAATACATCTCGTTTAGCAATAAATGCAGATGGTCAAGTAGATTTATCAGGTGACTTAATGCTTCGTAGTGAAGGTGGAATATTTGTTGAATCTAAAGAAGACCATCATGATGGTGAAGTTACACTTGTTAGAGGTGGATATATTCTACACCCTTCAAGTGGTATGTTTAGAACAAACAGTAATGAAATAACAGGGTGTATTAAAATTGTAATACCAAGAGGAGCAGGTGCTAATCCAACAGATATGATAAGTTTTTGGGTAGATGTATTTGATTATGGTTCAAGAGATTCTTTTTCTATGTATATAAGTGGCTATGTATATCAAGATGATGGTAGTAATGAGTGGCATAATGTAGATGCTATGTCTTTAGGAACTGCAGCACAAGCAGATTATGCTGTAAGATTTTGCCACGATGGAAGTAATCATTGTATAACTATTGGAGAAGTAGATACAGGTTGGAATTATCTTCAAGTAACAGTTAGAAATGTTCAAGTAGGTTATACATCAGATATAGATGATTATACAGGAGATTGGACAATAAGCATTGAAACAGGTTTACCATCAACAGTAGATGAAACAGCATCAGGTAATTTCCCTATTGCTTCGAGAACAATAGGAACTGCTGATGTAGCAACTACTATAACTGCATCAGATGAATCAAGTGATACTACTTGTTTTCCTTTATTTTCTACTGCAACTACAGGCGATATACACCCTAAAACAGGTAGTAATTTAACATTTAATTCTTCAACAGGAAAATTAACTGCAACAGATTTGGCTGCAGGGAATTTAACTTTATCAACTAACTTCTTTTTTAGTGGTGCAGGAACTCACTATTTTAAACATAATAGTGGAACAGCCTCAACAGATAACTTTACTTTTAGATTTAATGATAATGAAGATGTAGCAATAATAAGAGGCGATGGTAGAGTAGGTATAGGTACTACAAGTCCTGCAAATAAACTTCAAGTTAGTCATACAGGAGCAGATACAGATAATGGTTTAATGATTGTAAGAGAAGATACATCTACAGCAGATGGAGATTTATTAGGTGGTATAGGCTTTGATTCAACAGATGGTAATGTACCTTCTTCAGTATTAGAATCTTCTGCTTTTATTGCTGCTTATGCTGCTGAAGACCAAGGCACAGGAGATAAAGGTGCAGACTTAGTATTTGGTGCATCAAAAATAGATGATAATGATGATGTTGTTTCTCACGAATATATGAGAATAACAGATACAGGTGTAGTAAGTATAGGTACACCTGCTACAGGTAGTCCTAATATGGCTTTAGAAGTAGTTGCAGGTGCTAATGATGGTATATTAATTAATAGAAATGCTACTACAACAGATTCTCCTGTAGAAGTAGGGTTTAGACATACTACAAGTGCAGGAGATGCAACAACAGGAATGAGAAGTTATAGAACTAATGAAGATGATTCTTATGACCAAGAATTAAGATTTTTTACAATGGCTGGAGATGGAGGCGAAGGTGAACATTTAACTATTAAACATGATGGTAAAATAGGTATAGGTACTGCAAGTCCTGGTGCTGCATTAGAAGTACAATCAACAGGCGATACATTATGTAGATTATCTACAGATGGAGATTCAGGAGATGTTGCACATTTGCAATTATATAGAAATAATGCTGCTTATGCTCAATTTCATTATGAAGCAGATGGTGGTGCAAATGCAGGTTTACATATTACAGATTTTAGAGATGATTCAAATAGCCAAATAGTTTTCAATACTCGTAAAGATAATGAAAGAATGAGAATTGAAAGTGATGGGAAGGTAGGAATAGGACTTGCTGCGCCTACTACTACACTTGATGTAGAAGGTACTGTATCATATAAGCATACTGCATTTAGTACAACAGGACCTACAGACCTTATAGACGTGTCAGACACAACAGTTTTAGAAGTAGATACAAGTTCAAACGATGTTACTATAGGTGGTTTTGCAGGTGGTGTACAAGGACAGATTTTATATATAGTTAAAACAGATACTACAAATTCTTTAATATTAGAACACAATGAATCTCCAGCAGTAGGTGACCAACAAAAGATTTTTTCAACAGGAGGAGTTGATGAAACTATTGTAGGATATGGTGGTTGGACATTATATTGTAATGGAGATGATTGGTTTTCACTAAGCAATCCATCAGGAACAAGAGATTCAGGATAAAAAGATTAAAATTTGTAACAAGATAGGTATTGTATAATATAAGAGGAGTTCTTATATTAAGATGCAAAAAAGAATTTAAATATTATAGGCTAAGGAGTTATTATGAGTCAATTAAGCATGTTAAAACAAGGAGTCCTTTGGGACAACAATAGGCTAGCAGTAAAGCAAAAAGCAAAAGAAAGTACCCAACGGATGAAAGATATTCTTTCAACTATAATTACAACAGGGCTTACTATAGGTACTGGGGGTGCGGGACTACCTGCGCTTCTTTCTAAAATTCCAGGTGTGGCAAATGTAATGAAGGCTGGGGGTACTTTAAGTAAAGTTGCTAAATTCTTAGATGCAACTCAAAAAACAACTAGAGCTGGTGTTTATGGTACTAATATTCTCAATAAATTGATTCATCGTGGTATAGGTGATTTAATAATTCCCGATACCGTTAAAGATTATGACAAAAAAGCACAAGGTTATTTAGGCGATATTGGAACTGAAACATCATCTTGGGCTAAATCTTTTTTACCAGAGGCAACACATCCTTGGCAAAGTGAGAAATGGGAGGATGTTATTCCTGGAGATTCTTCTAGTCCAATCCCTACAGGAAGTCCAGTCCCTCCAGGGACAACAGATGTGAATGGAGACGGGATTATAAATGTATTAGATATTATGGCAGGTCGTCAGCAAAATGTTCCCACTCCAGACCCTAGACAAACAATAGATGTTAGTGGCGGAACTTTTGCAACTACACCAAATATTAATCAAGGTTTATTAGGTAATATAACTCAAAAACCTTCAGGATATACAGGTGGTAATCCATATTACAACTTAATAAATATGATAAAGGATTAATTATGAATAATATACACCCAATGGATGAGAGTTTAGCCAAGCACGGTCGTCTTGGTGATAGTGAAATAAGAAATGTTAAAGGTGAACCTTCTCATGTTAATCCTCTAGAGGCTTTAATTATTGATATGCAGGGCAAAAAAGGTGAAAATATTGTTTCAAATATGGGCTCAGGAACGATTAACCCAAAAACTGGGATGAGAGAATATGTAATTGACCCTTTTACGATAGGCGTTATGCTGTTACATGCAGTTGCTGCGTGGAAAATTGCATCAGGAAAGGATTGGAAACCATGGACAAAGCAATGGGGAGACAAAAATACAGCAACAACAAAAGCTATGGCGGGAGGTGTTTCAAGCTTTGCAGACTTAAAAGATTTATATGCTGGTAAAGGTAGATTTAAGGATGTTACTAATATAGGTAAAGCAATTCAAGGTTTAAGATACCATAGAGGTGGATATGGAGGACAAGAACTATCTGATTGGTCTGGACTTGGAGGGGGAGAAGGTGCATTTCGTTCATTTAATCCATTAAAAGCTCTTTCAGAAAAATTATCTCCTTTTATTCAAAAACTAACAAAAAGTAAAAGACAAAGTTTAGGAAAATCAACTGATAAACTTGCTGACCTTTCTAAAAGTATAGACGTTGGTGGTGTTGGGTTAGGGCAGACTAAAGACTTATTTAAGATGGGAGCAAATGTTCAAGGAGAGGCAGAAAGAATGATGCAAACTGACGTTGCACAAGAGAGTGGTATACAACAAGAAAGTATTTTATCTGACTGGCTTAGCACTGTTTAATGGGCATTGAAGAACTAATATCACAAATAGGTGGTAATATTGAGGGTATTCAACGTGGTAAACGAGAATTTGAATATGGTCAATATAGTGGAAATAATCCTCGTTTCCAGCAAGAAATAACCAATTTTACTACAAGATGGGAAAATGTTTTTAATTTTCTAGATGTAAATGATTCGGCTGCTATAGACCAAGCATACATTGCTTTAGATGAAGATTATAAAAACTATGTTAGAAAATATCCAGAAAAAATGTTTGATTATGATTTAGTTAAAAATGAAGCAACAGAAATGCTTGATGAATTTAAAGGTAGAAGTGGAAAGATACAGGCTGGTAGAAATAAATTAGGTGAGCTTAGAACCACTTTAGAAAGTTATCTTGATACTGATACTGTTCAAATGATGATTAATGATTATGCATCAGGTAATAAAGATAAAGACAATAAAGACTTCCGTAATCATTTTGTTTCAAATGTAGCAGGGATAGATAAATCAATTGATGATATTGTAAGAGGTATATATTTAACAACAGCTCAAGATGTAGAAGGTAAATCTTATCATAAATTAAGAAACAATCGATTTTTTAATGAAAACTTAGTTGGAATAGATGATGATACTCTTATACAAGATATAGCTTCAGCAAAAGATTATATTAAAGCTTTAAAAGGTGAGATGATGACTGGCGTAGATGCTATGTTATTATTAGATTCAGGAGACCCTTGGACTGCTACTCATCAAGGTGTTGGGAGTGCAGAAGATATGCCATATGAGTTAAGATGGAATGTTACTCACGATGAAGCAGCTCAATTAAAGATGGTTCTAGATGGAGATATAAAACAAACTGAATATGACAAACAAGAATCTCTTGAGCTTAAACAAAGGCAGTTAGCTAAAAAAGATGTTATTGAAAACCTTAAACCTGCTGTTAATACTTATAATCATATAAATAGCATTATTGATTTTGCCGAACAGGTCAACCAAAAACCTTGGGCTAAAATAGCAGGGGAAGACCCATTAAATCTTGTTAAAGCCGATGGGACACCTTTTCTTTACAAAGAACTTAAAGGTGAGTTTACAGAAAATGTTCTTGGAGGTAACTATAAATTATTACCTGCTGAAATAAGAAACGTACTTGAAGGTCAAGCTAAAATTCACCCTGAAAGTCCAATAGCCCTTACAAAAGACCTTGTACAATTTTGGAAAGAACAAAATTTAGATGCCATAACAGATGAAGATGCTAGATATTTTAAAAATTGGGATGATAAAGAAAGCGAATATCCTTTCCCTGTCGAACTTCAAAATCCTAAAATATATCCTCAAGGATTAAAAAACTTATTAAGAGGTGATGATGTTAGGTGGAGCAGAAAAAGTTCTAAGTATGGTCAGTATGGGACTTTTGATTATACTTCTTTAAATGAAGACACAGGGATGTTAAACATGGATGATATTAATGTAGCTAACCTCGATTCGGTTACCCCAGTAATAGAAAAAGATGAATTTGACCCTAATGTAGATACTAATGAACCTTTCGATAATGTTAAAGCTAAATATCCTTTAAATGAAAAACAGTTATCTGTTGCTAAGAAAGGATTTAATAAATTTCAAAAAAAACTAACAAAAAGTATTAAGGATAATGAAGGTAAGATAAGTTCTTTGGAAAATCAGTTAGAGAGTAAAGTGTTTTCTTTTGATAAGGCAGCAATTCAAGCAAAAAAAGCTAAATTAAATGCAGAAATAAAAAGCTTAGTAAAAAGTCTTATGGAACAAAAAGATTTACTTAAGAATACAGATATAAATACATGGGTTTATACTATGAATGATGAACGTGTAAAAGCTCAAATTTTATCAGGCATAACAAATGCCCAAGCTGTGCAAGACTACTTAGCCAAAAAGAAAAGATAAATAAGGAGCAAAGATGTCCTCTTATAGTTATACTTTTGATGAGTATGTAGACTACATAAAACAAAAATATCCAAACGAAGTGAGTAATTTAGGCTCTCAAGGTGTTTACTTATATGGTAAAAATAAGGAAAATACCACTAATGTTGAGCCTATGAGCTTACCTGTTTTGAAACCTATTCATACTCCTGTTCCTAAACCTAATGCAGAGCTACAAACAGAGCCAGGATTTTTTACTTCTTTGTCTGATTATTGGGTAGATTCTGATTCTCCTGACTGGATGAAATCTGCTTATGTTAACTCATTAACTGGTCTTTCAGAAGAAATTGCATATGGTAAACCTAGATATGATTTGTCAGGTTATGACCCAAATTTATTAGAGGAAGTTGGAGCTGGTTTATTAGGTTTTGTATTTCCTTTGGATTTAGCCGCATTTGGAGTTGGAGGAAAAATAGGGGCATCTGTTATTAGAGGGGTTGGAGCTCCTGCTGTTAGAACTCTTGGTAGTAAACTAACAAATCTTGGAGCAAAAGGTTTAACACAAAGATTCTCTCTTTCTGGTATGAATCAAACTATTGTCAAAAATGTAGCAGGAAAATCTTCTAAAGCTTGGATAGGTGGAGTCGCAGACGCTGCTCTTAGTCAAGGGATAAGAACAGGGTTTCAATTAGGAACATATGAAGCAGCAGGCTCTGGACTTAGAGCGGCAGCATATGTAGGGCCTAATGGTGAAAAATTAAGTAGTGAAGAAATATTAAAAGAAACTATTGGTGGACTTGCTCATGGTTTGGCTTTAGGTGGGATTGCTGGTTATGGTGCAGGATTTTTAGGTTCTAAATGGACTACTATAGGCAAAAGATTAAAAGCTAAAAAAGCTGCTGGTGTAAAACTAAATGCAAGAGAAGTTAAAATGCTTTCTAGAACTAAACATTCTATACCTAATGCTAAAGCTTTTGGCTGGGAAGTAGGAGTATTTACTGCTCCAAGCGTTAAAGATGAATTTGCTAAAATGCTAGATGGGCAAGGTTTTGATATACAAAATGTTTTTCATTCTGCTATCGTTAATGCTGGTATGGTAGGAACTATGCATAGTACAAGGCACATGTTTTCAAAAGCTAGTGCTAAGCTTGAAACTTGGAATAGAGATATTAGTAGTGATATACAAAAAGCATTCTCTGAGAAATCCTCATTTGATAGATTAGAAGATTACTTTTCTTCACAAGAACAGGTTTCTTCTGGGGCTGAAAAGTCTGCGTATCAAAAGGCTTTAGAGGTTTTAGGTAATGAAAAGAATCAATCTAGTGATAAAATTAAATTTAATATTGAACAAAAAGACAGACTTATAAAAGAAATTAATGAATCTATAAAAGAATTAGATATAAACCCTGGAAAAGCAACACCTGAACAACTTGTTAATATTTCTAAACGTATAGCAAAAGGAATGAACGCTGTTAATGAAGCTATTGGTTTAACAGGGGATAGAGAGCTTGCTAAGCTTATGAATGATTTTAGTGCAGATATTGTTAAAAATATTAAGTTAAATACTAGCACTAGTAACAGAGCTAAAAATGATTTAATAAAAAGTTATAGAGCTTTAAGGAATAAAAACAAGAGAAATAAAAATAGAATTATTGTTGAGCGTAATGGAGAGGCTGTTGAGCTTAATATAAGAGATGCTCATAAATATACTAAAAAAGATTTAAGAAATGCTATTAATGCTGAAGCTGATGGTGCTTTTCATGGGGCTGCTAAAAATACGTTTAGGGCAATGGATGCTGCAAACAAAGTTGAACCTTATAATATAACGTCAGATTTTGTAAGAGGATTTAAATTTGACGCTGATGGCAATCCAATACCTGCTGATAATTTAAAAACATCAAAACATAGGTCTAGCAAAGGATTTATTACAAGGTCTGGAAGAACAAAAGAAATTTCTGATAGGGCAAAAAATTTAGAAAAAACACATAAAGATATATCAAATGATTCTGCCTCTATGCAAACAAGTGTTGAAACAAGAAATAAATATTCTCAATCTAAAAGTATCATATTAAATTTCTTAGAAAAGTTTTACTTAAATGCTACAGTAAAAGACAAATTCTTATCTCCTTCTACAGTTACAAATAGGACTAAATCTTTAAATAAGTTTGCTAAGTGGTTAGCAGAGAAAAAAGAAAAGAATCTTCATGAGGCATCACAGTCTGATATAAGAAAATTTTTAAAGAACGAAGGTAATAGAACCCATGCAACAGCTTTAAAAGACTTAATTGAAAATAACCCTTCTAAATTTGTTGAATTTAAAAAAGGGAAAATAGACACTAAGAAATTTAAAAACTATTCCGATTTATTACCAGATAAAGCTACAGAAACCACATTAAATGAGCACATCTCAAGGGTTAGAGAAAGAGAATTAGGAGCAAAGTTAAATTATACTAAAGAGCAGTTAAGAAACATAAGGGAAGAGGTTACAGGTAAAAGAAAATTTAAAGATATGACTGAGATGGAGAAGGTTAAGGTTGCAAAACATATGGCAAAAATATTAAATAAACCTTACGAATCTACAAGTAGAGAGTTAAAGAACCTTGAGAGTCAGATTATGGTCAGAGCAGAAAAAATAGGATTCGCCCCTAACAATATTCGTAAACTATTAAAATCATTTGGTGTTAAAGATGGTAGATTTAAAAACGTTAGAAATACTGAAACTTTAAAGGAAGCTTTGCAATGGATGAGAGAAAACCCTTCAGATTTCTTGACGCCAAAAGAAACAGCAGGAAATACAAATTTCTTTTTTAAATTATCTTCAAAAGTATATAACAATCTACCCTTGCCTGCTGGTATAAAAAGATTTTTTATGCCTGGGTGGTATGTCTTGAAACATTATGGCGGAGAACCAGGTAAGAAATTATACAAAGCATATATAGACTCACAAGTTACATATGAATCTATGATGGGAAATTATAATCAAAGTTTTTCTAAAATAAGTAAACTTTTAAAAGTTGAAGACAGAGATAAGCTAAGATTTTTAGATGAAGTTCTTAGAAAGACAGCTAAGTCAAAATCTGATTTAGCGTTTATTGATAAAATGACAAATGAAAAAGGGCAGATTTTAATAGATGGAAAGCCTATTAAATTAAAAGAAGGTGAAATTGTTCCAAGAGATGCTGCCTTTGAAGGTGGAAGTAAAGAATGGCAAGCAATGATGCATTGGAAACAATACACTGACGGTATATGGAGGAATTTAGATATTGCTGTTAAAAATACCGTAACAAAAGGTGAATATTTAAAGTTTAAACAAAAATTTGACCCTAAATACATATCTACATATTTTTCTAGAGTTATAAATCCAAAAGTATTAAAAGCTATGTTTGGAGGGACAGAACAATCTTTTGTTATTAATTTAGCAAAAAGAGAATTAACTCGTTCAGCAAACATTGAGGCTGATAAGATGGCCCTTAAAAGAGGGACAAATAAAAGAAAAAGATTCATTGAAGAATATGTTAATAATGAAAATAAAATTGCTGAGATTATAAGTGAAATACACGACTATATAACTAACAATATTAATAAGATTAATCCTAAATATTTAAAGAAAAGGGGTATTGATATTAGTGATGATAGCGGTATGGTTGAGATTGACACTTGGCACGGTAAAAAGAAAATTAGAGCATATGTTGATAGTTTCGATGCTATATCTAGAAATTACGCAAACGCTATGGCTGGAGCTATCTCTGGCGCTGCTCACTTTCCTGAACTTACAGGGTTCTCTCCAAAAAGACACGGTGTCTCTACAGAGTCTTTAACTCAAATGGCAGGCAGTGGAGGAATGGCTGCTTATGCAGCAACACTAGTTATGAGGCATTTAGGTTTAGAATCTGGTTTAAATCAAAAAATAAATTCTAAAACTTATAAATTTTTAGGAGGACTTACAAACGCTGGTGTAGCTCTAGGATTGTCAACACCAATACTCCCTGGGCTTAAAAATCTAGCTATTGGACAAGCAAGAAATCTTGGAGCATTTGGTTTAATGAACTCTGTTAGAGGTTTTGCTGCTATCTTTAGTAGGACTCATCGAGAGACCTCTAGAGAGCTTGGGCATTTTGAATCAGGTACTAGGTCTTTAGATTTATTGCAAAAAGGTTTAGGTTTAAGTACAAAACCTATAATTAGACATTTTAATATGCAAACTCAATTTAAGTGGATAAACTTTATGCAACCAAGTGAGGCTATAAATAGAATATCTTCTAAAGTTGCAGGTATGCTATACTTTGAAGAAACTATGAGAAGATATAAAGGTGAAATGAATGTAGTAGGTAATTGGAATCAAAAATCATCAAAAGAATTTAAAAGATTTTTATCTGAAAGATTACATTTTACACCAGAAGAAATGGCTTATATAGACTCAAAACCTCTTCATGAATTATTAAGTTCTAAAGACCCTAAAAATGTTGCGACTATGAGTTATTTAACTCAAAAGGCTGCACATTTTATGCATATATCCACACAAGGTGGAACTCAAGTAGGAATGTTACCTTTATGGATGTCGTCTCCTCTAGGAAAACCTTTAACTTTGTTTTACAGGATGGCTGCTTCGGCAACATTTGATACTTATGTTAATTTTATTAAACCAGCTGTAACACACAGAAATCCTTTTCCTCTTGTAAGGCTTGCTGCCGCTCACATGGTAACAGGTAACGCTTTGTATGCTCTTTATAAACAATTAGGTTTATCTGGGAATCCACTTGAAGGGTTAGACCCTAAAGATGAAGCAGGTAAAACAAATCAAATGGTATCAGAGCTGTTTACTGATGCTTATAAGTCTGGATTCTTTGGAACGGTAGAGGGTTTATTTAGCCCTTACACAGGAATTTTAGCTGGAAAGACTCCTTATACATCAATGTCTCAAATAGGTCAAGGTGGAATCCCTATGATGGACCCAATCTTATTAAGATATAGTCAAGATATGCTAAAAAACACATTACAATTATTTTTTGCAAAACCTGAAACTAGGTATAGTAAAGTTGAATGGACTGAAAAAGTTGTTAGGAATCTACTTGCTGATATATCTTCTGTTGGGAGTCAGTCGAGAAATATATGGGTTAACCAAAATGCTCCATATCTTAAAGAAAGAAAAGATTTAAGAAGGTTATATAATAATTATCTGACATCAATAGGTGAAGACAAACTTCCTTCTGGAGCAGCTTGGGAAGACCCTAAGTATTTTATGTTTGATGATATGAGGACTGAAATATTTAAAAAACGTGCAACTCGAGAAGATAAAATAAAAGCTGTAATGATTGTTTACAATACATTGGTTCATGAGTTTATGAGTGATGGTTTAAATGGTGTTCATGCCCATAAAGAGGCAGTAAAAAGAATTAAATCTTCTTTAGCTGGGTCTAGACCTGTTCCGATTACTTGGAAAGTAAAAGCTGAAGACAATAAAAAGTATCAAGATTTTTACGATGCAATTGACACAGAGGGGCAAGATAAACTCTATAGGTCTGAATCTGAATTTAAAAAATTAAAAAAAGAAATAGACCAAATTCTTAATACTCCTTATTCATATATGACTTATGGTAATTTAGGTGGGATAGAAAATATTATTAAAAATAAAGATTTTAATCCTACGGATTTTTATGAGAATCTTTCTGATGAAGACAAGAAATTATACGAGACTTATAGATTATTTAATTAATAAACAACTCTTTAATTGGAACTAATACTAATTGTGAAAGGTTGTCATCTCCACCTAGAACTATCTTAACCTTTTTATCTTTATTTAATTCTTTAATTCTTTCTTTCAGTTTTTTAACATTTAATATAAAGCCACCAACTATATCGTCCTTATATGAAAGTAAATGAATCCAAGTAGATGCTTCTGTTGTGGTAATGCCAGAGTCTTTTCCTTTATATCTTATTTCGATAGCAATATTCCCAGTATCCTTCCATATATCACGCTCAGTTTTAATTTCTATTTTAGAATCTCCTTCTAAAACATTCTGAACAAATTCTTCTCCCATCTTTCCAAACTTTAAATCTAAATCAAACCCTTTGACATACCCTTCTGTTAATGGCATCCATACTCCTTTCTTATATATTAATAGCTCTCCTTTGAATACATCATAAATATCTTTAAGATATATCACAACATTTGAGCTTTTAATTCATTAAGTCTAAATTTTAAGACTTCAATAAATTTTTCGTCAATAACATTCCTATAAATTGTTGTTCTATTTTTATTTCTTTTACATCTAGAAATTAATTCTTCATAAAATTTTGCAATACCCTTCCTTCCAGAAGGCATTAAATCCCCACCTTGATGTAAGTTAATTGGTTTAATATTTCTTCCCATTATTACTCCTTAAAAAATTCTTCTTTTGCGTAATGTGCTATCAGTATTGAATCTGCTGTAGCTAAAGTTACCCTTTTGATTTCGGGATATAATTCCTGAGCTTTTTCTTTTAACCACCTCTTTCTTTCGTTATATTCCATACCCTTAGGGCAATTAAAATATTGTATCCATTTATTTGGTAGTATAGTATGCAGCTCAGTATCTTTTCTTGCAATTATACCATACCATAACCCATAATTAAAACCATACGCAAATGCGTGTCTAGAGCCATTAGTTGGCCTCGCCCATACCCTTTCAATTAAGATTCCTACATTGTATGGAGCTGTATCATCCATAAAATATTCAAAAAATATAGCCATATCGGCAGGTTCTTTAGGACACTTGACTGTTTCTATGCCTTTATTAGAAATTAGTGTAATTCCTCCTGATTTTCCAGGGTCAATTCCTATAAATTTAGTCAAATGGGAGAATTGATTTTTGGATTTGTTCTTCTTGCTCTGCTTCTTGTTCATTATTATATACCTTACATTTATCTCCTTTATATCCTAGATGGACATCTCCAGTTTGTCCGTATCTAACTTTTCTAGCACATAAGGTTATTATGTTTCTTCCTAAGTCACTCTTAGGGTTAACTTTGTATTCGTAGTAAACAAATAATACATTCTCTGCTACCTGCTCAATTGCTCCACTTTCTGCTAAATCAGACAACTGAGGCCTCCCTCCGTTACCACGATACTCTACATTTCTATTTAATTGTGATGCTAATACAACAGAAGCTTTTGTTTCTTTTGCGAGCCATTTATAATCATTGACAAGCTTTTCAATTTGGAACCTTCTATCAAGTTTAGCGTTTAATGTGATTAATTGTATATAATCATCAAATATTACATCTGGTTTAAACTTTTTAACTTCGACAGTTGAAGAAGAAAAGTCCCTAAGGTTATCAAACATAACGAAGTTATCCT
>TARA_R110000824_G_scaffold113687_2_pt1 | contig 21065 bp, 3 predicted proteins | sample TARA_R110000824 | Tara Oceans TARA_R110000824 (sample SAMEA4397747) | marine metagenome | biome: Polar Biome; feature: [MES] marine water layer (ENVO:01000295) within the mesopelagic zone...; material: water (ENVO:00002006), including particulate matter (ENVO:01000060) such as......
TCTTTAGGCAAAAAATTTGAAAAGATCGGCGGCAAAACAATAACAAGCCCGACCGCTTGGGTAAAAAATTATGTTGAATTTGGAGGATACACTCTTGAGGTTAGAGCTAGTGTTGATAGTGAACTTGATAAAAAAGGAATCAACCCAGGATTAACGTTTCTTTTTGGTATAAGTAAACTCGCGGTCGATCAATTAGCTGATGATACTAACATAACACTCTCTCTTCAAGATTTGGTACCAGATCGAGCAATAATTATGAGAGTTGGTGACATTGATGATGATTTAAATTATATAGGGAGCACTATCAATGTATATCGCAAAGTTAGAGAAGATCTTGAAGAAAGAATTGAAATAAATCCAACAAAGTGTACATTTGCAACTGAATCAGACCGAGTACATGATTTTAAAAGCGCTCTAAAAACACTATTGCAAGAATCAACAAATATAGGAACTGATTTGCCTAAAAATAAATCTGTTGGTGGAAATTCTGCACTGGGGCCTATTAAACCTAGTATCTCTCAGCTAGAAGAGTGGGCAAGATACCCAACTTTATGGGGCAAGCCTGGAAATATAATTGAGATTGGTATTACTAAAACATCCACCACCTTTAAATACAAAAGTGGAAAACCTCCCGGCGCCTTCGACACAACCGGCGGAGGTATCCCAAAAGGAGTACAAGCATGGAGCGTTGCATATGTGCGTGAATACGCCCCAGAAACGGCTTTTAATGCCGGACCAACAGCGCCCGGCCTTCTTGGTATACAAAGGCTTGGTCCTATTAAATTTTCTAGAATCATCGGCGCCGGTTATAATGCTTCGTTTACTTCTGTTTTTGAGGATTTTAAAAAATCTTCTGGAGTTAGGCAACCAAGAACTATACATTTTATATCTAGAATGCACGAGGGAAACAGCACTAGAAAACCGGGAGGAATGAGTCCTAAAGTTGATTTTGCTATAAACCCTGATACGAATGCGCCCAAGTTAAATATTAAAGACTTTGTTGAGAAATATGTATATGGCGGCACAGAGGAAAGCTCTAAATCATCGATTGCTTGGTTTGCTGACGACCCAGTGAAATATCAAAAAGGCTTAGATGGGTATCTCAAAAAAAATGGAGGCCCATTGGCCAGCCACGCCCAAAGAAGTCTCACTAAATCTAAAAGCAACAGTGCCGATTGGGCTGAAAAATACAATCAGTACAGACTTGACAAGTGGGTTATTGGTCATAAAGATGAGTTTTGGAAAAAGATTCATACTGGCGAAAAATTAGAAAGACTTCGAATCGATGAAAGCGCTCCTTATGGTTTTGATCTCATCTCTAAAGAAGTATTAAATCAAGCGGACGTCAAGCGTTTAACAACTGAAGCCCTAAGATGCTGGTTAAACCCAGACGAATGGCTTGAGATAGCTTGTAGATACGCGATGAAAGAATTAAAGGTTGATGAATGGTACGAGGAGATGGCCAAAGATGGGACCTTAGATAAGTTAAAGGGATATGCAGAAACCGCACAAACAGTATCTGCCGCCGCAAGCGCAATTGATGCACAAAAAAGAATAAAACAACAAGAAATGCACATTTTAATTGCCGAAAGAGATAAACACAGCAAAGAAACATTAGATTTACTTAATAAAAAATCTGCTATACAAGAAAAAATAAATAAGACAACCAATATAGCTCAGCTGAAAACTCTCAGAGATGACAAAACACTGATTGATCAACAAATTAAATCTGCAATGGGCCGTCGAAGACAGGTCGAAATGGATTCTGTATATGCGAAACATAATAGTAGCGCTGGTACATACATGCCCTCTTCGTATCTTGGTGCATCTAATGCAGACGTGGCCCAAGCAGGAAATAACATATCTAAAGCTATAATGAAAGTATCTGACCCAAACTTTAAAAAAGAGTTGTGCAAAAATATAATAAGTTATAGCGCCAAGGCCACCCAACTTATTGTCGAATTATCCAAATCTGCTTGGGCACTGACTAAACCAGATGAAGACGGGAAAAAAACAAAACTTATTAGTAAAGATAATGAAGGTGACGAGGCCTCAAAAAGACCCCGCGCGCAAACTACTAATTTTGGCATGTATGCTGACGAGCTTATTCGTTCTGTAGCCGCCGAAGCCGCGGCAGCAACCATGTTATTCTTTGTTAAAAGAATTTTAAATGAAATTGTTTTAGCTTGTCAAAATCTCAAAAATAGCCTTTGGGACGACATTAATAAACCTAAAGATCAAACACCTGGAAATGCAAATTTTAATGACTTGCTGGATTTCACTCCAGATGGCGCAGCCAAAGAGCTAGCTAAAAAAATTGGGGGCACTGTTGATTTAACAAATTCAGATATTACTGCCAATCTTATGGGATTGATGGAAGACTTAGAATTATTACTTTCACAGGCAGAGCTTTGTGCGCTAACTAAGGGCCAAGCATCACTTTCTGTATTAAAGATTGTCAAAAACTTATTAAGAATAAAATATGAGGATCTTTATTTTCAACTAAGCGCAAATGATCAAGGTCTCTCCTTAACAAAAATTAAAGAATTTTTTAAAAATTTTGAAGATTTGGTTAAAGGTGAATATTGTGATGAGATACAAAAGGTAAGATCAACCCAGCTTTATCATGAATGCGACCTTCCCCCATACATACATTCTCTCTGCGGAGATTTATTAGAAGGGCATGCCACCGCAGAACAAATTGAGAATGTTTGTTCTAGGGCCAAGCTTGAAAGATTAGATACGTTAATTGACTTGATCGATGCTGCCTATAGTCCAAAACCAATACCCGAACCAAGTTGCGACGACCCAGATTATAATATACCGCATGATCCGTATCCTATTAATGCTATAACAGATTCGCTGATCGATCAAAATTTTGACGCAGTTTCAACTTCATTTAAAAGTGAGCTTTATTCATTTCAAAATAAAATTTTTACTGGATATGCGACAGGCTTTGCGCCAATCGACACAAACCAACAGGAAGCTATCAAAACGCAAAAAGACGAACTTCCGGATCCTGAAAAAAAGGCTATTTTTTCAAAAATAAGAGAGTCACTACATTCGCCATTTCAATGGATTCCTAGTTATAGTGCTGAAAAACTGCTTAGTAATTTTTATATGAGAACTCCGCTTATCTCCAGCAAAATAGGGGACTCTATGCAGTCGACCAAGGACACAATAGAATATTCTCTTTCGGAAAGCGATCCCAATGAGCAGATAATTCAAGCAAATTACTGGATAGGAAAGGACAAAGCCGGGCCATTTAATTATGTTTTAAATAGCGGGGAGTTCGTTCTTGAGAATGTTACAACTCAAATAAAAAAATATTTACATTTATATTCTAACGATGCTCCAAAAGTGATAGATGGAGATATAAAAGTTGGCGGCCCGGGCTATGTCAGCTACAATGCAGCAGCCAACGCTATAAAAGATGAAGATGGATATTACCATTCTCCGTTAGATGATGAGTTTTATGAAGCCGTACTTGGTGGCTGGAAAGAACTAAGCGGAGTGGGTGGCCTCTCTGCTTCCTCAGATGAATTGAAAAAGTATTTTTATACTGCCACTCGCGATATGGGTAATCACCTGTCTAAGAGCGTGCTGAAATCTTTAATCTTTCAGCCTGAAGGTTACGATATGCTTCGTAAATTTTTTAATGGATTTTTCCCAAAAGAAGTTTTTGCAGCAGACATACAGTGCGATATAAAAGATGTTTCATTTCTTGATATAGAGGAATTAAAACAAAAAGTTCGTGATAGAAACAAAGATCTTTCTTGCGGAGGTCCCCAACCAGATATGGACAATGAAACCCCAAATCTTTCTCGGGCAATGGGGGAGGGTGTTGTTTATCTGCTAGCGCGTATATATGCTGTTGAAACGTTTCTTCGTCTTTTGCCTATTTCTACTACATTTAAGATAAAAGATGTTTTTGAGTCTGAAACTGTTATAAACCTTATTGTTTACAACATAGTACATGAGTTGGCGATGCTGGACTATCGCAAAACATGGAAAACTGTATCTGGAGAAAATGTAGAAAAAAACGAAAACAACAAGCCCGGCACAAAGAACTTAATTGATCCCAACGGCGGACCATTAATACTTCGTGTTGATTCCGACGGCAATAGTGTGTATGTCGAAGAACCAGCAACAATGGTAGTAGCACCAAAGGCAGGGAAAGATTTTGAGCCAAAGTTTCAAGCTCATGTAATTTATTATGCCAATAATATATTAATGTCGAAAGTGGAAAAAGCAAACAAAGAAAGGACTCCTTTATTGGATCCACTGACTAATGAGCCATATGTGTATGATGAGAGTCCTTATAGCTTAAGTGGTATAAAATATTTACTCAAAGAACAATTTGCGTCTGTTAGCAATTTTATAGAGCGAGAATTTGAGAGCAGCCTTGATATAGAAGTAAGCGATTGGAAATCTTATGTTATGTCCTCTTTTCTTCATCAATACGCCTTAGATGATGAAACCTCTCTGTTCGATTTAATGCCAGAAGTCGCTACAATAAATAAAAATGCCGATCAAGACGAATTTTATTTTTTAACCAAACCAAGATTTTATAGGCATGTAATGAATAGATATAAGATGATATATACAATCCCCAACAAGGCCACCGGCGCGACGGGCGCCACACAAGAGATGTTGGACGAATTCGATGCAGATCTGGGAACTTCGGCCGACGAAGAAGCCGCGCTGGAAGCGCTTCTTGCAGGAGTCATAGCAGCTAAAGGAAAGCCGGATCAAAAACATGTTGGTTCTGATATTGTTATTAATAATTTTTCCAATCTTTCCAACATAGGTCCAAATGGGGGATTTATATTACAACCTTATATTCGCGTACGTCAGCACAAAAAAATATCAGAACTTACAATAAACATATCTCAAAATGAAACTTTAAAAGAAGCGTACGCTCTCAAAATGTATGACAAGAAGATAAAAGATATGTACGCATCCACTGCTCAAAAAAAATATTATATAGATAGCCATTGCGTTAATAAGAAGGGCAACGAACTTAAGAAGTGTAAAGCCTCCGCCGAGAGCGGATGGCACAAATACGTCATAGATCTGGCAATGAAAAAATATAATCAAACTTTAAATGCCGACTTTGTAAAGCTTTCCTCTATTGATGACAATATTGAAACTGACCTTCCCGATGAACTTGGTGCTGTTTGGAACGACGATGGCGCCTATATAAATTTAAATCAGTGGAAAAAAGTTATGACTGATAGTAATTTTGGTCTGGCAAAATATAAAAGCGCCGCCCAATCCAGCCTCCCCCATACAGATTTTTTTGATCAATGGATGTATGGTTTAAGGTTGGTCTTTGTTTTACCGCTTGATTATGATTATTCTAAGGCGATTGGCGACACCGCCGAAGAGAAAGAGACCGCCACTGCCAAAAGAAAACTAAAACCAGATGACAACACACCATATGAAATTAACTTTGAAGATATTTTAAAATCTTTTAAAAATGAAGTGCCCGAAACAAAAGGAAATCCCTGGGCCGGGGGCGCAAATTATGGACTGTTAGAGAAAAAAGCTTGGATCCTTCATGAAGAAATTCCGGATGTTTTGTTCGACATTACCAACACCGGTAAAATGGGGAAATACTCTGAAGAAACCGTTTCACCACCAATCTTTGAAATACCGTTAATAAACGTTGAAATTCCAGTTGGAGATCTTGATTTAACAGAACAAGGTGAGCTATATGATTTTTATTACAAAAAAGCAAAAAATGAAAATAATTCTGACGCAGAAGCAAAGATTATAGCCTCCGCGGCGAAGCAAGAAGCAAAAAGTCCAGTACCTTTAGGTTATTTTTCTTATCAAGATAGTGTGGAAGATGAATTTCCTTTATACCGACTTCTTGATTTGATGACAAAAACAGATGAATTTGAACAAGTTTTTGGGAAAATATTCCAAATTGACAATTTTAAAACCTTAATTTCATTATATACTCTTATGCAAACTTATGATTTAAATGAATATACAGAAAGAAACGCTAGCGGTGAAATATTGTATGGTTCTCTCTATAGAACAAAAGATCTTTTGAGGTCGGTGTTTTATTCTAATACGCAGGCAGCCGATCCAACAAAGGGAGGATCCTCAACGGCATCAACAAGTCATCAAAATGAAATAGAGTCTGCAGAACAAGGATCTAAGTGGGATAGATATAAAACTCTTATGCTTGGTGATCCACCAGATCCAGCGAAAATTATGGCTATGACACCGATTGGTATTTTAAAAGGTTACGTTTCACTAACAGATCCAGCCTGGTCGTCGTTTCCATGGACCCCTGCGGGTCTAACCATGTTTTTGTTAGAAAAATCAATGGGCCCTGCTTTAAGTGGTGGTTGGTTTGGTGATGACGTGGGCAAAAAAGACGAAAAAGCTGAAGTTGAAACCCCAGTCGCCCTTGATTGTCCGACCGAACAAGCAGGAGATTTATCTAAAGATGTATATACTGAGGAAGAAAAAATGTTTGACTTCATGATGAAGATTTCTGGTGTGATAGAAACTGATCGCAATTTTATTCTTCGCAAAATTTATGACTCTCCCAGTTACCCCGGCTGGCAATATGTTTACGACAAGACCAACAGCTTTGCTGTCCCAGTTGACCCGAACACCGATCTCTGGCCAAAAAGGTCAAAGACAAGAAGATTTTCAGACACAGGAATGTTTCAAGTTTTACGTGATATCGGCAAAATAAAACCAGGTGCTGATTTAGGAGTTATTTATTCCACCTTGAGAGAATATTTTGATACACTTATAGAGACCGAAGCCGCCTGGCTTGAATACACCAAACAGTATACGATATATGTTCAGAAAATAGCAGGGAGTGGCAAGTATTTTAAAAACGGCGCCTGGATTGCGAGTTCTGACTTTTTAAGCGTTTTACTGTTTACATGCGAAGATGCTTATTTTCCTGGCAAAAATTATATCTACAACCAAGAAGCTATTTGCAAGGCAAAAACTGCTTTTAACCTGGCAAAACAACAGCTTGAGTCTCTTGTAACTCTGTATCATGAAATTTTTGCCGAGTTGGAATTGGATTTTAATTTAATTTATGGCCGTCAACTACCATCTGCTTATGACTTTAGGTGGAATAAGGAAATTTCGTTACTTAGCCCTGTAAAACACTTTGGAGAATCCATTTCGGTATTTGATGATGTCCCCGATGATGCACAAATGATTCAGAAAAATATTGATGCTTATACCAAAACTTCAAAAGCGATCCCCCATACAGCGCTTCCAGAAGAAACTGTTAAATCTTATGTTGCAGACGCATTAAGATTACTTGTATTAAATAATGAAAAACTTTTTGGCGCAGATTATCAATCGCACAAAGCTTCCTGGGCCGAGTTTGGTCTCGCCCCTCTAAACTTTTCTTCTTGGCATGCCTGGGCGAACACAGCTGAATACCCAAAAGATTTTAATCTCGGCCGCGCACACTCCGCCGGTGGTTTAGCCCAAGTGATAGAGGGCAACGACATGCGCAAAGGCGTTTGGACAGAGAATTTATTTGGATCAACAAGCGCCACATGGGGCCTTCCCAAGAACAACATGGGCCCGGGCGCATTAATAACAGCCAAAAACACACCATGGGGCAAGAACTTAAAGCAAGCCAACCGGCAAAACGCACTACTCAGAGGTTCAACAAGCTATAACTTATATGACCCAGGTGATTATCTTGACATTGCAGATTATTGGCTGTACACCGCGGTACCGACTAAAACTTCTAACGCACAGCTCAATCCCAAAGGCCACATAATGATTCCAGTTGACCCAGACGCGGGAGGCGTCCAGAAAAATGCCTGGGTGACATCAAATTTTGCACCATCACAAGCGCCATTGAGGGTGTTTGATTGGCTTATGTGGTATTATCCTTTATTGGCGACGGGTGTGTTTGAAATGTTGTACAAGTATCACAATGTTTATTTAGACACAGCCTCTCTTTCAAAATTTTCAGAAACTTTTGTTTCTCCAGATTCCAAAAAAGGTACCGTTAAGTGGACGCATAATCTTTCCATCGGCTCAGTAGCACAGGCTGTAAATAAGATAGCTCTCCAACAAAAATTTGAAGATATGGATTTAAAACTATAAGAAGGAAATAATTATAAAAAGGAGGACTTTTTTATGGCATCTGGATTATCACCGAAATTGCCTTTGCAAAAAGATGCAATTGATGGATATACACTAAACAAAACTTACGCAGAGATGGTATCTCAAAATTTAAAAATGCTTATTTTAACTGCTCCCGGTGAACGAATTATGGACCCGGAATTTGGCGTTGGCATAAGAAATTATTTATTTGAAGCAAACTTGAGTACAACCTATCAAGAAATAGAATCAAGGATTCAAGTCCAAGTTGGAAGATATATGCCATTTTTAGAGGTAAAAACAACAGCACTAGGTCCAGACGAAATAGACACTATGGACCCCAATACATTTAAGCTTGAAATTAAATACCTTATTAAGCCCTTACAGGTTTATGATGTCGTGGAAATCTTCTTTGACGAGACTATTTAAATTAAAAGGAAGGTGCACTAAATATGTCTAAAAAGCAAATACCAATTAAATATAGTAGTCGAGATTTTAACACTATTAAGGATGACTTGGTATCGTACGCAAAAACATATTACCCAGAAAGCTTTAAAGATTTTAATAAATCATCCTTTGGTGCCCTTATGCTTGATACCGTAGCCTATGTTGGAGATATTTTATCTTTTTATCTAGACTATCAAGTAAATGAATCTTTTTTAGATACCGCAGTTGAATATAACAACGTGATAAGAATTGGAAAACAATTGGGATATAATTATGAATCTTCTCCGTCTTCTTATGGGAGTGTAGTTTTTTATATTTTGATTCCTGCCAATGCAAACGGCATTGGAGTTGATTCTGATTATATGCCTGTTTTAAGAAGGGGGAGCACTTTTACGTCTACTGGCGGGAACATTTTCACTTTATTGGAAGACGTTAATTTTTCTGATGAAAAAAATGATATTATTGCAGCAAAATTTAATGAAAGCACTTCTTTGACAACCCACTATGCATTAAAAGCAGGCGGCCAGGTAGTTTCTGGTCATTTCGACAGAGAAACAGCTATAATAGAAGAACACGTACCTTTTCGCAAAGTAACGCTAACAAATCCGAGTATAGCAGAAATTGTCTCTGTAACAGATGAGAATGGACGAGAATGGACCGAAGTAAATGAGCTTTCTCAAGATACTATTTACATACCAATTAACAACACAAATGAAGACAAAACAAAAACTCCTTTTATTTTAAAGGCCGTCGCAGTACCAAGGAGATTTACCGTTGTAAAAGAATACGGTGCCACAATACTGCAATTTGGATATGGATCTGAGAATCAGTTAACTCCGGAAATATCTGCCATCCAAGATCCAAGTCAAGTTATATTAAAGATTCACGGAAGAAATTATATTACAGATGATTCTTTTGACCCCACTAACTTATTATCAACTGACAAAATGGGTATAAGCCCAGTCAACACCACTTTAACTATTAGATATCGTGTCAATACTGCAGAAAACGTTAACGCCGCGGCTAATACCCTAGGGGGAAATAAAAATGCTAGGCTAGAATTCCCATCGGTTTTCGACGGAGCTTCGTTGTCGGGCACAAAAATAAATGATGTTATACAATCTTTAGAAGCAAACAACGAAGAGCCTATTTTGGGTGATATTACGACACCTAGCGTGGAACAAATAAAACAAAGGATCAAAAGCACCTTCTCAGCCCAGGGCCGCGCGGTCACTTTAGAAGATTATTCAAGCTTAGTTTATAGAATGCCGCCCCAATTCGGCGCAATTAAAAAATGCCATGTTGTTAGAGACGTCGATTCGTTTAAAAGGAATCTTAATTTATATATTTTATCAGAAGATTCTAATGATTATTTGGTGAAAGCAAACGATACTTTAAAGCAGAATCTTAAAACCTGGGTAGGTCGATATAAGATGATTAATGATACAATTGATATTTTAGATGTAGAAATTGTTAATATTGGAATTGAATTTGAAATAGTAAGTATAGCTGCCTCAAACAAGTTTGATGTTTTAGAAAATGCAACAAGAATATTAAGATCACGAATCAGGCAACAAGTGCTTTCCATTGGTGAGGCCTTCTCAATTACAGATATATATTCAACTTTAAATCGTACACCAGGTGTAGCAGATACCGTTAACGTTAAAATTGTCAAAAAGGATGATAGTGAATATTCGCAAATTGGATTTAGTGTAGATCAGTTTACTTCGCCAGATGGGAGGTATATAGCAATCCCTCAAAATGCTATTTTTGAAGTTAAATTTCCCGAAGTAGATATTAAAGGAAGTGTTAAATAATGGCAATAAAGAGATACCAAGCAGACGCAGACACAACAGTTACAAACGCTTTAAAGGCCGACTTAACAACACGCGGCACAGGTTCTAATATGGGCCTGGCCGACACTTTAGAAGTTTTTTCAATATATGGTCAGACGATTAGCGGCTCAAATGCTACATCAACATCAGAATTATCAAGAATTCTAATTAATTTTCCAGTTTCAGGTGTGGATACAGATAGAACAAATGGCATTATCCCCGCCTCGGGAAGTGTAAATTTTTATTTAAGAATGTTTAATGCCAAACATTCTTTTACAGTCCCAAGAGCTTTTACGCTTTCGGCCTCTGCTGTAACCACAGAATGGGAAGAAGGCCATGGCCTTGATATGGAAGAATACAAAGACTTAACTTATGACGGTACCGGATCGAACTGGATGAGGGCGACAGAAAAGACAGAATGGACAAGACCTGGAGGGGATTATGATAGAAACCCAAAATCCTCTTTTGAGCAAACTTTCAAAAACGGCACAGAAGATTTAGAGATTGATATAACAAAGCTTGTAGAACAGTGGCTAAATTCTTCTGGGAATGTTTTGGGTGATAAATCAAGCGCACGCTACGGAATAGGAATACACTTAACAAGCAGCCAAGAAGCCAGCGGTTCAGTTGCCGTCGACGGCAAAAATGGTGATCTTCGAAACCCAACTGGATCGACAAATTCATATTATACTAAAAAGTTTTTTGCTAGAGGGTCTGAGTTTTTCTTTAAGAGACCAATAATAGAGGCCCGGTGGGATTCTTCTAGGAAGGACACCAGAGGAAATTTTTATTTAAGCAGTTCTCTCGCGCCCAGTTCTGATAATTTAAATACTCTTTATTTGTACAATTATGTTAGAGGGCAATTAAAAAATATTCCAAGTTTAGGCGGCCCGGCCTCCGAAAGTGATGTTACTAGAACAAAATTAGATGTTAGAATATACCCTACGCTTGGTGAAGTGGCGTTATCGCTACCATATGGCGGCGGCGTCACTTCTGCCAATTCTTTTGTTATCACCGCTTCTTATATTGCGTCGGGCACATATAGTGCTTCTTTCGCACTTACGGGATCTGAAACTACAATTTATGATGTTTGGTCAACTGGCAGCAGCACCACTCATAGTGGTTCTGGCGCCTCGTACATAGAATTTCATACTGGCTCAGCCATAACGGTTAAAAGCTTTGAATCATATGAATACAATCCAAATGATACACATGTTACTTCTATATCAAACCTTAAGTCAATTTATTCTACCGAAGAGACTGCTAGATTTAGATTGTTTGCTAGAAAAAAAGATTGGAATCCAACTATTTATACAAAAGCCACAACAGAGTCTGCCACTGAAATCATTGAAGATGCATTTTATAAAGTATTTAGGGTAAATGATGATTTAACTGTCATTGATTATGGCACTGGAAGCTTAAATCATACAAAAATGTCGTATGATATTAGTGGAAGTTATTTTGATCTAGATATGTCTATACTAAAGGAAGGCTATATGTATGGCATTAAGATAGTATATTATTTAAATGGAAAGTATGTAGAACAACCAAAGGCTTTTAAGTTTAGAGTAGAAAAAGATTTAAAAGATGTAGAGTAAACTTATTATGGATACAAAAAAATATTTTGACGACCCACAGACTATAGTAAGCTCAACAAACATCGACTCTTTAACAAAAGAAGTCGAATCTCACAGATATGTGGCTGCCTATGTTGAGGAAAAAGAAAGATTTGTTCCTCGAATTGATTTTTCAAGCGCTTCTAATTTTACTTTCTTTGGTTCAGCAGAACAATATTATAAAGATGCAATTAAAAAGATATATCAAACCTATCCATATGATGGGTCGCTATATGAGAAAACAGCTTGGCATCTTTCTTCTTCTTATTTAGAAAACTATATTTTTAATAATGAATATCCTAGAACAAATGGATTTATTCGTCTTAGCGCGAAGGATTCAGCAGATCCATGGGTCGGCTCTGCTTCAGGAGATTATTATAGTGCTTCCGCCGCGGAATATATTCTATTCAGAGGAGGTCCGCACCCTAGTACGCGAAGCAAAGGTAAAGAAATAACAGACACTGCTGGAACTTATAAAAGCGGTTATTCAAATGTTCTTGATCAAGCAAACAATAGAGAATCTAATTTAAAAATTGATGGAGCCAAGGGAAACACTGTTGAATTTTGGATGAAAAAAACAGCCACTGAAGCTAGCACTCGTGAAGTTATATTTGACACGTATACTGCTAATGCCACAGAGACAGAAGCTGGCTATGGTCGAATGGCTATAGAAATATTTAAGGAGGGGTCTGAAGATACTGTTTTCAATGTCACGTATATAAGCGGTAGTAGCGGATTTCAAACGGCATCAATTGGTCAAGGCATCAACAGTAATTTTAGTGATGATAATTGGCACCACTATGGATTCACCTTTGCAAACTCCGGAAGCAACTTACAAGCAAAGTTATATGTCGACGGCCAGTGCAACAATATTATTACAGGTTCAGAAGACAATTTAATTACGGAACCATCTAGTGCAACAATTGATTATGTAAGTGGTGGTATGTATGCCACAGTTGGGGCACTAGCAACTTCTCCACGCGGAAATAGCACGCCACAATTGGGATGGGCGCCGCTCTCTGCTTCTATAGATGAATTTAGATTCTGGAAAACAAAACGAAACGCTCAACAAATTGGACGACATTGGTTTACACAAGTTGGCGGCGGCACAAATACTGATGATGCGAATACGCATTTAGGCGCTTATTATAAGTTTAATGAAGGTATAACAGGCGAGACTTCTTTAGACTCTATATTATTAGATTACTCAGGTCGCATAAACAATGGAACTTGGATAGGTTATACTTCTGGACATAGATCAACTGGCTCAGCCATATTGTTGAGCAATTTAGTAACAGCTTCTTTTGAATTTAAAGATCCTATTTTATATAGCACACATTCCGACGTGAATGCATATTATACATCTTCTATAGAAAAAGGAAGACATCACGACCTTACGAACAATGCATCTATTTACAATTCCATGCCAGCTTGGGTGATAGACGACGATGGTGAAAACGGTGAAATACTTAAAAAATTAACACAAATAATGGCAAGTTATTTTGATACCTTGCAGTTACAAATACAAGAACTGCCTACATTACAAAATGTGGCCTATCCAAGCGGAAGTTATGAAAAGCCGTATAGCTTTATAAAAGACGCCTTGGAGTCAAAGGGCTTTATAACTTCAGAGCTTTTTGCAGATGCAGATATTTTGGCACAATTTTTAAATCAATCTGAGAATGAATTATTTGAAAAAAAGCTCTATCATGTAAAAAATCAAATATATCAAAACATTTATAATTCTTTAACTAATATATATAAAACTAAGGGCACTGAAAAATCAATTCGTAATTTAATTAGATGCTTTGGTTTAGATCATGAATTAATAAAATTAAATTTATATGCAAATGAATCAGATTATGAACTAGAAAACAATTTTTCTTCTGTAACCGTTAAAAAGAATTGTGTTGATTTTAACCGGTCAGGCAGAACTGATGGTACAATTTATCAGTTTTCTTCGAGCACAAACGCGAACTCGGTGTCTTTTATTTCGGGTTCAGCACCAGAGGCAAATGTTGATATTCCTTTTACTGTCGAATCAGAGATAATATTTCCAAACAATGGTCACCCAAAAGATAAAAATTATTTTTTACTTTCAAGCCTCACTTCTTCGCTGTTTGGTATGCACACAGCTAGACAAGCAAGTTACGAAAAAGTTCCTAGTAGTCCTACAGACTATAATGATTTGGCTTGGCACGTCAATGATGCTGCGAATTTCCAAGTTTATGCCGGAAGGAAGACACTAGCGCACGACAACCTGAATAGTAATAACGGCTTTACAAACAAAGACGCGTTTTTTACACTAACAAGTTCCCAGGAAGGTTTTGCTCTGGAATTGACTAGTAGTGTATTTAAAAATGTTTATGATGATAATAAGTGGAATTTTGCTGTCCGCGTCGTGCCAACAAAATATCCATTGGCAAAATATATATCCGGATCTCTTTCTCAGAGAGGCGGTGGAACTTATCTTGACGGAGTAGCAGATACTGCCAATCACTATAAAGTAGAGTTTTATGGAGTAAATACCGATTTAGATGTCATAAGCAATGAATTTTTACTTACAGCCTCTTTGAGCTACGAGAAGGGAAGAAACTTTTTATCTAGTTCCAAGCGTATGTACGCTGGTGCATCTAGAACCAACTTCACTGGCTCAGCTTTATATAGCACTGATATAAAATTTTCTTCATTAAAGTGCTGGCTAGATTATATAGATGATGATACGATACAAGCACACTCCCGAGATCCAAAAAATATTGGCCGTTTAAATCCATATAAACCTGCATATTTATTTGAAGCTATTCCAATTGATGGAGAAAATGAGGGTTCAACCCGCCCATATGTACCTCAAATGGAAACTCTTATTTTGAATTGGGACTTCACTGGGGTTACTGGTTCAAATAATGGAAATAGCAACGCATATTATGCAGCAGTCTCAGCACCCAATTCTGCTAGTTTTCATGTACATGATATGTCTTCTGGTTCAGCCCACTCGCACACTAATGCAACACTGGCGCTCACTTCAAGCTATGGAGCGGTGAGTGAAATTGTTGGCTTACAGTACACAGGAAAAGCAGATTTTCTCCCACAATCAAATAAAAAAATTATAAGCAAAGAATATATTTATGCAGCAAGGCAAAATATGCCGGAAAATGCACATTCTTCCGATACAATAAAAATTGCATACACTGATGATGTTGTTTTTACAAAAAATATAAGACCATCAACCAATTTTTTTGCCATTGAAAAAAGCATGTATCAAACAATTTCTGAAGAAATTTTAAGATTTTTTGCCACAATTAAGGATTTCAATAACTTAATTGGAGAACCAGTAAATAGATATCGACAAGACTATAAAGCTCTATCAAAGTTGAGGCAATTATTTTTCGAAAGAAAAGTTGAAGACGATGGCGCGACAGTATACCCAGATTTAGAAAAATATATTGATTATTATAAATGGGTAGACCAGTCAATATCTAAGATGATTCAACAAGTTGTTCCTGCTTCTGCAAGATTTTCCGATGATATAAGAAATATGATTGAAAGTCACATTCTGGAAAGAAACAAATATTGGTCAAAATTGCCCATTGTTGAGGAAAAAACAAAAAGGAGCAAAGAAGATTTATCAGCCGCAACTGGCGGAAACCAGGGTGATGATAATTTAGCTTATGGTATTGCCCCTCCAATTCCTATGCATTCGGTTCATCCCGCCGCAGTCGGCGGGGGTTTCATGCAGAATAATCTGGCAACGGCTAATCCACAGCGCCTTTCAACTGGCGCCCCGACTCGGATGCAAGTTAGGCTCCGCACTGAACGCTCAGATTGGTCAGCTAACGATGAAAACTCAAACACCGTAGCTTGGACAAATACAGATAGAACTGAAGAGGCCACCGCCTCTCCAGCTGGCGGCAATAGTTATCGACAACTAGTGCTTGACGCGGTGATTGCAACCAAACTAAACACGAATAGGACACCATACAATACATCTATGTCCGCCAACAAGCCAATCGCAGGCGGAATTAATACCGTGCCAAATCAAAAACCAACATTATTTAAAACTATAATAAATAATGTTGCCACCGAAGAAGGTCAATCCGAAAATGTTGGTTTGGAAATAACAGATCAAAAAGAAGACGAAACTGCAATACTTAAAGAATTTAGAGAAGTATTTTTAGACGGTAGCAAAAAAAGAGAATCTTTAAAATCTTCAAGATCTCCAAATTACCCAACCTCAGATTCTTATTCAAAACAATTTACACCGTTTACTATCATGAGTTCTTCTGTTAACACTGGATATAACTCTGTGCTTTCTAGCAAATTTGCTGCTGGGGTTGATTTTTCTAATCTGCATCGCGACATATATGCGCCACACTATGAAACTCCAATGCAGGGGCCCTTTACTGAAAAGTGGGTTGGAGGTTTTCCATATAGACACGTTTGGAGCCAATTCCAAGAACATGGCTTCACACCAGATAGCACATCAACACGTGTCGAGGGTTGGAATATAGAATTTAAGAGCGATGCCACTGGTAAATATATTGTTTTTAGATCTCCGATTTCTGCTTCTGTACATAATCCCCGCGCAATATTTTGGACTGGCCCAAAGCGCCCGGTTAATATTGAAAATATTCAAATAAAAACTGGGTCTGGAGGATTTCAAGACCCAACTGGTAGTACAAAAATTGGCAATTATAGATTTGATTATAATATAATTTCCACCACGGGCCGAAAAATTAACAATAGGTACTTTGTCGAAAACAATGGTATAGATATTGAATGGTATCTTTACCAAAAGCCAAATTCAACGAATTTGCCTATTAAAGGGGTGTCTAATTTTACAGCAATTAATCGTTTTGTCACAGGTTCAAATGATTTTGTTTTTGTTAATAAATTTAGCGCCCCTGGTGGACCGGAATCAATGTGCGAAACATTTTTTGATCTTGAATCTGGGGAATACTCGCCATATGATACTGTCAATTATAGGAATTTGCTGGTCCGCGAACCCCTTAAAGAATATTTAACAAATCATTCTAATCAGTTTGGCTACTTTAGTGACGCACAATATTCCGCTAGTTGGCAAACAGCCATTGATGACGGACTTCAAGCTGCAGCTTCATATGCAGGAAATCGAACCCTAGTTAATTCAGACACATATGTTGGAGAGGCGACAAGTGCTGCCATGGCCTCTTTTCATAAGGTTAATAGAAATCCATTAAAAACAATAAAACTAGAAGCTGCATCCCGACATAGCGTTATTACTGGCAATGTTTATGATAATTACTGGGTTCAACACCCAATCCCAAGGACAGACATACAGTATTCTTGGATATCTGCTAGTTTATTAACGGGATATAGCGGTTCTGCTTTGTATGGATATGAAAGAAGAGGAACGAACGATATTAGGCGATATAGCCCACAAGCGTCTACAGATCTAACATTTATAAGCGCTAGTGAGATTACTATTAGTGGCTTATCTGTTGATTTTGCTGGGACTAACACATTAATAAATGACCCTGTAAACGCGTCATTAAACCTTTTAAGTGCCTCAACTGGGGATTATAGAAATACGAATCTTGGAACTTTAACACAACCCGATGATTTAAATAGTCTTATTCTCCACCGTCAGGGCCCATACGGCTGGCCCTCTTGGAAACAAACAAGGCAAGGAAAACACCCAATCGCTAGGAGAGAAAAAAGAGAGAGCATGCTATCTTTTATGTACGATAACAAGCTTAACCGTCATACTGAATCTTTAGCAACTAGTCGCTTTAAACCAATGGTTCATGTTTTTAAGGGCTCTACGGTGCAACATACGTATGGGAATAATTTAGCTAGTTTTGCAAATGTTGAAGTGCGCGAAAAACTAAAATCCGAGCTTTACGGAGGAACTCAAACATATGATAGTTTAAAAGATATTTATTTAGAAGACGTGATTTCTTGGAAGCCCTCTCTTCTTAGCCTGTATTATAAAGAAATGCTTTATCCAAAAGAAATTAACGTATATCTTGAAAAAGCAAGAATGAGAAAAAATTATGTTGTTGATTTTTGGAGAGAAACACGCTCTGACAGAACCAAAACCAGCGTAACAAATTCTCAAGGACAAACAATTCCTCAACAGAGTGTATGGGCTCTAGACGCAAGAGAAAACTTTGCTACTGCAGATGCAAGAGGGAAAAGTGATTCTGCAGGCGACGATGGCGCCGGAGAGCTATTAAATAATTATACAATTTATCATGGAGGCACAGACGTAATTATACCGGCTGCCTGCTATGTTAGGCCTTTGAGCGCCAGCGCAAACGATGGCGACTTATCAACCAGGATCTTATATGGAGACACTTTATGGGAAGCTGGAGATCCATTTTATGATTCATATGACGATTATTCAAATGAAATACGAAGATCGGGACAAAATTATTCTATCGTTTCAGAATTTAGAATGAGTGAACATATGGAATATTTTTTAGATGAGAAAAATGGAAACTTTTTTGCTGATAGGGAAGGATTTTTAACTTGTACCGGATCAAACTATGCCGACAGCACTGTGGATAATTTCTTTAAAACATATTCACATTCAGATTTCTTAAAATATTTTTCTGTTGTTTATGAGGATCATAAAGGGGTGATTGAGCCATCTAGAGTTTCACTAACTTGCAACGCAGTTATGAAGCTTTTACCATATAAAGGATTTTATCCCGCGGATCGAACACTGCAATTGGCAACATTGTTTAGCCAATCATATGGCTCAACAGAATTCACGTCAGGTTCTTACAGCAACAATGCTAAAAGAAGAATTTCCTTGGCTCCATTTTTTGCACCTGGAATTTTATATAACTCAATTAAGTCTGGGATGGCTGTTGATTATCCAATATACACAAAACAACCCGGCTCTTCGGCACCCAAAGGTGCAGTAACCCGCACCATACATTATTTTACAGGATCTTCCGGAAGTGCGGCCACATCAAATGTATATAGACTTTCTTCTTCTTTTGATTATAGATTGCCTTTCGATAGCTTAGTAAGACCAGAAACTTATATAGGCAACGGATCATATATATATGAGGCAGAACCAGACCCCACGGCGCGCCTCAGTGGCTCTTCAGCAACAACCATAGCTACGGGCAGTGTTAAATTAGATCTTGTGAAAAGCGACACATATAAATTAGCAATGCATAATTTTCTTGCCACATCTATTGATTTGTTTTTAAAAAATGGAGAATTATCAACACTTATCTCGAAACAATCTGATGAATATACTGTCGTTCCCCGTGTCCTCGGCGGTGCCTATAAAATGAGGATTTATCTAACGGATCATCAAGATGTTTCTGGAAGTAACACCAATGCTAGAAATTTTTCTATGTATAATCGTCAAACCGCCTTTGGCCCCGCAGTCAATGCACCTGATAATAAAGGAGGCTATGCCCCATTTACGCCTCCTTATTATTATAATGATTCAACTGCTGGATATTCTTATGTTGAATATTCTTTTGCGCCATGGAAACACACGATTGCAGAAAGATATGGTACAGAAGGTACTGACATATATAATTTAGATGAAATAGTTTCTAACGCCACTATTACAGAATACAGAAGTGCAGATAATTCACAACTATCAAGTTCAACAGCTTCTGGTACCAATTATGTTCAGGATGTTGATATGATGCAATTAACAGCCTCTATTAATCTTTTTCAAAAGGGTGATAAATTTATTGCGCAAACAAGATTTGAAACTCCAATTTTAAATTTTACAAACGTCACAAAAACTTCACCTAATACCGGGGATGCTTCTACAAAAGGATTGTGGCATCAAAAAGGTGTTTATGAGACAGATAATTCAAAAGGGATATTTTTCGGCGCCACCGATGTGGAAGGCGCCGCCTCATTAGCAGATCTCCTCGGCATTGATAAGGGCTTTAAAAAGATAGGCTTATTACCAGACGATGACGAAAAAGTAATCAGAGAGGCAGTTGTTGCAATACCAGTGCTTAAAAAAATAAATAGATCGGGCCAAGTACAAACAAAGTTTATCAATATAAGTAAGAAGCACGCCAAATGGGCGATATCTGATATATTAGATAGCAAAACACAAAAAGAAAGCAGAGCTAGCGCTTCTGTTTATAACACGATTAATGCTATGCGCCGATATGTTATACCTCCACAGTTTGATTTCGTGACACAATTAAAGAAATTTGGAATTAAGAAATTTAAGCCTTTTGCCATGTATATTTTTGAGTTCGAACACCAACTTAAACAAGAAGAATTGGCTAGTATCTGGCAAAATATACAGCCAGAAATAGCACAAACCTTTAAAAAAGAAAAGGCCACAATATGTCATCAATTAAAAGGAGGAGAGCTTTTAACATCGACCGAGCTAAGCAACCCAGACTTACATTGGATGATATTTAAGGTTAAACAGAAAGCAAAATGGAATTATTTTGATAAGGCAATGGATCTTGTTGGTAAGCTACCACCAGTTCCAAATGCGGGCGCACGATCTATTGGAGAACAATCTGGCCTCGCCGCTAGAGGAAGGGGCGAAAGATCTCTTGAAGACCCACTTCAAAGATCGAAAGACAACACTACCAGGACCGTTGTTATTCACGATTATGATAAGGTCACTACTTCCACGTCCACAGCCGAGGATGAGCCATTTGGTCTTGGGCTAGATTATAGTTATAATTGGCCATATGATTTTTGTTCCTTGGTCGAACTAATAAATGTTGATGCTGAAGTCCACCTGGGTGGAAAAGGGGAAATACAAGTACATCCTCCGAAAGAAGGCAAAATAGAAAACCCAGAATCTCTCGGAGAAAAAGAAGAAACTATAGTGACGAGCAATAAAACAACAAAAAGCGTTTCTTCTGAAAAAGCAAAAGAGGAAGCTAATGCCGGAACGACCACTGAACCCGACGAAGAGGCCAGCGAGTCTTTCCAGTTCGAAACGACACCGCCTCCAAATTGCGGAGAGGGCTTCGAGGCAGTGTGGACTGGGACAGAATGGCAGTGTGTTCCATTGCCCGATGCACCCGCCCCCACAACAATATCGGGCTATACTAAA
>TARA_R110000824_G_scaffold55027_5_pt1 | contig 21064 bp, 20 predicted proteins | sample TARA_R110000824 | Tara Oceans TARA_R110000824 (sample SAMEA4397747) | marine metagenome | biome: Polar Biome; feature: [MES] marine water layer (ENVO:01000295) within the mesopelagic zone...; material: water (ENVO:00002006), including particulate matter (ENVO:01000060) such as......
GTCTGGGAAGCGCGGTGGTGTCACCGCATGAACGAGCCGCATCGGTTCGCAAAATGCGACAGGGCCGCAGCGCGAACGAGCCCCACCGGGCCGCACACAGGTTCCTCATTTGGGAAACCAGCGCGCGATTTCCCGATCTGGGAACCGGGTTCGGGGTTCCCGATCTGGGAATCCCTGGGTCGGTTTCCTTTTTTGGCACGGAGCTTGCGCCGGATCCCAGGTTGGGACGGTCCCAAAATGAAAACCGTGTAACCAGCTGATTTCATTCAGGTTTTTGGGTCCCATTCTGCGAAAATTGCTAGGGCCACCGGCCCCCTTTTTATATGGCCCTCCGGATCCCAGGGCATGAACTATTTTCAAGAATCCCAGATTGAGAAGGGGCCACCCCCCAAAATTTTGGAAAAAATCTCAGGTCTGCCCCAATACAGGAATGCCATAATGTGCAATCATATAAACACCAAACCCCAATCCAGGAATGAGACATGGCCAGACCCAAAAAAGAAATCGATTACGAGGCAGCCGAACGGCTGGCCAGAATACACTGCACCAATGAGGAGATTGCATCTTGTCTGGGCATCAACGTCTCATATTGGTACACTATGATAAAGCGTGATCCCAAATTGGAAGATGTGATAAACAAAGCACGTGCCGAAGGCCGGGCATCCCTTCGCAGACTTCAGTGGCAGAACGCGGCACAGGGAAATGTGACCATGCAGATCTGGCTCGGCAAACAACTGTTGGAGCAAAACGATACACACCGAACGGAGCTAACAGGCAGAGATGGAGAAGCAATCAGAATCGAAGAAGAATCCGAAGCCGCCAGAAGCATTATCAAAACTGCACTCGATCGCGCAGCTACCCGAAAGCGAGAGGGCGAATCTCATATCGAGACTGACGCCGACACAACTCATTGACCTAAGATGGGACTGGGACTTCTGGGCTAGACCAGAGCAGATACCGCCTGAAGATGATTGGCGCGTATGGCTCATTATGGCAGGTCGCGGTTTTGGGAAAACCCGAACTGGTGCGGAGTATGTCCGCTCTTGTGTCAATTCAGGAAAGTATCGTAGAATAGCTCTAATTGGCCGTACAGCGGCAGATGTCCGGGACGTCATGGTCACAGGTCCGAGCGGAATCCTAAATTGCTACCCGCCAAATCAACGCCCATTATACGAGCCATCTCGCCGTCGCCTCACGTTCCATAATGGGGCAGTCGCACATTGCTACACTTCTGAAAAACCCGATCAGCTCCGAGGACCACAGCACGACCTTTGCTGGGCAGACGAGGCTGCCGCGTGGGGATACCCATACGCAACTTGGGATCAAATGATGTTCGGTCTCAGATTAGGAATGTCGCCGCGCTGCGTCGTAACGACAACCCCTCGTCCCATTCAGCTAATCAAGGATCTGGTCAAAGCTGAAACCACGCACGTAACAAGAGGCAACACATTCGCAAATCGAGACAACTTGGCACCAGTGTTCTTGGAGCAAATTATTGAGAAGTACCAAGGGACCAGTTTGGGACAGCAAGAAATCTACGCCGAGTTACTTGAGGAGATGCCAGGGGCTCTCTGGACTCGAAACGTTATCGACCAACACCGCGTTCACCAACCTCCCAATTTGAGACGAATCGTTGTTGGCGTCGATCCTGCCGTGACCAATTCTGGGACTAGTGATGAAACAGGAATCATCGTCGTCGGGCTAGGCGAGGACGGAGACTTCTATGTCCTTGAAGATGGCTCTATGAAAGTCAGTGTAGACAAATGGGCTAGGGCGGTTGTGACACGCTATCAACTCTATAAGGCCGATCGGATAGTTGTGGAAGTTAATCAGGGGGGAGACTTGGTCGATCGCATTTTGAGACAGATTGATAAGTCGGTTAGTATCAAAATGATACATGCCTCAAAAGGGAAATGGGTTCGCGCAGAACCAGTCGCAAGCCGGTATGAGCAGGGTCGTGTCCATCATGTAGGAATCCATGCTACCTTGGAAGACCAGCTCTGTAACTACTCGCCCGAATTTGCGAACGGCAGTCCAGACAGACTGGACGCTTTGGTTTATGCTATCACCGAACTTGACTCAAAACGCTCCATTGATATTCGTATTGACTCAAACGCCAGTACACGAACCAGTCATTGGAAGATGTGATGAATCCTGTTTTGAAACGAGACGAGCCTGTCCCAATAGAGGAAGAGGATTTCAAGACAGGCGAGTCCAGACTTGAGGCGCGTAAGATCGAGGCTAGAGCAGTTTCCTTATCTGCGACAATCCTGGCCTACCTCAAAGTAAAGCGCCGTCGCTTGGTTCGGGACATGGTTAAAGAGATTCGCGAATTGGGAAAGATCAAACAAGTCCGCAAAGCTAGTAACTCGGAGCAAGATCGATTAATCAAGATACTTTCCTATTATGGGTTAAAGCAGATCGACGACAGTGGCAAAGAGTTGATGGGCGTTGACTGGAATATCCCAGATCCATTCATAGCGGATTATCTAGAGCAAAAGAAGCGAATGACCCAAGGTCTGGATTCGCGAATGGATAAAGAATTTCAGAGGTCTGTAGGCAAGGCTCTGTTTCGATGGATGCAAGAGAAACCCGCCCCAAACATGGACGTGATAGCACGTAGGCTCCAAAGGCTTCTCAAAGTTAAATCCCAAAAAGAGGCGCCGAAGGAATTGAAAGCGCTCGGCGGGAGATTCACTGAGGACGGGCTTATTGCCAGATCGAGAATGATTGCCAGAACCGAAATCAATGCAGCAAGAAACTACGGTCGCATGGAAGCAGGGAAAGCTCTGGGTAGAACTCACTTGATCTGGATCGCTATGGACGACGGTAGATCGGGAGCCAGACATCATGAAGCCCTGGATGGCCAGATTCGCGAAATGGGAAAAGCATTCAAGAATCCCAAAACAGGATCAGAGCTTATGTATCCAGGCGACCCTGGAGCCTCTGCTAAATTTAGGCGAGGTGGTAAAGTGTTACGAAGCAAGTGGGGAGCCGCTGGCGAGATAATCAACTGCCGATGCAGTGTCCGTCCCATATCGGCACAAATGGCAGCAAGGCTGAAAGGCAGAAGGTAGAGAGTCATGGCCGATAATGAGAATATCCCAAATGAGGAACAGTCCAACAAATTTGATTTCCTAGATGTCATAGGATCCACTGGTTTAAATAGACAGAGTGGGCAGATAGAGGAGGAGTGGCTTCGTCCGTTGCAGGGCGAAAAAGGTCAAAAGATCTATACGGAGATGCGTGACAACGATCCCGTAATAGGAGCGCTCCTTTACGCAATCAAAACTCTGATAAGACAAACCCGATCCCAAATTAATCCAGCAAACGATAGCGAGGAAGCTAAGACTTACGCCAGTTTTTTGGAGTCCTGTATTGAGGATATGAGTGTATCCTGGCCAGACTTTCTAGCTGAGGTTTTATCGTTCCTTCCATACGGCTGGTCCTATTTTGAGGTTCTCTACAAAGTCCGTAGAGGCTTTAACGAAGATCCCAAATTGAGCAGCAACTTTTCAGATGGTCGTGTTGGCTGGCGAAAGTTTGCTGTCCGATCTCAGGACACGCTCTTTAAATGGGAATTTGACGAGGAGGGTGGTCTTCTAGGTCTATGGCAGATGGCCCCGCCTAACTTTGAAGAGGTCTACATACCTTTAGAGAAGTCTTTGCATTTTAGGACAGAGACTCACAAGAACAATCCAGAAGGCCGTAGCATTTTGAGAAACGCTTACCGCTCTTGGTACTTTCTCAAAAGGATACAGGAGATCGAAGCTATCGGCATTGAGAGGGACTTGGCTGGTCTGCCAGTCATGCAGGTGCCCGTGGAGCTATTGTCTAGCAATGCCACCTCGTCCCAAAAAGCGGTAGTCGATGATTTTCGCGATATGATACAGAAGATTCGCCGCGACGAATACGAGGGGGTTGTTATCCCGTCCGATACTGACATCGACGGTAACCCATCTGGTTTCAAATTGAGCTTACTAAACGCTGGCGGCAGACGTCCGATGGACGTTGACCAGATTGTAAAGCGTTACGAAAGCAGAATAGCTCTTTCGGTTTTGGGAGAGTTTGTTCTTTTGGGAATGGACGGGGTTGGGTCGTTTGCTCTAAGTAGCAACAAGACCGCTCTATTCGCCCAAGCTCTTGGAACGTACCTTCAAGGCATCGCCTCTACATTTAACACCCAAGCCATTCCCAAGTTGATGCGACTCAACGGTTGGAACGATGCAGAGAATTTTCCCAAATTGGCATTTTCCGATATTGAGACTCCCGACGTTCAAGAGATCGCGGGAGCACTCACCGGGCTTGTTAGCGCTGGGGTAATAACACCTGACGACGAGCTAGAGGGTTGGGTTAGGGATTTTGCTAACTTGCCCAAGGCCCAATCTGAGACAACTAGGTTTAACAATAGAGATCCGCTAATCGATCAGATGGAAGCGGAACTAAACGAACCCGAAGAGGATGTGGTCGAGGAAGTCCCAGAACTGGAAGTCCCAGAAGAGGAAGTCTCAGAAGAGGAAGGTATTTCCACTGAAGGCATTTCTACCGAACGTTCTGACGAAGGTTCCCGAACACCTGTTTCCGCTGTCACCCTAAACGGTGCCCAGGTTTCGTCCTTACTTGAGATTATTCAAAACGTGGCTGCGGGTCTTCTTCCTAGAGATTCAGGTGTCGAGATTATATCTACAGCCTTTAATCTCAGTCCAGAAAAGGCCGATTCTATTGTGGGATCAGTAGGCCAAGGCTTCGTCCCAGAAAAGGAGAGCGACGATGAATAAGGTTTCCAAACCCGCAGAATGGGACAAAATCTATCAAGCAATTCTAGAGGAGACTGGCGACAAAGAGAAAGCGGCTCGAATCGCTACGAGCCGGGCTGGATCCCGTTATGAGAAAAAGTCTGTAGAGCTAAAGGCTCCTCAAGGCCATCACTGGATGAGCTATAAAGAGGGTCCGGTTCTTATGGTCGGAGACTACTCGGAACACGACGGCGCATCTGAGGCGTTTTCTTTTGAAGTCATTCAAGAGCATGACCCCGAACGATTAGCAAAACAGGAATCATACAAGCCGCCCAAGGGCGTCAGGGAAGAAGCCAAGAGAGGTCTCGAAATGAGACGAGAGTTTAAGAGGGGCGGTACGGCTGTAGGCGTCGCACGTGCTCGCAATTTGGGAAACGGCGATGGCATTCCTCTAGAGACTATCAATCGAATGGTTTCCTTTTTTGCGAGGCACGAGGTTGATCTTAAAGCTCCCAAGAACAGAGACCGAGGCGCAGACGGATATCCAGGGGCAGGCTTAATAGCGTGGAAATTGTGGGGGGGCGACGCAGGCAAGCGCTGGGCGGATTCCATCTCGTCCCGAAATAAGAAATCCCACATTGGGAAAGCCAGCAAAGAGTATCTAGAATACGCTCTATCCCTGGCTAAGGACTCTCTCCCAGAATGGGCCTACAGCAAAATTCATCAGGCAGCCAGAAGCAAGGCAGGCGGCCAAGCAAGAACCACCAAGGCCAAATATAAAGTAGTGGCTCTTTTGATGCTGTCCCAAATCCGTCCAGGCATTCTGTCTCAAATGGATAGCACGGAATTGGGACAAGTCTGGGAACACCTTCAAGACTGCTTTTCCCAATTTAAAAAAGACGAAATGATGGTCGGTAGAATCGTTGGCGCGGCTACCAGCGTAGTTTCGGAAATGAGGAATCGCGAAATAGGAATAGCGCCATCCCGGCTTCTTAGAGAGTCACAAAGGGCTATAGACGGTCAGACGGACAAACTCAAACAACTAAACAAAACAGGAGTCCCAATTTGGAACTCTTCTTCTCAAGTTGTTTTTGTAGTGTCAGAAGCCAACGAGATCGACAAAGCCCGAGGGGAATTTATGTCAGGCCCCGACGGTAGAACCTTTCAGGATCTCTATCTAGATCATCTCAAATTGCGAAAATCGGATGTCTGCATTTTAGATGTTTCCCAAATTGACTGGTTAGAAAAATCGAATCCTCTAGCCGTCATAGCCTTGGGCCGTACTGCTAAGAGGGTTTTGGGCGATGCCTCAATTTGCAACCTGCCTCACCCCAAAGCCGTTAGACGTTTTGGCGATAGTGGCGAGGTTCGCAGGAAACTAAAAACAATCTCAAAAAGACTCACGTCCCACATTGAGAATTTAGGTCTTGACGCTATGACCATAAATGAGCGACAATCAACACCAGAAGACTGCAACAGTGCCGGTGCGCGATCAGGACAGATTGATAAGTCCGAAAATGAAACGCTGGTACAGGTTGAAGACGTTGACTCAAACTCCGATTCGCAGATTGATACGCGGGAGAATGAGAAGCAGGACATCGATTCTGGAACGTCCCAAAACCAAGATCTGTCTAAGTCGTTGACGGTGCCGATTGCTAAGGCCGACTCGGAGAAAAAGATTGTGTACGGTGTTGTTCTAGACCCGTATCAAATCGATGCACAGGATGACTATGTATCTCCAAAAGCGATTGAAGAGACGGCGCATGATTGGTTGTCAAAAAGTCGCATTATAGGATTCGACCACGCAAAGCAGGCTGATGCCTACCCGGTTGAATCTTCGATAATCCCATATCCGACAACGGAGGATTATCAAAATGCGATGGCTGGTAAACCACACAAAGCGTATCGAATGCCCTTCGGCGACGATGTGGTGCATTCAGGTAGTTGGGTTTTGGGAACTAAGCTCGGCGACTCAGAATGGGACGAGGTTAAAGAAGGTAAGCTAAACGCTTACTCGATTGGCGGTTACGGCAAGCGAGAGCCTATGTCCAAAAATGAGATGCCAGAGGTTGAGTTCATAGAATTGCAAGAGGATCGATAGATGCCTATAACGGCTTTAACAGATTTGGAAACCGTTGAGGTTAGTTTGGTGCCAGCAGGCGCTAATCTCAAAAAGAGATTTCCTATTATGAAACGAGACGAGGAGAACTCAATGTCCGACATTTTACACGCAGTTATTGACGCTCAAACGAGCGATGAATCCCATTTTGATTCAGTAGTAAAATCCGCAGATTTGTCCGAAGAGGCGGCGGCCGCAGTTAAAGGCGCCATGAAAATCCTAAACGCATATTCGGACGTGCTCCCAACAGAACAGGCCGTAGGGCTGGTTTCTAAGGGACTCGGCCTAGAGAAGGCTGAGGAAGAAGAAGACGAAACGAAAGAAGACGACGCCGAGGAAGAAGTCAAAGAACTTTCGGAAATGCTCGAAGATGCCGACAAGGCAACCGAGTTTGAAGAAGGCAAAGAGTCTGAAGGCTCCACCCTAGCAGACGAAGAGACGGACAAGGCTAAAGAGGACGAAGAGGACGAAGTCGCAAAAGAGGACGAGGACGAAGACGAAGACGCAGAGAAGTCCACTCCACTAGCACTTCAGAAATCCTTAAAGAGTCTCAAACCGGCTGTTAGAGATCAGGTCACTGCTTTGTGGAAGTCCCAAAAAGAGGCTATCGCAAAAGCGGACAAACTTGAAAAGTCTCTCAGAATTGAACGAGACGAAAGACTCCGCAAGGAGTTTGTAGACAAGGCTCAAAAGGAAATGCCTTTTGTCCCTGGAAAATCCCCCGAGGAATTAGGTCTAATGTTGAAGTCCCTGCATGGGATGGATTCTCAAATTGCGAAAGACATTGAAGGAATCTTTAAGTCTGTTAGCGCGATGGTTGAGAAGGGCGATCTACTGGACGAACTCGGTTCAAGTATGACTGGCAGCGGTATGGGCGGAAGCGCTTACGGCAAGCTGGACAGCATCGCAAAATCACGTGTAGCAAAATCGGATGAGTCTTACGCCAAAGCCTTTGAGGCTGCGATGAAAAACAACCCCGAGCTTTATACTGCATATCTTAACGAACAAGCCAAGTAGAGGAGAATCCCAAAATGGCAATCTCAGAAAATCAAGCATGTATTACACTAGAAGCTGCCGCGGATCTTTCCGCAAAGCAGTATTACTTTGTCGCCGTAGACACGGACGGTAAGGCGGCTCTTACTGGAGATGATGGCAACCCCATCGGAGTGCTTCAGAACAAGCCCACAGCCGGTCAAGCGGCCACTATCTGTGTTACTGGTGTTAGCAATGTTTACATCGGAACGGCGGCTGGTCTCGGAGCAGGATACAACGTAGGTTGTGACTCAAACTCCGCAGGCAAAGTGTCTGACACAGGTTCTTTTCGTCTTGGGGTTTCTTTAGAAGACCCAACCACTGACGGAGATATTATCTCTGTCCTTCTTCAGAAAAACGGCAAGCAAGCGTAAGGGAGTCCCAAAATGCCAAATCCAACACGAAGTGATGTTCATGTAAATGCACCACTGACCAATGTCAGTATTGCCTATTTGCAAGATGACACAAAATTTATCAGCTCTAGTTGTTTTCCTCTCATTGGAGTCCCAAAACAATCCGACCTGTATTTCCAGTACGACCAAGGGGATTTCCTTCGGTCAGAAGCAAAGCTCCGTGCCCCTGGCACTGAGTCCGCTGGCGCAGGTTACGACCTGACCACAGCTTCCTATTCTGCGGATGTGTTTGCGCTGCATAAAGATGTAGCCGATCAGATTCGTCAAAATGCGGATGCGCCTCTAAACATGGACGCAGATGCTACAAAGTTTTTGACCCAACAAATGTTGATCAAACGTGATCGCGACTGGGCCACAAACTTTTTTAGCGACGCAACGGCAACCACCTGGACTGGCTCAAACGCTGGTGGTGGCGGAGATATCACCCCTGGAACAAAATGGGACGCAGCCAACGCAACCCCAATTCAGGACATTGAAACTCAGGCCGATTCTGTTGAGGCTAAGACCGGGTTTAGAGCCAATACACTGGTACTCGGTGTTGACGCCTACCAAGCCCTGAAAAACTCGGCAGATGTAGTTGATCGGATTCGGTACACGCAAACAGGCGTAGTTACTGAAGACATCCTTGCGGCGGTTTTGGGAATGAAAAAAGTCCTGATCGCCCGAGCGGTTTACAACTCTGCCCTCCAAGGTGCGACTGATTCTATTAGTCACATCTACACTGGAGATCGCGCCCTCCTCCTCTATGTCCCAGATTCGCCCAGCCTCATGCACCCCTCAGCGGGATACACTTTTGCATGGACGGGCTATCAAGGATCAGGGCCAGACGGTCAGCGCGTGTCCCGTTTCCGTATGGATCAGCTTCGTTCTGATCGTATCGAAATGGAAATGGCTTATGACCAGAAGCAGGTCAGTTCCGTTTTGGGTGCTCGTTTTGTAAGCGTGGACACCTGATAGATGTGGGTGGCGGGGAAACCACTTACTGTAAAAGTTGATGGCGGAGGGTATGAGGAGCGTCTTGCAGGCGATCCTCTACCCGAAGCTACCGCTTGGCCTAATCGTCAATTTGAGGCACATAAGAGTCTTGGTTGGATTCGATGGGTTGATCTCAAAACGAGAACTGCGACTAAAAAACGCAGAGGGCGTCGCAATTTGAAAAAAGGGGCGTAGACGTGAGTTGGTCATATAGTGACAGCCTTAGCACAAACAAAGATAAGGTCCGTCTCAGAATAGGAGACACGGACACTAACGACCAACTACTGTCTAACGAAACCATTGATGCCCTATTATCGGAACATGGGGACGATATTGTTTTATCCTCTATTTCCTCCATACGTGCCATCATAGCCAAGTTTAGCAGAACGGTGGATCGTAATGCTGCGGGCATGTCCGCAAATCGCTCCATCATAGTCGAGAACTATCGGCAGCTCCTAAAAGAACTACTTGCCGCAAATCGAGGCAACAGTGGTGCTAGGTATAAAGGCAGCTTTTCTAAGTCCCGACAAGAGACCATCGAAGACGACACAGATTTCATTTTGCCATTCGCTAGATCAGGCCAGTTTGATTACCCCGGCACTGGCGAGAACGATCGCGACCCAGATAGCGACGACGTGTGATGGACAAGGACTCGCCAGACGGAGGTCTTACTAGACTCATTAAAGGAATAGCTAAGAAACTCCCAGTGGTTTTAAAGTCGCAAGCTATAGAGGCTGCCGAAGTCGCTGCCCTATTCCTGGATCAATCCACAAGACAGAATCTTAACAAATCAGGAACCTCTACTGGTCGTCTGGCCCGAAGCTGGAAGGCTCGTGTCCTAGAAGAGGAAAGCGGCGGTTTTAGCGCTGGGGCATATTCTGATCTGCCTTATGCTGCCATTCACGAAACTGGCGGAACGATCAGTGGCAAAAAAGGAGCGCTGGCTGTTCCCCTAACTAAAGAGGCCCGAGCCGCTGGCAGCCCTCGCAACATGCAAGGACTCGTATTTATTGGCGGCGCAGTGTACGGAGGTGGAGCACCTCGACTGTGGCGAGGGGTTACGCAATTCGTTCTTCCCAAATCCGTATACATACCTCCCACTGGCTACATCTTTTTTGCTGCTTCCAGAGCAGCCCCCCACATCGAAGAAATCATAGGAAAAGGTTTAGTAGGTGTCATGGCAAGTGACAGAAAGATGAGTTTCTGATTATGGGAACTCCCGCTAGAAAAACTATACTGGACGATATTGGGACAACCCTAGCGACTATCACTACAGGCAACGGCTATAAAACAACCGTCTTGACTGTAGAGGCTGTAGGCAAAGGGTGGGGCGATGTAGGTGCAGGCGCTAAACCTTGGCTTGGCTATGTCCCAAATCAGGAAAGGCTAGAGTATTTCCCAGGCGGGAGTATCAAGGCGATTCTCAATTTGAGTATTCTTTGCCATGTTGACGGGTCCACTCAGAGTGCCAGGAGTACCTCCCTAAACAATCTTCTAGACGATATCATAAAAGCGTTAGCTGTGGACACTTCCAGATCTGGGAATGCAATCAGTACAACCCTAACTACGGTTTCAACCGACGAAGGTTCTCCCGACGCAAATGGATTTGGGTCTATGGTGATTGCTGTCGATATTCCTTATTTGAGAACGACTTCAGGATCTTAGGAGACCTCAAAATGAAACTCAGATACAATGGTAAGTGCGATGCCCGAATGGGCGATAAGTTATTCGTAGAGGGAGATGTCGGCGAGTTCGACGAATCCGATTCTGCGGCATTGCTAAAAGATGGAGCTTGGTCGAAAGTTGAAACCAAGACACGTAAATCGAAGAAGGCTCCTGACGAGTCTCAAATTGAAACGGGGAGCTAAGTCATGGCAACTTACGGATTAGGCCGAGAGCAAAATTTTTACTTAGTCAAAGAGGGTAGCTTAAAAAACAACTACGGGCTTGATTCCCAAGTTGAGTTTGCTGCCGCCACTAACTCAGCCAAGGTTCTTAGTAGCACTATGGATTTCTCTGTAGCCAGAGAAGACCGTATGGATTCGAGAGCTAGTCGATCAGTCCTAGAACGAATCACAGGCAAACAAGAGGTTACTTGGTCTTGTGAAACCTACATGCTCCCCAGGGGCGGCAGTGATGTTCCCAATATCGGACCGCTGATCGAATGCGCTATGGGCTCTGTTTCCACCGTGACCTATTCGCTTGCTGATGCCCTTCCCAGTTTGCAAATGGCTAGAGTCCTGCCTGGAGTAATTCGGGAAGAGCTTTTTGGTTGCTGGGTCGAAGAGATGACCGTCACCGCCAGTGGGGCCGAGCCTATCAAGATGTCATTTTCGGGCGGGGCTTGCGAATACGCCCTGACTGGTTCTGGGACTTCGGCTAACACTGGATCTGGTGCCTCTGCTCTAGTCGTTGGAACTAACGAGGCTTTTAACTTCACGGCTGGCTCTAGGATTACGATTGCAGATGGCGGCGTAGCCGCTGGGGTTATCGTAGCTGGTTCCTCTTCTGCGACAGCCGTAGCGCTCGCCACAACTTATAGCTGGGCGACGAGCAAGGCTATCACGCCCCACGTGCCAGCAGGCACAATCGGCACACACGGTAATCCCACTTCGGGAATTACAGGTAGCGTTTCTGTTAATGGATCTACGCTCACTGTTACCGGGTTTGAAGTCACTATGACAAATAACATCAAACCATTGAGCGATGAATACGGCACAAAGGGTTCTACCGATTTCATTCCGGGATTCAGATCAGTAACAGGATCCGTAACAGTAAGGGCAGAAAAGGACGACATCAAAGCTTTGGCTAGGCGCTATCAAGCTCCCGGTCAGATCATTGCAGACGGTGTGCCTACTTTTGCGACAGTCGCGATCATTCTCACATTGGGAGAGACCGACGACAAAAAACAGGTTATCACTTTGCCTACCTGCGAACTGGACTTTGGATCCATCGATGTCCCAGAATCGGAGGAGGCTGTTTTAAACATTCCGTTCACTGCTCTAGGAGCTTCGACAGGTAACAACGAATTTACCTTTGAGTGGAACAACGGGTAATCCCATACAGGGATTTTTTAAATACGGGGAAAACGTATGAACGAAGATGAGGCAGTATCTTTCGTCCCAGATCTGGACGAGAATCGAGATCTCCCAGAAGAGGAACAGATCTGGGCAGAGGTTCTTCCCATGACAGGGCAGGAACTTAGATCATATCAGCGCGTTATGATGAACACTAAATCCAATTCAAAACTTGCTTTTGAAAAGGCCGAAAAAGTTGTTCGTCGCATTATGGCCGAGCGGGTTTTGGTAGTTCATAATTACAAAGATATTAAAGGCATCCCAATAGAGGACGGATCTCAAGTCTACGATAGAGGTGAACCTTCTATGGTGGACGCACTTTATTCTGGTTTGACTGAGATCAGTACGCTGAAGGCTGGCCTAAGAAAAAAATAGAGATCGCCGCTAGAATGCTTCTAAGCGGCGATGAAACAACTTCTAAATGGAGTTGTTCAAAATGCAGAGGCGATGAAAACGAGGACGGGGATGAACTAAGAAAGCTCCGAAATTGCGACACTGTCAGCAATGTCAATCTGGGATGGGAGTGGATGCCTTCGCTTAGGAGATGTCCCATGTCCCAAATTGACGACGAGGCTTGGCTGGTTCTTAGTTGGTGGGGCGAGTGGAAGCAATTTAAGATTCTCCCCTACGGCGGTTTAGATATTATGACCCAGCCAGCAACCGTTCTGGAGGCGTTCTTGCTCTTGGAGCAAATTAGGACAGAAATAGAAAATGAACTGTCTAAGAAACAGCAAAAGGATATTGAACGTTCCAGAAAAAAACTAGGTCGCAAAACAGGACGGTGAGAGATGGCGAATCAACAAGTAGGCATAACAGTCTTTATAAAAGACAAGATGTCCAAAACCGTAAAGTCATTAGCTAAGGGTGCTGGTGGCATAGCCAAAGGCATGAAGGCTGTTGGCGCTTCGATCGTTGTCGCAAACCAAGCCGCGGAACTTTTGTCTAAGGGCTTTAATGCGGTCAAGGGCGTTCTGGCTGGGGCTGTACAGTCGGCCATAGAACTGCGATCAGAATCGGACCCCCTAGTAAATAAATTTAGAGGAATCCAGACCGCAGTTCAATCGGTAGGAGCAACGCTCGGGTCGAGTGTTATGGCTGCGATGGTTGCGGTCGGAGGTGCTTTAAAACCAGTCATAAGTGGCGCTAAGAAGTTCCTAGAAGCAAATCGAGGATTGATCGCTACAAAGATTGTCCAGTATCTTTTTAAGATGGCGGGCGCTCTCACTGAAGGACTTGCCCAGGCCGCACTTGTATCAACCCAACTATGGACTGGTTTGCAAAATGCGATTTTTGGCGGGCTCGCTATGATCGCCGAGTCCCTTTCTGGGAAACTGGGTAAGGTGCTTGGTGTTCAAGAAACTGCCATCGCCTTGGGGGAACACTTTACAGCCACGGTTAAAGAGAACAAAGACGAGCAAGAAAAATTCGAGAAGTCGATCGAAAAAGTCAAATCAAGACTCTTGGAAATGATTAACGCTGGCTACGGTCCTGCGATGAAGGCAGCCAAAGCTCTATCTGAAGCAATGGGGGATACGCCTGTAGAAACCACTGCTCAAGGTATCAGTAAAATTAGCAGCCGAGTCGCAGCTCTGGTTCCTCAATTTGAGAAAGCTGCCAAAGCGATATCTGAAGGCATGGGATTTAAAGAAGGCAAACTGGCATTTGAAGAGGTCGAGAGGAAGATCGATCGAATCAATAGACAAATGAAATTCGCCAGCACAGCAACCCTGCCCGGAATTGAGAAGGAGTTTAAAGCTCTTTTTAAATCGCTACAACTTCCTGTCGATTTTAATATCAATACAAACAATCTCGAAATGGGAAAAGAGCAAATCAAGCTATTAGCTGATGGTTTAGAGGCATTTGTTCTAGACGAGAAGGAAGCTTTCAATCTTCTCAATGACGGGTTTGAACAGCAAATCACAATGACCAAAATGTTTGGCGAGGCACTAGCAGGTCTTCCCGCAGCTTTTGCTACCCTTGGCGCATCTATCGGGTCAGCTATGGCCAAGGTGGCTGAGGGAACTTTGGCAGTAGGCGACGCCTACAAAATGATAGCTCGGGAAAGTCTCATTATGATTTTAGACTTTACGGAGAAAGTCATTCTGGCTTTTGCTGCTCAAGGAGCCGCTGCCGCATTTGCGGGCAACGCAGGCGCTCCAGGTATCGGAGCCATTATTGGAGCAATCGCAGGTGCCACAGTTCTAGCATTGATCAAAGGATACATAAGCGCTTTACCAAGTCCCGAGGGCATGGCTCGCGGTGGTTATGTTACGGGCGGTGTCCCAAATCGAGATAGCGTTCCAGCCATGCTAATGCCTGGAGAATATGTCATGAGTAAGCCAGAGGTATCGGCAGCAAAAGGTGGCGGGGGTGGCGGAACTCAAAATGTCAATTTGACATTCCAGTCAGACCAGCTCCCCGATCGTGTTGATACTAAGAGGTGGATTAGACAGGTTTTCAATCCTTCTATGAAGGAACTCAAAACCCAGGGGATTGGCTAATGGCATACTCCAGCGCTTCCTTGTCCTCATATGAGACAACGGGATTTACTAACGACAAAGCCATGTTTGTAGCAGAGGCGATCAAGGGCTCTATGGTTACAGCCTCGTCCTGGAATGCGGTAGGCGGAGATCCCGCGTCTAACGATAACACGACAACCACCACGCCAGCGTCTAGAGCATACGACGGACTGTCCTCAGCCCAGACAACCTATAATGGGAATATCACAGTCGATTCCTATTTTAACATTGAGATGTTCGGAACTACTCTTGCGACTTTCGACGTGTTCGGATTTATAAATCACAACTTTAAAAGTGATGGCGTCACGGATCTCTTTTTGGACATCGCCGATAATCAGGCTTTCACCGAGAATGTTAAAAACATCTACAGCGTGGAAGTAGACGGCCTCAGCGGGGATATAAGAAATTTCGGTTTCAATTTGAATACGGCAGAGACTTCGGCGACCGTGTCTTGTAACACTGCCAGCGGCGATGCCACTTTGACTATATCGACATCAGGAAAACGTGTCGGAGATAGTATTAGCGGGACAGGTATTCAAGCCAATACATACCTTGCATCGATAACAGATGCCACCCATGCCGAGATGACCAAGACAGCTACAGCAACCAACACAGGTATCAGTTTGACCCACAAACAATTTAACTATGCTGGTGGCGGTACGGCCCAACGATTTTCCAGCGCTCGATACTTCAGAGTCAGGCTCACTAGCGGCGGCGCAACCTACAGTCCCAAAATAGGAGAGTTCTTTTTTGGTAGACGTTATCAATTAAAGAGAAATCCTGATGTCCCATTTAACGACAGAAGCTACCTAAGCACCGTCTCTGACCATGTGGCCCAAAGTGGGACTCTTCGTCGCTACGTTATGAACAAAGGACAAGCCACCCGGAACATTTCAGTTACCACTGGAGACAGCGACGAGATCTCCGCAATCGAGGATTTCTGGGTTGCTTCCGAATATGGGACTCGCTCTTTTCTCTGGGTTGAGACCCCTAGCAGCGCACCAGCTTCCTACCTCGTAAATTCCCAAGAGCCCATTTTAAGCTTTCCTCTTTTGGGACCTACGGAGAGAAGCGTTCAAACGGTTCTACTTGAGCAACCTCCATTCAGGTCTTCCGAATCATGATTACCTTAGACGACGAGCAAAAGGCCGCGTTTCAATCTGGGAGTTGGCAACCTGTCGTCCATGTAACTGTAGAGGACGCTGCCGATAGCACTAGCATAATAGGACACAACATTCCTGACGGCTCCATACTGGACTCGTCCGTTTCTGGGACAGCAATAATTTCCGACATTCAATCAATCTCTCAGAAGATAGATCCCGTCAGTCGAGCGTTTCAAGCCGATCAGTTTACTTTTACCTTTTGCGTGGACGACGCATTTAGGGAACTCAGCGCATCCAAGCAATGGCTCGATGGTGTAGTGACTTTCAAATTGGGACATCCTGATTTGACATTCGCCAGATATCTAACAATCTTTTCTGGCTATGTTTCAGAGATTTCCTTTTTTGAGAACTATATAAATGTCGAGGCTCTGGTTTTGACAAGCAAACTAAAACAGCCTGAGAACCTGAGAACCTTTGTTGACGAGCATCCCAGTACGGTTTTGCGACAACTGCTAATCGATGGAGGCATGGCATCGTCCCTAATCGATACGACCACCTTCGCCCCCAGCGCGTTTCCGCTCACATCCCATTATGTCTACTCGTCCCGTTCTGCGGAGTACGGAGGGGACTGGTATGACAACGACGGCGATAGCGATGTAACCCAGCTCGATATTGTAAACACCCATAGCAACAGTCCCTACGAACCTCCTGGCTGGACGCCTACCGATTTTAGGAATGCTTGGAGACTTAACCCACAAGCCTTTTGTGACGACTATCTCAAAATGGCACGGCTCGCTCTAATTTGGGATCCTGCTGCTTCCGAATTTAAGCTGATACAATGCGTTCTAGACGCAGCCGTACAGAGACATTTAACCGTTAATGACTATACGGATTTCGCATATGAGGAAACCATTGGTCCCTATAATCAGACTGAGATTCAAGTAGGGTCTTTTGACTCTACAGACAAGCTCATAAAAAAAGACGCCACCAGCATATCCGTATTTGGGAAAAAGCCTCTAAAGGATGGAACTAAGTATCTAGCGCCCGCTTCGCTCTTTACGTCCGCAGAAGGGACAGGCAGTAGCTGGGCAGAAATTTATCCCGATATGGTCTGGATGGGGCAGGGCTTTGCAGGGAGTAGAGATCTCGTTGACGGTTCCCAAGTTGCGGACGCTAGAATTTCCGCCTCCAATCCCTTTTTCGGATTGTGGAGAACAGAGGTTCTTAAAGCTACATCGCCTCACGATCCTAACGACACCGTCAAGCAATGGGTCATGACCACGGACGAGGAGGGCGATCTCGATGGTTCATATACTGAATCCTTTTCTTCCTTCTTACTTCAAGGCGTAACGCGGGGGGTGGCGGGAAGCGAGGCTAGTGATGCGAGCACAGATTCCCGAGCCATCATCGATCTCACTGCCGCAGTCGCATATTCGGATTATGCCCTGGCAAGGTTCTCTAACACCTGTCCCATAATAAAATTCCTTACGGGCTTGGACCAAATCGATCTCGAATTGGGAGACACGATTTCGATCGATAACGATTTTTTCTTCTGTCCCGGATTGAAACTCGACGGTCTAGATTCCAATGTTCGATTTGAGATTACAAGTAAAGAGGTCAAAGCGGTTGGAGATACTGTCGGCATCGAATTTGTAGCCGCGTATAAACTCAAAACAAGTCCTCCTAGCACCAGCATTGATTTCATAGCCCCGCCACAGCAACGTGATTGGCCTATGAGAACAGGCAAAGGAATTGTCTCCGAGTTTACCACCACCCAGTCGGTAGGCACAGGCTTGGACGTAACCGCTGGGAGCGGGCTTGTAGCCACTGTAGCCAAGGGTGTCTCAAATTGCGGAGGGGTTGTTCGTAACTTCTCAAGTATCGGATCGATACCCCTCACTGCCAGCAAGGATAACTATATTGGGATTGACGGGCTTACGGGCCAAACGCTTGTATGTATCGCCACTATAGACGACCCGCCCCCGAATAGGGCACCTACTGAAATCCGTCTTGCTAAGGTCACAACTAACGGAAGCGCCGTAACAGCCACAGACGACCTTCGCATGTTGGGATCTGTTTCAGTAAATCAAATCAATAAATTTTCAATCCCATTACCAGACAACAACTATATTTTTAATCCTAGCTTTGAGATCTGGACCAATACGGGAATGGCCCCCGACGGGTGGGAAGTTATCGGCGGAGTTACACTAACGGATTTTCGTATTGAGACTAACATTACCCATAGAGGCAAATACTCTCTGGCTATGCTAGACACCGCGACTCTCACCAATTTGCAATCTGCGAAAGTTCCTGTGCAACCCGGCATGCCCGTTCGGGGATCTGCGTGGATGTACGCTGTTGGAGGATCCCCCGTATTTAAGTTTTCCGCATATTGGTACAAGTCCACTGGGGCCGCCTCGTCCACGGCTGTTACCCATTTTGCGGGTGACAACTTTGCGGCAACTGGTCAGTGGGAAAGCTGGTCGAGTGTTCAAACAGCGCCATCAGATGCAGCCTATGTCGCTCTCAGAATAGGACGCGCCGCAAGCCCTGGCGGAATTATGTACTACGACGATGTCAAAGTGAGACTTGAGCCTGTTGGCTTCAGAGGTAGTCTAACAGGTTCAAACGATACGATATCTTCCAGCGGGGATAGCATTGTTTTCAATACCGAAAACCATGACTACGGCTCTAACTACAATAACGGCACTGGCGTATTCACTTGTCCCGAATCGGGATCCTACACATTCTCAACTAACATTTCCCTTGTTGGGACTGTCGGAGTCCGTCTTTGTTACGTTGCCATTGTGGGATCTACGGCGGGAACGCTCGCCACCGAATACATAGGCAACTCCGCGAACGGTACGGACGAATGGAACGATATCGCTGTAACCCTAAATGTGCCTACAGCCAACCTTACGTGGGGAGAGACTGTATCTGTGAAGGTTTACTGGGATGGCACAGCGGCTGTGGTCAAGCATAGCTTTAGTGATTTCAGCGGCAGGCAGATCTCATAATGGGTCAGAGGTATTCATTAGAGGGCAGATGTGGTGCCCTGGGGGGAGGTGGATTGGTTTCCCCGTATCCGCCTTCCCTCGCTTTTTTCGTTTTGGGATTTCGCATATCAGGAAAATGATCTACACTATTAGAGCTAGGACGCAATCGGCGGCGGTATCTAGCCTAGACCCAACTAAGGGAAGAATCTCAATTTGAGATCGGAGAACGACCTATGGCTCAAGTACGCGGAACTACCGTTTCTGGATTTTCTTATACGACTGACGAGACGGACGTCCTCTCGTTTCAGTGTCCTCATAATGTCAGAACAGGAACCGTATTTTTTATCTATGCGTCAACTGTAGGCACTGCAAAAATCTACTATAAAGATCCGGCTGGGACTTATCGACTTGCACAGGCAGGTGTCTCTGTAGCGGCTAACGATCTTACGACTGTCCGATTTCCATACCCAATCTCAGAATGCAAACTGACCTACGAGGGAACCTCTGCGGGTGGAACTGTAAACGCCGAAGGGCGGGGATTCTAAGATGCCTAAATTAATAGACTATGCTTTACCCCCCGGTGGGACCATCGTCCAGCTCGCAGACAATATCAGTACGGCTCTGGAGATAGAGGGTGCCGATGCAAAAGATTATATCGTAGTCAAAACCACCGACGGCTCTGAAGCGATCAATATCAGCGCGGGCTCTGCGGGCGTTCAAATTAATGAATCGGGTCAAATGAAATCTACCGCTTCGGGCGGTTGGATGCTTATTTCTTCAGACCCTACAGACACCGTTCCGAACATAATGCCTAGTATGGCAGATCCCAATACGGGAATCGGGCACTACGGCGGAACGTCCGATAGCGACGCTCTGTCCCTGATCGCGGGTGGTGTTGAGGGGATTCGGATTACAGAAGACACAACGATTCTGGCTGAGATTAAGGGCCGCACAGTCATAACCGCCGACACTTCCGGCACGCCTGACGACTTGGGCGATTTTGATAATTACGCTTTAGTTCTTCAAGGTTCATCAAATACAAACGATGAAACCGCGCTGCTGCTATCAGGCTCAAGTAACACTTATGGCGGCAGTGCTGTTGTTCACAAAGACACGGGCGCAGGTGGTAAAGGAGAACTAAGCTTCTATACAAAGCAGAGTACGGCGGCAGAGCCGCCAGTTAAAGTAATGACCTTAACCGATTCTGGCGGTGTGGTAATTGCCGGGGCGATTAGTCACACGGGTGCTCTCGACGTTAACGGCGATTTGAGCACGCAAGGCGCGGGAACGCTTGAAAGTATTTCTACAGCTACCGTGACCGGTTCTGGGACATCGTTCACAACCGTTCTTCAAGCTGGCGATGCTATTAAGTTCACGAACGACGCCGACGCTACAGAGATTCGGACAGTCAAACAAATCAATAGCAACACCGAACTCATTCTCACTGAAACCCCTGGAGCAACGGGAGCAGGTCGCTCTACCGAAGACAAGGCATACTTTATCGATCCTGCTTTGCTTTCAATCAAGACTGGCGACGCGGTTTCCAAGCTATCTGCTAAAAATAGCGGAATAGGAATCAACGTAGCTGATCCTGATTTCCCTCTTCACGTAGTCGGTCCAGGGGGTGGTCAAGATTTGTCTGGTGTTACGGGTGCAGCCGTAGCCGAGGGCAAGTTCTCGGCGATGTTCGACAACTCAACTGCAAACGGCTCAGACAGAAACATCGTAGGTATCAACACGAACGGTGCGGGCGGTTCGATTCTTAGCTTGTATCGAAACGGTGCAGAGAGCGGCTCGTTTTTCTCTTACGGTGCGAGCGGTACTTACTTAGACGCCAAGAACGGCGCGCTGCATTTAAGAACCACTGCCAGCCACTTAATGGACTTTTTTACCAACAACGCTCGCAGAATGGGAATCGATGCTGACGGTGCGGTTTGGGTTGGCGGAACTGCTACCTCAAACAACAGTAAAGAGTTCGAAGTCAACAACGGCGGAGCCCAATGCGTTTATACAGATATCGGCGGTACAGATAGTTATCTAATTATCTCGGGAAACGCCAACTCAGTCGCGCAGGCCCTCAACATAGGGTCGTCC
>TARA_R110000824_G_scaffold3839_11_pt1 | contig 21016 bp, 22 predicted proteins | sample TARA_R110000824 | Tara Oceans TARA_R110000824 (sample SAMEA4397747) | marine metagenome | biome: Polar Biome; feature: [MES] marine water layer (ENVO:01000295) within the mesopelagic zone...; material: water (ENVO:00002006), including particulate matter (ENVO:01000060) such as......
CGACGTAACCGATGGTGCTGACATCGCTGTCACCAAAACCGACAACCATAAATGCGGACGCTGCTGGCGGCTCTTGCCGGAAGTAGAAGAAGACGGCACGCTTTGTGATCGTTGTGCAAAGGTGTTGAGCGCATGACCGATAAAATCAAAAACTACCGCCGCGCCGGCATGATCATCGCTTTTCTGATCTTCTTCCTCGATCAGGCGAGCAAATTTGTCGTGATGCAGCTGCTGCAGCTGCCGGTCAGGGGCCAGATCGAGCTGATGCCGTTTTTCAACCTGACCTGGGCGGAAAATTACGGGGTTTCGATGGGATTTCTCACCGCGTCGACCGATTTTCAGCGCTGGGCATTGGTTACGCTCACCGGATTGATCGGCATTGCCGTCTTTATCTGGATGAACCGCGAAAAAGCCAAGTGGGACATCGTTGCGCTGGGCATGATCCTCGGCGGGGCGATGGGCAATATCGTTGATCGCGCACGGCTTGGCTTTGTTGCCGATTTTGCCGATCTGCATATCGGCGATTTCCGGCCGTTCCTGATTTTCAACCTCGCTGATGCCTGTATCAGCATCGGCGTGGTCATCCTGCTTGCGCGGGCGCTGTTAATCCGCGAAAAGAAGGACGAGACAAAAGACGGTGTTCAGCTTGACGAAAGTTGACCTGTGTCAGGAGCGCGCTATCAGGCTCCGTAAGAGATTTTTGAGGGACAATATCATGCGTAAATCCACCGTTGCCATCAGCCTTGTATCGCTGGCCAGCCTGACGGCTTGTGGTTCAACCGGCCTGTTTGACCGTGAACGGCCCGATGAATTTGCCGTTTCCCGCCAGGCCCCGCTGGTGATTCCACCCGATTTCACGCTGACCCCGCCACAGCCCGGTCAGCCTCGTCCCCAAACCGGCGGTTTGCAGCAACAGACTCTGGAAGCCCTATTCGGCGGCCCACAAGCGCGCAGCATTACCGAATCGGCGATCGTCGGTCAGGCCGGTCCATCCGATGCCGGGATTCGCTCTTCGGTCGGTGATCCGGAAACCTTCACCGTCGACAAGGGCAGCGTAACCCGCGACATCATCGCCGCACCAGAAGGTGACGGACAGAACGCGCAGGCTGCTACGCCCGAGTGATGCTGGCTTGACTATGCTCCGCACCTGCTGCGGAGCTTTGGCGATATTACACGCTTTATAATGCAGATCTCCGTAACAAGTGCTGAACACAATGGCGGAGTGATTGTTCCCCTGCGCCGGCAGGGGGCCATCTCGTAAAATTCAGGTCATAATAATGGTTGGAGTGTTCAAGCGCTTCAGCCAGCAGTGCGCTATACTAACTACCACAATGTGCAGACGAAAGTTCGGGAGATGGGCCCCTGCCTGCGCAGGGGAACAGACGCATGCTTACATCTTCTCCCTTAAGGGAGAGGAAATGTTCAAGCAGGAATAGCAATGACCTTGGTTCTTGCATTACTGCCGCGAATAATCACGAGCGACGTTTTGGGCAGCCCGAGCGCTTTGGACAGCAGTTTCAAAACGGCGGCATTGGCTTTGCCATTCTCCGGTGTCGCGGTAACGCGGATCAACAATATATCGCCAGGTCCATCGTCGCCCGGCATGCTGATGCTGTTTTCTCCCGCATTGGGTGTCACTTTCACGGTCAGCTCACCGCCATTGACGAGTGAGAGCAGTTCTACGCGAGGCGGGAATGGAGTCTTTTTTGCCATTATCTTTTACTGGTCCCTTATCCCGTGAGGGAGAAGGATATGGAGCCTTATTCGCGAAGCGGATTAGGCGGAGTTGGGTGAGGGAGTTCTGCTCTCTCGAATGTGATGCACCCTCACCCAGCGGCTGCTAGGCAGCAAGCTGCCAAGTCTGCGCAACCCTCTCCCGCACGGGAGAGGGGAAGAAAGCTAGTGCCGGAAGTGCCGCATCCCGGTGAACAGCATGGCGAGGCCCGCTTCGTCCGCCGCAGCGATCACTTCATCATCGCGGATTGAGCCGCCGGGCTGGATCACCGCTGTGGCGCCTGCTTCGACTGCAGCCAGCAAGCCGTCGGCGAAGGGGAAGAAGGCGTCAGAGGCGACTGCCGAACCGATGGTGCGGGTTTCGCTCCAGCCGGCCTTTTCCGCAGCATCCTTGGCTTTCCACGCTGCGATACGTGCGGATTCGAGCCGGTTCATCTGACCAGCGCCGACGCCCGCTGTGGAGCCTCCCTTGGCATAGACGATGGCGTTGGATTTGACATGTTTGGCGACCGTCCAGGCGAATAGGCAATCGGCCATTTCCTGCTCGCTTGGCTGGCGCTTGGTGACGCATTTCAGATCATCACGGGAGATCTGGCCATTGTCACGCGATTGCAGCAGAAAGCCGCCGGCGATGGATTTGAAACCCATGCCGCTGCGCGTTGGATCGGGCAGTTCCCCGGTCAAAAGCAGGCGCAGATTTTTCTTCTTTGCGAAAATGGCCTTGGCCTCGTCATTCGCGCTCGGTGCGCAGACGACCTCGGTGAAGATGCCGGTCATCGCTTCGGCTGCCGGGCCGTCAAGCGGCCGGTTGACCGCGATGATGCCGCCAAAGGCCGATACGCTATCGCAGGCGAGCGCCGCTTTATAAGCGTCGAGGATATTGTCGGCACTGGCGACGCCGCATGGGTTGGCGTGCTTGACGATCACCACGGTCGGTGGGCCATCGCGAAATTCGCTGACCAGCTCTAGCGCGGCATCGGCGTCGTTATAATTATTATAGCTGAGCGCCTTGCCCTGTAATTGTTCTGCCTGCGCGATGCCGCTCGCGGAGGGGCCGTCGGGCAGATAGAGCGCGGCGCTCTGATGCGGATTTTCGCCATAGCGCAGTTCGACCGGGCGGCTCATGGTGATTGGCAGCGTGTCGGGGAACATCTTGCCCTGATCAACAAAGCCGAACCATTGCGCGATCATGCTGTCATAGCTGGCGGTCGCGGCAAAGGCTTTAGCGGCCATATTCTTGCGGAAAGCCAGCGAGGTGCCGCCGTCATTCTGCTGTAGCTCGGTGAGCAAAGTCGAATAGTCAGAAGGATTGGTGACGATCGTGACGAAATCGTGGTTCTTGGCCGCGCTGCGGACCATCGACGGGCCGCCGATATCGATATTCTCGATAATCTCGTCGCGCTCCGCGCCCTTGGCGACGGTCTGGGCGAAGGGGTAGAGATTGACGATCACTAGGTCGATGCCGGCGATATCATGTTCTTCCATCGAAGCGACATGGCCAGCGTCATCGCGCCGCGCCAGCAGGCCGCCGTGAACCTTGGGATGGAGCGTCTTGACCCGGCCATCCATCATTTCCGGGAAATTGGTGACGTCGGAAATATCCGCGACCTCGAGCCCCGCTTCGCGCAGGGCCTTGGCGGTGCCGCCGGTCGAGATCAGCGCTACGCCCATGGCCGCCAGATGCTTGCCGAGGTCGGCGAGGCCGCTCTTGTCCGAAACCGACAAGAGCGCGCGTTTGATTTTGATATTTTCCGTCATTTCTACCCCATATGTTTGAGCAGCCAGCCGGTTGCTCCGCCGCCCCTGCCCACTGCTCCGGAAATCACCATCTGCATGACGTCATGGCCTATGCCCATGCCGTCTACCCAGACGCTTTCCTCCAGTTGAATTTGTCCGCTGGTCGAGCGGAACTGCCACAGATTTCCGTCCGTCAGGCGCAACAAGACGCCTTTGCCTTCCGAAATCAGATCGCACTCGATATCCGGCCCGAGATGGAACCGCAATGCATATTGAATGTCGTCCTTGCGGCGGCGGCGCTTCTTGCCATCGGGAATCAGCATATCCTCGCCGCGCAGTTCCAGACCGTCCGAACGGAGTAGCAACAGCCGTTTGTGGATCAGACCAAAGCGCCGGGCATAGCCGTCATGGCTGGCCTCGAGGCGGGTTGCATTTTCGACGTCGCGGCGGAACAGCTCGACTTCGCTGACGCCGCGGCCAAGCTTGCCATCGGGGAGAATTGAAGTGCTGTTGCTATCGGCGATGCAAAGGGTGCTGTGCGCAGCGGTGGTGCGCAGGCCCCGCGCTAGTGCTGCCGGTATGGTCGCGCCAACCAGTCCTGCGCCACCGCAATTGCTGATGATCCGGCAATCGCCGTTGGAAAGTTCAAAGGCCAGGGTCGATGCGCAGCCGGCCACCGCCATGCGGGCAATCGGTGGTGGTGCGGCGTCGAGGACCAATACCGAACGACCGGAAGACACGCGCTGATAGCCCCATTCGCGCGCCTGGCGGAGCGGTCTTGCGCGAACTCCGCTGGCCTCGACCACTTGCGCCACCTGTTCGGCAGATGTCGCTCCGCTGCCCTGCCAGTTGCCCATCGTCCCGTCGAAATGGGTCAGTGCGGTGAGCGGCGGCACTGCCTTGTTGAGCGCTTCTTCGAGAAAGAACGGCGGATCTTCCTTTCGCGCAATATAGACCTGTTTCAGCATCGACAGCAATATCACCGCGTCCATCTGATTGAGCGGCGAACGCGAGACGGAACCGCCGTCGGCAAAGAAAAATTCGCCCATCGCCTTTTCCAGACCGGCTTCGCCGACAATCTGGCGGACCCGTCCCTCGGGCAGCAATAAAGAAGAAGCCACCACTCCGCTCCACGCCACCAGTCGCCCGAGGCTGCTGTTTGCCTTGTCAGCGGTACGGTCGAGATGGCGAGCGGTGCGGGCGATATTGTTGAGCAGCTTGGAACGATAGATCAGGTCGCGCGAGGACAGGATCAGCGGCGCATGGCTGGCCCAGATCAGCAGCCGCCAGCCGCAATTGTCGGGACGCCAGGCTGGCTGACGGATGGTGTCGCCATTGGCATCGAGCCATTGGCTGATCAGCTTTTCCGCCACTGGCACGGCCTGATCGCGGGATGCCGCCGTGTCGAGATCGCGCAGCCACTGGAAGCGGTGCACATAATCTTCAAATTGCGGCGGCAGTCTGAGATTGGCGAAATCGATATTCTCGTGCTTTTTCTTCAATCCGCGGAACAGGAAATAGCCGGCGCGGACCGCCATGCCCTGCACCCGGTCTCCTTCAACCGGATCAACGGGAACCGCCAGCAGACGCAAAGGCAACTTGCCGGACAGACGCAACCGGTGCATCGGCATCCGCCAGGTCATCCGGTAATAGAGCATCGTCGCCTGCTCGGCGAGCGACTGGCCGCGATCGCGGTCATGGCGCAGAGTCAGGCTGCGGCCTTCACCTGCCGCATCATGTTCGTCGTGGGTCGCGGGATCGTCCGGGTGGCCATCGCCCAGATCAAGCCGGTCAGACCCGTCGGTGGTCATTCACCCCTCAGGCCGCTGATATTGGCGGCATAATGATCCGGTCCGCCGCGGAAGGTTGCGGTGCCGGCAACCAATGTGTCAGCGCCGGCAGCAATTGCCTTGGGCGCGGTATTGAGATCGATGCCGCCGTCAACCTCCAGCCGGATATCCTTGCCGGTGGCGGTGATCCGCGACCGGATCGCCTCGATCTTGCGCAACTGGCTGTCGATAAAGCTTTGCCCGCCAAAGCCGGGGTTGACGCTCATCACAAGGATGAGGTCGAGATCTTCGATCAGATAGTCGAGCATATCAAGTGGAGTCGCCGGATTGAGCACCAGTCCGGCCTGCTTGCCGAGCGAGTGGATGGTCTGCACCGTGCGGTGCGGATGCGGGCCTGCTTCCGGGTGGAAGGAGATGATATCGGCGCCGGCCTCTGCAAAAGCTTCAAGAAACTGGTCGACCGGAGAGATCATCAGATGGACGTCAAAAGGCTTGGCGCTGTGCGGGCGCAGCGCTTTTACCACTGCTGGTCCGATGGTGATATTGGGGACGAAATGGCCGTCCATGACATCGACATGGATCCAGTCGCAGCCGGCCTTGTCGATGGCCTGCACCTCTTCGCCCAATCGAGCAAAATCGGCAGAGAGAATGGACGGGGCAATACGAATGCTGTCGGACATGGCACTTCCTTAAACTATCCCCGGCAGTAGAATTTTTGCTCGGGGCAAGCAAGGCGCTATTCTGCTGTTGCCACAGTCCCTTGTGGACAGATTGGGGACAGGTTCACAATATGTAGAAAATCAGCTTTTGCGAACCAGACGAGCGATGAAAAATCCGTCGACATTGCCCTGTTCCGCCAACATGTCTGGCAGTGTGCGGACGCAGCCATTGTCGGTTGGCAATATGTCCTGCGGCAAATCTTCAGCAGTAACCGGATCGATTGCGAACTGGTCATGGCGCTCGAGAAAGGCCTCGATCTGCTCTTCGCCTTCTTCGGGCTCGAGCGAGCAAACCGCGTAGACCAAGGTGCCGCCGGGTTTGACCCATCGAGCGGTCCGGTCGAGCAACGCGCGCTGCACCTCGGCGCGGTCTTCGATCTGGCGGGAGCCGATACAGTGCAAGACGTCCGGATGGCGCCGGTAAATGCCAGTGGCGCTGCACGGCGCGTCAAGCAGGACGGCATCGGCGGGTTCCGCCGGTTCCCACTGCATCAGATCAGCGATCACTTCTTCTGCCTGCAAATTGGTGCGTTTGAGATTGTCCTGAAACCGCTCCATTCTTTTGGCGTTGTTATCCACAGATACCACTTTCCAGCCAGCGCTGGCCAGTTGCATGGTCTTGCCTCCCGGCGCTGCGCAGAGATCATATATGGTCCGGCCCTTGCCTTCGCCAAACAGCCGCGCGGGAATCGAGGCGGCGAGATCCTGCACCCAGAACTGGCCTTCATCAAAGCCGTCCAGCCCGGTGACTGGAAGACTTGGAGGCATCCTGAGATGTTTCGGAGCAAGCTTTACACCTTCCAGTGTGCCGACATCATCGGACTGGAAGCTGAGGTCGAGCGGCGCGGGCCTGGCCCATGCCTGGCTCGCGGCATTGGCGACATCTTCGCCCCAATTGTTGGTCCAGCGGTCCAGCGTTTCGCCGGGGATTTCCGGATATTCGGGCAGCTTCAGCTCCCCCGATTCGACGCCGCGCATCACGGTCGAGAACACGCCATGCACCAGCCGGCGCGGTCCGCCATGGACCAGCGGCAGAGCGGTAGAAATCGCGGCATGTTGCGGTGTGTCCAGGATCAGCACCTGCGCCAGAGCAATACGCAGCGCCATCCGAGGCTTGGCATCGTCGGCCAGCCGGTTGCGGGTTGCGCTGTCGATCATCGCATCGAGCGCGGTCATCCAGCGCAGAACATTGGCGGCAATATTATGCGCCAGCGACTTGTCCGACGGATTGGACAATTTTCCGGTTGCCGCGGACATCGCCTGATCCAGTGTCTCGCCGCGCCGGCAGACGGCGTCGAGCAGGCGAATGGCCGACTGGCGTGTGGCGAGGCCGGGAATTTTATTATTGGGTTCGTTCATTTTTCGATTCCGCACTGGCTTGCCCCTAAAGCCGGGACATACGCAAACCGGATGGTTCGCACTGCCGCACCGCATAGACCTTCCGGCATTTTGATCAAGCTTTTGGATTGGCTCCCGAGCAATTGAACCGACGGTTGTTGCTCGCTGCCGAGTTCAACCGTCTTGTTTTCGAAACGAGCCAAACAAAATGATTGACATTAACTCGATATATATCGATATAAATGACCATGCGAAAACCCAGGGCTCCATCGAAGGCGACAAGATTGGCATTGATAGCTTTGCTCAATGCTCCTGAAGACCTACACGGTTATGAAATTATGCAGATCACCGGTATCAAGCCGGGTACGCTATATCCGATGCTGGCGAGACTGGAGGACCAGGCGATGCTGGTTTCGCAATGGCAGGAGGCAAGCATCGAGGGTCGCCCTCCCCGCCATATTTACAGTTTGACTGCGGCGGGACGTGCTTTGGCGAGGAGCCTGCTTGCAGAAGAGCGTCACGACATCGGTCAGCCGTTGCAGGCGAAGCCGATATGATGCGGCGCGGTCTGGAACAGCTGATCCTTTGGCTTGCTCCCGAACATCGCAAAAGATGGGCTCGGGCCATGATTGCTGAAATTCCGGTGATCGAAGACAATAGAGACTTCATTGCGTTTGCACTGGGCTGCATCATTGCCTGCTGCCGCTTTCGTCTCGAATCAAGCAATTCACCCACAAAGACAGGGAGCAGCATTGTGAAGGACAGATTCGTAACTTTGGCATTCGCATCGGGAGTCGCGGCGGGTTTGATAGGCCTGACCTATCTGCTGGCTTCCGGTTCTCCCCTGACAATGGTGATCGTCAACGGCGGGACGATTGTCGCCGGCATTTTCCTGACCCTGTCCTTAAGATTCGCCGCTCGGCCTTCCGATCAAGTGGTAGCCATGACCGCATTGATCGGAGCGTTCATTCTATTGGGCACCGCCATTTTTGGATATGCGATCGAAGATGCGCGACGGTGGCTGTTGATCGGACCATTTTTCATCCAGACCAGCCTGATTTTTCTGCCGCTGATCGCGGTCTGTTTCGCCAAAGTGCAGAATATCCGGACCGCGTTGGCGGTCTTTGTCGCCGCTTTTGCGATGGCGGTTCAGCCGGACCGGGCGATGGCGGCCATGATCTTTGTTGCGGTTGCCATTGTCGGCATGATGCGGCCGAGCAAGCTGACGTTCGGAGCGTCTATATTCTGTGCGATGACATTCGCAACGACGCTGTTGTTGCCCGACCAACTGCCAGACGCGCCGTTCGTCGACCATATATTGTGGAGCGCCTTTGATATCGACCTGTGGGTTGGGCTGGCGCTCTGGGCCGGGTGTCTTTTGCTGGTCTGCCCGATATTGTTCACGCCAAAGGCCGAACGCAGCATTATGCATTATGTGTTTGCATCCTGCTGGCTGACCCTGATCGCAGCCGCCGCCATGGATGCCTATCCAACACCGATTGTCGGCTATGGAGCCAGCGCGATTATCGGTTATTTCCTGAGCCTGATATTCCTGCAAACCACGCCACGGGGGCGCCTCGCACGGGGCGATGTCCGGACAAGTGTATCCGCCGCTGATGAGGCACTGCCGCCGCTTCGAAACAGCGCACCTTTCTTCGCTATTTGAGCGAGATCCACTTTTCGGCCTCGAAAAAGCGACGATTGGACCAGCTGCTCGAACTGCCGCCGCGCGCTATTTCCTGCAAAGCCGGGACATGCGCAAATGCAGACCATTGCTGAATTTAATATTGTGTCCCCGAAATGTCCAAAATGCAAACCATCAGTATCGCAAATCCTTACGCTTTTGCCCGGCAAGTTCAGTAATATAGTCTACGAGGGGCATCAGGCGGTTGGGCTGATTGCAGGAAATCAAAATGTGCGAAACGGCGTAGCCAGAATGCTGCCGACGCTCCATCAGCAGTTCTGTACAATGTATCGATAATTGGCCTGGTTCCTCCCAAGTGCCAATAGGAAACTTCCACGGATCAGCCTTGTCGACCAAGTCTTGTAGCTTAATGATTTCAGTGGGAGACAGACTCTTCCCGGCAACTTCCCGAATGCTATGTTTTCGATGGTCGTAAATCTCTGTCCGCGCAATCAAGCGGCCTTTGCCTTCCTCAATTTCAATACGGATCACGGTTGCATTTCGGCCAACGATCCTCGTCGCGCCGGGAATGAATGTGAAGCGAATGGTTTGCTTGCCAGGAGCGACCCTGCTGTCAACCCAGAGCGGAATTTCCCCAAGCCGTTCCAGTTCAGGCCCGTACCAGTCGCGATAATTGTTGTTACTTTCAATTGCGTCTGACGGGAACATTGAGACCGGGACCTCGGCAGCCGACGAAATTGCCAGTAAAATCGCAGGCAGCAGAATCATTTAATCTTGCTCCATCAAAGTCAGGCTATGAATCCATAATGGCGCAATCGTGGCTCGATGCAAGCAAGTCTTACTGTTACCAGAAAGCCTCAGCAGAATTCGAATGCACAGGGCCTGGAAACAAGATACCGGATCAAAGTCTGGTGTTGGTAGAGGCGTTTGGGGCTCTTAACGACAACTCTCGGACGAAAGCTATCTGCACGAAACAACGCAGACTGATCAGGCCCATTATCCGAAACGCACCCAGTTACCGTCTTGGAGATCAACCCAAACTCAAAATCCGGTTTCAGGATAAAGCGGGTATAAATTCCTGAAAACTAATTTTGGGCGCGGGTCCTCCGCAGCGCAACTCAATAATCCATCCGCATCTGGGTGATCACTAAAAACAGCGAGCAAAATCGGAGCACATTCAAGTCAACCCTACCGCGTAGGATCAAGCGCGCTGGGTTTGCGCAGGCGGGTCATGTCGCCGACTTCATCGGACCGACTCGACCAACCGCCGGAACCGCCACCATGCGCCATTGCCTGCAAGGCCGCGATCCGGTCTTCGGTGGCGGGATGGGTTGAGAACATCTGGCGGACACCGCCGGGTACAATATAGAGCTGCGCCGCTGCCGGATTACGCTGGGCAACGGGGTTGGGGATGCGGGCCGCCTCACCGGATATCTTGGCGAGCGCAGCAGCCAGTGACAGTGGCTTCCCGCTGATCTGGGCGGCGGCCGCATCGGCGCCAAATTCGCGAGTGAGGCTGATCGCCATTTGCACGATCATCGCCGCGAAGGGCGCAATCAGTACGGCCATTATCCCGGCTATACCAGCATTGCGGTCGCGGAAGAACATGCCAAAATTGGCGAGCATCGACACCGCACCGGCGATGGTCGCAACCATGGTCATGATCAGCGTATCGCGGTTTTTTATATGGCCGAGTTCATGCGCCATCACGCCTTCAATCTCGTCATGGCTGAGCATAGCCAGCAGACCGGTGGTTGCGGCGACCGCGGAATGTTCAGGATCGCGGCCGGTGGCGAAGGCGTTGGGCTGCGGCTGGTCGACAATATAGACTTTCGGCATCGGCAATTGTGCGCGTTTCGACAAATTTTTGACCATATTGTGAAATTCGGGGTGGCTTTCGGCATCAATCTCGACCGCATTGTGCATTTTTAGCACGATCTTGTCGGCGTTCCAGTAAGTGAACAGGTTCATGCCCGCTGCTATGATCAGGGCGATGATCGCGCCGCCGCTGCCACCGAGCGAATAGCCCAATGCCATGAACAATGCGGTCAGTGCCGCCAGCAACATGGTTGTTTTCATAAAGTTCATTGCCCGTACTCGCTTGATAATCATCGCCCTGGTCTCAATATAGGGTCTGTGACGGAGCGATTCAAATTGGTGGACAGGCGAAAACATGACCGAAAGCGATAGAAAACCCGGTGAGCGACCAGCCCATGTAAAGGCGCCCGCGCATCTTTCGCCGAACAAGCCGGTGCCGCAACCCGATCCGCTTGAGAAAGCCGAAGAGATTGTCGGGAAAAAAGGCCCGACGCGCTACGGCGACTGGGAGCATAAGGGCATCGCGGTCGACTTTTAGCGCGCCGCGACGTCCAGACTTCGCTTCATCCTACTGCGGAAGATCCAGAAACTCGGCTATCGCGATAGCGGCCCGCTGCGATGGCTGTTCCCGTGCATCCATATCAAAGGAATAAGCAAAGGCACGCGTCTGGGATTGCCGATATGGGTCCGATAGCGGTGAGACTGCGTCCAATGTCGCCCCGAGATCGGCGATATCATCGAGCACCGGCCCGAAGGTCCAATGGTCATAATTGGCATTGCCTTGCCACTCGGCACCGTGGGAATTTAGGAAGATCGCTGGGCGTGGATTCTGGATATATTCGTAAATCTGGCTGCTGACATCGCCGAGATAGATATCCGCGGCTTTTGTATAGGTCATGTCAACGCTTCGGGTGCTGCCGGTGTCGATATGGATATGATCGAGCGCAGCGTAGCGCGGGTCAATGCGCTGGCGAAAGCGGAGCAAGCGGTGCTCGACCGATGCCAATAGCTTGCGCTGGAACAGCATGACGTGCGGCGCGAAGATCAGATTATAGTCATCTTGCTGCGCGAAATAGTCGAGAATCTGTTCACCAAAGCGGAACCAGGACGAGAGCAAGGGATCGAAATGCGGGTTGTAGAGCACAATCGGCTTGTCATTGTCGAACAGCTTCACCGGCGGTCGGTTCGCAAAAGCCTCGAATTTGGGATAGCCGACGATGCGGTGATTCTCGGACCTAATGACCCCGGCCGCGAGCATCCGGTCGCGAGTTTTTTCGCCGGGCAGCAGCACATGGTCAAACAAACGGATTTCCGGTGAAAAACCGATCGAGCGATCACCGGCACCATGGGGGAAGAAGATCAGCTTGGGCCGGTCTGACTGATTGTTTTTCTTGAGAAAGGTCGTCGTGGTCTCCGGTACCACCAGCGCGTCAAAATGGCGGAACAGGTCAGCGCTCCGCTTGAGGCTGCTCAGCCGGTTGAGCGGGACCATATTGCCCAGCATAGTCTCGGCCAGGCGAACCCCGCGATTGGGCCGGATCGACCAGAAAGCCGGCGTTGGCAAGGTCGGGTCGAGAAATTGCCGAACCGCTTCGGCCTGCCGGTCGCTGGACGTGATGACTTCGACCCGCGCAGTCGGCGCCTGCCGCTGCAACGCCGAGATGATCGGGGCGGTGTGGGCGACCTGATGCAATTCGTCATGATTGAACAAAAAGCCGATGCGCCTGGGGTGAATCGATGATGCGGAACTCATATGTCTTCCATCGGCTGTCCGACCTCATCTGCTTCCAAGGCGCGGGCGGACCAAATCCGCCCCTGCCCGTCCTTGGACAGATTTCTTGCGAAAGTCTACCGGGTCCCGGTCCGGTCCCTAGGTAAAGGGCGGGCACCAAGGCCTGCTTTGCAAAAGCCGTTGCTGCGTCTACATATTGCCAGCGCAGCCGGTTATCGCTGGCGCGCTAGAAATCATAAGGACGCCCGTGACCCCTGCTAGTGACCCTGATATGCCCGCTGCTGATGTGCAGCCCGACCGGCACCCTCTGTGGACGGCGATCATTTTGGCCGGCCAGCGGCCCGAGGGCGACCCGATGGCCGCTTATTGCAATGTGCAATATAAGGCGCTGATCCCGATTAACGGGCTGACCATGCTCGAACGGGTCACGCGCGCGTTGCTGGCGTCGCCTTATATCGGCAGGATCGTCGTGATGGCCCAGTCGCCCGAAGACCTGAAGGCTGGTCTCGGCCCTGATCTGGCAAAACGCGAGGGCATTACCTTCGTCGAATCAAACGACGGCATCGCGACCAGCATCCACAGCGTTATAGGCACTGATATCGCACCATGGCCGGTACTGGTGACCACCGCGGACAATGCGCTGCTGACCGGAGATATACTCGACAGTTTCTTTCAGGGACATAATGGACAGGATGTTGCGGTCGGCGTGGTCGAGCGCCAGACAATGCTCTCCGCCTATCCGGACGCTCGCCGCACCTGGCTGAAATTCCGCGGCGGGGCCTATAGCGGGGCCAATCTGTTCGCTTTGCACAATAAGGCTGCCAAACCGGCAGTCGCCTTCTGGTCGGCGGTCGAGAAGGACCGCAAGAAAGGTTGGAAGATTTTCGCCAATTTCGGCCCCTGGCTGCTGCTGCGGGCGCTCAGCCGGACGATCGGCTTCAAGAAGGCAATGGCGCAGGCAGGGAAGCGGATGGGTTTGCGGGCGGAGCCGATTATATTGCCGATAGCCGAAGCGGCGATTGATGTGGACAAGCCGGATGATCTGGAATTGGTTACGGGGATTTTGGAGCGGCGGGAGATTTAGGCTTTCAGCGCGAATTCGGAATAAGGATTCTTCCGTTTGCGACATCGGCGACCCGTTGTTGATAAGCCCGGCTAGCGGGCACAGTGGTTGGTACAATGCACCGGCGGGAAATTCTGGGTTAGAGTGTGCTTAAGGCAATATGGGCAAGCCACCCTCACCTGCGCGTCCCGAGTTTTTCGGATGACCATCTGCCGAATTGTCATTTTTTAAATGGGAAACTCGCAGGGCGACAGTACTGAGGGACATTTGGGCAAGCCACACTCACTTGCGGTCGGGAGTTTTTCGGATGACAATCCGCCGGATCGACATTTTTTGAATGGGAAACTCGTAGGGTGACAGTACTGAGGGACATTTGGGCAAGCCACCCTCCCTTGCGGTCGGGAGTTTTTCGGGCAAACATGCGCCGCATGTTTGCTTTTATCCGAAAAACTGGAGCGGGCGAAGAGATTCGAACTCTCGACCCCAACCTTGGCAAAGGCAGTAACGGCTCTTACCATGACTTACGGTGGCTTACCCAGACTAACATAAAGCAAAACTAAAAGTTTGATTTTTCAACGACTTAATGGTTATATTAAGCTAGCTTCACTATGAGGGTGGCTATCTTAATATAACCATTAATTACACCGGCGTGGCGACACGGTGGCGACTTGGAAATATCGACATGGCTACAAAAAAACTTACCAAACGCCACATTGATGGCTTGAAACCCGCCACTAAACCTTATCGCCATTACGACACCGAATTGAAGGGGTTCGGCGTTCAGGTACTGCCCAGCGGGGTCAAATCCTATATCGTCGAATATAGGCCCGATGGCGGAGGGCGCAACGTTGCAAAGAAGCGAATGACCCTTGGCCGCGTTGGCGAACTCACACCGGATCAAGCGCGGACACTTGCGCGTGATCGTCTGGCCGAAGTCCGGCGCGGCACCGATCCTCTCTCCGACCGGCAAACAAAGCGTCGGGAGATGAAGCTATCTGAATTTATCGACCAATGGGAAGCGGATACCCCCGTCAGCAAGCGCACTGGTCGACCAATGAAGGCGTTGACCAGAGACTATATGCTCGCAAGACTCAGGCACCATGTGGTTCCGATTTTGGGTAGGAAACGCGTCAGCGATGTGACCGTGGACGATGTAAACGACATGATCCGGCGCGTTGCCAAGGGCGAGACGGCGAAGGACGCTCCCTCCCCGAAGAAACGCGGGCGCATTAAAGTTCGAGGTGGCGAGGGAGCAGCGTTGAAAGTTGCAAGCGACCTTTCAATCATCTTCAATTACGCCATTGAAAGACGGGTTGTGCAGGCAAACCCAGTAACCCATGCGAGGAAACCGCGTGCTGGAAAGCGGCATGAGTTCCTTAGTGTCACCGAATTTACGCTTATCGGGCAGGCATTGACGGAAATGGAAACCGAGGGGTGCAACACTGCAGGCATCGCCATTTTGCGGTTGATCCTACTCACCGGCGCACGACCGGGGGAAATCGAAGGTCTCACTTGGGCCGAAGTAGATTTGGATCATCACTGTCTCCGGTTAACCCAAAGCAAAACCGGCTATTCGGTTCGCCCTTTGGCTCAGGCGGCGATCAACATCCTTGCCGCGATTGATCGCAGCGAGTCTCCCTATGTGTTTCCAGCCACGCGGGGCGATGGCTATTTTATGGGCGCAAAGAAAATATGGAACCAAGCCCGGTCCAAAGCAGGATTACCGGGGCGCGTTCGCTATCATGCGCGTCACGCAATGGCGACGTTTGCACTAGCAGATGGGGTGGATGCAGTCTCCGTTGCAGCAATCTTGGGTCACAAAGGACCACGCACCACATTGGCGACCTATGCCCATGTCATTGACAGCAGTGCGACACATGCCGTCGAAGCCGTCGGCAACAAATTCGCAAATGCGATGCTGGGTGCAGATGTAATTACATCAGACCCCAGTGATCGGACATAGGTAATCTTAGTCAGATTCGACAGCTCAGGGTATAAATCGCAGGGAGGCAATGGAGTCGTCCCAATTATTTGGAGAAGAAAAATGACCAAGGGTCGTAAGTACAATCGGGATGAAGCTGCCCGGTTTTTGCGGGCAAACAGCCTGCGAACGACAGCTGCAAGTCTGGCGACTATGGCTACTCGCGGTGGTGGTCCGACATTTTTCAAAATTGGAAAGTACTGCTTTTACTGGCAACTCGACCTCGAAACTTGGGTGGAGCAGCGCTGTACCGGCATGCTGGATTCAACGTCCACCACGCAGGGCAAGCAATTTGATGACTTCTTTGAACAGGAGCAGGACTTGGAAGATTTTTCATTCGACACAGGCCAACCGGGTTTCGATGAAGTTACCCGCCTCCTGTCCGAGGAGGCGACAATACAAGGCTTCATTGACTTGGCTAGAGTCAAATACGACGAACAGTTTATGTAATGAAAACAGATACTTGACACCATCTGTGGGTCTGGTTTGGTAGTAGTGGAAGAAATTGTTCTTCCACTAACTTGCTCAAAATGGAGACTATCATGAATGAAATTGAAACTACAGAGAACGACGGATTTGTTCTTCTTCCCGCAGCGAACGGCGGCAGTGCTCTCGTTCGGCAGAGCCAGATCGCTGGCGCTCGTGCAAACGGACGCGACGGGGCCATCGTCTATGCCAAATGTGGTCCATCGATCTACACGACTGCAACGGTGACCCAGCTCGGTCGATATCTGGATGCGAAGACAGCCGAAATCCGCCGAGACTGAACAATACTAACCCAACCCGCGTGCCGGTGGGGAAACCCATCGGCACAAGTCATATGTGAAGGATATTTTCATGAAGGCTCGCAAGAACCCAACCATCGAACAACTGGCGCGGAGATTTAGCCGTAGTCCACTATCACGCAATGACCCCCGCATCAAAAATGACGCCTATTGGGCGTTAAGGGCTCAAGGCTATCCGGCTTCATATGCCAAACGAGCCTTCAGAAATCAGCCGCCTGTAATTCACCAGCGAACAGCTTGTGCCGACCTGGGCGAATATGCTTGCGACCCAGAAGATATTTTTTTTCCTCCCGGATCGACTTGGACCGAGATCGAGGTCGAAGTCCGTCCCGAACTTTCCGATGCAGCAATTCCAAACTTGAAACCACGTGATTCCGAATACACGGTCTGGGACATTGATGTGCCCAGATTTGGCGTCAGAGTGCGGCCATCTGGCCATTTATCCTATATCGTGAACTACCGCATCCGATACCAAAAAAAGCTACGCAAGCACACTATTGGAAGTGTTGCAGAATTTTCGCTTGAACAGGCAAGGGGTGTAGCGAGGAGTATTCGCCGGGACGCCCGAATGGGTGTCGATCCTGTAATGCGGATGCGCGAGCAGGCCAAAGAGCGATAGGCGCAAATTTTCCAATAGAAGACGACGGACTGATGCAGTTCGAAAGCCTCGTCGCAATGGCATTCCCACCATAAAGCGAGCGCACGCCTAAGTTCCTCCTTGAAACACAACGCCAGTAAGCCTATTTACGTGATTATCGCAATTTACGTGAAAAGGACTTGTTATGGAATTCCGAGCCCCGACCGTGGCAGCGCAACAAAACGCGCGCGCGACTGAATACCTCACCAAGAGTTTGAGCGACCCGGAAGCTGGGCGTCGCCAAGTTGAAGAACTTATTGCCGACTTGGGCAATGCCATTGACACTTACCCGGACTGGCACCCGATCCTGACGGCACCCCCAAGGAACAATTCCGACCACGTATCCTCACTGTCGCAATTGCGAATCTACGACACCACCGATCACACAGTGGAATTCGTCAAGGGTTTCGTCACCTGTCCTTATTCGGACATGAAAGCCGACCAGCTTGTCGAGTCCGTGAACCACGTGCCGGAGCTTCATGCATATCGACTGGCAGACCCGCTGTATTCGGACTCCGCCTGCCCAGTGATCGTTCAAGCCTATTCAGTCGAGCTCGAAGCTGACGTCACGATTCGAAGTCGAGATGCGCTACGGTGGTTCGTGCAGCAAACAATTAAGGAAGCCGAGAACTATCGAGTCGCAGAGACTTGGTGGAACATCCGCTCCTACATCCTCGGTCGGCCGCACGGATCGCGCTCGTCGCTTTTCGTGAACCAGCACGCGGGCAATCACATGCGCAAGATTCTGGAGGCGATGAACGAAAGCGGCATGTTCGGCCCTATCAAGGAGTCATCCCTCGATATGCTGTCGCAGAAGAAGCGGGATGCGATCAATGAAACCCTGATCCGCGCCGCCGTGGGAAATTGGGACAAGCACAGCGAGAAGTTCGAGTTCGAACTGCGCGGCGAAACCTGCAAGGCGGCAATTCGTGACACTTGGGAAGATGGTGTTGAACTGTCCGTTCGCGTCGAGATCGGCAACCACGATCTGTACGTTTCAGGTTTCTATGAGCCAGCAGATGACCGCACCACCTACGTTGATCCGATTGGCAAACGTAAGCTGGCCGAAAAGTTCATCTAGCAGGTCGGTCGCGATACTCGGCTAGTCCCCAGCGCCCTTGGGAGGGTCAAACCGTCCCAACGCAGTGCCGAGTATTCGCGCAATGGTGTCGCCAGTGTCCGCGAGCCGTTCACCGTGATACTTCGCCTTCATCGACAGCATGAACTCTGTAGCCTGATCGAAGACCTCAGCGTCTCCCATTTCAGGATTCTCTACCTTGATTAATTCCGCGCGCTGACCGCGTATCTTTTCCATCAGCCGGCAGAACTCGACGTAAACACCGGCTGCATGATTGGCCAAATCCTCGTCTTCCTCGATCAGCCGCCGCGTGACTTCATCACCTGCGATGATGTCCGCTCCGCAAAAGTTGGTGGCGCTTGCCATCTTAGTCACGAGCTTCCGGCCAATTCGCTCGCCATAGGCCTCGGCTTCCGAGAACAGGTAGTCGTGCGCCCGGCCCAATGCCTCCGAAATCTTGGAATCGTGGTAGCCATAAGTGGCCCGGTGGACGCCTTGGATGACCTCATACCAGTCCTCGCCGTGTTTGTCGGCAAGCCATCGAATTACGAAATGATTGGCGCTGATCGCTGTTGCGACCCGGCCCCTTGCCGCGCTGGCTGGAATGTCGAACGTCTCGTAGCGGCTTTGCAGCCACTCTCGGTAGAACGCTTCAATGTCGTCCCACTCGATACCGCCCCAATAGGACCAGCCGTTGCCAGACTTCTCCTGCCGCGTCGCGAAGATGTCGGGAAAGCTTGCACGAATCGCATCTAACTTGTGCTTGTGATTGCGCGGCGGCGTTTCACCCACGTCGATTAGAAGCGCTGAAAAAAGTGCGTCGAGTGACGAGTAGCCATCGGCTACCGCCTGCCTTGCGACGCCTGCATACTGCGAGTTGTGCGAAAACTGCTCTGCAATCGCCAACTTCTCGATGATTTCGTGCCTCATGTATTTCTCGAAAAAGCCAACTACCCGCCACAGTATAGGTCATACGTGAATTGGCGAAAGGTTTTAGCTATAACATATCCCTATCTCAAGACCCCGACCGACCGCCTGCGTACCGATTGTCACGTCTTGGTCAAGTTCCCCCATGTTACCCCGACCGCATCCAATCAATCTGCGGCGGGAGACACAATCAAATAGGGAACACGCGTGTGACCAAAAAGAGCTTCACGGTAATCTGACAATTAAGCCCGCCCTCAGTCGCTCAGACCGTTTTGCCCCCATTGCGATGGGTCACTTTTGGGCTAAAAAAGCCACCTTTCGCTTCTTGCTCCGATTGAGATGGTATGCGGATTGCAACAAAAACCGGAATGGAATGGTATGCCTCATTTGACCATCGAACATCTGCCACGCCTTCTATAGGCGCTCATATGCACATCCGTGAATGGCAGGAGTGCAATACTGCCTTTGGCGCACTGTCGATCGCGAAGACGCCCATGCCCGCCAAGGAATCACAATTCAGATTTCAGTCCGTGCCGCAGTATGACTCTTTGGCAAAATTGGGATGCTTGCGTCCTTCGGGTGGTCTTTACGTGGATTGACATCCCGAGCCAAGAAATGAGGAAAATCTGCGCCCCCAAAAAAGCATCGCAACAAATCACAGGATATGAAACAAGGAAATATAAACTGGCAACATTGCATTGATCACGGACTTTTCATTTAATCGCCCAAGACCATGGACATGATTGGGGTAGCTATTCCTCTGGCAAGCTACCCCAATTCAGAACTGCACCGACTGACCTTCCTGGTCGTTACCCTTCTCATCCTGACAGAATGACATGTAGGCTATCGCGCTTGCAGGATCATTCTCGTCCATGATGCTCACCGGGTCATTGCCCGTCGAAGTCTGTCCGTTCTCACCTAGCGGCATCACGGCAAAATCGACAAATCCTACGTAGCCGCCAAAGGCGTTCTTGGCATTCACCTCTCCGCAATACACGAATGGCCCTTGATCGGCTTCCTTATCTCCAAACATGGGCACCTTTCGAACATTACGAAAGTTTACGCTATCGGGGTCTCTTAGCTTCGACGTCACAGCTTCACGGACCCTCAAATCCATGTCCCTAACGCTGTCGATTTCCGACTGAACGGCCTGCGCTGGCTGTTCTGACACTTGCCCACAACCTCCGATGAAAACTGGAAAAATCGCAATTGCTTGCGCTGCCTTAAAAACCCGCATCACATCCTCCCAAATATTCGAAAACTGCATATCCAGTATCAGGATATATGGAGTTCGCCAAGGGGCTGATAGCCGAACATGGCGAAGACGATATTCACAGAACAACATCGTAAATTCATTTACGCCCTCCGCGATCTAAGGCGCGAGAAGGGCGTCACCCAAATGCAACTATCTGAGCGCCTTGGCAGGGTTCAATCCTACATCAGCAATATTGAACGCGGCGAGCGACGCTTAGACGTCATTGAATTTGCTGAAATTGCTCATGCACTGGGCGAAGAACCTAGCAAGCTCTACGCCCGCATTCTTCCGGATTACTGATATATCCCAGACCGCTATATCCGGTAGTGAAACACCCAAAATCGCGGCTCGTTGATTGCATCCTTGTGGCGACATGGTGGCGACACAGAATTACGGCGTAAATTCCGCACGCCCAAGGGGTGCGCATGTCTTTGATTTATATCAAAAAAATGGAGCGGGCGAAGAGATTCGAACTCTCGACCCCAACCTTGGCAAGGTTGTGCTCTACCCCTGAGCTACGCCCGCTCGGCGTTGCTGCGACACTTGGGTAATCACTTGGTCAACAGCAGTTGAGGCGCGCGGTTAGCATGGGTTTTTATACCCCGCAAGCCCCAATCACACCCTAGTTCACTACAAATGCAAAAATATCCTTGGCATTGGCGAGTTGCTCCCCACATAAAGCCCACAAGTTAAACGATTTGAGCGGGAGTCCGGGCATTGGTCCCGCGCTATAACAGGAGCATGATGTGGCAACAGCAGGACTGACAGTCGAAGAAC
>TARA_R110000824_G_scaffold32788_7_pt1 | contig 20978 bp, 17 predicted proteins | sample TARA_R110000824 | Tara Oceans TARA_R110000824 (sample SAMEA4397747) | marine metagenome | biome: Polar Biome; feature: [MES] marine water layer (ENVO:01000295) within the mesopelagic zone...; material: water (ENVO:00002006), including particulate matter (ENVO:01000060) such as......
GGAAATTGCATAGCGAGCACCCTATTCCCCCCTCACTCCGCAGCTTGCGCAAATTCCTCGTCTTCCGTCCACACCAATATCGGCTTGCGGGCGGCCTGCGTTTCATCCAGTCGGCGTCGGGGAGCGAAATAAGGCGCGTTTTTCAGGCTTTCGTCACCCGCCTTGGCCCGCTCTGCCACCGAGCGGAAGGCACCGATAAACTGGTCAATCGCCGCCTTGCTCTCGGTCTCGGTCGGCTCGACCAGCATCGCGCCATGGACAACCAGCGGGAAATACATGGTCATCGGGTGATAGCCCTCGTCGATCATGCCTTTGGCCAGATCGAGCGTCGTCAGGTCATTGGTGAAGCCTTTGTCGGAGAACAGGGCTTCGTGCATGCACGGCCCGCTATGGGCGAAGGGCGCATCAAGTACGCCTTCGAGACTGCGCAGAATGTAATTGGCGTTGAGCACGGCGTCTTCCGCCACCTGTTTCAGACCATCGGCTCCGTGGCTGAGGATATAGGCCAGCGCCCGGGTGAACATGCCCATCTGGCCGTGAAAGGCGCTCATCCGGCCGAATGTGTGCGGATGCCGATCCTCGACCGTCTCTTCCTCGACGAGGGTGATATGGCCGTCCGCGTGACGTTCGGTAAAAGGCAGCGGACCATAAGGAGACAGCGCCTCGGACAAAACGACAGGACCGGAACCGGGTCCGCCGCCGCCATGCGGGGTGGAAAAGGTTTTGTGCAGATTGATATGCATCGCATCGATACCAAGATCACCGGGCCGGACCTTGCCGACAATGGCATTGAAATTCGCGCCGTCGCAATAGACATAGCCACCAGCGGCATGGACCGCGTCGGAAATTGCCTTCATGTCCGGCTCGAACAGGCCGCAGGTATTGGGATTGGTGATCATTACCCCGGCAACGTCTGGTCCGAGACGCGCCTTCAGCGCCTCCAGATCGACCCGGCCAGCGGCATTGGCGGGAATATCCTCGACCTTGTATCCGGCAAAGGCAGCGGTCGCCGGATTGGTGCCATGGGCGCTTTCGGGCACGAGGATCACTTCACGGGCGTCGCCGCGCGCTTCCAGGGCCGCCCGGATGCACAGGATACCGCAAAGCTCGCCATGCGCGCCGGCCTTGGGCGTCATCGCCACACCGTGCATACCGGTCAGCTTGACCAGCCATACAGCCAGTTCATTGATCACGCCGAGCGCACCCTGCACGCTGTCGACCGGCTGCAGCGGATGGATATCGGCAAAGCCCTTGAGCCGCGCTATTTTCTCGTTCAGCCGCGGGTTATGCTTCATCGTGCAGCTGCCAAGCGCGAACAGGCCAACATCGATGGCATAATTCTGGCGGCTGAGGCGGGTATAGTGACGCACCATCTCGCCTTCGGACAGGCCGGGAATAGCGATCGGCGCTTCCCGTTCGAGGCCGCCGAGGCGGCTTTTGACATCCGGTGCTTCCGGCAGATCGACGCCGGATCGATCCGGCGACCCGATTTCAAAGATCAGCGGTTCATCGACCATCAGGGCGCGATTGCCTGTATGGGTGGTGACGCTATTTTGTTCCGGCATGATCAGATTGGCTTCCTGTTTGGTCGGGCGTCCTTCAGCGAGCATGCTCATGACAGGGCTCCTTCCAGAGCGGTCGCAAATTGCTCGACTTCTCCATCGGTCGAAGTTTCGGTGACGGCAACAAGCAATCCGTTGGCAAGCGGCTGTTCCTGCGGATAAAGGCGACCGAGAGAGACGCCGGCCAGGATTCGTTGATCGGCCAGCTGCCGTACGATCGGGCGCGAATCTCTATCAAGAATCAGCGTGAATTCATTGAAAAAACTATCATTTAGCAGGGAAACGCCTTTGATCGATGAAAGCCGGTCCGCTGCCTGCACCGCCTTTTTGTGATTGAGCATCGCCAGTTCACGCAAGCCTTTTTCACCAAGCAAAGTCATATGCGCCGAGAAAGCCAGCGCGCATAATCCGCTGTTGGTGCAGATATTCGACGTCGCTTTCTCGCGGCGGATATGCTGTTCGCGAGTGGAGAGCGTCAGAACAAAACCGCGCTTGCCTTCGGCATCGACGGTCTCGCCGCAGAGTCGGCCGGGCATCTGCCGGACATATTTCTGCTTGCAGCCGAACAGGCCGACATAGGGCCCGCCAAATTGCAGGCCGACACCGATCGACTGGCCTTCGCCGACGACAATATCCGCATCCATTTCGCCCGGCGATTTGATCGCGCCGAGAGCGACGGGCTCGGTGACGACGGCAATCAGCAAGGCTTTATGTTTATGCGCCTTTTCTGCGATGGCGGAGAGATCGCCGATGCGGCCCAATATATCGGGATATTGCACGACCACGCAGCTGGTCTCGTCATCAATCTGATCGAGCAGGCTCTGGCCGTCGGTGCCGGCATCGAGCGCCGGCGCTTCATAGGACAAATTGTCCTTGGTAAATTTTGCCATCGTCTTGGCGACGGAAACATAATGGGGATGCAGGCCGGAAGAGAGGATCGCCTTGCCGCGCTTGGTGACCCGGCGGGCCATCGTGATCGCTTCCCAGCAAGCGGTCGAGCCATCGTACATTGAGGCATTGGCGACATCGACACCGAACAGGCGGGCGACCTGGGTCTGGAATTCGAACAGGGTCTGCAACGTGCCCTGGGCGATTTCCGGTTGATAAGGCGTATAAGCGGTGAGGAATTCGCCGCGCTGGATGATATGGTCGACACTGGCCGGGACATGGTGGCGATAGGCCCCTGCTCCGAGGAAGAACGGCATGTCGCCAGCAGCATGGTTCTTCTTCGCCAGCGCCTTCATATGCGCTTCCACTGCCATCTCCCCCGCGTGCATTGGCAGGCCGTGGATCGGACCGGTCAGCCGGGCTTCCTCGGGCACATCGATGAACAGATCGTCGATCGATTTGGCACCGATGGTCGCCAGCATGGATTGCCGGTCGTCGGGAGTTAGCGGGAGATAACGCATGTTCTTTCCTTCACTAAAGCCCTTCCTTTTCAAAGGAGGGGTTTGGGTGGTTCCGTGCCGCCTGTCGCTGCGCGAGCGATGCTGACGCATCGCCACCACCCCTTGATCCCCTCCTCTGAAGAGCAGGGGAAATCATTACAGATCGTCGACAAAGGCCTTATAGGCTTTTTCGTCCATCAGATCGCTGAGTTCATCCTTGTCCGACAGGGTGATCCGGAAAAACCAGCCGTCTTCCTCTGCCGATGAATTGACCAGACCAGGCTCGTCCTCCAGCGCTTCGTTGACTTCGATGACTTCGCCGGAAACCGCAGCATAGACGTCGGATGCAGCCTTGACCGATTCCACCACGGCGGCATCGTCGCCCTGTTCCAGTTCCGTGCCGACTTCCGGCACTTCGACAAACACAATGTCGCCCAGCTGTTCCTGCGCATAGTCGGTAATGCCGACGGTCGCCGTGTCGCCTTCGACTTCGACCCATTCATGTTCATCGGTAAAATATCGGCTCATTCTCGTTTCCTCTTCCTGTCAATCTATAGCTTGGGTTTGCGGTGATAGTGATGCTGTACAAAGGGCATATCCGCAACGGTGCAAGCAATTTTTTTGCCGCGCTGTTCGATTGTGATCGCCGTGCCGGTTTCCGACAGGTTCATCGGCACATAGGCCATCGCAATCGGGCGCTGGAGAGTGGGCGAGAAACCGCCGCTGGTCACTGTACCAAGGGTCGCGCCGTCGGCATCGACCACATTCGCGCCTTCGCGGACCGGCTGGCGACCGTCGACAAACAGACCGACACGTTTTTTATCTGCCTTGTCCGGATATTGCGCGAGTACGCGTTCTGCGCCGGCAAAATTGCCTTCTTCGCGGCGCGCTTTGGACAGGGCAAAGTTCAGATTGGCTTCGACCGGCGATATATCGCCATTCATGTCATGACCGTAGAGCGGCAGGCCTGCCTCCAGGCGGAGACTGTCGCGGGCGCCGAGGCCGATAGGCCGCACTTCTTCAAGATCCGTAAGAGCTGTGGCCAGCGTCACCGCATGTTCGGCCGGCACGCTGATTTCAAAGCCGTCTTCGCCGGTATAGCCGGAACGGCTGATCCCGAGCGGAATACCGCGCCACAGAAACGGGCCCGCTTCCATGAAATGAAGATCGGTTGGCAACGGCCAGTCCGGTTCGTACGGGTCGATACCGAGCTTGGCCAATGCTTCCGCGGCCTTGGGCCCCTGCAGTGCCAGGAGCGCTGCGTCTTCCAGATGGTTGAGCATCAGGCTGTCCGGCAGCTGTTCGCGCATATAGGCGATATCGTCATGCTTGGTCGCGCCGTTGACCACCAGGTATAAATGGTCGCCGCTATTGGTGACCATCAGATCATCCAATATTCCGCCGTCCTGGGCGAGCAGCAATGTATAGCGAATCTTGCCCGGAGCTAGTGCGGACAAATTGCCCGGCGTGATCCGCTCCAGTGCATCGGCAGCGCCTTCACCGATCAGCTGCAATTGCCCCATATGCGACACATCGAACAGGCCCGCTTCGGTACGGGTCCAGATATGTTCGGCCATCACGCCTTCATATTGTACCGGCATTTCATAGCCGGCAAACGGCACCATCCGCGCGCCAAGGCCGCGATGCCAGTCGCCGAGTGGCAATTGTTTCAGATTTTGGGTATTTTCACTCATGATATTTCCGCTCAGACAAAAGACAGCTCACAGCAAAGCCCTGCAAAACTGCCCCCTCTGTCACGGAACCTGAGAGTTTCATCCTCCTTCGCCAAGGCTTTGGCAGACAGGTCCGCCATCGCAAGAGCGACGAAAATTTACCCCTTCGGTGGCCCACCTTCGCTAAAGCTATGGCGGGCTCTTTCCAGAGTGCTTGTGAGACGTTTGCGGTCCAGGGGCCTGAGAGTTTCCGGGGCGGTTGCTCCTTCGGCGGCTTTTCTGTCCTGTGAGACAGCAAAACACTCTCCCGCAACGCCTCATGACCCTTGCCCGGAGGCAGTGATCAAAAAGCAGATTTGAGAGTGGATCAGCGCATGGGTGGAGTCAATGATTCTGTTGTGCAGTGCAGTATTTTCCAGCGGGCTTGTTCACACCATCGCCCAGACTGCGTCGTTTTCATGGACAAACTCTCCCGGCGCACTCTCTCCCATCAGCACTACGATTGCCGCCGCAACGTCGCTGGCTAGAATCGAGCGGTATCGGCGAAGCTTTCCGTGTAGCATCAGGTCCATGACCGGGCTGGCAGCAATGGCGAGGCTTTCGCCCAGGCGATTTTCATTGGTTCGTTCTCCGCGCAGCAAGCCGGGGCGGATGATGTCGAGGCGAGCGAATTTCTGGGCGCGGAGCAGGTCTTCGGCCTCGCCCTTGGTCTTGAGGTAGAAGCTCGACGCGCTGCTGTCCGCCATGACCGAAGAGATGGAGATAAATTGTTTCGTGCCTGCCGCCTTGGCCGCAGCCGCCACCGCTCCGACCAGATCACGGTCGACCGCAGCAAAATCCTCTTTTGTCCCAGACTTTTTCATCGTCGAGCCGAGGCAGGATATCACGATATCGGGTTTGATCCTAGCGATGGTCGCGGGCCAGTTTTCCTGCAGCTGGACATGGATTTTTGCCTTGCCGACATCCTCGCGATAGGGCCGCCGGAGCAGCAGATGGAGACTCTGGTCCCTCCCCTGCCCGACCAGCTTGCGAGTCAGCAGCCCGCCGATCAGGCCGGTGGCTCCGACGATCAGGATTTTTTCGGCCATGCTCAGGGTCTCCGCAAATTATCGATATTCAGCATGCCATACCAGCGAAGGCTGGTATCCAAAGCAATATTCGCGGGGCTCGCTCATCTGGGTTGGACCCCAGCCTGCGCTGGGACGACAAATCATTTTCGGCCGGCGCGCTCACCAAATATTTCACGATGCCGGTTGCGGGCATAACGGTCCGTCATCCCGGCAAGAAAATCGGCGATATGGCGGATGCGGTCCGGTTCTTCCCCGGGCAGGGCCGAAGCCCAGCTTTCCGGCATCAATTCGGGCTGCTCGCGATAGGCTTTTACCAGATCGGCGACCATCATCTTGCCCTCTTCCGCCGCCGCTGTCTGCTTGGGGTGATGATAGAGATTTTTATACATGAATTTTTTGAGCGCGCGTTCCTTTTCGGCCATTGCGCCAGAAAATCCGCCAATCATCTGACCCGCTTGCCGAACGTCTTCTGGCGTTTTCACGCCCAGCCTGTCGATGCGATCCTGCGTTGTTTCCAGCACATCATTGGCCATCAGACCGATCTGGTCGCGGATCAACTCCGGCAACAGTCGCTCCTGCGGTACATCGGCAAAGCGGTCGCAAATCACTTGCCAGCGCTCGGCGATGAACGGCAGTTCGAGCAGCTGATCAAGCGTCAGCAGCCCTGCCCGCATGCCATCGTCAATGTCGTGATTGTCATAGGCGATATCATCGGCAATCGCCGCGACCTGCGCTTCCAGCGATGGCCAGCTGTGCAGATCAAGATCCATCGCGTCATTGGCCTCTGCCAATGCCCAGGTGGGTTCGGCTACCGGTCCGTTGTGCTTGGCGAGACCCTCGAGCATTTCCCATGTCAGGTTCAGACCATTCCAGCGCGGATAAGGTGTTTCGAGCTTGGTCAGCGTACGGATGGTCTGCGCATTATGATCGAAGCCACCGAAGTCAGCCAAAGCGTCCTCCAGAGCATCTTCGCCGGCATGACCGAACGGCGGATGCCCGATATCATGCGCTAGACAGAGCGCTTCGGTCAGATCCTCATTCAGGCCGAGCGCACGCGCCATGGTTCGGCCAATCTGCGCAACCTCGAGGCTGTGGGTCAGGCGGACCCGATAATGATCGCCATCAGGTGCGACAAAAACCTGGGTCTTGTGGCGCAAGCGGCGAAAGGAAATGCTGTGGATGATCCGGTCGCGGTCGCGCTGGAAATCATCCCGCGGCCCGCGCGTGACGTCACGTTTTTCATCGTGAAGCCGGCCCCGGCTGTTGGCCGGGTCGCTGGCATAGCTTTGCAACTGGATCATTTGGGGAGCTCGTTGACCTCGACACCATCGGCACTGGCCCAGGCAAAGCCGTCACCGTCATCCTTGCGAAGATCCGCTTCAAAGGCCTTGGCGGCCTTGAAATCGTCAAACGGCCCGACCACCATCCTTCTGGTCGCTCCCCAGGGTGAGGTCCATGCCTTTTGCCCCTTGAACAGATCCGGCTGCTTTTTCGTCATCCGGCGATAGTCGAATTTCAGCGCATCCAGATTTGAGCCGGTAGCGATCTGCACCCAATAGCGTTTGGGGTGCTCCGGTGGCTTTGGTTTGACCGGGGCTTTTTCGACAGGTTTCTGAATGATTTTCGGCTGCGGCTTGGCTGGTTCGATTTCGTCTAGATCGACCGGAACGATCCGGGCTCTGGTTTCCTGCTCCGGTATATCGATTCCCTTGATAATATCAGCGAGCGGTCTGGTGGCCGGTTCTGCCGAAGCCATTTCGACTGCTGCCGGCCGCGATTGCGCGAGATCGAAATTGATCAGATTCACAGGTCCCCCTGCCTTCTTTTCAACCGCGGGGGTGTCTGCCGTTACAGCCGCCTGGACCGCCGGCTGTGAGGCGGGCTGACGACCCGCAATTTCGACTTTCCGCTCGATCGATTGCGACACCAGAACCGACGGTTCGCCGACACCGAGCGCTGTTGCGAAACCGGGGGATGAACTTCCAGCGTCCGGCTTGGTTTCAGCAGTCTGGACCGGATTCGGCTCACTCTTTGCGGGAGCTGGTTCGGGTTGGGCTTTAGGCGGAAGCAATTGCTCCGGCTTAGCGCGTGATACCAAAGCCGTGCGTGGAGGGCTTGCGCTTGATGGCGCGGGTACCTGCGTCTGAGCCAGGACGGTGGCTTCTTTCTTTTTCGACCGGCGGCTGGATTTCCGGTCAGGATATCTGATGTCCATGATACCGGGCCGACGGCGCGGTGATTTGTCGGGCATCGCAAGCACGCGGGGACGATCTGCACCGGTACCCAAAGCCTCGCCGACCGGGATCAGTCCGGCATCTGCACCATCGCCACCACGAGCGGCCATATTGGACGCGAGTTGCACTGCCGCGACATCCACACCAATATTCTCGGAGGCGGGAAAATGGCCAAAATGTACAGCCGCTGCCTTCTGCGCTGCGGTCAGCTTGGGCATGCGATCAAAGAAGGGCTTGATGGCTTTTGCCATTCTCCGCTCCATGGTCTGTTCGACTATATTATCCGCGTCCTTCTTCCTGCCATTCATGGCATAGATAAACGCCCGGTTGCGCCAGGCATCACGGTCGCTTCTCTGGAGCAAGGGATTGAGCTGCACCTCGGCGCGGTCAACGTCGCCGCTGATCCCCAGCGATATAGCATAGCGCTCGATCAGCTCATCATTGCTGCCATAGCGCATCGCCAGCTCATAATCTTTCTGAGCATCGCGGTTCCGACCAATGAGATCATAAGCGAGACCACGATCCGCTGCGATTTCGCGCGCTGCTATGCCATTGGCGACTGCCTGATCGAAATAGCGGATGGCGCCAAATGGATTTTCCTCGGCGAGCAGCGCTCTGCCGAGTCCGACTTTCACGCGCCCGCTCGAGGAATATATTTGATCTGCCTTGGCTAGGAATCCTATCGCTGCGCGCATATCGCCCAGCTCCAGCGCGGCCAGCCCGGCGTCCGCCAGAGCGGATGAATCATTGGAGTTGATCGCAATCCGGCGCAGCGCGTCCTGCAGATCATCGCTATTGGTCTGAAAGCTGGATTGGGCGATGGCAGGCAGGTCAGGCAAGACGGTACCGACGAGCACCGCAGACAAAGCCAATAAAATTTTATATTTTTGTTTCACAAGACACATAAAGGAATGATTGCGTCTGAAATCAATCGTTCTCGCAAGCCAGCAAGGTCAATGGTGGCACGCGAAAGACAAACTCCCTCGTGCCACCCCATCAGCATGAAATTCCGATTGAACCGATTCCGATCTTACTGATTATTCTGGCGGTTCAAAAAGCGCGGAATGTCGAGTGGATCGCGGGCTTTATCGCCCTCGCCATCGTCATCGTCATCACCCTTGGATCCACCTCGAGTCAGATTGGACATCCGTTCGAACAGCGTTCCGCCACCTGTCGCAACGCGCGGTGCTGGTGGCGCCTGGCGGGCAGCCGGGGCTGTGTCTTCATCGTCGAGCTGGATAGCGTCATCGCCAAGTACCAGCTCGTCATCCTCCGGTTCCGGCTTTGCCGAGGCAATTCCGGGTGTCAGCGAAGCAAAAGACGGACGAACAGGCGATTCATCGGTCAAATCATCGTCATCGCCGTAGGTTGCAACCGGAGCAGCCGAGATTTGCGGCTCGGGTTCAGGCGCGGCTTCCGCCTCAAATTCTGGTTCTGGCACCGGTGCAGATGCGATTTCAGCTTCCTGGGCGGCATCCTCTACGCTTTCATCACTGGCTATGGACGAAGCAAAGCTGGGTGAAGCCGCTGGAATTTCCGATGTTCTGGCCGGACTGCTCATGGCGAAAGATGCTGCTGGCGCGGATGACGACCGGCTGCCTTCGCTGTCGATACCGGTGGCAACGACCGAGACACGGATACGTCCGTCCAGATTCGGGTTGAACGCACTGCCCCAGATGATGTTGGCGTCTGGATCGACCAGTTCGCGAATATGATTGGCGGCCTCGTCGACTTCCATCAGGCGCATATCTTCGCCGCCGGTGATCGAGACGATAACACCCTTTGCGCCCTGCATCGACACACCGTCGAGCAATGGGTTGGCAATAGCCTTTTCAGCCGCTTCCAGCGCACGTCCGTCGCCTTCGGCTTCGCCCGTTCCCATCATCGCCTGCCCCATTTCGTGCATCACGCTGCGCACATCGGCAAAGTCGAGGTTGATCAGGCCAGGCATGACCATCAGATCGGTAATGCCGCGGACGCCCTGTTGCAGGACTTCGTCAGCGAGCAGAAAAGCTTCCTTGAAGGTCGTGTTCGGATTGGCGACCAGAAACAGGTTCTGGTTCGGAATGACAATCAGAGTGTCGACATTCTTCTGCAATTCTTCAATGCCAGCTTCAGCCGCTTTCATCCGGCGTGTGCCTTCGAAAGTGAACGGCTTAGTCACCACGCCAACGGTCAATATACCGCGGTCACGCGCTGCTTTGGCGATAACAGGAGCAGCGCCGGTACCGGTACCGCCGCCCATGCCGGCTGCGATGAAGCACATATGCGTGCCTTCCAGTGCCTGCTCGACCAGATCGATGGTCTCTTCGGCGGCTGCACGACCAACCTCAGGCCGTGATCCTGCGCCCAGACCCTGGGTAATATCAGGGCCTAGCTGGATACGCCGTTCGGCAGTAGAACTGTTAAGCGATTGCGCGTCGGTGTTGGTGACGATGAAATCCACACCTTCGACCTGCGCTGCAATCATGTTGGCGATGGCATTGCCACCGGCTCCGCCGACTCCGATAACCGCGATTTTTGGCTTCAGTTCTTCGACTTCCGGTGGGCCAATATTGATACTCATCTCACTGTCTCCCGAGACATTTTGTCGTACTGTAATATTTGTTTAACGCTTTGCACAAATTTCCCGTCGGAATCACCCGAAAAGTTAATTTTTTTCATGAAATTACTAAAAATTTCCGCGTATCGCCGACAACAGCCGCCCAAGCACCGCTGATCCGCCATATTTGTGGACATTCTGATGGCTTCTCGACATGAAGCGCAAATCGACCGGTTCCTGCGAAGCATAGAGCGCCAAGCCGGCGAGACCGGCAAAGGCCGGACCGCTATGTGCTTCGGGAAGCGCGCTTAATCCGGTCGGGCGACCGATGCGCACCGTCCGGCCCAAAGCGGATTGGGCATAATCGGCAATGCCCTTGAGTTCGGCTCCGCCGCCAGTGAGGACAACCTGTCGGCCAACCGGTCCGGTAAAGCCGAGTTCCTTGAGTGCTTTGCCAATTTCTCCGATCAGATGATCCAGCCGCTGCCGGATAACCGCGATCAGCTGCGCACGGGTGATCCGTCCGTCTTCATCGCTATGTTCGGCGGTCTTCTCCAGATCAAGATTGATCACGTCATGATTGTCGCGCGGACTGGTCGTGGCGGAACCGTAGAAACATTTTATCCGCTCGGCCTGCGCCCGCCGCAAACCGAAGGAGGAGGCAATATCATCGGTAATGTCGGCAGCGCCGTAAGGCAGAGTCGTCAAACCGACCAGCATGCCGCCCGCAAAAAGCGATACATTGGTGACTTCCGCGCCCAGTTCGACCAGCGCTACGCCCAGCTCGCGTTCTTCCCGTGAAAGACAGGCGGTGCCGACCGCGATCGGCGAGGCGACGATCGATTTCACATTCAGATGCGCGCCGCGCACGCTCATATCGATATTGCGTACCGGCGAGGCTTCGGCGAGGATGACATGAATATCCACGCCAAGACGGTCGGCGTGCAGGCCTTTCGGTTTCTTCACGCCGTTGAGGCCATCAAGCGTATAGAGCGCCGGTTGTGCGTGCAGTACCATTTTGCCCTTGGGGTCGATGCTATTGCGTCCGGCATCGAGCAGCAGATCAATATCCTCCTGCTCGATCCTGTGGCCGCCCAATTCTGTTTCGACCGAGGTCAGCATGCTCTGCAGACCGCCAGCGGAGAAGCTGACCCAGACATCGTCGATATTGGTACCGGCGATGCGCTCGGCCTGTTCCACCGCATCACGGACATCCAGTTCGGTCGTCTCGGTATCGGCGATATAGCCGCGTTTCACGCCCTTGCTGGCCCGCTGCCCCGTACCCAGCACGGTCAGTTCGCCATTGTCCATCCGCCCGGCAATCATCGCCGATATTTTTGACGAACCAATATCCAGGGATGTGAAGATTTTCTCTACCCGTGCTGCCATGTCTCTAGTCCTTCAGCTCGATCAATTTTATCGTCATGCAGCCCACCATGCGGGCCTTCAACTTTCCGGATCAGCCGAGGCTGATTTTGGTGGCATTCGCAGATAGGCGCGCTCGGCATCGCGCAGGTCAAAATGAACAACGCCGCGTCCGAGCAGGCGGTTGACCCCGTCCATGCGCGCAAAATTCAGCAGCGCTGCCGATGCTGTTTGCTCGCCTTCGGGCAGTGCCAGCGTTTCGCCGCTGTCAAATTCGAGATTCCAGCGCCGGTTGCCGATCCAGGTCGCACCGGTCACCATCGGCCGCAGCGCAGGCGCAACGTCGAGCAATGAATCGAGCTGGGTGAATTTCAGATTGGCTTTCTTGCCAACGATCACCGGCAGGCTGGGCATTTCTTCCTTGGTGATTTGCTCCAGCGGATAGCCGGTTTTGTCGATCAGCGAGAGCCGACCCTTATTTTGCCAGACAGCGACAGGCTCGCGCTCGACAATGTCGACGACCAGCGTATCTGGCAGACGGCGCGAAATCCGGGCGTCCTTGATCCAGCCATTGGACAGCAGATCTTCGCGCACTGCGTCAATGTCGACCAGCAGCATCGAACGGTCTTTCTGCGCCAGCGTGATTTCGTAAACTTTCAGCTCGTCGATGCGGTTGACGCCGGTGACCTCGACCCGCTTCACCTCGAAACCGGCGTTGCCGACGGCCTCTGCGACCTCGGTCTTGATCCGTTCATTGATGCCGGAATAATGCGCAACGCTATAGGCGCCCAGAATGAACACCGCGACCAGCCCCCAGGTCAGGCCCTTTTGTACCTGCGCTTCCGTGACCGGCATCGCGCGCAATATCTTGTCGAAAATCGAAACCTGCTTGACCTTGCGCCTGGCCTGCTTGCGCGGTTTGCCTCTGGGCTGCCGACTGGTGCGTTTCTGGGTAGCTGTCATAGCGCTTCTCTCACAATCAGTTCGACCAGCTGTTCATAGCTGATCCCCACCTGCTTTGCCTGTTCGGGGACTAGGCTGAGCGGGGTCATGCCGGGCTGGGTGTTGGTTTCCAGCACGTACAGGCCGGCTGCGCCCTGTTCGTCATCCCAGCGAAAATCGGTACGGGACGTTCCCTTGCACCCCAAGATCTGATGGGCCCGGAGGGCATAGTCGAGACATAATTTTTCAATATCTGCGGGAATTTCGGCAGGGCAGACATGCTGGGTCAGCCCTTCGGTATATTTAGCGGCATAATCGTAGAAGCCCTGAGCTGTTTTCAATTCGGTCACGCAAAGCGCCTTGCTGCCGAGAACGGCCGTCGTCAGTTCGCGACCCTTGATGAAGGGCTCGGCGAGCAGTTCGTCAAATTCCTGCCATGGCCCAACAACGTCGCGACCAATTGGATTGCCATAATTGCTGTCATCGGTCACAATCGCGACACCGACCGACGAGCCTTCGTTGACCGGTTTCAGGACATAAGGACGAGGCAGCGGGTCGGCCTCGTACAGGCTGGCGCTGGATACGATCCTGCCCTTTGGCATCGGGATGCCCGCGGGTACCAGTTGTTGCTTGGTCAGTTCCTTGTCGATCGCGATCACGGAAGTGGCGAGCCCGCTATGGGTATAGGGAATCTGCATCAGATCGAGCATGCCCTGCACGCTGCCATCTTCACCCGGCACGCCGTGCAGCGCGTTGAACACCACATCGGGCCGAATGGCGGCAAGCACCTGCGCAACATTGCGGTCCATGTCGACATGGGTCACCTGATGGCCATTTTTCTCTAGCGCATCAGCCACACCATTTCCGCTGCTCAGCGACACGTCGCGTTCGGCCGACCAGCCGCCCATCAGGACAGCGACGTGGAGGCTCTGTTGATCATTGGCGCTCATGATTCATCTCCCACTCGCTGGATTTCCCAGTGTAGCTCAATTCCTGAATGTGCTTTGACGCGCTTGCGGACTTCATCGCCGAGCGCTTCGATATCGGCAGAAGAAGCACCGCCGAGGTTGATCAGAAAATTGCAGTGTTTCTCCGACACTTGCGCCTGCCCCATTTGCAAACCGCGGCATCCCGCTTCGTCAACCAACTGCCAGGCTTTTTTGCCATCGGGGTTTTTGAAGGTGGACCCTCCGGTCTTGGTGCGAAGCGGCTGCGAGGCTTCGCGCTCTTCGGCAATGCGTTTCATTTCGGCGCCGATGATTTCGGGCACGCCACTTTCACCCTGGAAAGTCGCGCTCACGACGATGGCGCCTTCGGGCAGCGCGGAATGGCGATAGGTGTAGCCCATTTCGGCGAGCGGGATCGTCACCAGATCGCCGTTGCGCAGCATCACCTCGGCGCTCTGCAATATGTCGCAGACTTCGCGGCCATAAGCGCCGGCGTTCATGCGGACAGCGCCGCCGATAGTGCCCGGAATACCGCGCAGAAATTCCATTCCGGCAATACCGTTGTCGCGGGCCGTACTGGCGACCGAAATGCCGGGTGCACCGGCGCCGCAACGCAAAACCAATCCATCCGCTTCGATAGAGGCAAAGGCCTTGCCCAGGCGCACTACAACGCCCGACATGCCTCCGTCACGGATGATCAGGTTGGACCCCAGTCCGAGCGGCCAGACGGCAATTGCCGGATCAAGATCGCGAAGAAACTGCTGCAGATCATCACTATCTTTCGGCTCGAACAGCCATTGCGCTGGCCCGCCGCTCTTGAACCAGACGAGCGGGGCCAGAGCAGCGCCTTCGGTCAACTTACCGCGGACTTCGGGTATAGTGGCAACCGCGTTCATCAAACCGGCTCCCGGCGGGAAAAACCGTTCACACTGAGCTTGTCGAAGTGCACCGCAAGACGAGAATTGTCGTTCGACAGGCTCAGGACGAACGGGAACGAAAAAAGGCTCATTTGCGCGCCTCCGCAATGCCTTCAGCAAGTCCTGCTGCCCATTTGGTAATATCCCCTGCCCCGAGGCAGATGATCATATCCTGCGGCTGTGCCACTTCGGCAAGCCGTATGGCCAGCGCCTTCTGGTCGGCAACGGTTTCGGCGAGGCGATGGCCGCGTGTCTTCAAGCCAGTGACCAGAGCGTCGCTGTCAATGCCTTCGATCGGGTCTTCTCCGGCGACATAGACAGGGGTCACCAACACCATATCGGCATCGTTGAAGGCACCCTGAAATTCTTCCATATGGTCGCGCAGGCGAGTGAAGCGGTGCGGCTGGACGACAGCGATAACCCGGCCTTGCGCGCCTTCGCGCGCAGCTGACAGCACCGCCTGAATCTCGACCGGGTGATGGCCATAATCGTCAATGATGGTGATGCCATCGACTTCGCCAACCTTGGTGAAGCGGCGCTTGACGCCGCCGAATTGGTCAAAACCCTTGGCGATCTGCGCATCGCTCATGCCCATTTCGAGGCCGACTGCGACGGCCGCGATGGCGTTCTGCACATTATGGCGACCCGGCATCGGCAAGGTAATCTCTTCGATGGTTCTGGTCTCACCGTCGCGGTCACGGATGACCACATCAAAGCGGTTGCCGCCGGCAATCGGTGTGACATTGATACCCTTCACGTCGGCCTGAGCGGAAAAACCGTAAGTGATGATCCGCCGGTCCCGGATGCGCGGCAATAAGGCCTGGACCTCGGAATGGTCGATGCACAGGATCGCAGCACCGTAAAAAGGCACATTTTCGATAAATTCGAGGAAACTGTCCTTGATCTTGTCGAAGCTGCCATAATGATCGAGATGCTCGGCATCGATATTGGTCACAACCGCAATCGTGCCATCGAGGCGCAGGAAACTGCCGTCGCTTTCGTCGGCTTCGATCACCATCCACTCGCCAGCACCAAGCCGGGCATTGGATCCATATTGGTTGATGATGCCGCCGTTGATGACGGTCGGATCAATACCACCAGCGTCGAGCATTGCAGCGACCATCGACGTCGTGGTCGTCTTGCCATGGGTGCCGGCAATCGCGATGGTTGATTTCAGCCGCATTAGTTCGGCGAGCATTTCTGCCCGACGGACCAGAGGAATACGACTGGCCAGCGCTGCTTCCACTTCCGGATTGCCGCGTTTGACTGCGGTTGAAGTCACCACCACGGCGGTACCTTCAACATTGGCTGCGCTATGACCGATTTTCACATCAATGCCTCTGGCGCGCAGACCCTCGATAACATAGCCCTCGGCAATATCGCTGCCCTGCACCTGATAGCCCATATTGTGCATCACTTCAGCAATGCCCGACATGCCAATGCCGCCGATGCCGACGAAATGAATCGTGCCAATATCAGTGCCTACACCCTTCACTGGACATTATCCTTCGCCAGAGCTTCCTTGCGGGAGGCTAATAAGGGCGGCGTTTCTTTCTTCACCTTCATCGTGTTGCCAAGCGGCGAAGTGCCGATGCTTTCCACCAGATCCGCGAGATCATTGACCGCTTCCGGGCGGCCGCATTTCGCCGCGAAACGCGCGGCATTTTCCAGAGCGCCCGGCTGCAACGCCATTTTCTGCATCTGTTTGGCAAGTTCCTTGGCGGTAAAACGGGATTGCGGTATCGAACGCGCGCCGCCAGAGGCGACCATTTCCTTGACGTTATAAGTCTGATGATCGTCCATCGCGCTGGGCAGAGGGATCAGGATCGCGGGACGACCAGCGGTGGTCAGCTCGGCAATGGTCGAAGCCCCTGCCCGACCAATCACCAGATGCGCCCAACCCAGGCGCTGCGGCAGATCGGGCAAATAGGTAGCCAGTTCCGCCGGAATATCATGTTCGGCATATTTTGTCCGCACCCGCTCGATATCGTCTTCGCGGCATTGCTGGGTGATCTGCAGGCGGCGGCGCAAATGCATTGGCAGCATCGCCATTGCGTCCGGCACAACATCGGAAAGGATGGAGGCCCCCTGGCTTCCGCCGGTGACCAGCACCCGGAAGACGCCTTCTTCGGACAAGGGCGGATAGGGCTCATCGCGCAGCGCAACCACTTCTTCGCGCACCGGGTTGCCGACGAGATGGACTTTTTCCTGATATCTCGGTTTGATCCGCAGAACATCGGGATAGGCAGTCGCAATGGCATTGACCGAGCGCGCGGCCAGCCGGTTTACTCGGCCCAGAACGGCATTCTGCTCGTGCACGATTGTCGGGATATCCTTGCTGTTCGCAGCAAGCAGAGCAGGATAGGCAGGATAGCCGCCAAAGCCGACAATCGCCGAAGGCTGAAATGTCTCATAAAGCTGCATCGCCATCCGGCGGCCTTTGAGAATGGCGCGCGCTCCGCCTACCCAACTGCGTGGGTTTTTGGTGATCCGGCCCGCAGGCAGGACATGGACCTGCACTTCATCAACCATGCCGGGAATTTTTGCGCCGCGTTCATCGGTGATCAGCGCCACCCGATGACCGCGCAAGACCAGTTCCCGAGCCAGCGCATAGGCCGGAATCATATGACCCCCGGTCCCACCGGCTGCCAAGACATAATGTTTCGAAAAACTCATACCGCTATCCGTCCTTGCTCGGGCCAGGCCGAGACATATTGTGAACGGTCAAGATACGGGTTCCGGCGGGTAAATGCGAGCAAAAGTCCGATACCGATGCACAGCGCCAATATCGACGAGCCGCCGTAGCTGATCAGCGGCAGAGTCATGCCCTTTGACGGGAAAAGCTGGAGGTTCACCGCCATGTTAATCAATGCCTGTCCGCCGAACTGGGCGGTCAGGCCGGTGACAGCGAGGATGATGAAATTATCTTCCTCGTCAAGGAGCCGAAGAAACACGCGGACGACAATTGCAAGATAGACAAGTGCGATGGCGACGCAGGCAAGCAAGCCGAATTCTTCGCCGATGACGGAGAGAATATAGTCGGTATGCGCCTCTGGCAATTTGAATTTTGCAGTGCCCAGTCCTGGCCCGGTGCCGAGCAGACCACCGCCGGTCAGAGCCTTGTGCGCGAGCATCACCTGATCGAATTCATCTCCCCCGAATAGCCATGCGTTGATCCGCTGAGTTGCTACGGGATATAGAAAATAGGCCGCCACGAGACCGCCAACACTCAGCGTTCCGACAGCGGCGATAAAGCGCGCCGACAGGCCGGAGACGGTCATCACCGCGAACCAGATGCCGCAGATCAAAATTGTTTCCCCGAGGTTCGGCTGCATCATCATGAGAACCGCGATTATGGCAGTTAGGATGACAGAAAACGTGATCACCGGAAGAGCCGGATCCTTGATCCTGAGCGACAGCAGCCAAGCGAGCGCCACTGCATATAGTGGCTTGAGAAATTCGCCGGGCTGAATCGTCGCAAAACCATAGCCGATCCAGCGCTGTGCGCCGTTGACGGATTTCCCGAACACCGGGACGAGGAACAGCAGGATAAACGCCACAAGGGCCGCCAGAATCGCGAAGCGCCGTGCCTGTTCCTTGGGCAGCATCGACACCACCAGCATCACCGGAATACCGACAATCACCCAGCCAAGCTGTCGGTAGAAATAGTAAAGCGGGTCGATAGTGACTGCAGCAGTGCTTTGTTTCAGCGCCGTTGCCGGCGACGCTGCAGCAACTGCGATCAAGCCGATGGCGACGAGAGTCAGAATAAGTCCAAGCAACACCCGGTCGAGTTCCCAGAACCAGACTGCGAGCGGCGAACGATCGCTGCGCCCAAGACGCGTTTGCAACTGGAAGCGTTTCTTTTTCAGTCCGCCGGCAATTTCGGGATGCTGGCCAGCAGTGCCGGCGCCTTGTTCAGATAAGCTCATCGACTTGCCTCCCCGGTCGCGGTTCCGATCAGCTTGCTCTCGATCACCGAATTGACGGCTGAACGGAAGCAATTGCCTCGCGCCTCGAAATCGCGAAACTGGTCAAACGAAGCGCAGGCCGGTGACAGCAAGACCACTTCGCCCGGCTTGGCTCTGGCGGCTGCCCGCTGCACGGCGGTCAGCATCATTTCGCAGGCTTCCACCGGGAAATGACCAGCCAGCAATTTTCCAAACATCGGTCCAGCTTCGCCGACCGTATAAGCAGCGATGACATTTTTGTAGAAGGGTTCGCACTCTGCCAGATTATCGCTCTTGGGAAGGCCGCCCAATATCCAGTGAATTTTCGGATAGGCACCAAGCGCCGGACCGGTCGAAGCCGGGTTGGTTGCCTTGCTGTCATTGACGAACAAAACGCCATGGGATTCGGCAACGCGTTCCATCCGGTGCGCCAGACCGGTGAAAGATTGCAGCGCGGGGCGCCATTGGTCTTCGTTAATGCCCAGAGCCTCGACCGTAGCGATGGCGGCGATCGCATTTTGCAGATTGTGCGGACCCTGAAGCGATGGCCAGCCGGCTTGTCCGGCGATTTCGACCGAACTCGTGTCGACAATCTTCTGCACCCGGCCGATATCGCGCAAGCCCTGCAGAGCCAATCGGGACTTTTCATCATTGCTGGCAATAATGGCGGTATGATCGGATCCGAGCATGTCGAAAAGGCGCGCCTTGGACGCTGCATAAGCATCAAACCCGTCGTAGCGATCCAGATGATCGGGGCTGATATTGAGCAGCAATGCGACATCGCAATCGAGACTGCTGGTCAGATCAATCTGGTAACTCGACAGTTCCAGCACATAGACACCGCCTTCCGGCATGGGCTGCTGCGACAGGATCGGAACGCCGATATTGCCGCCCATCACGGCCGGCACACCGGCGCATTCCAATATATGATGGACCAGAGCGGTCGTTGTCGACTTGCCGTTGGTGCCGGTGATGCCGACAACATGATGCGGAGGCAAGGACGCCCGGGCTTGAGAGAAAAGCTCGATATCGCCGATGATCGGGACGCCGTCGGCCTTTGCCTTCTGCGCAATCGGGTGGCTGTTGAGCGGCACGCCGGGAGACACGACAATCGCGTCATAGCCAGTCAGATCGGATTCCAGTGGATCGGCAATAAGCGCCTTTTCGGCTACGCTGTTGCGCAATTCTTCGCGATTGTCCCATGCGAGCAATTCCGCTCCGCTCGCGTACAGGCTTTCCAGCACCGCCATCCCGGAACGGGCCAGTCCGAGGATGGCATAACGTTTTCCGGCAAAGGCGGATGAGATGATCATCTGAGCTTCAACGTCGCCAATCCGGCGAGTGCGAGCACCAGACTAATGATCCAGAAACGGATCACGATGGTGGATTCGGACCAGCCAAGCTGTTCGAAATGGTGATGGATCGGCGCCATGCGAAACACGCGGCGGCCGGTGCGTTTGAAGAAAAAGACCTGGACGATGACTGACACGGCTTCGAGCACGAACAAACCGCCGACCAGCGCCAGCACGATTTCATGATGAATAGAAACGGCAATCGCGCCGAGCGCGCCGCCAAGCGCCAGACTGCCGGTATCGCCCATGAACACCGCCGCGGGCGGGGCATTGAACCACAGGAAGGCAAGGCAGGCACCGATTACGCAAGCGCAAAAAATCGCGAGCTCGCCAGCTCCGCGAACAAAGGGGATGCCGAGATATTCGGAGAAGACGGCATTGCCTGAGAGATAGACAAGAACCAGAAAAGTGGCGCTGGCAATCACCACCGGCATGGTGGCAAGACCATCCAGCCCGTCGGTGAGATTGACGGCATTGCCTGCCCCAACAATCACGAACATCGCGAAGGGTATATAGAAATAGCCGAGGTCGATCTGCACATCGTTGAAGAAGGGCACATAGAGGCTGGTACCGATCTGCTGGACGATCAGCCAAGTGGCGAAACCGGCGATGACAAATTCGAGCAACAACCGGACCCGGCCCGGAATGCCCTTGTGGCTGGCTTTGCGAACCTTGTCATAATCATCCATGAAGCCGATTGCGCCAAAGCCAAGCGTCACAAAAATGCAGGCCCAGACGAACATGTTGCTGAGGTCCATCCACAGCAGAAGCGAAGTCACCACCGAAATCAGGATCATCAGGCCACCCATGGTGGGGGTCCCTGCTTTCTTGAGATGGGTGATCGGGCCGTCCTCGCGGATCGGCTGCCCCTTGCCCTGCCGCATGCGCAGCATGTTGATGAACTTGGGCCCGATCAGCAGGCCGATGAACAAAGAGGTCGAGACAGCGGCACCCGAGCGAAAGCTCAGATAGCGAAAGACATTGAAAACGCCTTCGAATTCAAGCCATTGGGCCAGCAAATAAAACATCAATACTC
>TARA_R110000824_G_scaffold11622_2_pt1 | contig 20961 bp, 3 predicted proteins | sample TARA_R110000824 | Tara Oceans TARA_R110000824 (sample SAMEA4397747) | marine metagenome | biome: Polar Biome; feature: [MES] marine water layer (ENVO:01000295) within the mesopelagic zone...; material: water (ENVO:00002006), including particulate matter (ENVO:01000060) such as......
AACATGCTGGCTAAACAGAACGCTTGGCTGAATATCATGAAAAAGATCAATTACATCGACGGTCGAAAACTTACAGTGGATGCCCCGCCAGCAGGCCAGCAAACTCGCATTATACGCTTTGTGGTACAGATCCCGCGGGCCGTGCTTGAACTCTATGCGCGTGTCGGCAACGCGGCACAGTCTTCCCTTATCTTTAACAACCCCACCGCCAACGCTAAAAAGGCCGCCGCCCCAACCACCAGTACCCCAACCACCAGTACCAAAGGTGCCAGCGCTATCACCGCGCCCGACCCATCTAAAGATCGCGCGCGCTATATGGCATATCAATATTGGCAAGTCGATTATAATATATGTAATATTCCTCGCTATGTACGAGTGGCTACAGAGGTTTTACAACAGCTAGACGAGCGTATAAAAGCCAAAGGAGTTGAATTTGATATTCCCTTTGATGTTCAATTACATATACGCCGTTTAAATGTTTTTTCGGATACCGTCAGAGGCCTCGTAGAGGAGTGCGGCTTCCCCCTTTCTAAGATTGATTGCGCCGTTAACGTAAAAATGACGTTTAGCGGCGAGTTTGATATTTTAGATTTTGTAGCAAAAGGCAATACCGCTCCCCTGCGCCACCCCCAGTCGCCGGTCCAACGCTGGCGAACCGCCGTGGAACAATCCGGGGGCCAGGACCACTTTGGCTTTGCGCTCAAGATAGAGTCTAAGCACCTCAAATATCTGGGCACTTTAAAATCCGGCACCGCGCCATCGATGTCAGACATTTTGACTCCTATCCACCAGGACGGGCCCAACAAAGGAAAGCCAATAGAAGGCAAGGAAGTCTATGTTAAGGATTTGTGGGATCTAACCAAAAAAGGTCTCGCCTACCTTAACCTTCTTGGCGACTATGCTTCGCCCACGCCCGGAACCGACGTAACTAAGCATCATGACGCCGCCCGAATCGTTCTTAACGGCTCCAAGCTTCGCCAAGCTCCCCATCTTTTGGCTAATCGAACAACCAACTCTTTGATTGGTGCGCTGAGTGAAATTTATAAAAAATACAATGTGCGCTATGAAAGCGACAACGACGGATTGTTTGCCAATAAAGAAGACATTATGGGTTTTGTGGAAAGGTATATCGTTCCTTCACCCAAAGTGGTAAGCTTTGATGACGCCGATCGCCTGATAGAAAAGTATATTCTTGGAGATGTACGGTATCTAGATGACGACTATTATACACGATATCAGAACCTCACCGGCAAGGATTCAAATACTCCCGGCGGCCGCCGAATGGGGCAATCAGCTAAACACAATCTAGAAAAGGAATTGGGCAATGTTTACGAACAAGTAGGGGACGCATTAGGAGTAAAATTTATACGAGGGGAATTCGACCAAATCAGCAATTTAGATGATTTCTATAAATCTGTCTTAAACCATATATCATTACCCACCCTTATGACAACCGCGGCCCAATGCCTCATGCAGATGATGGGCCTCGATGAACTAGAAAAGGAAATATGCGCTAAAGCGCTGAGAAATTACGATGAACATAAAAATGGTCTGCTAGCCGAATTTGACCGCGGTGACCCGCTATCTCGCTATCTTGGTCAAAAAGTTAAATACGGTATAGGAAAAGCAGAATATGTAACCCACAAGGAGCTTTCTAAGCAACTGGACCGCGGCCTTAATTATCTAACTAAACTGGGATCTGACGCTGTTACCAGTTACACATGGCAGAAAGCGTCAAGAATCCAACGTTTTGTAGACGATATCGACAAAACCTGGATGATGAAAAAAGAAGAAATTGACCGCGAAGAAGCCGGTACCGGCGTAACACCTTTTGGGGACACTTTACCCGACACCAACAGTCTTATTAACGACATTGACGAACGTCTTATAACTTTAAAGGGAAACATAGATACGTCCCCCTGGAGCCCCACCGGCGGCGGTGATATGCCCGGCGTTATAAGAACCCAAAGTGACCGCGAACAATTAATCGGCCACACGCCACCGGGCGAAGAAGGATTTCTAGCTAGTTTGGAGGCTGAAGCCAACGCCTTAGAAGCCAAAAGGGCCAAGCTAATCGCCGCAAAGAACGTCCTAAAAACGCAAGCAGCCCAATATCTCAAAATCCGACAAGAAATATTACCAGCCGTCGCAGAGCTGAATCCTTATTTTGGCTGGATGGGCGACGACGAAAAAAGCCGCAAACCAAAGCGGTTCCCGACGCCAAAGTATCTCAAAGACGTTTCCTTCACATTTTACGAGGACCAGACCATCGCCCAAACTCGATTGGAACAACTATTCACTGCCGCCGACCAGCTAGGCCTTCCAGGTTTGGAAGCCACCGGCCATGCGTTGGGAATAGAAAAAACACCGGCCGGAGTGTGGACCGTCGTCAACAAAGCTCTATATCTTACTCCCTTGGCCACAGGCATCAAAAAAGTAAACCCGTCCTCCGACGACGGCAACGCCGTTGTAGCTGCTCGGGACATCGCGCGCAGCTTGTTTCTTGACCAAATCCTAGGAATTCTACAAGAGAGCTTAAAGCAGATTGAAAGCCAAAACAAAGCTTTAGATGTGCTACGCGATGTACCCATTGTCAAAGAGTTCGACGCGGCATTTGACGAGATATGGAAAAATCAAAAGATGCGTCTCGTTTTATGCGGCGCAATTTATGCTATTATTCCCGCTGCTCTTTACGGACTTTACCTTTTGCTAAAATCGAACCCCCAATTACCAGATCGATTTATCAGGCAAAACGCCGATAGACTTTCGGACGCTATTAATAAACGCATAAAGATTTTCTTTAGTACCGATTACCCGGTGATGGATATTTTAAAAGGCCTAAAAGATGCCTTAGTCCAACTTGGACTTAATATTGCGCGGGATTTGATCCTGAATGGTATTATGCATATTATTAATAATTTGCTTGAAATGTGCTCTGAGGCCGAAGTCGCCAACGCCCCGTATTCCCCTTTGAACAAAATCTCTTTAGCTGGTTTTATGATTCAGCCCAAGCCGGGCCACCCAATACCGCCATCGCTGGACAAGTCTCGGTCTTACCTAAAAGTTGCGACCCACACAAATCTTTCAGCGTCGCATTATAAACTAATATTAGATACCTTATCGAGCGCTTTTACGATTCATGAAATGAAATCGCTTTTGTTGTCGACAGCTTCGGATAAATTATATCACGAGGCTCTCATGGTCCTGAAAGGGATATCAGAAATAAAAGGATCGGCATTTTATATTAAGTATGTTAACGAGTCCGGCGTACGCGTGTTTTTCAAGATAGTTTCGGACAACATTGACAAAGAATTTCTGGTAATAGCAGAACAAATGTGGGAGAAACAAAAGCAAGCTTTGATTAATATATGCGGCGATGTCAATGACGATTTTAAAAAGGCGGAGCTAGCAAAATATTTGGACCCGGAGGATCTTCTTAACGCTTTAGCTGAGGGCAAAAAGCGCAACAAAGATCTAGTGGGCGCTATGATGAACGCAATGAATAATGTTTTAGGAGGTCCTGTGCAACCTGAACAGCTGTGCTTTCCCAAACCTAAAGATGATGACGCGGAAAACGCCGAATCCAGTACGGGTAAAATAAATCCACATCACGAATCTCAGAAGTTTGGTAGCGAACAAGCGTCGAAAGCTATATTTGGAGGTATTCACAAGGTATTTGAAACCGAAATAGGTCGCGTTAAAGGCATCTATCGGGATCTTGAGTCCGTCATGATGCCTAAAGGCCCTGGCGGCACCCTGCTTCCTATTAATGTAGAGGAACTCAAGAATACCGAATACGATCCCGAAAACACCGATTCGTTACCTTCCTTAATGAAAGGACCACTTCTAGACAAGATTAAAGAAGAAACTGCCGAGCTTGAGACTCCTTTAGCGGCCTACAAGATAGCTAATGAAATTCACAGTCTTCTTAACCCCGACGATGACGACGGCGAACAGTCCGTCTCACCGGTGTCTTTTTATAAAGAAGAGATCGAAGAGGCCGATCCAGAGACGAACACACCCGCTTCCTCTGTAATTAAATTTGAGTATAATCCAGATGTGGGAGCGAATACGGCATATGACACTCCGCTTAAACGAAAAGTTGTTTTTTCTTATAACCCCACACTTCAGCACAATCAGTTGGAGTTAGCTCTTCAAGTAATACCGGAGTCACCGCCGGACACCACCGGCGGCCAAGCAGATGCGGGCGGCGTGGCGAATCTAGAAGCACTACAGGCGAGTCTGGCCTCCGCGAAGGAAGCTTATGATAGCGCGGCAAAAGCCACTGCCACAGCCCTCACCGCAGCAACGAAGCTTAATGAGTTGGCCGCCACGTCCGGAGCGTCCGACGAGACGGAAAGCAAAGCATTGGACGCCTGGCAAGAGGTTTACAAACTCCAAGATTCAGAAGCAGAGATAGAAGCAGCGATGACCGCAGCTAAAACGGCATACGATCTGGCTGTTATGGCGAGTACACTCGACGCGGCCACGCTGAGTGCTTTCGCTGCAGCACAAATTGACGACGACGTGGTAGAAGATATTTTCACTTACAGTGTTAGTAAAGCTCCTCCCTTCGGCGGCACTTTCGACGATTCATACATGACGAAATATGCCCAATCGTACGAGGAAGGCAGTTCTATCGCAAAGAGTGCCAACCCGTTCGCAAGTGACTTGGAAACAGACTTAGAAGATTTTTTACAGGAACAAGATTTATATATGCTGGCTTTGAACGAGATTTTTCAAGAGCTTTTGCTCTTGACTTCCCGCAGTGGCCTATACTTGGACGCGAAGGTAGAGACTCTAGAAAACGGCACTGAAATAAAGCCTGATCCTAACTTAGCTATATTCAACGCGCTTCAATTGAAGAAGAAATTGCCTAAAGCGGGCGTTGGACGCTGCTTTTTAGGATTTTTCAACCCTAGGGTGCTGAATTCTCAAGTACAAAATCTAGCTAATGCACTCTATTGTCATAATCCGATGGCGGTTACTAAAAGCTCTACTGACTTAGCGTATGTCAAAGTTACTTTGGATTGTCTCATACGGGCAATCGTGGTCAAAGAAATGATGAAAAGCTTATTTGTTTTTGGGTTTGCATCGATCGAAGACCTCTATACATACACGTGGGATCCAAAAACCCCGGATAACGAGCGCGAGACACCAGTTTTTGCGCAGTACTTAGATGCGGAAATTGAGCGCGCCCTACAACTTCAGTTTGAGTCCATGGGAGATGGTTCTTTGGACACTTTCTATACGGAAGTTATAGCAGAGTTTATCACCGGTTTAATGAGAATTCTTCATCAAGACGAAAGCTTGCTAGATGAAGATGCTTTGAATATTATGATAATGGATCAAGTTAACTTTGTAAAGGAAGTGCTTAAAAGCGCTCTGCCTCCTCAATTGACAAATTCTCCTGGCTTTTTCGACCGGCGCTTGATTCAACAAGTAAAATTAAAAGAAGGGGATTACGACGAAGAAGAGAAATATTTAGACCTTTTAGATGAAATTGGTTACGCTGAGCAGCTGCGCGTGCTAGAAAACGATTATTTAACTCACTATATCCACACGATGGCCCCGGCGGAAACCATAGACTTGAAAAAACGCCACAAGTACTTGGGAGGCGAGCCAACAACTTCCCCCGTCTCGTCGATCCAAACGAAGCAGTCTGCAAGCTTCAGCGACCCGGTATTCGGGTCCAGTGAATGGGTAAAGACTGAACAAGGAGACCTAAACCAATTTAAAATTGTCCGGACTCACAAGAAACCTTTAAAATCTTTCTTCACAAAAATACCATCGTTCGACGAAAACATCAATAATTTGAACGTGTACCTAGGAGGGGTAAACTCTGGGTTTGTAACAGAGAAATTTGTGGAACTTAAATATAACACTGATTTATGGAGAAAGATCTCAGATCTCGGAGGGGACGGAGGCCTCCTGAAAGCATTGCGACTAGAGTTCAAATCTATGGCTAAATATGCCCTGAACGGCGAGAATCCGAAGGTAGTGATAGACTCTCGCTCCCACGGATTTCCCGCCGCAGGGAACACACGCTTAGATTTGTTGCGCAATATGCTGTATGAAACAAAGCTCATACTACTTTTCCCTCAAGCAAAAGCCCTCTTGGAAGACCCAGATCTGGCCAAACAATTTGGAGAGGGCAGCAATCCCCTCTGGCAATTGTTCCGCTTTAACTTCGCTCCGGAACCGTCCGAAGATTTAGTGCCCGCAACCGGCGAGTACGGTGCCATGTCTAACAAAGATCGTGTTGATTTAATGAACGGGCGATTGGCTGTAGCTGGAAGCAATAAGACACGATGGACTAAACTAGATTGGTCATTGACAGGGAAAATCTACATAAATGATTTCGAAGCTTTAATGGCCAACTTTCAATACCCTATTTTACAATTAGCTCTTGAAGGCCTCTCTGCCACACCAAAGTCAACTGTGGGGTCGGCTATGGTCGCGGCCGGATACGCGCCCCAATATAATAACCCCGCCGGTAAATATTTAACTGACATCGCCCACCCCTATTTCCATGCTTATTACGCTAATGGTTACCAACTCGGTCCGATTCCCAGCAATAAAATTTTAGAAGGTCGTTCTATCCCGGGTCTTATGAAGCGAATACCCGGCAAATCCGAATCAGGCGACGGATATTCCGCGCCCGACATAAAAGCCGAATACGCATATAACGAAAACTGTAAAAATGCTTCTGGTGATTATATTTCTAAGCTATGGAAGTATATGCCTTATACTAAACAACCCGGCGGGCCGCCCGGGGGTGAAGATCCCGGTATCAGTAACGTGCCGATGCGGCCCATGGGCGGCAAACTCGGCGGCTTTGGCGGCATCCCGGTCGGGGACACCGGCATCGAAGCGCTGGGCGACGGCGAAATCACCAAATATGACGTAACATCTCACACAACTCGGCTTTATTTGGACATGATGTATGCCTTCCACTCCAGTCTAAACCTCGACGGCACCCCCGGCTCGTCCAACAGGTGGCGGTCCCGCCTATTATCACGAAAGGTCAGCAACGAAATCCCGCCAAAGGATAATGGCGACGTTACATGGTATAACAGAATGACCAAAGAAAGCAAAGACCAGTTCAATGAGGATTGCAATCGAGAATACTTACCGCGTTTTAGCTTCTATTCATGGCTTCTGTTACAAGACGTTAAAACATTTTTTGATATCAAGTTAGTAACGCGTCTTTCGCAATATATAGCGGAGACCGATCGCCCGGGCATACAGGACGCCTACGACCAGAGTCCGCTGGGGTCAAACACCTCAGCCCATAATATTCAACAGCTCGTAAGCTGGCATGACTTGACACCCGAGGCTGTTCTGCGACAACTCAAAGAAAAGGTGGGAGCAGTTGACTTTAAAGACGATGGGAGTAAACCCCACAAATATGTTGTCCTTCCAATCGAAACTCTTCAAAAGGAGATTCCGGAGGGATGGTCTGACAAATGGTTTGATTTTATTCACAAAATCTATAAAAAGCATTACTCTGAGGAACTAGTGGTCGTTCCTCCCGCTTTCGATCAAGTTATTAACGACGAGTCTATCGAGGAGAAACCTTTACGCGACACATTATTAAGGGTCTTTTCTGATTATCACGATAACGGCCAACTGTGGGGTGATGAACTGAGCTTTTTTACCGAGATGTACAAAACCGACGATGACATCAAAACCCGCGAAGAAACGGCCCTATTTGAAGCCCGTAAAGCCGCACAGCCTGCTTTCATGAAGTTCTTGGAAAGCCTTGAGTACGTATGGACAAAACAGTATGATGACATATTAGCCAACTTATTAGAGGTGCTACTTAAAGACAAAGAAAAAGATCCTGGAAAATATATGTACGGCGGATATAACCAGGCAATAATTGCGCAGCGCGCACTGGCCAAAACGAAGGCCGTAAAAGCCGTGCTAGCTTGGTTGGCAGCCGGAGGTGGTGGCAAAGGTGTCGCCGCGGCCAAAAATATGATCTACACTATAGAGTTCAAGACGCCAAACGTAAGCAAGCTTTTTGTCCCTTCTGCGGTAACGGGGTATGGCGAAGATTCTGGCCTGACTCTAAAGTCTGAGAAAACACGCAAAGCCATCTTCGATATATTTGAGTCTGCCTTCGTCGCGTCCATGACGGATCTTAAAAAACCCCCGTTGGGCCTCTGGAGCGATTTTGAATACGCATGGCCTAAATGGGACGACAAAGAAACTAAGAACGTTGATGAAGGCGAGGAGCCCGATGGCGGCTGGTCCGGCGAACAGCAAGGGCGCCCCCTCCGCTGGTTTACATGGAAATATTATCGAGAAAACTTCTTCGATAGTTTAGGCAGTGAATTTGGGGTATTAGACGGCTTGATTGCTGAAGATCTCGACGATGGCATTGTGGACTACTTATCTGGCAAGAAAGGCAAAGCCCTAGGGAAACCCGAACACCAAATCAATACGTACACGTTCTTGGAACTCTACAACAACCGCAAAAATTACCAGTATCCGCTTTGGTTCAAATACGTACCGGCCGCCAATAATAACCTTGGCCAAGCCGTCAAAAATCTCTTCACTGCGCGGGATGTCGCCTATAAAAAGGCTTTCAGCAACACTGCGTTTGATTTTGATTTGGCAAAAACAACACTATACCCTATAGCAAATGAGGCTATAGACACATTCCGTAGCGGTTACTTGTTACCCGGCCTGCGCGAATGGATAGAATATTGGACCCAGCTGTGTCTCGGAGAAAACGAATCAATCGGCGCCGAAGAAGAGGTCCACCCCCATATTTGGCCGTGGAATCCAGCTTACAATTTTAGCGACCCAAGATGGATAAACACGTGGTTGCTACAACAAATCATTTACCATCTTCAAAACGAGTTGCCTTTTGGCGATGTCGAAGGCAATATCTTTGACGTACTAGGCAGCGGAACGAGTTTCCCTTATGACGGAAACTCCAATAAGATTGACGCGTCAGAAACATTGGATGACTTCTTGTTCCCAGATAATGATCCGAAGAAGGACATTTATACTCTGATTACTAAGTTTGCTGATGTCGACACTCCTGTAGAGAAATTTTTTGCTAAATTAATGAAGGAACCAGAGAGTATTCATCAAAAGGAGCATTTTGAGAATTTAATGCGCGCCTTTTTTATTAAGGAGCAGGGAGCTATTTTGACGCTAATACATCGGATGCTAGCACAGAAGAATTACCCAGCGCTTGAGTCCAATTTCAATGGGACGATTGCCACTTCAGCAGACGCACTCTATAACGCAGTCGGTGCAGCAAATGGGAATTGGCAGCGCGCCGTCGGACCAGAAGAAGAAGATCCCGGCATGGGCGATTTTGATTTCGGTGCGCTAGGATACATGATACTTAAAGCGTTTATGGGCGCGCTAGCCAATACCGTTGACCCCACCTGGAAGACACCATGGTTGTGGAAAGGCGGCGTGGGCCCACTGACGCCCATTGGGGTGGTCGCAAAACTAATGGGGAAATCTGATCCCCTCCGCAGCCCAAAGAAGCTGCGTAAGGCCACAAACACAAAGGGCTCTTGCGATGAATATGTGGAAGAACAAGCGGCTCTTATAAATTATGGACTGCTTTTTGATGAAACGCCTGATGCTGAGTCTCCGGAGCCTGAAGGCGAGTGAAAAAATACAAGGTTAGAAACGTGATATCAATAAAGAAATTTCTCATCAAGAGCCCTAATTATATTTCGAGAGGGCAATAACTTTGGCTTTTGGATTTTCACCAATCATACCGTTACAACAGAGCGAAGAAGATGGGTTTTATGCCTTGACTAAAACTATTGCTGAGAATGTTAAACTAAATTTTAAAAACCTCCTTCTCACCGCCCCTGGAGAACGGGTTATGATCCCCCACTTCGGCGCGGGGCTTAGGAATTACTTGTTTAATAACCGCAGTGGCACCATTAGAGCAGACATAACTCAGCGTATTGAAGAACAAGTGGCTGAGTATTTGCCTTATCTGGCTATTGAAAATATCGAGTTTTTCATGCCGGAAGATGATTTTGCCACCGAGCAGGCTACGACACAGATGGGCATACAGATCTCTTACAGTGTATCTAATTTTAATTTCTCGGATATGCTGAAGATAGAAAAAATAAATTTTATATAGGTAACTTTTAAAAAGATGACACAAATTAACAAACCGATTATAAACTATACCGCACGCGATTTTCGCTCTATCAAAGAGGAGCTAATCACTTACGCGCAAAAATATTATCCCGAAACTTATCGCGATTTTAACGAAGCTTCGTTCGGCTCACTAATGACAGATATGGTTGCATATGTGGGCGATATGCTTTCTTTTTATGCCGATTATCAGGCTAATGAATCTTATTTATCAACGGCTATTGAAACCGAGAGCATCATAAAGCTGACGCGTCAGATGGGTTATCGTTTTAAACCTAACGCATCCTCCATCGGCCGAGCTAGCTTTTTTGTCTCGATTCCGGCCCAAGCTAATTCGACAGCACCAGACATGAACTATGCCCCTGTTCTTAAACGAGGTTCTGTTTTTGGTACCACCGACAATCGCATATTTACGCTAGTGGACGATGTAGACTTTTCAACCTCTGTCGACGTTGTGGTCGCTTCTTCTGATGCTGACGGTACCGCCCCAACTCACTTCGCAGTGAAAGCACAAGGCCTTGTACTCTCAGGAGAATTGATGTCTAAGAGCTTTGCGCTGGAAGCTTATGAAAGATTCCGCCGCGTGGTTATCGATGATCCGAATGTTACTGAAATTATTAATGTTTTTGATGCGGACGGAAACAACTATTATGAAGTGGAATATCTCACACAAGATACCGTCTATGTTCCTGTCTTGAACACTCAAGAAAACGTGGCCACCGTTACTAACATTTTAAAGCCAATAGCAGTTCCGCGTCGCTTTGTTGTTGAACAAGACTTCGATCAAACCACTATACAATTTGGATTTGGCACCGAAAACAATGAAGAACGCAGGCTTGATCCCGCTTCTGTCGCACTGGATATTTTCGCCAAAAGCTATATCACAGATAAATCTTTTGACCCCACAGTTTTAATTAAAACAGATAAATTGGGGGTTTCTCCTTCCAATACTTTGTTGACAGTTGTATACCGCCGCAACAGCGCCAAAGATGTCAATGCTGGAGTTGGGGCACTAAGTGTACCAGTACAGCCTATCATAGAATTTCACTCTCCCCAAGCATTGCTCGGCGCCACACAGACCGCCGTCGAGACCAGTATTGAGGTGATTAACGAAGAACCCATTCATGGAGATGTTGCCGGTATGTCCTCGGACGAGATGAAAGAGCGCGCCTATGGAACCTATGGCGCCCAAAACCGGGCCGTTACCCGAGACGATTATATCCATATGATTTATAATATGCCCTCGACCTTCGGACAAATCAAAAAAGCAACCATTACGCGAGATACCGATTCCTTTAACGGTAAAAATTTAAATATATATGTGATGTCGACAGACACCGGCGGCAGCTATATCCCTACCAACAACACCATAAAACAAAACTTAAAAACTTGGATCAGTAAATATAAAATGCTAGGAGACACAGTTGATATTCTTAACGCCCATGTTATAAATTTGGAAATTTATTTTACTGCAGTATCTTATGAAAGCGTTAATAAATACGACGCGTTAACCTCTGCCATCACTGCGCTTCAGAACTTTTACGCTGACAACTATTATGATATCGGAGAACCCTTTAAGATAACGGATGTATATAAGTTGTTAAACAATTTGCCGACAATATTAGACGTTAAAGACGTTATTGTACAGCCAACAACCGGCGCATCGTATTCTGATTTTTTTATACCCTTTGAAGAGTTAATCTCTCCCGACGGGCGCTATTTGGTTCCACCGTCAAACGTGGTGTTTGAAATTAAATTTCCGGTTAATGATATCGATGGAGAAATAATTTAATGGCAATAAAAAGATATATAGCTGACCAAGACAACACAATTACCAATGCCTATAAGGCCAATCTCACCTCTCGCGGTGTATCTGGAAACATGGGACAGTCCGATATCATTGAAGTCTTTACTATTTATGGGCAAGAGTCCTCGACCTCTTCGGAATTGTGCCGCTCGCTCGTACAGTTTCCTGTTGATACAATCGCCACTGATAGAACTAACGGCGATATTCCGGCGTCAGGAAGCGTTTCTTTTTATCTCCGCCTTTTTAACGCTGAGCAGTCACAAACCACCCCGCGCAATTTCATACTATCTGTAAATGCCGTATCGCTCTCTTGGGCTGAAGGCCTAGGCCTAGACATGGAAGAATATTCAGACATCGGCGCTTCTAACTGGATCACAGCCAGCAGCAGCCCTATTGTCAAATGGGCAACAGAGGGCGGCGATTACTATACCGATGCGTCAAGTTCTTTTTCCCAGTCTTTTGATACTGGATTAGAGGATATGGAGTTAGACATATCTTCCTTGGTAGAACAATGGATATCCGCATCGAACGGCTCTGTGGCCTCAACCGACGACTTGGGAAGTAAAACTAACTTTGGCGTCGGCATCCAGCTTACTGCGAGTCAAGAAGACGAGACCACCTCTTATTACACTAAAAAGTTCTTTGCTAGAGGCTCCCAATATTATTTTAAGCGCCCAATATTAGAGGCGCGCTGGGACAGTAGCAAGCAAGATGATCGCAACAACATGTATCTAAGCTCATCGATGGTACCCGCTTCCGACAACCTAATGAAGCTTTATCTATACAATATTGTAAGGGGCCAACTAACCAATATACCAGTCATAGACACTGGAGACCTCTTGGTTAGCTTATATAGCGGCACGCTGCTTAACGCGGCCCCATCGGGCTCTAAAATTGGCTTGGCTCTCGGCGGTGGTACTGTCGCCGACGGAGATCTAAACACCACCGCTTCGTATGTTGAAGCCGGTATATATTCATGTTCTTTCGCTTACACCTCGTCGGCCATAACAACTATATTCGATGTGTGGCACCGTCCATCAGATGGCCTTCAGTATCACACGGGCAGCGGAATGCCGATTAAGACTTATAATTCCGCAGATTTTAATTTTGATCAAAAGTATGTTTCTAATATCACGAACTTACGGGATATTTATTCCACCCAGGAAACCACCCGGTTCAGACTATATGTGCGTAAGAAAAACTGGAGCCCCAATATTTATACGGTAGCATCCAACGCCATTCCAAATACAACTATTGCGAACGCTTATTATCGCATATCCCGCGTATCTGATGACTTTAAAGTGGTACCATATGGAACTGGAAGTACCAACCAAACAAAAATGTCGTACGATGTAAGTGGCAGCTACTTTGATTTTGATATGTCTATGCTGGAAACTGACACAGTGTATGCTATAAACTTAGCCTACAAAATTAATGGGAAATATGTACAGCAGCCGGAAGAATTTAGATTTAGGGTCGAATAAAAAATGTCATTAAAAGACTTATTTAACGAAGATAGCAATTTAAAAAACCTTGAGCCGCTTACCCAAACTGAGATAGCCGAGGAAATAGAGTCGTATGGCCTAACAGACGCCGTAAAAGAAAAAAATGCGCGGTTTGTTCCCAATGAAAACTTTAGCCAACCCGAGGGGTTTGCACGTTTTGGCTCGGCACAGAAATACTACGATGATACTATTCGTCGCATTTATGACACCTACCCTTATGATGGCTCTCTTAAAGAAAAAGTTTTGTGGGAGCTTAGCTCTTCTTATTTAGATTTATACATTCTTGAAAACGGCTACCCTCGTACGACTGGTTATGCCAACTTTGTTATTTCACCCGGTACAACCGACGGCACTGGCCCGGACGGCGACCTTAATTTCTTTTCTTCCTCCGGAGAGGCTGAATACATTTTGGCAAAGGGCGGCCCCCACCCAGGAACAGGTAAAAACCTTTATTGGGACGCACAGCAGAAAAAGACGGTCTATCGCAAAGACGCAAATGTTTACGATTTAAGTGAAAACCGAGAAAACAATTTAAAAATCGGCGGTACCGACGGCAACACTGCTGAGTTTTGGCTTAAAAAGGATGCCTTTGTACCAGGCCAAGATTACTTTGAATGCGTTTTGGATGCGCATGTCACCGGTACGGTGAAGGGTGATGCTGCCTATGGGCGCTTCTTTGTCTTTTTGGCCACAGAAGATACAGTTAATAATTCTAATGACCAGCCATTCCTTGTTGGGTACGGCTCGGGCTCAACAGAAAGCACTACATATCTAGGATCCGATATCACAGCTACATCGTTGGCCGACGGCAAATGGCATCATTATGCTGTGCGCACCAAAACCACTGGTAGCGATACCGTTTTTGATTTATTTGTTGACGGCCAACACAACGACAGATATATAGAGAGCGGTGATACTATTGATTACGTGAGTGGCGCCATTGTAGCCACCTTCGGCGCCCAAGCGGCCCCCATAGACATCGATGGCACCGGCTACGGCCTCCGCGGCTGGTCAAAGCTTTCAGGCTCTCTGGACGAGGTAAGATACTGGAAAACATGGAGAACTTCACAAAAGCTGGGACGCTATTGGTTTAGCCAAGTAGGCGGAGGCACAAACACCGACCCGGCCAATACAGACCTAGGTGTTTATTATAAATTTAATGAAGGTATCACCCAAACAGCATCCATAGACTCCATTGCGTTGGACTACTCCGGCCGCATATCTAATGGTACTTGGGTGGGATATTCTACCACAGCATCTCGAAATACCGGATCGGCGATTGTACAATCATCGGCTAGCTTCGCCGAATTTAAAGATCCGATTATCTATTCTACAAACCCCGATGTTATTAACTACATCACTTTGAAAAACCGCGAAGGGCGCATTTACGATGACACCAACGTTAACTCTTTAGACTCGATGGTACCGGCATGGATGTTGCAGGAAAACGAAACCAGTAACGACGAATTAGAAAAGAACCAGCTGATGAACGCTCTTCAAATTATTGCTAGCTATTTTGACCAAGCGTCGATAATGATAGAGAAATTGCCCGAGCTTAAACAGATCAAATATTATACTTCGGGATCTTTCCCCCCTCCGTTTAATAAACACGCACTAGAGTCGCATGGATTCATGGTGCCTGATTTATTTATAAATGCCGATCTTTTGGAACAATTTGAAGATAGAAGCGATGACCTGAGATTCGAACAGACACTTCAACAGATCAAAAATGTAATTTACCAGAACATTTACAACAACTTGATCTACATTAATAAATCTAAAGGTACCGAAAAGGCCTTTAGGAACCTGCTAAGGTGCTTTGGTATTGGCGACAATGTTATTAAGTTTAATATGTACGCTAACAATCAAACCTACAGGCTTCAAGACAACACACGTACAGCGTCCAAGGTTAAAAGCTACGCCAATTTTAATGAAATAACCACTGGTGACGCGACGGTCTATCAATATCAAGCAGACTCTAATGCAACTTCCTATATTTCGGGTACTCAAGTTGCCGACGACACCATCGGAGGACTGGCGTTTACTTTAGAAGGTAACTTCATCCTCCCAAATCGGGTGAGAATAGACGAGTATTCTACAGTTAAGGAGGGTTTTAGCGGCTCTTTTGCCAACCTGTACCCCTTAGTTATCTCATCGTCTTTGCTCGGCACACATACCGCTAATGGTACAGAAAATGACCTTACGTGGGATAGCGATGACTACGCGAACTTTCAAGTCTATACGATCAAAGACGACAGATTTTCAAGTAACGCTTACTTTCTATTGACAGGAAGCAGCGGCGGCTTTGTTCCCCATCTTTCCTCTTCATGGTTCCAAGATATTTACGATGATCAACTGTGGACTGTGGCCGTCTCAATCAAACCCAAAGCTTATCCGATGGCCACCCAAGTCTCTGGCGCCTCAGACAATGGCTATACTGTACAATTTTATGGTTCTACACATATTTCGGATCTGAAGCGAAGTGAATTCCTCGTTACTGGCAGCATGACGGAAACTGAAGGCCGCAATTTTATGGCCAGTCACAAACGGGTGTATACGGGCGCGCATAAAACTAATTTTACCGGAAGCACACTCCAGTTCGCCGACACGAAAGCCACAGAAATCAAAGCATGGTATAGTGACTTACCAACGGGCACAATAGATCAGCACAACATGAAAACTGATGCCTATGGCGACGCTAGTCCTACTAAAAACGCATTTTTATATCAAACTGGTATTAACAGTATTAATGTTCCCGATGGCGGGACCTTGGCGTTGCGATGGAACTTTGATAAAGTTTCCGCTTCTAATGCCAACGGACAGTTCTTTGTGGAAGACGCGTCCTCCGGCTCAGCCGATGACCGCCGTTATGGATGGTTCAGTGGCATGGTTAGTCGGCGACACACGGCAAGTGGTAGCAACTTTGATGCGTATTCTAGCAAAGCCGTCCAAAAAGTTGAACGAACCACCTTACAACAACAGGTACCAGAAGTACTGTTGGACTCGAATCTGGTTAGAATTATGAACGCGGGCGACGACGACCTTTTCAGTCGAGACACGCGCCCAATTACTTATCATTTCTCTTTGGAGAAAAATCTCTTCCAAGATATTTCTGAAGAAATGCTGAATATGTTTGCCTCGATTACGTACCTCAATACATTATTAGGCGCAGGCCCGAATCGTTACCGCCCTCAATATAAAGAACTTATAAAGGCCGCCGAGCAGTTTTTCGAAAAGGTGGACAACGACTACGACTTTGATAAATATGTACATTACTTTAGACACATCGACCACGTGGTCAACATGTATGTGCAAAAGCTAATCCCTGCGTCGCTAGAGACTTTCCGCGATGGTATATCCACCGTTATAGAAAATTTTGTATTAGGGGATCGCAACAAATATCAAAGCAAGGCTCCTATAGTTAAGGAAAAGATACCCGAGTTCCAAGGCCAAATACTGGGAATTAATGAACTTTTATATGATTGGGAATACGGCCATGCCCCATTTAATGCGGACATAGACGATTTCAAGGCCGAAAAAAGCATTGCTTTTAATGCGACCACGGCTGAGTCTCAGCTAACTATTGCCGATGCGAATAGCTTGAGTTTTGGGGCGGACGGAACAACCGCCAATGAGCCTGCCTTTTCGTTTACTGCCTGGATCAAGCCTACCAATTTCACGAATCGCTTTACTATTATAAACAAGCGCGGTAATACAATCGCAGAATATATATTTTACATTCAGAATGACAGTAAAATGCATTTTGATGTGTTCGATGGGGCCTTCAACACATATATTGGTCAAGAGTCCGATGATGCTATATCTGCGGGATCTTGGATACATGTTGCGGGTACGTATGATGCCTCTCGTGCCGCCTCGGGTGTAAAACTATATGTAAATGGCGCCTTGATTGATTCAACTGCGGAAACTGGCGGATCTTATACAGCCATGGAGAATACAGCTGAAAATGTTGCCATGGGCCGACTTTTTGCTGGGGCTACTGATAATGTTTCTTTGGGGCAAATCAATGAGGTAGCGGCCTTTGACAAAGCTTTATCGGCTACCGAGGTTGCCGAGATTTATAATTCCGGCCGCACGTTAAATTTAAATAACTCTTCTGTATCTGCCGACATTGTTTCATGGTGGAGAATGGGGGACAAGGCCACAGGTACGCCACCCAATTACACCATTCCCGATCAAGTTGGCTCTAATAACGCCACCATGGCCTCCTTTCAAGGCACCGCAACAAGCGGCCTTGTCTTTGACGCCCCCAACAGTGATGCCGTCGTAGCTGGGGCAGCCCGCAACCAGCATTGCTTATGGTGGAACCAAAGAGCCAACAGAAGCACACCGGCCATTAGTTCAGGTATATCTGCAGTCGACACCGACAGGCAATCGATTCTCAACATAGACATCAACGAAACCAATGCGCCTGATTATACTCTCGCAGTAAGCGGGACAAACGTACAGTATTCTGGTTCTACTTATGCGATTCGGCATCTGGCTAAGCCCTACCGCATTAAATCCAGTGAGGCTAAGACCTATCATGGTGGAACCAACTTTAACCATAACCGACGGATCGGCTACTGGTCCAACGGGTTCCGGCCTAATCTTAAGTTAAATCCGTATGTCACCATTAATGATGTAATCTCTAGCGCCTCATGCGACGATAAACTCGATCCTAATAAAAAAGTGTTCCGCTCATATTCTTTCGACGCTCAAGACGTACGCGGCAACGTTGCTTCTCCATTTAATATTGTAAGCGCTTCAGCCGACACTCGCGAAACGGTTGGAATCTGGGGATCCACCAACGGCAACCAGATCACAAACATCCATTATGACACTTACGGAGACGCAGCTGAAACGCCGATGCAGGGCCCGTTTACTGAAACACATGTAGGCGGTCAACAGCGCAGGCACGTTCCGCTAAACAGTGGCAGCGATAATGTCAATAATCGACCTGAATTATTTAGAATTTCAGCCACCCCGGGAAGCGATGTTTCCTTTATCTTTGCCTCTGATCAGCAAAACGACGGCGACTTGAATGTAAATCTGCCTCGCGCCAACTATTATCGCGACGAAACAGCGAAACGCCCCATAAATGTTAGAAATATTCAGACCACGACCGGCTCTACTCACAACCCGACGCGGGGCATTTTAGGAAATTACTACAAAGATTATGAGATAGTCTTAACAAATGGGCGCAATATTAATAATGTATACCTTACCGAAGCCGGGTCTATCACAGCCTCGTCGGTAGAAGTGCCTATTTCCGGAGTTTTCGACTTCCCCCTTCCCGAGCGCGGCAGAGAAAGCTGGGTCATTGTTAATCGCTTTTCCGCTCCCGGAGGGCCCGAAGTTAATGGCGTTGGCTTTATGGATATCGAAGGCGCTGAATATTCGGTTTACAATGCGCTGCCATGGAGAAACCTGACTGTTCGAAAGCCGTTGCTTCAACTGGAATCAGATCACTCCAAACAGTTCGGATATTTTAGTGACGCGTTTAATTCAGCTAGTTATGTTCTCGCAGGCGAAACTTATCCGGGCACAAGTGGCTCTGTAAATGCTGGATCTTATTACGCAGGCGGTGCCTATCAAGATGCCACCGCCTCATTCCAGAAGATCAATCGAAACCGGCTGCGTATGCTCCAGGCTTCCGGAAGCGGAATAGCCAAGGGCACGTGGTCCAACAAATCTTCATCGTATGACAATGCCTTTGTACAACGCCAGATTCCGCGGACGGATTTACAATATGCTTGGATTACCGCAAGCGTTGTAGCCAATTATACTGGCTCTGCCTTATTCGGGTACGAACAAAAGAATTTTGCGAGAGCAGATTATGCTTCAAGCGACATCACCTTCTGTAGTTCTAGCGATGTGACGAGTTATTTGACCTCCGGTTACCGATTCGGATTCGATGATAAAAACCATACCGCTCAAACGCCCCTAATAGCTACCCCGTTTGTGGGCATAAATTACCATATTGTAGATTATATATCAGCCAGCGAAAATACGATTGGTTATCCCACCGCCTATAAGGTCGGCGGCGTAACTAGCGTCCCCACCAATTACAACAACGCAACCTTTCTTAACCAGTGGGACGGTCTGACTCCTGTCAACAGATTACTTCAGGTTTTGATATCTCACCGCGGCGGACCCTACGGCGGCGCCAATTGGAAGCTCTATCGCAAAGACAATCACCCAATTGTGCGATATCAAAGAAACAACAATCTTATTGGGTACATACAAGGCGCTGGCTCTACGTCTCCCGGATCTGTATTTAATTTTGTGGAGCCACCGGTCACCTCGAAATACAAACCGCTACGCTTCAGAGGCGGCCTCTCGTCGGATAGCGTAACCGCTATGTTGATGACGTACGGAAACCAAAGCGCGCTATGGACGGACCACAGTCAAGACTTTCGCAAGTTTCAGCTTACCGCGGGTCAAACAATAGACCAACTATTAACTGAACACGATATCTACAACAACGTTTTAAAGACAAAATCTTACTCTCCGTATTTGGCATATAAAGCATATGCGTTGGAGAATAACATAAAGAATCTCACTCAAGTTTCTTACACAGAGATAATTTACCCTAAAGGTCAATTCACTTATTTGTCGGGATCCCGGAAGCGACTAAGCTACGTCAATGATTTTTGGCGAGACTCGCGCAGTAACCGTATTCGTCTAGACGCAGAGAATTCGAATGAGCACCCAATTCAAACCTCCAGTATGTGGCCCTTAGACCCACATCTAGAGTTTAAAACCAGTGCTTCATATATTCCTTACGTGGGAACTGGAAGCATTAGTAGCGGAGAACATCAACAGTACGGCAACCACTGGACGTTCCAAGACGGCGCCGGTGAGCTTCAAAATTCATACAGCCTCTTCCACTTCGGCGACGGCGAAAGCAGTATACATTCTGCATGTAATTATAATCGCCGGATCCCCCTTGTTGCGCTTAATCAATTGTCGCTTGCTGTATCTCCAGCCGGTATCACCACCATTTTCTCATCGAGCGGGTACATGACTCGCGCCCCTATTCCAGCGTGGTCTGGGTTTACATCCCTTCCTTATACCGCTGCCGACAGCCCATCTGGCCAAGGAGGATACGCCTTTGCTTATTCTGGAGCCGTAGGAGACACTCTCTGGGAGGCAAGTGGCTCCGGCAATTCCGGAACGTTGCCATTCTATGACTCTTATGATAAATATGCCGAAGACGGCTTCCGTATAGCTAAAGATGGCACTATAATTCCTGAATTTAGAATAAGCGAACGTATAGCTAAATATAACACTGAAACCGGCGTCCTCGCCGAACTCAACACATATGATGAGAAAAAGCTTTTTGGAATAAATTTCACTCAGCCGCAATTGGGCCTCAACACCGGCCTCTTGTCATTAACCGGCGCACTTCAGCCGTCGGGCTCAGGCGATGAGGGTACCGTGAGCGATTTCTTAAATCGACACGCCTTTTCGGATTTCTACGAGCACTTCCAG
>TARA_R110000824_G_scaffold32672_2_pt1 | contig 20909 bp, 26 predicted proteins | sample TARA_R110000824 | Tara Oceans TARA_R110000824 (sample SAMEA4397747) | marine metagenome | biome: Polar Biome; feature: [MES] marine water layer (ENVO:01000295) within the mesopelagic zone...; material: water (ENVO:00002006), including particulate matter (ENVO:01000060) such as......
GGATCTGGACGAGCAAGACCTTATGGAAGACGACTCCCGAGAGAAAATGGACGCACTGATGAGTGCCGGCATTGATCCTGGTGACATCAATGACTGCAGCCAGTCCGAGTACGGGTTCGTCAAGTGCTTGGTTATGAAAAATACTGGATATGCAAACCCGCTAAGAGATCTGGGCTATATCCCGAAACAGCCGGGCTCATAAGTAACAACATGATGAATTTATGGAACAAATTAGCGTCTCTGTTTTCTAAGAGCGCACCACCACCTCCGTATGTTCCGGAAGAGGAACTATTGTCGGATCCGCCCGCAGCAGAAGAGAGTGTTTCCGATTTGTTTGTTGAAATGCTTCGAAATGCTGGAGCCTTTAAGGAGGCAAAGAAGGTAAACGCCGTCGAGTTATTTGTGGATTGGTACGGGGGAGTGGCCACAGTAGATGGTATCAAAGAGTCTCTTCCGGCATTTAAAGAAGAGCACCCCGCAGTCCGCGCTAAATTACAAGGAAAATTATAAAAATGAAAAAGCTTTTTGAAAACTGGAATAGATACAAAATAGAGATTGAGGAGGCTAAGCTTCCGGATACAATGGGCGCCGGCTATGGCGATCCTCAAGATGATGAGCACCCAGACGCAATGGGACCACGTGTACCGCATGAATTCCAATTAACTGGAAAATGGGAGAAAGATCTTGCTGGGTTTATCCGCAACATCGATGACTATTTGAAATCCTTGAGACAAAACCATAGTAACCCCCAATATGATCGGCGTATGGAAGCGCCGCTTCACACGGTTAGAAACCTTCTTAAGTCAAGGCAAGATGACCTAGGCAAAGATTTGCCAGTCCGTCGCCACGGGCAGGATGAACCGATTGATCCTACCAAGTATGTTGAAGCCCCCACAGAAGTGGAGCAAAAACAGATGATGGATGCGTTGAATTTGGTTGGGAACGCCTTCTCGCAAATGGTTATGTCCGGGAAGCCCAAAAGACGCGGCAAACCCGGAGAAGAATACCCACCAGTAGACTATACCCAACTTAAGAAGGATATTCAGTCTGCGATACCGCATGGCGGCCGCGAATACTGGAGTGCTAAGGGTGGTAAGTCAAAACAGGGCGGTGGATATGAATATGATCCCGCAGGCGATACGCCAACTTACTTCGAAAGCTTACAGAAAAATATGAATGAAGACCTTGAAGTTGTTTTAACAAACGAAGAAGCCGCTGAAATGTTTGGCGACGAGGTATTGGCACAAATAGAAGAAGCTATTGATCCTTCTAATGTAACCCCGGAAAACATTCAATTAGCTGTTGATGCTATTATACAGGTAGCTAAAAATTTCGCCCCCTTAGCCGGCGTCCCCGTGGCGCTGCTTCTAAAGCAGGTTTATGATGGCTGGAAAGAGACCGATGTTATAGAAACCGAACCTCCAGCCGCGCTTCCTCCGGAGGTATAAAATGAAAACCACAAGATTGAAACTTAAAGCTTTGATTCGTGAGCAGGTCGCGGCAGTTATTAACGAGACAGACTGGCTCGATGTTTCTGATCCGGATTATCATAAACCTCAAGGAGAAGCTGGACCCTACACAGAACCCTACACAGATGAAATGGAAGACCTTCTCCGGAGGATAATGTCCCCGGGAAAGATGTCTTTTGGACAAGCAATGGACGAGTTTGATATATTCATAAAGAAACATATCTCCGGAGAACAAGAGTCAGAAGAAGGCACCCTCAAGCTTGGGATGCCCAAACACGATCCTCTCGACCGCAGCGCCCTTGGAAAATCTCGTAGGGGTAAGATGACCAATTTTAAAGAAGGCATGCCAGAAGTCGCCGGACTTATGTCCCAAGCAGGCGCCTACGAGATGCCCCCCAATGCTATGCAGCGATTGATGCGAGTTATTAAAGAATTTGCGCCGAGCCTATCCGATGAAGAGTTGCATGATTTTGCTCAACAGCTTATTGATACTGGGGCACTTGAGACTGCACTCGGCGCCAGCGAAGAAGTGGGATTGGAGGAGAGAAAACTAAACGAAAAAGACCTTTCCGCAGAAGAAAGAAGAGGACTTCCAGACAGTAAGTTTGCCCTTCCCGGTAAGGGCACTGGACCAGAAGGCAAACAGGCCGGCTCATATCCTATTCCTGACGAGAAACACGCGCGTAGTGCCCTGAGTTTAGTTGCCCAGCACGGCACATCAGAAGAGAAAGCAAAGGTCCGTGCTGCAGTGAAGAGTAAGTTCCCCGGTATTAAACAGGGAAATAAGAAATGAAGATTACCCAAGAGAAGTTAATTGATATCATTAAAGAAGAGGTCATCCGTGAGTCCGGCGGTGTCGCCGGTAACTTTGGTGGCAAAACCGGAGGACTCGGAGCCGTAGCCGGCCGAGCGCCAGAGGGACCCGATAGTCCTGATCACTCTATGTATGGGCCAGAGCAGACTGCTGAGGATAATTTTGTGGGCATTCTCAATGACTTGGGGCATATGTTAGATGCATGGGAACAAAAGAAATACCTTTCGGATGAAGATAGGTATGAGAGCTATTTTGAAGATCTTCAAGGGCTACTGGAACAATATGATCCCTGTGCCCACGTGGGGCAGAAGTGTGAGGAGTCACACCCAAACCAGAGCCACGAAGAATGTGTAGAGGTGACGATTAATGACGCGCTATACGAGGCGGCTCAAAAGCTGGATGAAATTCCAACTTGGAGAAAGATCCAGTATCAGCGTGATGGAACTCTTCATCCCGGACTATCCCCACAGCGGAGGGGACCAGTTAGCCCCGAGCGCAAGCTTGAGCACGGCGAGAAGTGTCCATCAGGGTACGAATTGGGGCTCACGGATTATTGTGAAAAGATTGGAGCCAACCCCATGGAAATTGATTCTGCGATTAGCCGAATTGAAGGGAAACAAAGCGGTGGGTATGGCGGACTTGAAGAGAAAGAAAACAATCCATGGGCGATCTGCACAGACTCTGTTGGACGTGAAGATAAAGACAAATATGAGAAATGCGTTAAGAGCGTAAAAAAACAAAACGGAAGTAAATAATGATGGAAAAATCAAAGGCATTTGTAGATAGCTGGCTGTCTAAGCTAACATCTAGGAAACTGTTGGTGTGGGGCACGGCTACAGCGCTTACATTTACAGGTCATGTTGTTAGTGAAGACTGGGTTATTATTTCCGCGATCTATATCGGAGGTCAAACAATAATTGACTCTATCGCTAGATTGCGAGGGCACAATGACTAGTGAGGCTGCCCTCCGATTTACACTGAAATATTGGAAAGAGATTCTGATGACTGTTCTGGTGGTACTTGTCATCGGAAAGTTTCGGTACGATTATGGACAGCTGGAAACAGCATACGAGACATCACAAGAATCTCTTCGGGCCCAGATAGAAGGATTGAGGAGCATCCACCAAAGAGAACTTGCCCGTCGTGAAGAAGCATTAATTAGTTATAGAGATACGCTTGTCGAGTTAGAGGCAGCTTACTTAGAATCACAGCTTGAGTTAGAGCGCCGAAAAAGAGAAACCCACCGGGGTCATATCGAGGATTTTTCGGGCAACAAAGAAAAACTAATAGAAGATATTGAAAGTACTTATAGGTTTACATATGCTCCTTAGTATGTTACTATTGTTTAGTGTAGAAGCTCACGCAGAAGAAGTGGGACGGTTTACAATTCTAAGTGAGAATCAAGCAGCACCCTTTGAGGGGGTCTTATTCGACCCGATAGCCACTGCGGACATTCTTACGGCTAAGAGTTTTACGACTGCCGAATGTGATTTGAGACTCAAACACGAAGTAGAAAAGAAAGAGACTGAGTTTAAGTTGGAAAAAGAAAATCTTATTATTCGCCACGAGGCACTTATCCAAGAGTATAGTCTTGTCATACAAAATAAGGATTTAGAAATTACACAATTGCAGGAGTCGCTGTTAAAACAATCGCCACGTAATAATTGGTGGTGGGCCGCCGGAGGCGCCGTTGCTGGCATCGCCATAACTTATGGAGCATACCGAGCGTTCGATGAGCAAAGATAACCCAGATAGAATTGCCGCAGTAGAGAGAGCAATATCTAAGAAGTATGGAGAGGAAGCCACTCAGAATCCTCGTTCAAATTGGGACGAAGCTAAGGAAGAAGAGTATTTAGAGCAGATGAAAAGCTTATATAAAAAAGTTAAGTCGTCTGAGGAGCAACAGGAAAAAATTGATATAAATGGGATAAAGGTTTCGAAAAAACTATTTAATAGAGAATCTTTAAGGAGTTGTTCAGTCTGCGGAAATTTTCCCAAAAAGTCCCTGGACGATGTATGTCTTACAAAATTTGATTGTTGCAGTAAATGTTATATCAAATATGTGGAAGGCAGGGAAGAGAGATGGCAAAAAGGTTGGCGCCCAACAATTAATTAAGAAAGGAAATTACAAATGGCAACAGTTTACGAAATCGTTAAAGGATTATCCCAGGCCGCAGCAAATGCATATGATGGCGCCTTGGGGGAAGATTATGAACCAGTTAACACTGGCACCCTTCGACGCGAAGAGGGAAATGCCCTCATCGATCAGAGAGTGATGGATGGCTTTAATGTCAGATTTTATGGCAATATGATGTGTCTATCCTATCACTCGGAAATTCAGCTTAAGGAGGTATACGCCTCTGGCTTTGAGACAGATATAGAACAGAGAATCGCTGATATTTCTAAGTGGCTTAAGAAAGAATACAAGCGTATCACCGGCGACGGAGTAACACTTACTAAAGAGGGCGAGATTGATGTGCGAGTGGAAAACACCTCTCGTGTGCGTTCCTGGGTTACAGCTAAGATGAATTATAAGGTTGGCGGTTTAGACGACGCAATGCAGTTGGAACAAGGGTCGGAAGATCGGGTAGATAAGAGTTGGAAAACTTTCCTTGACCAAGGTGGTTGGGATGGTAAAGGCGGCAAGCGCCCCGACAATGATTCTCGTAAGAAGGACAAGGAAGCTCCGAAGAAATGATCATCTCCAAACTTAGACTTAGACAAATTGTCAAAGAGGAGATCCAAGGGCTACTCGAATCAACCGAACTTGAGTTGAGAACTGATGACGAATTGTCCGCCGAAGCCGAAGACGCGGGACTTGAAGAACTCATAGTGTATGCCGAGATTGGCATTCTTGACGACGATTCGCGCGAAAGAATTATAGCAGCTTTGACAAATGATGCATGACTTTTCAATTAGACAAAAAACAAAGAGTAAAGGAAATATTAAAGTGTGGTAAGGATCCAGCTTACTTTCTGAAGACGTATGCCCGTATATCACACCCGATGCACGGGCTTATTCTTTTTAACACATACGATTTTCAAGATGAACTTCTCAAAGACTTTAATGATTATCGCTTTAACGTAATTCTTAAAGCGCGCCAGCTTGGTATCTCTACGATTACCGCCGGCTATATTGTGTGGATGATGCTTTTCCACCGCGATAAGGCTGTTTTGGTTATGGCAACAAAATTTGCTACCGCTGGCAACTTGGTTAATAAGGTTAAGAAGATCATGAAGAATCTTCCTGATTGGCTTCGTATTGCAAGTATCGATATTGATAATAGAACTTCGTTTATTCTTTCTAATGGTTCTTCGATTAAGGCAGCTTCTACTTCCGGAGATGCTGGTCGCTCGGAAGCTTTGTCGCTTTTAGTACTTGACGAGGCAGCGCACATCGAGGGATTAGGGGAACTATGGACAGGGCTATATCCTACACTCTCCACCGGTGGCCGCTGCATCGCGTTGTCAACGCCGAATGGTGTTGGCAATTGGTTTCACAAGACCTGTGTTGATGCTGAATCTGGTGCTAACAATTTTAATCTAACGACGCTCATGTGGGACGTTCACCCTGACCGCGATAAAGGATGGTTTTCAAAGGAAACCAGAAACATGTCGAAGCGCCAGATCGCGCAAGAGTTAGAGTGCAACTTCAACACCTCTGGTGAAACTGTAATTGACCCTGACGACATGCAATGGCTTTTGAGCCAGACTAAGGAGCCCAAATATAGAACAGGCTTTGATCGCAACTTTTGGATTTGGGAAGAATTTGATCCCACATGTAATTATCTGATGGTAGCTGACGTCGCTCGCGGCGACGGAGAGGATTTCTCTACATTCCATATTATCAAGTTAGAGACGCTGGAATGTACTGGAGAATACCAGGGGAAGATAACACCAGATATGTTTGCAGCAATGTTAAATCAAACCGGCCGAGAATTTGGGAACTGTATGCTTGTGGTTGAAAATAATAATATTGGCTACACAGTTTTGGATAAACTGATAGAATATGCATATCCGAACTTATATTTTTCGGTTAAGTCAACACACGAGTATATTGAACAACACCAGGCAGAAGTTATAAACTCAGCAGTTCCCGGGTTCTCAACAAGCATGAAGACCCGACCCCTGATAATAGCGAAATTGGAAGAGTTTATAAGAAACAAACTAATTAAACTATATTCAACTCGCACTGTTAATGAAATGAAAACATTTATTTGGAAAAATGGGAAGCCACAAGCAATGAAGGGATATCATGACGATCTAGTAATGGCCCTGGCAATCGCATGTTGGGTCCGCGACACTGCTCTTCAGGCAAACGCGCGCGAATTAAACTATCAAAGGGCATTTGCTGATTCTATCATCACATCAAACACAACAATTAATACTCAAATTAAAGGACAGCATGGCTACAAGCGCGATAACATTCTTGATAAGAGGACCGAAGCCGAGAAAATGTACGAACAATTTAAATGGATTATAAAGTGAGAAAATAAATGCCCCCTAATAGACGAAATGGCAAAAACCCGGCCAACGCACAGTCAGAGCTTTTCAAAGCTTTAACAAGACTGTTCTCGGGCCCGATTATCAGCTACCGGTCTCAGTCCGGAAGGCGAATTCGACGCCAACATTTAGATAAATTCGGCACTAGGTTTCAGTCAGCATCGGGACAGCAGTTCAAAAAGTCTTTATACAACCCCTTAGACGTTGTAGCTACCGATGCAATTGCAAACCAGCGGAGAACCGAGCGCTATGTAGACTTTGATCAAATGGAGTATATGCCAGAGATAGCTTCTACGTTAGACATTTATGCGGACGAAATGACTACCTATTCTGAGTTGCGACCCATGCTCAATGTTAAATGTGCTAACGAGGAAATTAAGGCAGTCCTCACGATTCTCTATGAGCAGGTATTAAATATTCAATATAACCTTTTCGGATGGAGTCGTACGATGTGTAAATACGGAGACTTCTTCTTATATTTAGATATTGACGACAAGTATGGAATTAAGGCAGTCATCGCGCTTCCCCCACAAGAAATTGAAAGATTAGAAGGGAAGGATTCGACAAACCCAAATTATGTCCAATATCAGTGGAACTCGGCCGGTATGACGTTTGAAAATTGGCAGATGTGTCACTTCCGCGTTTTGGGAAATGATAAGTATATGCCCTATGGTTCTTCTATTTTAGAGCCTGCTCGTCGCATTTGGCGCCAACTTACGCTCATGGAAGACGCCATGATGGCGTATCGAGTCGTACGTTCTTCTGAGCGCCGTGTATTCAAGATTGATGTAGGTGCAATTCCTCCACAAGATGTTGAACAATACATGCAAAAGATTGTTACGCAACTTAAGAGGCATTCAGTTGTGGACCCAAAGACAGGGCATATGGACCTCCGTTACAACCCCATGAGCATCGAGGAAGACTATTTCATCCCCGTTCGCGCGGGTTCTGCGACGTCAATTGAATCGTTAGCAGGCGCCCAGAATATCACAGCAATTGATGATATCAAGTATCTGCGCGATAAGTTGTTTTCGGCATTGAAAATTCCAGCCGCATATCTCTCTATGGGGGCTGACGCTGCTGAAGACAAGACGACTCTTGCACAAAAAGACATTCGCTTTGCCAGAACAGTACAGAGACTTCAGCGAGTTATCATCGCGGAACTTACGAAAATTGGCATTATTCACCTCTATACGCTTGGGTTTCGCGGCGATGATCTTCTTGGATTTAATCTCGTTCTCAACAATCCTTCTAAAATTGCCGAGCTTCAAGAGCTTGAGCACTGGAAACAAAAGTTTGATATCGCCGCCTCTGCCACCGAGGGCTATTTCTCTCGCCGCTGGGTGATGGAGCACATCTTTGGCATGTCGCATGAAGACTTCACACGCAATCAGCGAGAAATGTATTATGATCGCAAACATGACGCCGCGCTGCAGGGTGTTGCCGAAGCTGCAGCAGCAGAAGGCGCCGCCATGGCTGGTGGTGGAGATCTTGGTGGAGAACTTGGAGGAGATCTTGGTGGTGACATCGGTGGCGACCTGGGCGGCGAGGAAATGCCTGCCGGCGATGTGGGCGGCGAAGCCCCTATGGATGAACCGCCCGGCGGTGATGATTCGTCTCTATTGGCGGTCCCACCCGGTAGCCGAGATGCACCGCGAACTTATGGAAAGGGCGAAAAATATTATGCCAAAGACGGTCGCAATGACCGCCGCACAGGAAGGGGCCCCCGCACTCGCTCCTTAAAGGCGAAAGCGGGACAAAAGGACAGTTCTGGTATTAGAAATGTCTTTGCTGGAGGTGCCGAAATCATGAATCTGGCCAAGACCACTGGAATTTCAGCTGGAATCGCAGAGCATTATGAAGAGGATGCATCTATTTATAGTTTGAGAGAGGAACGCGAAGAAAATAAATTATTTGAGGTCACCAATTCTGTGCGAGCATTATTGGAGGGACTTGAGAAAAAAAATGATAAGTCGTTGGAGAAAGAGAATGAAAGTAAAGTATAATAAAAAAAGGAACACTGCCTTTGTCTATGAGGCTCTTGTAAGGGAGGCAACAATCGCCATCCTTAAGGGCGAACATAAGAAGAAGGCAAAGATAGTGGAAGTCATTAAAAAGCACTTTAGTTCCTGTAGTGTATTAAGTCGTGACCTAGAATGTTACCGCTCTCTATACGAAAACCAAAACCTTGATCAAGAGATGGCCGAAAAGGTACTCAAGGAAGCGCGCATGCAAAAGATGATCATCGACACTCAGGGACTCTTCGCTCGCCAAACAGAACTTATTCACGATGTGAACAAAGAGATAAATCCGGAGGTATACAATAATTTTGTGCCGAATTACAAGACTCTAGCGACTATAGGACAGATTTTTTCATCGAAGACATCGCCAAAGAATAGAGTCATCATGGAATCTCAAATTATAAATAACATGGCCCGGAAGCCAGAACAAGAAGTTATGGATTCTATTGATAACGTGACATATCGAACGTTCGTTAAGAAGTTTAATAACAAGTATAACGACGGATTGCTTGGCGAGCAGAAGGATTTGCTGACTCATTATATTGCATCCTTTGCGGATAACGCATTAGAATTGAAAATCTTTTTAAATAAGGAGATAGGTCGACTTAAGAGCCGGCTGCATGAGGCAAAGAATATTCCCGAGATTAAAGATGATGGCGAGATGTTGAGGAAGTCCAACGAGGTGTTGGCTCGCTTAAACTCGCTATCGGAAGAGAGAGTCACAGAAAACGTCCTATTGACTGTTTTAAAAACCCAAGCTTTGGTTGAGGAAATCCATAATGTCGATAACGATTAGAGTTGGAGACGAAGCCAACAAGAAGCTTGTCACTCTTGAGATGGATATCCGCAAGAGCGTTGCCGGTGATCTAATGATATTCGATCACGGAGACATAGATATAGTGCTATCGGCATCTCAGAATAAAGTGATTGCATTCCCCAAAGAAGTAATTTCTGATTATGTCTACGGTGCCCAAAATAGATTGTTTACCTTCCTTCGCAAGCGCGGCGTGGTAATTCCAGAATCTATTCAAGCCGGCGCATTTTATGGCTCCTTCGAGGCCATAATGGAAACGCCGAAGAACGAGGAAACTAGTGCCGCTAAGCTAGCGCTAGTAAATATTTCTAATTTTATTACAGAAGAGCGCCCATACTTTGAATCCACAGATGCGATTATCTCGATGACCGATGACGAGTTTATTGATCCGGACAAAGAAGATTCGACAGAATTGGGAGAGGTACCCCAGGCCGTCAAGCAGGGGTCGCTGCGAAAGGGTTTTGTTCGAGACCCTTACGCGATGAACTATATGTATACAATCTAGGAGATAATGTGGAGCTTATAACATTCGTATTAATTGCGTACGGACTTACGCAAATTTTAGTGTATAGTGACTTGCCATGGCTTAAGCGCGTACGACCGTCTAAAGAGTCCTGCGGGGGATATGGGAAAGTATTTCACTGTCCCATGTGCATGGGATTTCATGTGGGTTGGTTTTTAATGCTACTTTCTCCGTTTACAGAACTATTTAATTTTGATGTTACTATAACTAATTTCTTTCTTCTTGGGTGGCTGTCGTCTGGAACATCTTATGTTTTGAACATGGTCATTGGAGATTCGGGGATTAAACACTCACAAACTATGGAGATATCAACAAATGAAGATTAACAAAGAACAACTTAGGCAGATTATTGCCGAAGAGTTATCCACCCTATCAGAGATGGAAGCTTTTGACAAATCAGCCGAAGTTAAGGCTATTCGGACCGGGGACTCTGCCGGTAAGCAGGCTGCAGCAGTAAGCTCTATGGCTACACAAGAAGCAGAAGTGAACGGCAAACTTAGGAAGCTTTCTGGTATTCTGGCACAGCGTGGGACAGCTAAGGGCTTGTCTCGAATTAATAGATTATTAGATCAGGCTTTACAAGTTGCCGGCGCCGAGCCCGAATAAGATAATGAATACAATATGGACAAAGAAGTGGATGCTTCAACCGGTTAGGCTTTGTAAAAAGGGCTGTATACTCGCGCGGGTGACGCCCGCCAAGGAATAACAAAATGAGTAAGAAAGTACTAAGAGAATATTATGCCTTATGTGAGGGGGGAGTCTGTCAGGACTTGCTCACCGAGCAGGAGAAGCAATACATTGCGGACGGAGGCATGATTCTTTCTGGGGTCATGCAGAAATCAGATACCGTTAACGGCAATGGGCGTGTTTACCCACATGACGTTCTTATGAAAGAAATGAAAAATTACCAGAAGCTTGTCAAAGAGAACAGGGCCTTAGGCGAACTTGATCATCCCGAAGATTCTGTTATTAATCTGAAGAACGCCTCTCACATGATTACAGAAGTGTGGTGGGACGGCTGCAGTGTGATGGGAAAAGCTAAGGTACTAGATACCCCCTCTGGTAAAATCCTGCGCTCTCTGGTGGACTCTGGGGTTACTCTCGGCATCTCTTCAAGGGGTATGGGGTCCGTCACTGAAGCTAATGGGAAAACAACTGTAGAAGAAGACTTCCAGTTGATTTGTTTTGACTTTGTTTCCGAGCCTTCCACGCCGGGCGCCTTCATGATGAAAGAAGCCAAGGATTATAGCAACCAAGTATTCACCAAGGCAGATCGCATCAACAGATTGTTGAATGAGGTATTAGAAGATGAGTAATAAATGGTCGAGCTATAAAAAAGATCACTTACTGATGGAGAACTGGCGCGCCCATCTTAAAAACAATCCACAATCCAACGAGAAGATTGAAGAATTCTTTGGACTTGGAAGGAAGAAGCCACAAGTAAAGGGCACCGTTTACAATGATATCATTGCCGAGGTTACGGTTGCAATTGCGAATTTGATCAAAGAACTTGGACTCGACATTGACTCAGAAGTTATTGTTGATGAGTTTCAGACAATGATAACCAATCAGAATTTTGAACTGTCCGAAGAACAGGAAATTGAGGGTGGTCGTGCTGAGTATGGTGAAACTCTAAAGTTTGATATATCCAAAGCGCCAAAGCTAACAGAGTTTTTTAAGGCACTTAAAGAACTCGAAGCTTCTGACACCTTGATGAAGCTATCAAAAACCATAGTTCGTGCAGGCTTCGATGAAGCAAGCGTGGCTGCCACATTGACTGACGGCAAGGGAATTTCGGGCTCACCCGGCGCCGCCCACCGCGGCCGCTCCGTCACGGGCGTTCCAACGCAAAGTAGCGGACGAAATGATAGCAGCCGCGCTTCTGAGAAGACCGCAGCCGCTGCAGCCGTAGCCGCCGAGCGCATGGACGGCTCTCGACGTGAGGGGATGGAGAACGCCGTGCTTGAGTACGGGGGGAAGAAAACTAGTTCCCAAGTCCAAATCTGGACATCCAGCGTCGTGCCAAAGGATCTTGAAAAGACTTTCCACCTTGGACCCGAACAGGTAAAAGAGATTGCAGATGGACTTTTGCCGGAACTGCCTCGTAAGGAGCCGGCTGCGGACGCCCCTGCAGAAGAACTAGCAGAGCCTGAACTCCGCGCCGCTGCAGAGTCACTTAAGCGCGATATGCAGCGTATCATTGATGAGGTTTTTGGCGGCGCCACTTCGACCAAGACCCCGGACCACAGAAATCCACGAAAGATTACCCCACCGCGAGAGAAACAAGCCGCTAAAGATCCAGAAAAGTGGAAGGTCAACCCAGCACAATTGATTGCAAAGATTGTCGGACTTCTCAAGCCCCCGAGCCAGGAAACAGCCGCTAGCGCACAAGATATTGCCGGCTACCTGAAGGCCGGCCTGGAGTCTACTGGGTGGTTTGAGTTTGACGAGACAGCGCCCGAGGAGCCAGAGTCAGAACCCGAGCCGGAAGATATTCCAGATGAACTCACAATTCAAAATACAGATACGTGGAGTGGCGGGACTGACCCGGTTGATTTAACTATAGATTACGATGAAGAAGAGTCAGATCCTGTGCCAGAGGAAGAGACGTTTACATACTTATTGCCGGATAATTTTAAAGTCAATCAAGATATAAGAAATAGATATAAAGGTGAGGATTTTGAAGGAGATTGGGCAGAATTTGTAAATGCATTAGGCCGTATTAAATTCGAGAAAGGAACAACGGCTGCAGCGCTAGAAGAGATTAGTGGTAGTGATGTGGGTCTTATGATAGGCAAAGGGAAAAAAGAAACACAACGTCTTAGGAGTGCCATTGGTGCCATGGCGCGCAATAAAAATAAGAATACCGGTAGTTATAGAATCCTTCAAGCACTAAAAGGTATTAAACCGCCTATAACGAAAAGCAAGGGTGGCCAAAAAGTAGTAAATAGAAAATCAAAAATAGCTAAATATTTGCAGGGATTGTGGAGCGCTATCGAAAAGAAAGGTGGCGAAGCCCCGGCAGAGACTTCCCAAACATCTCAAGCAGCCCAACAAGAAGGTCTCCTTAGAGAATCAGCAATCAATAGGTGGCAATTGATTGCTGGCATTAAGAAAACGAGAAAATAATGAAGAAATCCGATTTGAAAGAATTAATTAAACCTTTAGTCAAAGAATGCATACACGAAGTATTGGTAGAAGAGGGACATTTGGCCAGCATTGTGTCTGAAGTGGCTAAGGGCATGCAGGGCAACTTGGTGGTAGAGTCAACTCGGACTCCTAAGAAGACTCCACGCCGCAACGAAGATATAGATATGAAGAAAAAGGCTCAAGAGTCTAACCGGAAGCTCAAGGAGCACCGGCAAAAATTAATGGACTCCGTCGGAGCAGACGCCTATAACGGTGTAAACTTATTCGAGGGCACCGATCCGATGACATCTTATGATGTTGGAGAGAAACCAAAGGGGACGGTTGATCTGGGCCCGCCCGGAGATGCCGGAGTGGACATAGGTTCTCTGGTACCCGCGGCCTCACAAATTTGGAAGGCAATGAAATGAGTAATAAGCCATCTCACGTATCTGTGACTTTAAGACAATGTGGGGGAAATGTTGACCGCATGATTCGAAGATTTATCAAAAAAACTAAGAAGTCCCGAATTATTGAAGATGCAAAAGACAGAAGGTATTATGCAAAGCCCTCTGAGGCCCGCAGAGAAAAACGCCGACGCGCCGAAAGAGCCCGACTTCGCGAGGAAAGAAAGCGACAAAGAGCGTTAGAAAGGCGCACAAGAAAAAATAGATGACTATTTATATTTGTAAACAAATTTTGGAGGTTTTATAATGGCAATGTCATGGAAAGCTGAAGTAGGTATCAACCACACTCCAGCATATCAAGTAAGCGGAAGACCATTTGCAAGTGCAAGTGTCAGGTACGATGCCCAATCCCCAGCGCAAGTGGTTCACTTTCCGTACGTAACTCGCTGGTGGCAAATACACAATCGGGGCGCGTCAGATTTGAGAGTTGGATTTTCAGCACTTGGGGTGGCAGGTACCAATTATAACTATTATCTTACTGTGCCCCCGAGTAGTTCAGTCGGCTTTGGAAAGTCTGATATTTATGAGATGAAAGTTTCGCAACTATGGCTCTACGGCGCCACCCCGGCAACTTGCGATGTTGTAGCCGGGTTAACGACAATACCTAATCGTAGAACATCTGGCAGCTTGGGCCTTAATTTCTCTGGTTCTACGGGGGTTTAATTAGATGGCTAAGTTTAGCTGGGCATATGTTGATTGTTCCGGTAGTGGCGATGGTTCGTCCACTGGTCCGGCACATTCGATACAATTTGTAACGTCTTCGACGGCTACAAGTACGACTGGTTCAGCTAAGCTTGTTTTTTATCCAACTGGATCTGGAAACTATACCGCGAATTCGATGGTGTTGTCTGGTAACTTCCACGTGAGTGGTACGATTAGTGCCAGCGTCTTTCATGTAAAAGACATAGCCATTGTTGACGCGACTGGTTCGACTTACTTCGGCGATAGCAATGATGATATGCACGTCCGTACAGGCAGCCTTCTTGTAAGCGACACCGCCGGCAATCTAATTCTCAGCACGTCAATTAACCAACAGACAACTTATGTCCGAGGGTTTGGGGGAAATTACACGGCCGTATCAGCACTAGGTGTCGGCAGCACCTATACTGTTACTGTGGGTGATTATTTATTGGGCGTCCAACAAGGGAATTATGTTACGATGTCGTTCCCTCATCCGTCTCTGACACCGGGAAGGGTGTTTTTGGTGAAGGACGAGTACAATAATCGTGGAACAGGGAGCATTTACATCACAGGCTCTGCAACGGGCTATTCGTTCGATCATGCCGAATCGTATGTCATGACTGGCTCTTCCCCTGCGATTAGTTTGTATTCAAACGGTAGCAAATGGTTTGTCTTCTAATTAACTCTAGGAGGCTCATTATATGGCATACAATGTTTTATCCGGTACCGTAATTGCCGCCGAGAAGTACCTCCCCGGGGACTTAATAGTTAATGTTGTGTCTGGGAATCTTAGCACATCAGATGGTTCTTCGGTAATAAACGTCCCACGTGTTTCGAACGCGACTAATAATTCGATCCTTACTAACGTAGGTGGAGACGCAAATACGCTCACGTGTGAGAGCAACCTCACATTTGATGGCGATACCTTAAATGTCGTAGGCGAGATAACAGCTAGCACGGGAGTTTCTGCCTCCTTCTTCATGGGGGACGGTAGCCGTCTGACTGGCATTACCGGTGGTGGTGGTGGCAACGCTAGCGCTCAAGGTCCAAATTATTCCCTTCAGTTCACGACGGGCTCTGGAGGACTCAGTGGTTCCGCGGGACTCTTATTTTCCGCTAGTATTCTTACACTCACAGGAACCTTTAACATGAGTGGTACTCTTAATATGGATGGAGATATAGTGCCGGCCGCCGCGAACTTGCACGATTTGGGAAGCCCTGCGAAGCCATGGCGCGATTTATATATCTCTGGTAGCTCGATTCACTTTGGAGGCGACGTGCTGAGCGTTTCTGATAATAACCTTAAGTTTGGATCCGGAAGCACAACGAAAGGGTTTGACGTCGGCTTTATGAATTTCAAGAATAATGGAATTTTTATGGATCCAGGTCGTACCTTCCAATTGCGAGCCTACCAAATGCAATTCTATGGAGGCATTTCATATGTTCGGAAGGTTACAGCTATTGATTATACTATACAGACAACCGATTATCTGGTGGCGGCACTGAGTGACGAGGCCGTTATCACCCTTACACTTCCCTCTGCTTCTGCTTGCTCTAACGGACAAACATTTGTCATTAAAGACGAGGGCGGCGCCGCAGACACACAAAATGTGTCGATTGCAGCCGTTGGGAACGATACTATCGATGGGCAAAATACGATAGTTTTGGAATCGCCATATGCGTCTATTCAGCTTTATTGTAACGGCATCAATAAATACTTTATTAGCTAATTTTAAAAGGCTTTATTCCAACTATATATTAGCGGCGGGTGTTCTATATGCTTCTTTCGGGCAGCGTATGGGGACTCGTCTAGCTTAAAAAAACTATTAAATGGAGGGTTTTATAAATGGCTTATAAATTTCAATTAGGTGCTGCTCGTATGAGTGGTTCCTTGCGACAGGAAGGAACTGTTCGCATCGAGGATGCTCTGAGAGGAGACTCGACAATGTCCGCATCCGGCGACATCTATAGTGCAAACTATCGTGTTGGTGCTGCAGGACAAGTCGTCATCGACGGCTCGAAAAACTTTACAGGTGGTTCGATCTCCGGCTCTAGCACCTTGCAAGCCGGCGGCGCAATGACCACTGCTGGTACGGTTAAATTCCTCGGTGTTAGCGATACTGCCGTTGCAGTCGCCTCTGATTCGTTCTACTTTAAGGACGCTGACGGAACCATGAAGAGCGAGGCGCTGTCTGATTATGCTACCGCTATCGCTGGTGACGGTCTCGCGGCCGCCTCTGGTGTTCTTGCGGTTGCAGCGGGCGCCTTGATCGATATCACAGGTGATGCTGTCGCTGTCGACCTTACTGAAGCTGCTGCAGCCACTGTTGCTGCCGGCGATTTCATGATTTTCTTGGATGGTGGTACTTCTGGTGCTGCTTCTAAGGGTTCGACTGGCGATCTTGCCGATCTCTTAGCCGGCGGAACTGGTATCAGTGCTGCTTCTTCTCAACTTTCGTTCGCTGCTAGCGAGCTTGCTGACGCTGCTGTCGCGACTGGCGATAAGTTCGTGTTTCAAGACGCGACGGACAATAGCTCCAAGAAAGAGTCTATCGATGATATCGCGACTCTTTTCGCGGGTAACGGTCTTGTTGCCGCCTCTGCGGTTCTCGCCGTTCAGGTTTCTGGTGCGGTTCACGTCGCGTCTGACAAGGTTTCCATCTCTGGCTCTGTCGCTGGTAATGGTCTCGACTTCGGCGGTGGTGTTGATAGCATCTTGGATCTTTCTGTTAAGGTTGATGGCTCTTCCATCGAGATTAGCTCGGATGCTCTCCGCGTGAAGTCCGCTGGTATCACTGATGCTATGCTTAACGATGATGTTGCCACTGGCCTTGCTGGTGTCGGCCTCGGCGCTTCTTCTGGGGTAATGCTGCTTGATTTCAGTGAGTTAACTGCTACTGGCGGTTCTTCTGTGCCGGCCGAGGATAGCGTTGCTTTCCTTGATAACGGTGTGACTAAGAAGATCACCATGACTAACTTCTTTGCCGGCGTCCCGGCCGCTAACGGTGGTCTCGGATCTGTATCCGGTACACTGAAGATGGACATGAACGCACTGACGGCTGCTACAGTTGATGTGAGTGCCGATAGCATTGCTATTGTTGATGCTAACGACAGTAACGCATCTAGGAAGGAAAGCATTGCTGACCTTGTTAGTGCAATGGCTGGCGCTGGTCTTACCGCAACCAACGGTATCTTGTCTTCGGATGCTTCTCCGACTCCTACCAGTCACGGTGATGCGAATGCAACACTAGTGGAAGGTATGAACTGGAGTACTGCTGTCTTCACTGCAACTCGCACTTGGACGCTCCCAGCAAGTCCAGACGCAGGCGACACTGTCAGCATTAAGGCTCCGAGCAATGCAGGCACCAATAATTTGGTGATCTCGCGCGCTGGTTCACAGACAATTGATGGTGAAACCGTTATTTTGATTGAATCGAACCATGGTGCGGTTGAATTGGTCTACGTCGGCGCCGACAAGTGGGTAATCAAGTAAACCTTATACTTGTGCTTTGAAAGTATCGCTTTCATGTTGGGTGCCCCTCCTTTGTGGGGGGCATCCTTTTTTTTGCTTACTATTTATAATATAACATGGAGACTCTAGATTTACACGGCGTACGACATGAAGATGCAAAGAGCAGGATTCACAGGTTTATCTATCAGGTTAAACTGCCTTGCAAGATCATAACTGGACACTCTGCTGAAATGAAAAAGATTGTACACAGTGTATTGGAAGAATATGCTCTTCATTCTCACTATGAGCACTATGTAAATAATGGATGTTTGGTGGTTACTGAATAATAGAAGCGGCTATTTATATAGCGAGGGAATAATATGGCTTATAATCTTTTAAAGGGAGTTGTGGAAGGCTCGGTTGATCAATACGGAGATCAAGAGATTGGCGGAATAAAGGTCTTTAAGAATACTATTAGTGCTAGCGTTTTTTACGATACAGACGCTCAGAGTCCGTGCGTTACGATGAAAGATGTAGCAATCACAGAGATAGTGAGAGCTACAGACGGCGCTATTTTGGTTTGCGACAAGACATCCGGCGCAAGAGCACACAAAGATTTAACATACGACGGAAAGATATTAAAGGCGAAGGATATTCAAGCGGAACGTTTGTTTGGATCTGCAAAAGGACTGTCAGATATCCCCGTTGATAAATTCACAGGGGCGATTGCGTCTGAATATATCAAACATGGGGCAGGACTAAATAGCGTACGCGGTACTCTACAAGTTAATATCGGCTCAGGACTGAGGAACGAAGATGGCTCGATAGAAGTAAGTCTTGGTTCTAATTCCGGATTGTCGATTAAAAACAAAAAGCTTGTGGTTGATCCCTCGATATCTGAGAAAATTAATTCAATGGGGCAAAACGTTGCCGATACTGATTTACTATTGATTGCCGATGTCTCTCGTAGTACTACGACCAACACGACGTTAAAGAATCTCTACGACAGTTATATTAGTCTAAAGGTGCCGCATGCCCATGGACAAAAGGGGGAACTCCAAATCAAGGGCCCCAAAGAGTTTAATTCTTCCCCGCGCTTGACATACGATTCCACCGCGAGCCTTCTTAATGTTAGCGGACAAATACGAACCACATCCGTAAGAGTGGATGAGAAAATGGTTTGTGAAGGAGCGATGTATCACAACATTAAAAAGATTGATGTGCCACATTATGAAGTGGGGGATGAAGACTATACCATTTTGTGCGATTCCCTGAAGAATAAAATCACAGTTAGCCTACCGCCGGCTTGTAACCAACGTGGTCGAGTTCTGATTGTGAAAAAGACGAATACAAATAAATATAAACTTAACTCCCACGTAGTAGAAATTAAATGTGAAGAAGGTCCCATCGATTTGTTAGATGCAGCTACTATCAAAATGAATTATTCAGCCAGAACGTTCCAATCTGATGGGACAAATTGGTGGATTATTAATAAAACAGGGTCATAAAGTAAGTCTTTTCAAAAAATGAAGAACTATTTATTTTGAAAAACTGTTTTTAGGAGAACTACATGTCCAGTTTATTAAAAGAAGCTATTGTTGATGCATCTGCATTACGTACCGCCGCCCTTAGGAATGCCGAGGCATCTGTTGTCGATAAGTATTCAGATGAGGTGCGCACAGCCCTGAACAAACTGCTTGAGCAAGATGAGTTGACTGGCGATCTGGGTGCGGGCCCCGCTGATGATTTTGGCGGGGAGGACCTTGGGACCGACCCGGTAGTAGATGAGGCTGCAGCAGAAGGTGATGAGTCTCTTGATGAGGACACAGAAGATGTTCCCTACGCGGCCACCGACGACACTAATAAGATGGACGGGCAAAACCTTAAGAACATACCCGGAGAAGGCGAACCTGTCGAGGTCACTTTAGATCTTGGAACACTTAAAGAGTCGGTTGCTGCTCTTCAGGCTGAAATCGATGAGGAGCTAAACCTTGATGAGCATACGCTTATCGACATGCTTAGTGAGGAATCGGAAGATGTGACTGGTGAAACCGCCGGCGAAGAGTCCGCAGAGGAAACCGAGGCCGAGACCGATGAATTTAAGAATTCTGGACTTGAAGAGTCCGAGTCCGAGTCCGAAGATGAAGAAATTGATATCTCTGACGAGATGATTGATGAAATCGCCGAGAGACTTACAGTAGACATGGGTGCTACCCTGTCCGGCTGGGCTGGACGCTCATCCGAGAGTATCAAATATGAACTCGCCCGCGCGCTAGCACAGCGCCGTAGCACCGGTGTACAAGACGAATTAGAAATTATGAAGAAAGCTCAAGAAGAGTTGGTTTTTGAAAATAAACAACTCAAGAGCAGGCTTTCACAATATGAACAAGTAACAGGCGAACTTAAGGAGACACTGCAAACAGTTAACCTTTCGAACGCCCGATTGCTTTATACGAATCGGGTATTGAGAAATACCTCCCTGAATGAGCGGCAAAAAACAAAAATTGCCGAGTCTATTTCAAAGGCCGATTCTGTCGCAGAGGCAAAGACAATATACAATACGCTTCAAAGCACAATGGAGTCCGCACCAAAACGCGGACCTAAAACATTGAGCGAAGCTATCAGTCGTCCAACTTCTGTGATTCGCGCAACTCGTAAAGAGTCAGCGCAGCCCACCGACCCATTCTCTGAGAGAATGCGTCGTTTAGCCGGGATTAAGTAAATACAAAAATATAAGGAGGTATTTTAAAAATGGCTAGTATTATTGAAAGATTGACCGAAGGTGTTGTCAATCGTGACATGCGTGCTGAAGGCAACGCATTATTAAATAAGTGGGAGAAGACAGGTCTTTTAGAGGGTCTTGATAAGGATCGTCATCGTTCTTCGATGGCGCGACTTCTTGAGAACCAGGCCAAAGAGCTTCTCCGTGAGAACAGCAGCATGAGTGCTGGAGATGTTGAGGGCTTTGCAGCCGTCGCGTTCCCCATCGTTCGCCGCGTGTTCGCAGGTTTGATCGCAAACGATCTCGTTTCGGTCCAGCC